>Ga0114957_1000050_pt1 | contig 156794 bp, 123 predicted proteins | sample BantaG_FD_87175 | JGI IMG/M metagenome (GOLD analysis project Ga0114957, IMG submission 87175) | Marine algal microbial communities from Bantry Bay, Ireland - BantryBay_4 metaG | ecosystem: Host-associated > Algae > Red algae > Unclassified | place: Bantry Bay, Ireland | collected 2014-11-21 | reverse complement strand
CCTGCTTCATTTTCTTTAATCGCTTTGATAATCTGTGTCTCTGTAAATTTTGACTTTTTCATACTCCTGAATTTAGTGTGTTTTTAAATTATAAGTCGGAGCATTTTTGGGTAAGCCTTCATTATGATGGAACAAGCACATGGGGTAAAGGAGCAGACCAAGGATTCGAAGCATTCCTAGAAGCTTCAGAAAACATGGAGCTCTATGATATAGAAACAGACACAGAAGTATATCGACAAGGTATCTATATGCCAAAAAAATGGGATGATTATAATGATCCTAAGCAAATGTTTGAAACTGTATACCAAGGCACTAGAAACCACTTACAAACGGATAAATTCCTAACATTTTTCGGTGGTGAACATTCGATTAGTATCGGAATTATAAAGGCATTTTACGAACACTTTAAGAATCTTACGGTGCTCCATTTTGACGCTCATGCTGATCTTAGAGCCACCTATCTTGGCTCTCCATACAATCATGCATGCGCAGTATACGATGCAAGCAAAAACTGTAATCTCATACAAATAGGCATACGTAGTATGGATATCTCAGAGAAAATATTTATGGATTTCAACAAAGTCACCTTTGCCTCCGATACGTGGAACAAGAATGACTGGATTGAAAAATCTCTCCAGCAACTTACAGACAATGTATACATTACATTAGACCTTGATGTATTTGACCCATCTATAATGCCCGCTACAGGAACTCCCGAACCAGGTGGCTTAACTTGGCAGACTATTACCAACTATTTAAAATTAGTATTCAAAAAAAGCAATGTTGTCGGCTTTGACATTGTAGAGTTAGCACCCATAAAAGGATTAAATGCTCCACAGTATCTTGCAGCGAAACTTTATTACAAAATGCTTTCCTATAAATTTTTTTATAATGAACCATAAAGGAACTATCTCCCAATTCATCCTAGACCACTACAAACACTTTAATGCTGCCTCCCTGACAGATGCCGCTGTGGAATACGAATCGCAAATTAATAAGGGGAACAAAATGATGATCACTCTTGCAGGCGCTATGAGTACTGCAGAGCTAGGTAAATCGCTCGCTGAAATGATTAGACAAGGCAAGGTCCATATCATTACCTGTACTGGAGCCAATCTTGAAGAAGACGTATTTAATCTAGTAGCTCATGACCACTATAAACGCATTCCAAATTATAGAGATTTAACGCCAGAGCAAGAGAAAGAACTACTTGACAATCACCTAAATAGAGTCACTGATACCTGTATTCCAGAATCAGAAGCCATGCGCGCAATAGAAAAGCACTTGTTTGAAGAATGGCAGTCTGCAGAAAATAAGGGAGAATCCTTTTTCCCCCACGAATATTTTTATAAAATACTTCTGAGTGGCCAATTAGAAAACAATTACCAGATAGACCCAGATGACAGCTGGGTTTTAGCTGCTGCAAAAAAAGGAATACCAATCATAGTTCCTGGATGGGAGGACTCAACTTGTGGTAATTTTTTTGCGTCCTATTGTATCCAAAAAAAACTGAAGCCTTCCACAATGAAATCTGGCATAGAATATATGATGTTATTAGCAACTTGGTATGAGCAAAATACTAAGGAGAATGGGATTGGGTTTTTTCAGATAGGCGGTGGGATCGCAGGTGATTTCCCTATTTGTGTTGTTCCTATGCTTCATCAAGATTTAGAAATTAAAGAGATACCAATGTGGTCTTACTTTTGCCAAATCAGCGACAGCACTACGAGCTATGGTTCTTACTCAGGAGCGACACCTAATGAAAAGATTACTTGGGGAAAACTCTTACCCAAAACGCCTAAATATATTATTGAATCAGATGCTACTATTGTAGCTCCTTTGATATTCGCCTATATTCTCAATTGGTAAATAAAATTTTAAACGTAATCTACTTTTTAAAAGCGCGGTAATCCATACCTCTTTGCAACAAATTAATATTGTGCCTCTTGCTTTCTAGTTTTTCGACGATAAACTTAACTGCTAATTCTGAACTCATCTCAGAATTACAAGTGAAAAGATCAATCGCAGCATAAGAGAATTCTGGCCATGTGTGAATGTTAAAGTGGCTCTCTGAAATAATTACAGACCCCGAAACACCTTGAGGACTAAATTGATGAAAATGACTTTTAATAATCGTAGCCTGAGCTAGTTCTGCAGCTTCTAACATAATACGCTCTAAAGACTGAGCATCATTTAACATCAATTTATTGCACTCGTATAAATCTAATATGGTGTGAAACCCAAGCGCTTTACTTTCTTCCATTAATCTCTGACAATATGAGGTATGAATTGACAATCATTATCTATAATTAACTTTTCTGCTCGCCTAAATGATAATCCTGAAGAACTTCCATTAATGTTATAAATACCTGGTTGATAATACTCTCCAAAGTTATCCTTGTATAGCTGCGCGAATTCTTGATATATACAATTATCCAAATCTAACTCTCCATCTGTCTGCTCTGTTATACCACCTAAGCCATTGTAGATTGTGATATTCTCACCAAGCCTCCCATAACAAGCCTTCTCAACAAATGGTCTACCACTAAAGACTTTTGGGTCAAGAGCCGTTTTTAAAATATAATTAGAATCATACTTTTCAGCTAACCTTACCAGAAAAGCTTTTGATTGAAATGCCATAGTAAAGGCAGGATTCAGAACATAGAGTAAATCACCTAGAATAAGATTATGCAGGTCATCAAGCAGTTCTGGTTCTTCAAAACATATAAACTCCCAAGGCACCAGTTTAAGCAAGTAATTAAATCTGAGATATTCTTGATCCTCAGTTTCTATGAATACGCCTTCATTTTTTGCAAATTCTACATCAGGCAAATCAGCGTAAAAGGTATCGAATCCTTCATTTGCAGCAGCATTTAACAAAATATCAACATTGGCAATATCCTCTTCGTGGCCTAAAGATGTGCCTAGTATTGTTTTTTCTGCACCTGCAGCTGCTATACCTAACCAATTAAAAGCCACATCAAGCCTAGCCACCAACTCTGAATAAGGTAAACCATCCATTATTGAGTTAAAGCCTTCTTGTATTATTATAGACTCGGGAAGAAGTGTAGGCATATCAGCGTTAAACTCCAAAAGCTTAATCGGCAAATCATTAATGCCTCCAGCAAAATCAAATCTACCTAAGAGATGCATATGATCATTTTCTACGCTATGCACGATCAGGTCAATCATCTTGGGCGGTAGATTCAAAAAACCGAAATCTCCTAATTGAACTATTTTGTGAAGTTCCTCTTTAAACATATTGTAGACCTCATCTTGTGCCTCTTGATATTCCAAAACTTCTGACTGGTAAACAAAAATTCCTTCTGGAGTGATATAATCATCGTCCAGAAGGAATTCTAATTTATGCTCAGAGATATGTGAATCGGGAATACCCGATAACTCAATGAGTCTATCCTCCATATGATTTTGTAGACTTTCCTCCGCCATAACGTTTCGACGCAGTTGGCTTTCTGACTGTCGATTTTCTTGCCGTACTCCTCATCTGAGAAGTACCAGCATTACTCGACTTGTTAAAAGCTTTGTCACTTGCATAAGCTGACCGTGCTACACCTGAGCTCATGGGTCTACCCATCATATACCCAAACATACCTGCGTAAGCTACGGTTCTTAACATAGATCCCCTGGGGTTATCTTGAGACATAAGCGTTACTTCATCAATTGTAAATGTATCTACAGTGTTATCTAGATACGAAGCTATTATTCTACTATCTTCTCTATTTTCTAAAATCTCCTCGTCTGTAATTTTGAAGAGATCTTGCTCTGTTTCCTGTAACTCTACTCTAATGCCTTGAGTTGGCTCCTCTAGCGTTTCCTCTATATAATCTTGTTCAGAATCGTCGCCAGCAAATACATTGTACACAACGAATAATCCGATTATTCCGTAAAAAATATATTTAATCGGGAAGGAACTACCTTGTTCAGTCATTTTATTTGATTTTTGCTTTAATAATTAAATATCATAAATAATTCTAATAAAACATAGGTCATCAAAAAATATTTCATAGTTATTAGCTTTATCGTTGGACTATGCTCAATAGTCTATGAATTATTGATAAGCACCATCAGTTCATACTTGATGGGTGATAGTATTGTCCAATTCTCCTTAATTATAGGCTTTTACTTGGCTTCTATGGGAATTGGAGCTTTTCTTTCAAGATTTTTTACTTCTTCAAATGTTCTGTTTGCTTTTATAGGAATAGAGATATTATTAGGAATAATTGGCGCATTCTCCGTCCCACTGTGCTATTTGTTTTTTGCCCTAAGCGATTCTTCTGGCTATCAATTTTTTGTTTTGTCTCTGGTTACGCTGATTGGCACACTTACAGGATTCGAGATTCCTCTACTCACAAGAATCTTAGAAAATAAAACTTCATTCGAAAAAAACATAAGTGATATTCTAGCTTTTGATTACTTAGGTGCACTTGGAGCTACTTTGTTATTTCCATTTTTTCTTCTCCCTTTTATAGGTCTCTATCGATCATCCTTAATTTTTGGGTTGATTAATATTTTTATAGCCTTCATTACGCTAAGATTATTTAAAGACAATCTCGGATTAAAAAAAAGGAGTCACTATCTTCTAAATATCTTAAGCATAGTTTTATTCGCCATGATCGGTTTTATGATTATCCAGACTAAAAACCATCTAAAGAGATGGAATGATTCTATTTATAAATACCCGATTATTCACTCAGAGAATAGCCAGTATCAAAGAATTGAGCTAACGAAGAATAATTCGGAATTCAGATTATACCTTAATGGCGCAATACAATTCTCCTCAAGAGATGAGTACCGATATCATGAATCCTTAGTGCATGTCCCTCTAAGTCAATTAAATCAGGTCAAGCAGGTACTTGTCCTTGGTGGAGGCGAAGGTCTTGCCATCAGAGAAATTTTAAAGTACGATGAAGTAGAAAAAATAAAGGTAGTCGATATAGATCCTGCGATTTCTAGACTTGCTAAAGAAAACCATCTTATCTCACGCCTTAATGAAGAAGCACTACAGAATACTAAGGTTGAAATTATTCATCAAGATGCATTTACTTTTTTGAAAGATGAAAGCGCAAAATATGACGCGATCATAATAGATTTACCTGATCCATCTAATGAAAGCTTAGCCAGGTTATACTCTGACGCATTCTATAAGCTATGTCTCAAAAACCTAAAAACAGAGGGCATATTAGTTACTCAGGCTACTAGTCCCCATCTAAGCACAAAAGCATTTTGGTCAATAAATGAAACTCTTAGATATGCAGGGTTTGAATATACTTACCCATACAGCGCATATATTCCTTCATTCGGTGACTGGGGTTTTATAATGGCCAGACAGGGCCCAAAGTTTGTTAATCACTTAAGAGAAAATATTGAATATAAATTTCTAGAGGATAAAAACTTTGAACATCTCTTTTACTTTTCTAAAGATATCAGGAATTCTGAAGTTGAAATTAACAGAATAGATAAACCAATTCTTCTTGATTATTATTTAGCTCACTGGCAGAGCCTGCAGGGAGAAAAAAGATAATTTATTAGATAGCCGATTTAAATAAAAGCTACCAAGTTCTCTATTTGTAGATCTTTGATATTATTAATAAAACAATTATGAATCAACCATCAAAATACTTCCAAGACCACATGCCTAACAATACTTGCTTTGGGTGCGGCAGTAAAAATCATGAAGGCTTACAAATCAAAAGCTACTGGGATGGAGAAGAAGCGGTTTGTAAGTGGAACTCTGAAGAAAAATATCATGGATGGAAAAACATACTTAATGGCGGAGTACTAGCCACCCTAATTGACTGCCACACCATGTGTACCGCCGCTGCTTATGCTTACAAGTCCGAAGGAAGGAGTTATGGCTCTGCACCCGACTACAAATATGCAACTGGCACCCTTACTGTCAAATATCTAAAACCCACCTCTAACAACTCCCTCTTAGAGCTAAGAGCACGCGTAACTGAGCAAAGAGGTAAAGTTACGACCGTCGCTTGTGATGAATACTCTGAGGGAATTAAGACTGCTGAAGCTACCGTTATTGCTATCCGAGTATTTGATAGTTCTAAAGAGAATAACTCAGTTTTTAAATAGCAGAAATTCAGATGAAAAATCTAATTTTAAAAAGTTAGATATCTATAGCTAAATTCAACAGTTCCTTCTCATAGTTCCATAAGATATGTTATATAAATCATGCTTAGTAGATGCTTAAGTAATTTTAGCAAGGAATAAAACTCTCAGTTAATTTTAAAAAATCAATAATTGAGCTGATTCCTATCACCGTTTATAATCACCTATATTTTAGTCTTGCTATTAGTTCTTGCTTTCAGGACAAATCAAAACCTATTGAAAACTAGAATTTACTTGAGGTATAAAAATAATCTGCCTTTGCTACATAAAACTTATCAAGAACAAAATTATGTCTAAATATAGACTTAATATTGTGAGTAATAATTAAGCTCTACATGAAACATTTTTTGTTAATCATTCTATTATCCAGTTGCTTTTGCCTTGATGCACAACAATCAAAAGTAGATATCTTGCAACCTATCAAAACCATGTTTAATGGGATGAGAGCAGGAGACAGTTTGGTAGTCAGAAATTGTTTTATCGAACATGCTGGAATGCATAGCACCTATGTAAACAAAGAGGGCAAGAAGACACTTCGAAAAGGATCACTAAACGATTTCATCAATGCTATCGGAACACCTCATGATGAAGTCTGGGATGAGCAAATTTTCACATATCGAATCGAGCATGAAGGGACACTCGCAACTGTATGGACTGATTACACTTTTTATCTTGGCGAAAAACTAAGCCATTGTGGTGTCAATACTTTCCAAATGGTAGACACTGAAAATGGTTGGAAGATTCTGAACATAACGGATACAAGAAGAAAAGAAAAATGTCGAGAAAAAATAAGTTCTAATTAAATGTCTAATTTTAACTATCTGTCAATACATCTAATTTCAGAAAGTAATAAAAACTAAATCTAAACGTAACCTATGGCTCTCGAAATGCAAAATATGCCCTACTTTATTAAGCCTTCTTTAAACTTCTCAGAAGAGGAAAAAATAGAGGCCTATGAAACTGCAGCCAAAGGTATTGACGCAAGCATTAAAACTGGGGATCATCGCATTATGAAGATGGCCACAATCAACAGTATCTTAAAAACATATTTGCCTTATTATTATTGGGTTGGATTCTACATTGTAAGGAATGATCGTCTTGAGATTGGTCCTTATCAAGGTACTATGGGTTGTCTATATATAGATTTTGATAAGGGCGTTTGTGGTAAAGCTGCAAGAGAGTTGAAAACACAAATCATAGAAGACGTACACCAGTTAAGTCAAGGGGATGATCACATCGCTTGTGACCCACACTCTCACTCAGAGATTTGTGTACCTGTAGTTAATAGATTAGGACAACTTATTGCCGTATTTGATGTAGACAGCACTAATCGATCTTCTTTTGATACTATTGACAGAGATTATCTTGAGCCGATCATGCGCAAGCATTTTGATTAAATAATTTCACAGCCATTTTTTCTATTGGCTGACTTACCAATTCCCATGCTCTATTATTTTCTAAATCTCCTGTTAGCATTTATTTGTCTTCCCTACTTATACTTTGCCGTTCGTAAATTAAGAAAAGAGATCCCAGTACTACCTAACGCCCAAGACTTGACGGGTACTATCGCACAAAATGGTGCTGATTCCTTATCAGTATTGTTCCTAGGCGAATCTGCTATCGCAGGAGTAGGTGTCGCATCGAACTATGATGGCTTGGCAGGGCAAGTATCAATGAATCTAGCTCAGCAGTATAACAAAACTATAACCTGGGAAGTGATTGCTCATACAGGTTATGATGCACAGATGGTCATAGATACTTTGCTACCAAAGCTTGGTGATGAACCTTACGATTTGGTATTAATCCAACTATGCGTTAATGATACACTTAAACTTGTACCGCCTGTAATCTATAGCGTAAGAATAGAAAAAATCATTAATCACCTTAAAAACAAATATCCTAAATCAAAAATTCTATTTGTCAATAATGCTCCCATCAGGGATATGTCATTTCCTTATCTAGTAAAATTTATACTTGGAAATATCATGGATGAATATGGTAAAGTCATCGAGCATTTAGTAGTTCAACATCAAGACTTATATTTTATCAATCAAAAACTAAAATATAGCGATTGGCAACGACGATATCCAAACAAGTCTCGAGAGGAGTTTTTTAGTGATGGAGTGCATCCATCCGCTTTTACTTTTGCCAGATGGTCAGAAGATATTTGTGATTTTATCAAAGCTAAAGAAATTCTTAACTTCAAGAAGTGAAATCTAAGCCTACAACATTTGAGCATATCCAATCGATCATCCAGTTGCCATTTGTTGTTACAGTATTAATTCCTGCTGCTATTTATTATTTCACCAGAAGAGACTCATTTATTCCGCTTAATAACATTCCTTCTTCTGTTTGTTATTCTATTGGTGGTATATCGCTTATCGCCGGTCTTATAATATTTATAAAATCACTCTCCTTGTTTATAAGAATCGGTAACGGAACACTAGCTCCATGGAACCCAACAAAAAAAATGATTATCCAAGGACTGTATAGATATGTAAGGAATCCAATGCTCATAGGTGTCAACTTATTACTACTCGGAGAAGCCTTCCTATTACAATCTGGAAATATTTTGATTTGGATGATTCTATTTGTGATTATTAATACCATTTACTTCATCAAAAAAGAAGAACCAGATTTAGCTATAAAATTTGGTGCGGAGTATAAAGAGTATTGCCAGTACGTACCTAGATGGTTACCAAGACTTACTCCTTACCTCCCCGAAAATCAATAACTTGATCACGCTGTCACCGCACTTCGTCGAATAAAATATATTTGGCTTAAAGGTTAATATATTTTCATAGCACCTTAATCTTAATCAGATGTTATGAATTCGATCAAAAATTTCTTTTTGTCTTGTGCTGGAATCAACAAGACAATCCTTAAACGTACACCTACTGAAATCAATAAATATGTAGGTATTGGAGCAACTATTTTCTTCACAGGTATTTTTGCTACAATAGCAGCAGGCTTCGCCCTTGATTCTATTTTCGATAATATTTGGCTTGTGTTGCCTATAGCTGTGCTTTGGGGATTAATGATATTTAATCTTGATCGATTCATAGTCTCTACGATGAAAAAGAAAGGCGTATTCTGGAGAGACTTTAGTACCGCTAGCCCAAGGATCATCTTAGCCGTAATCATATCTATCGTTATAGCTAAACCGATGGAGTTAAAAATATTTGAGAGTGAGATAGAGGCAGAACTTGTAAAAATGGAGCAAGAAAACTTTAAAACTCAAGATAACTTGGTCAAGTCAAGATACACTGCTAGTATTGATTCCTTTAACAATACGATAGCTCTACTAAAATCAGAAATTACAGCTAAACAAATCGGCAGAGATAGTCTAGTAGCTACCGCAAACATGGAGGCAGACGGAACGGGCGGTTCTATGCAAAGAAATCTAGGGCCTATATACGCGACAAAAAGAGCAGCAGCAGATAAAGTACAATCAGAGCTAGACCAATTACTTGTAGCTAACAACAGTCTGATAGCTGCAACTCAAGTAAGAATCAATAAACTAAATACCTTATTAGAATCAGATTTAGACAAGCTTAATCGAGTCCAGCTTTCGGGTTTCGCTGCACGATTAGAAGGTCTAGAGAGAGCAGCGCAAAGGAGTGATGCGATATATTGGGCTAATATATTTGTGATGCTACTGTTTATAGCCATTGAGACAGCGCCAGTAGTTACTAAGCTCATTTTGGAGCGTAGCCCATATGATTATGTCCTTGATAAGCATGAGCATACCTTTGCCATGAATCACAAGGCTCTAACTACTAAGCAAACTAACTTAGTAATGAATGAAGTAAACTTTGAAAAAGAAATCGCTGCTTATAAAATCAATCTTGCTATAAATGCAGAAAAAGAAATTGCAAAAGAAGAAATTAGAAAAAGAGTAGATGAACTAAAACATAAAGCAAGATTAACACCTAACTTTCTCAAAGAGTCTAGCCTCTTCAATGCTTAATAGATTATAAAAAGGAAATAGCGAAATCAAGCTTTTGCCTTCTCCAAGTTTTCTGAAGCTAACTGATCCGACAAATCACTTTTCATATAAGTATAATAGATCGTGATACCTAAAGAAATAATCAAATAAGCTCCTATCAGTGTAGTTGACATTTGAAATTTCTCATTCAACAAAAACCAACCTCCATAATAATTCATGATACTAAAACCCATAATGGTCTTGGTTAACTCAAAAGGCACAGCGATCCAACTACGATCCATTAAAGAGGTATAGGCAAAAATAGAAATACCAACAAATACCCCATACAATAGTAAACCTGAATAAGAAAAAGCAGGAAGCAATTCTAAAAAATGGAACTGTACAGCCATGTGTAAGATAAGTTGAAGCACTAGCCAGGAGACTAATATCGGTGTAGCTTCAGTCTTATATTTAATTTGGGTTCTAGCATCTTCGACATAGGTAATAGGATATTTTTCCTCCATGTCCTTAGGCCTCCATCCTGTTTTCTTATACCAGATTCTGAGTTTATCTCCCCAGTGCTTGGTACGCCAACAGTCTTTAATCAACTGGGAGATATGCATAAAATTAATTAGAAAAGGATTCCATGTACTAGCTGCCTTTTTTATACCAAATACCGGTGGGTTATCTGCTCGCTCTTTTTCGAAAGTACCAAACAGCTTATCCCAGATAATAAATATTGCTGAGTAGTTTTTATCAATATAATCTGCATTGATAGCATGATGTACTCTATGATGAGCAGGTGTAACGATGATCTCTTCTAAGAAGCCCATCTTGTTTATCAATTTGGTATGATACCAAAACTGTGCAAATCGATGCAACGGAGCTATCACGGCAACTACTGCAAGCGGAACCCCGATCAACGCAACAGGGATATATAAAAAAAAGTACAACTCCACAAATCCAGAAATGGGCTGCCTCATCCCAGCAGACAGATTAAACTCCTCACTGCTATGATGTATAAGATGCCTATTCCAAAGAAAATTTATCTCATGCGCCCATCTGTGCCTCCAGTAATATGCAAAATCAAAACCAACGAATGCAATCAGATAAGCTTGCCAACTAACTTTCATCTCAAAGAGCGCAAGATGATTAACCATCCACTCATAACTCAGAATGATGACAGTAAGTTTAAGTAAGCTCTTGACATTATTAGTGAGACCAGAACTCACCCCGCTTACAGCATCTAGAGAATTGTAGACTTTTTTCCTTAGCAGTATACTTAATAACCACTCTGCAAATAACATAGCAAAATATATTATAAGTATGATCTTGAGCGCATTAGAGTATTGTGTCATAAACTAGTAGATTCGGTGATTAAATTAGGTATAAATAACCAATTGATTCAGCCTTATTCTAAAGAACAATCAAGTAATAATAATCTGGGCATAACATATATATAATTTCTATTATATTTAGCTTGTATGAATACTTCATTGAGACTCGTCCAGATTCTATATTTCTCATCTATCTTGGTGCTAGTATCCTCGTGCGCAATGTTTCAACCAGACCGCATAGGCAGAGGAGCAGCTAAAGAGATTGGAGAAACCGTAGATGACCTAACCAATGAAGAGCGACTTAAAGAGATCACTCGTAGCGCTGTAGAAGGAGCAATCTCAGGCTTGTCGTCCAAAGATTCAGAAGAAGAGATTTCAAAATTAAGTATCACATTATCTGAGGCTTTAGGTGAAAAGCTCGATGAAGTATTTAAGAATCTGGATACCCGTACACCGGGAGTTAAATTTGCCAAAGGTGTCACCGATTCTTTGATATCGAAGGAAGTAGAAAGACAAGTAACTACTTTTCTAAGTGGCGTGATTAATAAGACTGGTGGTGATATCAATCGGGAAGTAGACTTGCTAACGGTTAACCTAAATGAAAGTATCGCTTCCCTATTCCCAAATCTTGATGAGCAAATTTCTAGTCTCGATGGTTCATTACAAAAAATACTTTCGCAAACACTCAAAGATAGTCTGAGTACATTTATATCGAGTGCCCTTGCCGATCTAGATCTAAACGGATTTTCTCATAAAATCAGCACAGAGCTATTGAGTAGCGAACTCAGAGACACTCTCAAGATCATGGTCTCAGAGATACAACGAGAGATTAATCTCACCGAAGATGTACCAGGTTTTTTAGAAGTAATCAAAAGATATATCTATCAGTTCTTAGCAATCGCTTTTTTCTTAATTGCCGCACTGATCTACTTTAGATTCAGACTCAAACAGAGGGAAGAGTATGAGGAAGATATGGCTGCCGTAATTGAGGGAATGCTTGATGAAGATCCAGGACTAAAAAATAAGTTCGAAAAAATGATGGCAGATAAAAACAGACTGAAAGTATTTAAAGATCAAGTTAAGAGAAGAAACAGATCGTGACAACAAACCTCTTAGGCATACTGGGTTAGTGAAATCAGATTCTCATCTGGATCTTTAATCCAGGCAATCTTAGCCTTGCTAGGAGAGGTCCAGATTCCTAAATCATTTTGCTTTAACGAATCGTACTTCTCAAATTTTACGCCTTTATTAATCAATGATGCAACATCACGTTCTATATCTACAATCCAAAATCCCAAAACTGTAAAAGAGTGTGGTTCAAATTTATCGACTAATGTAATTCGTAATACTGCGCCTTTCCCTACAAACTCTAGTGCATAATCATCTTCCGTAACTAGGTTCAACCCAATTATATTCTTATAGAAATACTTAGATTGATCTGGTTTGACAGTCGGTAGAAAAGCAGTAATTCTTGGTTCTGATAACATCTCTAGGAGTTATATTCAATTTTTAATACTCAACTATTAGAAATCCTCCGAAAAAAAAAGATTCAAAAAGTATCCTATTTTGACTTTACATTCTTTTCATATAATTTAATCCAGTCTTCAACGGTCATCTTTGCAACCAGCTTACCTATTAAGTCGTAAGGTATTTCTTCTACTTTCTTAAAGCGCACGCAGCTTTTGCCCATATCTAGTTTCCTATCGCAATGTTTAGGGTATTCATTGGTAAACCATTTAAATAACTTAGGGTCTGCATAAACTCCTAAATGATATAAAGCAATATAATTCTTTTGCGATGCTACATTGATAAAAGGAAGCGGCAATTTAGGATTACAATGATAGCCATCAAGATACTTAGTGTGAGGTACAACATAACCAATCATACCATAGTTCATCATTTCTTTAAATCCTTTTGGTAAGTTCTTTCTTATAATCGCCCTTAGTTTTTTAACATAGGGCTGCCGCCCATCTGGCAGTTCTTTAATATATTCTGCTACGGATTCTGCTTGGCTAGTCATTTACTAATTGGTTTTATACTAAAGTAGCTATTCCATTAATTTATCTAAATTTTATTAATCAAAATTATAGTATGTTAAGATGAAAGTATGTCCCTACTAGCACCCAATAACAATGATTATTTATCTATTTTAGATAAAAATAAAATACATGTTAAAACACCTTTTAGTATTAATTATAGGACTCTCACTATCGATCGACATATTGGCTCAAGATGGCTGGGAGATGCTCTTTAACGGCAAAGACTTCTCAAACTTTACACAGCTTAACGGTGAAGCGATTTACAAGGTAGAGGATGGAGTAATGGTAGGAATATCAACCATGAATACCCCTAACAGTTTCATGGCAACTAAAAAAAACTACGGTGACTTTATTTTAGAGTTCGAAGTTTTGGTTGAGAATGGGCTTAACTCTGGTGTACAGTTTAGAAGTATAAGTATCCCAGAATATAATAATGGTAGAGTACACGGCTATCAATGTGAAATAGAGACGAGTGCTAGAAAGTGGGCCGGAGGGATTTATGACGAAGCCAGAAGGGGATGGCTCTACCCCCTTAGCAGAAATGAAAATGGAAGACATGCATTTGTACCTGGTCAATGGAATCACTACCGCATCGAAGCTATAGGTAATAACATTAGGACATGGGTCAATGATATCCAATGTGCAAATCTCGTAGATGACATGACTGCTGAAGGTCTGATAGGATTCCAAGTGCATGGTATCGGTACCAACAAAGAAATAGATGGCAAGAAAGTGATGTGGAAAAATATAAAAATCAAAACCAAGGATTTAGAGAACTCTAGAAAAATGGTAGATCATAACGCTCCAGAGTTTAGTTACATCGATGGAAAATTAACAGACTCCGAAATGCGTACAGGATGGCGTATGTTGTGGGATGGCAAAAGCTCTTCTGGATGGAGAGGTGCCAAGCTCGATCACTTTCCAGAGAGTGGTTGGGATATGAAGGATGGCATACTCTCTGTAGAGTCATCTGGTGGAGCAGAATCAAGTAATGGAGGTGATATCGTAACCATTGATACGTATAGCAACTTCGAGTTGAGTGTAGATTTCAAAATGACCGAAGGTGCAAACAGTGGCATTAAATATTTTGTAGATCCTGAACTCAACAAAGGCCAGGGCTCTGCCATAGGCTTAGAATTTCAAATTTTAGATGATCAAAAACATCCTGATGCCACTAAAGGTAAAAACGGCAATCGTACCGTAGGATCTTTATATGACTTGATAAGAGCAGAAAGTTTTACCAGCCGACGAGGCAAAAACTTTAAAGGAGTAGGCAAATGGAACAATGCAAGGATCATAGTAAATGGAGGGAAAGTAGAACATTGGCTAAATCATGTAAAGGTTGTAGAGTTTGACCGTCACAGCCAGATGTTCTTAGCACTGGTCGAGAAAAGCAAATATGAAAAGTGGGAAAAATTTGGAAGGCTACCTGCAGGTCATATTCTACTACAAGACCATGGTGATGAAGTAGCTTTTAGAAACATTAAAATTAGAGAATTCTAATAATGGTATTAGGCTGCACTTTTAAATATCGAATGACATGAAAACCAAGAGAAGGGAATTTATTAAAAAATCCACTCTAGCTGTAACTGGTATAGCGACTGGAGTGAGCTGTAGTTCGGCCAAAAGTTATGCTCGCATAATAGGCGCTAATGACACAGTTAATGTAGCAGTAACTGGACTCAATAGTAGAGGTAATGGATTACTCGGAACTATATTAAAACTTAATAAAGTCAGAGTCACAACGCTATGTGATGTAGATGTAAATGTGTTATCAAAAAGAAGCAGTGAGTATAAAGAAAAGACTGGTGATAATGTATCGACAGAGAAAGATTACCGAAAAGTATTAGAAGATAAGAATCTAGATGCTGTCATCATCGCAACGCCAGACCATACGCATGCACCATTCTCAATCTACGCACTCCAAGCTGGTAAGCACGTTTATTGTGAAAAGCCTTGCAGCCAAAATCCAGCCGAAGGAGAAATGCTAGTCAAAGCCCAGAAAATGTATGGCAAGTATGTACAAATAGGTAATCAACAACGCTCGGGACCGACATCGCAAGCAGCGATAAAAGATATATCTACAGGTATAATCGGTGAAGCTTATGAAGCTAAGTGCTGGTATAGTAATAGTCGAAAATCAATAGGAAATGGTAAACCAGCAGAAGTCCCTCCACATTTAGATTGGGATCTATGGCAAGGGCCAGCTCCTCGCAAACCCTACATGGATAATATAGTCCATTATAACTGGCACTGGTTTAAGCACTGGGGTACTGGAGAAATATGCAATAATGGCTTACATGAGATGGATATCTGCCGATGGGCATTAGGTGTTGATCATCCAGAGAAAGTTTATTCGCAAGGAGGTAGGTTTCATTACCAGAATGATGATTGGGAATTTTTTGATACTCAGATCGCTAGATTCGAATTTGGAGGAGGAAAATCATTAACGTGGGAAGGTAGAAGTTGTAACGATGGCAAGAAGCTATTTAACAGAGGACGAGGAACGATGATATACGGTACTGAAGGGACTATCCTACTCGATAGAAATGATTATATCGCCTATGATAGAGGAGGTAAAGAAATTAAACACTTGAAAGAAAAAGAACTGTCACAAACTACAGGGCTCGTCGGAACAGGAGGATTGACTAATCTCCATATAGATAATTTCTTATCCGCTATCAGAACCGATAGCAGCCTAAATTCACCTGTTGAGATTGCCAACTACAGCAATCATTTATGTCACTTGGGAAATATGGCACAATTTGCAAGTAAGACTCTTGACATTGATCCATCCAATGGAAAGGTCTTGAATGATGCTACATCTATTAAAAGTTGGAGTAGAGCATATGAACCGGGTTGGGCACCGAGCTTGGTATAAATATTAATTATTACAATCACTATCGCTTGATATTTAAAATTGTTGCAGTTACTTTATTCTAGATCTTTACAAATAACAAAATCATCATGTTTGATTTAACAGGAAAAGTAGCCATCATAACAGGAGGCTCAGGGGTTTTAGGCGTAGCGATGGCTAAAGGATTAGCTAATGCAGGTGCTAAGGTCGCAGTGATAGGTAGAACCTCGTCAAAGCTGACTACCGCTTGCGAAGCCATCAAGCTGATTGGTGGTGATGCCATCCCAATACAAGCAGATGTTCTCCATAAAGATCAACTACAACTAGCAAGCAACAAGGTAGTAGATGAATGGGGTAAGATCGATATTTTAATCAACTGTGCAGGTGGTAATATGAAAGGTGCCACCATAATGCCTGATCAAAATTTTTATGACCTATCTATTGAAGATTTTTCTAAAGTGAGTGATCTTAATCTAAAAGGAACAGTTTTACCGACTTTAGTATTTGGTAAAGTGATGTCCGAACAAAAAAAAGGTTGTATTGTCAATATTTCTTCGATGGCTGCTCAATTGCCTCTTACAAGAGTACTAGGTTACTCCGCAGCAAAAGCAGCGGTAGACAATTTCACGCGATGGATGGCAGTAGAACTTGCTAATAAATTTGGCGAAGGGATGCGTGTCAATGCTATTGCTCCTGGATTCTTTATTGCAGATCAGAATCGTGCTCTGCTATTAAATGAAGATCAAAGTTTAACTGCACGCGGTCAAACAATAATAAATGCTACACCAATGAAACGATTTGGCGAGCCCGAAGAACTAGTGAGTACCCTACTCTATCTCTGCAGTGATAATTCATCTTTTGTCACAGGTATTATAGTTCCTGTAGATGGTGGATTCAGTGCATTCTCAGGTGTATAAATAAACTCTATATATGATTACAGAAACTACATTATGGACTATTGTTTTTTTAGCAGTCTGCTGTCTCATCTTTATTATATTCAAGATTTTTACTAATAAAAAATTGTAGATGAAGAGACTGAAGCAAACCTGGAGGTGGTACGGGCCAAATGATCCAGTTAGCCTATCTGATATAAAACAAACCGGAGCTACAGGTATCGTTACAGCCCTTCATGATATTCCTAATGGGGAAGTTTGGCCAGTAGAAGCGATAAACCAAAGAAAACAAATCATCGAAGCTGCAGGACTAGAATTCAGTGTTGTAGAAAGTATCCCCGTACATGAAGATATCAAAAGGCAGTCTGGTAATTTTCAATTGTATATTGATCGCTACAAAGAGAGCATTTCTAATTTAGGAGCATGTGGTATTCCTGTGCTCACCTACAACTTCATGCCGGTGGTAGACTGGACCAGGACAGACTTGAGTTACCCTATGGCAGATGGTTCTACAGCACTGCGATTCGAGAAAGCTGCTTTTGAAGCATTTGATCTCTATATACTTAATAGACCTGGAGCGGATCAAGACTACTCTGAAGAGGAGAAATCAAAGGCCAAAGCCAGATTAGAAGCTATGAGCGCTGATGACATTCAGCTCTTGACTAATAATACAATAGCCGGCCTTCCAGGCAAAATGACTGCAGGCGCTGATAGTCTAAAAAGTTTTCAGCGTATACTAGACTCCTATGCAGACATTGACAAGCATCGACTGAGAGAAAATCTTCTGCACTTTGTCAAAAAGATTACACCTGCCGCCGTCGCAGCCAATGTCAAACTTGCTATCCATCCAGATGACCCTCCATTCTCATTGTTAGGTTTGCCTAGAGTGGTTAGCACAGCAGCTGATGCCCAAGCTATTCTTTCAGCAGTTGACTCACCATATAATGGTCTGTGTTTTTGTACCGGTTCTTATGGCGTTAAAGTTGAGAATGACTTACCAAAAATGATCAAGGATATGGGGGACAGAATAAACTTTGTACACCTCAGAGCGACCAAGCGAGACATAGATGGCAACTTCCACGAAGCAGATCATCTAGATGGAGATGTAGATATGTATGCCGTGATGAAAGAACTAGTAAAAGTCCGACAAAAAACCAACTTTGCCATTCCATTTAGACCTGATCATGGACACCAGATGATAGATGATCTTAAGAAAGAAACCAATCCAGGCTACTCTGCTATAGGGAGGCTAAGAGGACTCGCAGAACTCAGAGGGTTAGAGTTAGGAATTTTAAGAAGCTTATAATAAATGTGAATATCTAAATAAAAGGAACATCACCAACTTCTCCTTATTGGTTCTAAAATATAGGTGTATACCACACTCTATACTATCAAGTGCTAGCTTCAGCTTTAATTAGTAACAATAAAATTTCATATCCATACTAGGCATTTAATCGACTATTTTGTCACCTACTGAGCACACTCAGTTCCTTATTGCAAATAGTACGGCACAGAAGGACTTGGAAGTATTATAACCTTTTCATATATCTGTATAGCAAGAAATAAAAGAATATGACGAGAGCTTCAACCTTACAAATAATCTTAGCAGATCAGAATAAAAGAATCTATCTATTACTTTCATTTATGACTGCGTTTTTCCTTTTTCACTTATTGGTAAAGCCCTTTCAACTCTCTCACTATTCAGACTATGACTTTATAAGAGTGACCATAAGCTACAATGTAATTGCACTTCTTTCGATCTACATTGGCTTAATAGCAATACCTAAATACTTGCCATCTATTTTTAACGATGTTGTCAATTCCACATTTAATAGAATTGCATATCTCATTTTCCTTTTGATTAGTATTGGACTAGGAATATTTATTTTCAAAATTGTTTTTGGCTATTATGATTTCACTCTGGCACGTGTTGGTACCGGCATATCGGCACTGCTTGTGTTTAGCACCTTCATCGGGCTGGCAGCGTACACAGTTGACACTAAGCTCAGCAGAACTCAGATAAAAGAATACTCAGAATTAACATATTGGAGGCTTCAGAAAATAAAAAATCCAATGCTCCCTAATGGTCATTATGAAGAATTTTACACCAAACCATTTGGTTTAAATACTATTGACTTTGCGAATAAGAAAGTATTAGATATTGGCTGTGGACCACGTGGCTCTCTCGAGTGGGTACCTAGTAGTACAGTTGCTGTAGGATTAGATCCACTAGCCAAAGAATACTTAAGTCTTAATTCGGGTACTAAAAATCTCCAGATGGACTTAATAGAAGGGTACTGCGAAGCTATTCCGTTTGAAGATAATTCCTTTGATATCGTTACCTCATTTAATTCTATTGATCATGTCGAGGACATACAACAATCAGCTAATGAAATCCAACGGGTTTTAAAGCCAGGAGGGTTATTACTCCTTATCTGCGATGTCAATAGAAAAGCTACACTTACAGAACCTCATAGTCTTAGTATCAATTCGATAAAAGGCAATTTTAGTCAACTAACCCTAAAAGAGGAAAAGCTGTTAGATGCCAGCATCAAATTTAAAATCTACGCCAATATTAGAGCAGACAAACTCCTCGAAGATTTAAGCGAGGAAGGAATACTAATTGCAAAATTTAAGAAAATTGTAGGTTAAAGTTATTTACAAGATTTGTATAAATGTATCCTTGTGCAGATTACATAAATGTTACTGAGTCATACCTTGAAAACAATCTTAGCATGTTACTATAAGTGAGCATTTTTAAAAATGCCTACCTATCAAATTTTTAAAATGACAGAACTACTCTTTTTTTCCGAGCCTAGCTTTGTTCGAAAATTAATCATTCCTTTTATCCTTCAATACCTTACCAAGAGCAACAATCTAAACACTGGCCTAGTACACGCTTAGCTTTAAACCCAGATCAAACATATGTATGACTAAAAACAGATTACTAAATACGATAATGCTAATCGTATCGAATTAGTTTAGGCAAAATATTATTATTTTAGGTATCCCACTTATAACTCTAAAAAATATAAGATGCCTAATAGTCTAACTAGAAGAAAATTTTTAGCATCAGTGAGTATGCTCGCAGCTGGGTGCTCCGTCTCATCACCTACTCATCTCATGCCAGCCCCAAATCAAAAACTAAAAATAACCTTAGTGGGCACTGGTGTAAGAGGTACTAGCTTTTGGGGTAAGCGATTAGTAGACCAATATGCAGACATTCTTGAGTTTGTAGGGATTTGTGATATCAATCCAGGCAGACTAGCTTATGCCAAAAATTATATGGGTGTTACCTGCCCTACTTTTTCAGACTTTGATCAAATGGTTAGCCAGACTAAACCTGATCTTATCATTGTGACTACAAAGGATTCTACACATGACAAGTTTATCGTTAAAGGACTAGATATGGGCTGTGATGTGCTTACAGAAAAACCATTAACTACTGATGAGGTAAAATGCCAGGCCATCTTAGATGCAGAGAAGAGATCTAATAAAAATCTCATTGTTGGGTTCAACTATCGATGGAGTCCTTACATGACAAAGATAAAAGAGATGCTTGCTAATAATACAATTGGCAAAGTCACCTCTGTAGATTTTCACTGGTATCTAAATACTTACCATGGTGCATCCTACTTTAGAAGGTGGCATGGAGAGATGGCGTCGGGTGGTTCTCTTTGGGTGCACAAGGCTACTCATCATTTTGATTTATTAAACTGGTGGATTGACTCCGACCCTTCAGAGGTATTTGCTTATGGAGCACTAGAGCACTATGGAAGCAATGGCCCCTTTAGAGGAGATAACTGTCGCTCGTGTCAACACAAAAGCGACTGCAAATTTCACTATGACATAACAAAGAGCAAAAGAGATATGGATCTGTATGTTAATAATGAGAAATATGATGGATACGTCAGAGACAATTGCCTGTTCAGACATGATATCGATATCTATGATAAGATGTCTGCACAGATCAAGTATGCTAATGATGTAGTAGTAAACTATTCTTTAACTACCTACTCACCTTACGAAGGGTGGAAGATTGCATTTAATGGAATGGATGGTAGAATAGAAGCATGGCTAGATATTCCATACTATGAAAACATAGGTATGAGCCAAGAAGAACTACATGCTGTAGAAATGGCTCAAGGTGATAATAAAAGTATGGTTAGCAAACCTCTCATCGTTCACAAGAATTGGAATGAACATGAATCCGTCAACGTGAGCTATGACAGAAGAGGTCACGGAGGTGGTGATCAGCGGTTACAGGACAAGATCTTTGTGAACCCAGAAAACCCAGACCCGCTGAAGCATGCTGCTGGCGTGCGAGATGGTGCGATGTCAATCCTAATTGGCGTGGCTGCTAGAAACAGTATAGAATCTGGTAAGGCTATTAAGATTGCTGATTTGACAGATCTTACTCCGTCAATCAAAAGACTGTAATAATAAATTCAAGTCTTCTCTGATTGTCAACAAATAAGGAAGTATAGTTTTAAAGTATTCAAGCCTAACATAAGTTTTTAAGTGTTGTCCCTCGTTGAGGACGATGCGCTATTCTCAAACAATCACTGATATAAATTATTGGTAATTAGAGTTAATCTTCCAGATGAAAGATTAATTTACTCCCTTCATTATTTCAGAATGGGTAGTACCTTTTCTAGATAAAACAATTTTTAAGTTTTCAACGAACTTAGAAATTCTACCAAATCTCTTATCTCGAATTTATCAAGAATATTTTCTTGTGAGATCATACCAGATGGCATATTTTCTTTACTCTTGACATCTGTAGTCTTAAAGGTATGCTCATCACCTGCAGCATCTCTTATGGTAAGCTGATCATTTTTTTCTTGGACAACCGTCCCAACTAATTCTCTACCATCATTAAGTGTATAATAAGTATTGCCATATCCTGGAGCAATTCTAACATTGGGAGCAACCAATGATAATAATAAATCCTCTCGACTCAACATACTCCCGATCTTATCTAATGCAGGCCCTACTACCCCACCATATCCCTGTATTTGGTGACATCTTAGACATTGTGCTGATTCATCATTTGCGAATATATTTTTTCCATTTTCTAGATTACCTCCAGCTATTGCTTCTTGATATTGAGCTAATTTATCGTTTAAAGGCTTTGATGATTCATACTTTGCAAGTGCCTCATCCAAAGACTTGTTTTGTTGATTCCTTGCAGCACTAATTACATCTAGCATAATCTCAGGTTCTAGATTTTTTATATTTCTTATTTGATCTTTTAATAATGTGATAGCGGCGTTAGCTTTAATATTTGATATGGCATTAAGAGCCGACTGCTTTTCTTCAACAGTCCCTGTCGTAAGTATTTTATCGATGATCTGTATTTTAGTATCATCAGAAAATCCTGCTTGATCTATGATCTTCTGTGCTTCCTTCCTGAGATCTACATCTGTATCTTCTATTATTATATTAATAGCATCCGTGAGTTTGTCAGACTCTAGTTCAGCAAGTGCTGCCATAGAAGCGATTCTTAAGGATTTATCTATACCACTATCTTTTACATAGCTAAATAGTCTACCCTCGCTTTTTAGATATCCTAACTTTCCAGCTACTTGTATAATTAGAGCTTTAAAAGCTGTATTATTTTGAGATTCTATAGTATTAAAGATTTCCGCTATGGAAGCCATTGTCACAGACTCATCTACTGATTTTAGTTCTCTATATCTCCCATCGACACGATCTAAGACTAAGGGATTTGCCATACTGCCTAAGGCCCAAAGCGCATCCTTTCGCATAGCCTCTGTATTGCTGATATCCAGAAAGTAATTCTTTAATCGATCTGCACTCGCAGCGTCCCCTACTCTTAAGTTTGCATTGATCGCCCTGCGCAAAAAAGCCTCTGCCTCAATAGTAGACGATGTCAATGATTGAGCTAAAGTTTGCAACCCATCAGGAATACTAAAGTCATCATTGATCGCTCTGGCTGCTTCTGTAACCACAAGAGCACTTTCATCCTTTAAAAATGTAGAGACTCTTGCCGAGCCTAATTCTCTTAAGGCAACGACCGCACTTATTCGAACCTTTTCTGATTTATGATTTGACAGAGCGGCTAATAGCGTACCATCATCCAGTTTTGACAAAGCATGTATGATTGCATGACGATGATGAGGATCATCTTCTCTTAGATTAGCGAGATGCGCTACTAACTTATCAAAGGCTTTAGGATTACCGATTTTACCAAGTGCTTCTGCCACATAAAATTGTACGCGCACAGACTCATCATCCAACAAAACTATGAGTGCTTGATAAGCATCTTTATAATTGGCATCTCCGATTACTTTGGCAACTTGAGATCTTACATTTTCATCTTCAGCACCCAATAGCAATATCAGGTCACTACTAATAGAGGCATCGGCTCGCATCAGCTGACCATAACCCCATACTGCATGTAACTGCCCAAATAAAGTCTTTGCATTTTTTGCCTGATCGAGCAATACAGTTTTTTCTTTCCGATCTACCAGTTCAAATTGAGCCATCTGTCTGACTCTCATATCTGCATGATCTAGTAAAGATTTCAATATTTCTACACTAATACCACCGGCTCCCTTCTGGAGCATTGACTTAGTTTCATCTCTTTGAGGGTTTTTGTTTTTTACATCTAGCTTCCATATTCGCCCAGCCTCTTTCTTATCGTAGCTAGCTTTCCAATCATTAATATACAATCCTCCATCAGGGCCAAAGTTTACACCTGTAGAATTAATACCATTTACAATATCCATTTCTTCTGCCAGCTTAAACGAAGCTCCATTTGCTGCTAGCTTAAAGGCTTGGAGTTTAGACCGCTTAGAATTACCTGTAAAATAAGAGGCGAAAAAATAATTATTCCACTCCTCTCCTAGCGCAGTCCCTGGATTATAAGCTAAGCCCGCAGGCCCATCTGCTGCAAGTGCTATAGCAGGAGTGATATAGGCAGGCTGCCCGTCAAAATAAGGTAGATATAGTCCTTCATCCATCCATATTTTGTATTCTTCATTAGGATAGTTATACTTACCATACTGCCAGTTGATCCTCCAACCAGCATCAGACCCCTCTACTATATGGACGTAACGTTCTCGCTCACCTACGTGATCGCCATCATTATCCACACTAATCAGATTACCATATGCATCAAAAGATATTTCCTGGGGATTTCTGAGACCATGTGCATATACCTGAAAATCACTACCGTCTGGATTACATCTCATTACAGCACCTTGATTAGGATAATTCCAACGCTTACCTGTCTGATCTACTACATTAAGACCTAAGTCACCTATAGACCAATATATCTTACCATCAGGACCGACGGTAAGTCCTGACATATCATGCCCTGCATAGGCGATATGAATCCCATAGCCTGTACTAATGATCTCTTTCGTATCATAGTCTCCATCGTCATCTGTATCTCTAAATCTATATACATCGGGTGCTGCCGTTACAAATACATCACCCGCATGATAAAGTACGCCTGCAGCAACACCACTCACCATATTATTAATCCCATCAGCATACACGTGCGATGCATCAGCCTTTCCGTCTCCATCAGTATCATATATTTTTCTGATGATCTCAGACTGGACTTCAAGGTCTCTATAATCATATATTCCGTCTTCATTAAAATCTTTTTGCCAGGTATTCTCATCGCTAAGACTAGTCGCTAATTTACTTAAGTGCAGTGCTTTGGTATCCTCTATAGATCCTAAACCAATATCTTCTATCATCCAATCTCTATGCTGCCTGATATCTAAGTCAGAACTCTTTCTCCTCTGCGTCTCAGAGACATACGCATTACCATGGTGATCAAAAGATAAGCTCACCGCATTAGCTAATAATGGACCTGGCGCCCATAAGTCCATAATAAAGCCATCCGCGAGCGTATACTCAACTTCATTAGCTTCATCAAATGCGTCTGTGTCTAAAACAGAGGTGACCTCTGGAGTGGTGTTAATATCTTCTTCGATACCACAGGATAAGCACAATGAGGTGATTCCAAAAAAGAAAATAAATAATCGGTTTATGATCATGAAGTTGTGTCCAAGTTTCTATTTAAAGAATCCTTCTTTTTCTGTAATTAATTTAGGAGCCCATATTTTGATATTATCAAATTGTCCAGTATCATCAAAAGATCCAAATCCTATTCTTCCAGCAACAAAGTGCTTGTCATTAGCCTCCATAATAGGTTTCTTCATATCGTCAAAATATATCTTAATACTTCCTTCTTCAACCTTCCTTACGATCTTAACTTTATGCCATGAGTTTGTTGGCCCCCAGTTAGTACCATTAGTTGTTTTAGTGGCAATATTGGTTCGTGGTTCATCATTTACTAAGAAGATATTGTTAGCGTTATTATCTGCTACACTTGCGATGTGCACATAGTAAAAGTTAGTAGGACTATTCACATTAAAAAATAAGCAAAGATCTCTATGTCCATATTCGCGACCACTCTGAGCTAAGTTGGCTTCCAATATGAAGTCCCCTACCACGATATCTTTAAGTAGGGCGATATTAAATGGGGATCTCACCCTAGATTCGTACTCACTTTTACCGTACAACTCTAAAGTCTTGCCAGTATCTCCACTCCCTATTTTCCAGGCTCTACTGTCTGTCATCTCAAAATCTTCAAGCACATCGTCTGATTCAAAATCTTGAGAATAGACTAATTGAAGCTCAGGATAAATATTTTCAGATTGCCCTATCATATAGTGAGATGCTACTAGCAATACTAAGATGGATAAAACTAGACTCTTTAATTGCATAAGTTTAACTTTAATTGATGTTGTAACAGGCTTAAAATTTTACAACAAATTTATTAATTCAAAGTAAGTTGAAAATTTAAACCCATCACTGCAAATGATTAGACTTTATATAAAAATAAATTCAAATTATTTTGTAATTAGCCTTAATATACTCAGGTTAAGCTTATAGATGAAGAAATTTCTAGATCAAGATTTTTTATTGGATAATAATACAGCACAAGAGTTGTATCATGATTTTGCTCATGCTATGCCTATCATCGATTATCATAATCACTTATCTCCTGAAGCTATTGGGACTAACAAGGTTTATGATAACATTACTGATATATGGCTAAAAGGGGACCACTATAAGTGGAGAGCAATGAGGGCTAATGGAATCCAAGAAAACTATATAACTGGAGATGCAGATAATAAAGCCAAATTCTCCAAATGGGCAGAGACAGTCCCTTATACGATGAGAAATCCATTATACCATTGGACACACTTAGAATTACAACGCTATTTTGGAATAACTGACTTACTTAACGAACAATCAGCACTTCCTATCTACCAACAGACTTCTGAACAATTAGCAGAGCCAGAATTCTCAACTCAAGCACTCCTCGAAAAAATGAACGTCAAGGTAGTCTGCACAACTGATGACCCTACGGATGATCTCCAATATCATAAATCTTATGCCAGGTGTACCTGTCCAGTTAAAATGCTACCTGGGTTTAGACCTGATAAGTTAATCATGATCAGTGGGGAGCATTTTATGCAAAAACTAGAGGGGCTTAATCATGAGACTAATATAGAGATCACAAGTTTTGACGATTACCTGTTAGCCATGAATATCAGGATAGAATATTTTCATACTAACGGTTGTAGGCTTGCGGATCATGGACTGAGCCAATTGTACGCAGCAGACTTTACGGATGGCGAAGCAGATCGCATACTAAAGAAAAAAATATCTGGCCAAGCGATTTTCGAAGGGGAAGCAATTGTTTTTCAGTCTGCGGCAATATACTATCTAGCAAAAATGTATCATGATAAAAACTGGGTGATGCAATTCCATCTAGGGGCACTCCGTAACAATAACCAACGATTAATCAATAAGATAGGCGCCGATGCCGGAGCAGACTCTATAGGTGACTTTAATCAAGCAGTTCCCTTATCTAAATTCTTAAGCCGATTAGATGCAGAAGAGAGATTATGCAAAACTATACTTTACAATCTTAATCCAAGAGACAACGAAGTGTTTGCGACCATGGCGGGAAATTTTAATGATGGATCATCTGCTGGCAAGGTACAATGGGGATCTGCATGGTGGTTCTTAGATCAGAAAGATGGTATGCAAGACCAAATCAATATTTTATCTAACATGGGATTGCTGAGCAGATTCATAGGTATGCTTACTGATAGTAGGAGTTTCTTATCTTTTCCAAGGCATGAGTATTTCAGACGCATACTTTGCAATCTGATCGGAACTGATATTGAGAATGGCGAGTTACCAAATGATATCCCTTGGATAGGTAAAATGGTACAGGATATCTGCTATAACAATGCTAGAGACTATTTTGAATTTTCAGAATTAACTTAGTTTGCTCTACCAATCAAACATAGTCCCATCTTGTAAGCGACTCACTGGCAAGTAAGATCTTTTGTAAGGATATTTTTGTGCTTCTTCCTCATCAAATTCAACTCCAAGGCCAGGTACGTCCTTCAAAAACAGGAATCCCTGATCATAACTCAACGAGTGCTTAAAAAGCTTATTCATATTCGCAGTCCCAAACCCTACAAATTCTTGGATCCCAAAATTAGGCGCCCATATATTCACATGAGCTTGAGCGGCGTGACCGATTGGAGAGATATCTGGGGGGCCGTGTGGGGCAGTTTTTATTTTGTACAAAGCAGCGAAGTCTGCTATCCTCTTCATCGGCGTGATTCCTCCCGCGTGAGTAGCTGCCATTCGTATATAATCTATTGATTGATTTTCTATGAGTTCTTTTGCATCCCATAGCGTATTGAACGTTTCCCCTACTGCTAAGGGAATAGTAGTATGTCCACGTACAACTTTATAGTTTGATTGGTTCTCAGCAGTTATAGCATCTTCTAAAAACAGAAGGTTGAAAGCTTCAAGTGCTTTGCCTAGCCTAGCTGCCTCTATTGGAGTCAAGCGACTATGCACATCATGCAATAGCTGTATCTCTGGACCGAATCGCTCTCTTGCTTTTAGAAATAGCTTAGGTATAAAATTTAAATACTTGTAACTATCCCAAGGCTGCTCTGGCGGCAATGGCCTTTCACTTTGCAGCTCGTAATAATCCTTCTTATCAGATAAGATTCCATATGTACCCTCTAAACCTGGTATAACACATTGCAATCTTACTGCAGTATAACCTTCTTCAATCAACCTACCAAGATGATCTAATGTATCGTCGATATCCCTACCGTTTGCATGACCGTATACTCTTATTTTGGATCGGCTTCTACCTCCTAATAATTGATAGACTGGCAATCCAGCTGCTTTTCCTTTAATATCCCACAGAGCCATATCAATTCCAGCTATAGATGTCATCGTTACAGGACCTCTTCGCCAGTAACAGCCTTTATACATGTACTGCCAAATATCTTCGATTTGATGTGCATCTCTTCCTATCAAACAGGGTCTTACATGCTCTTGTAGATAAGCTACTACAGCCTGCTCTCTGCCATTTAGCGTAGCATCACCATATCCAAAGATTCCATCCTCCGTTTCTATTTTTACGGTTACGTAATTCCGACTAGGATTACTAACAAATATCTTTACATCCTTTATCGTCATCGTTTAATTTTTTGGAGCAATACCGGGACCAACATTACTCTCCTTATACCAAACTTCAGCATAACTTCCATTAGCATACTGCTTTACGAGATCTCCTCCGTATATTTCCGCGCCTGAGCTCCAGACCATATTAGTTTCAGGTGTTTTTCCATTTGTTTGATTGTAGTTACCTTGTTTAAAATATTGCAACTCTCCTTCATAAGCATTAGGCCTTTCTGTGCCGTCTCTATCTATGACTGCATATAGGCTTCTGATTTGAGCTGGGATATCTGAGTCATTGATATACTCGGACGATATCAAGCTTTTAGTGAAAGTCTTTGCAGGTTTTCCCGGACTTGTAAAAGTGAGATACATAACACCTTCGTATACATTGACTGTGTAGGTAAATTCTTCACCCAAAGCAATTCCATCTATTGGTTCTGCGGGATAGGAATTAGGTGCGGACCCAATCACAGACATGTCATGGCCCCACACAGCCGTAGAGTAATCCCAACGTTTACCGTTGTCTCCTTCTGTATTGATTTCATAATTCCAATAGACGGAGCCTGTTTTGTGCCCAGGGAATTTTTTGTAAAATATTTTAAGCGGTTCATTTTCGTGGCCTTCATCACTATGTATCTGACCAATAACGGTAGAATAAGAAGCAGCAACTCTTGCGTCACCAGTGGTAGAGACGTGCATAACTTTTAATGTGCCTGACAAACTACCTCCTGTCTTTGGCAACCAACGTCTTTTTTCTCCCAGTTCAGTCCTTGTGTTACTCGACGTCCTAGAAGTCACACCAGAATTAGGGGTTTTATATACCACCCAATCTGATTTGCCATCGTTTTCAGTATAGAAAAAATCATCTTTTCTATAACCCTCTAGATTGTCTTCGTGAGTACCATCACCCAACAATATTTTCCACTTACTCATTGACGATATCACATCACTTGGATATAGCTTTTCCACATTACTTTTAGCAGTTGGTACCGTCTCATTTTTAGTATTAGTACAACTATTTTGAAAAATCACAAACACAAGTGATACCACTAAGTAATTAATCCAATTTTTAAAATTACATTTCATTATTATTTCTATCTGAATTAGTAAAATGTCTTCAACTTTAAATTTTCTTCTACCACTATCTCCCCCGAGTTAGTGATTGTATTATCTGAGTGTCTATTATTCTTAGCTCCCCAAAGTAACGCAACTCGTGCTACCGCATTATTTGTAAAAACATTACTAGAGATATCTACATTGATAATCCCATAAGTATTGAGTAACGTGCCACTCTTTTCTTTTGATCCACAATTTGTAAAAGTACTGTTAGCTATTGATAGATTTCCACCGACTGTTGATTCGTCATAACCTCCTCGATAGTAATCGATAACATTAGCAGCCACACCATCAAAAGTGCATTCATCGATCATTATGTTTTCTGCATTATATTCTCCTTTATCTTCTATCTCTTCTGATAGCTCTAATCCATTTGCACAATTTTTAAAAATCGACTTTGACAATTTGATATATTCAGAGAATGAGTACTTATATGCTTTAAGGATATAATCAAAGTTTTCTACCGTACAATTTTCTAGTGTAAGATTATACAGGCTTGACATATTCTCTTTAAGGGTGGCAAACGCATACTGGCTTTGACTTCCTCTCATATGTATTCCTTGTAGAACTAAATTACCTTCTGGATTCATCTCAAATAGTGGTGTCCCTGCAGAGCCTGAATATATAAGCTTGACTTGAGTCGCCTGAGTAACTGCTCTTATTGTGAGTGTCTTATTTATCTTTAAGGGTGAAGTGATTGTATATTCTCCATCTTCTAATTCAATGATATCTCCACTTGCCGCTTGAGCCAATAGTGAAGCAAAGTCTTGACCTTGCTTCACAGCATGGGTAGTATGCTGTTTTTGTTCTCCGCCCAAATGGTACCAATCAGTACCATATTGTGATCTATCTAAAATTGCTGGTGCAGAAGTAGGCATTCCGATTAATGCTCCTACGCCATTATTATCTTCTCTCGATGCACCAAATAAATCCTTATTAAATTGTTCAAACCCAAAGCCTTTGTAAACTTGACTGCTAGGAAACCCTATTGTCGGAGCCCAGATATAATCTGCTATTTCTTTGAGGTCAAATGATGCAGAAGAAACTCCTTCTAATTGTTCGAATCTAACACCTTGATTATTGATCACGTTATTCTTAAAGTTGATACCGTCTAGCTTATCATGAGCAACTATAGGCATTTTATCACCCTTAGTATTATAGATTAGGTTATTGGCAACTACCGTACGCTTAGGCCTTGCTGATCTTATTTCAGACGCAGGGAGTACATCTTTTTGACTGATATTAGAACCTACACCGAACTGCAATGGCTCCTCGCAGTTGATCCAAGAATTATGCGCAACGATCACATCTGTCACTTGTATATATCGATTTAGTGGCGACTTAGGTATTCCATTCATGACTGCTAGAGGACTTCTAAATTCTTTTCCACGCAGATTATAAAAATAGTTATTGGTCACTGTATGTCCAGTCCCGATTAATCTCACCCCTCCTATATTGCTAGATGATTCATCACCAATAAAGTAATTACCATCCACTGTACAGTAATTCCCATGCCTAGTCACGAGCGAACCTTCACTTTTATAAAAAACATTATTTCTAAATTCATTAAAGTTAGTTTTACTTGATATTACCTCTACCTCTCCATTGCACTCATCGAATAAATTATCAGCAACTAAAGTATAGCTTGGACACATAGAGGTATAACTGTTACCTATCTGGATAGTCTCTGCACTAGGCCCTCCTTTAGGCGGTCGAGGACCAAAGTGATTATTAATAATCTTATGATGGTTATTAATGTTTTGATTACCTTCTAAATCAACCCTTAACGTAGGCCCTCGATTTGACTTACCAGTGATATAACAGTGGTCTAGTTGATTGTGTCTACCCTTGATAAGGACCCAAAGGTCTTGATGATTTCTTTGCATCTGATTATAATCCTCGATCACACAATTAGTAACCACACAATGATTTGCTACTGCATCTTTAACTGCAAATTGAATCACTGACTTAGAAGGAGAATACCCATTGACAAAATATAGTCCATCGACTACAATATGATCGCCACCAAGCTGCAGATTAGATTGTCCTTCCAATTGAACTCCACCTGCTGATTCAGCGCTGAGTCTAATGGGATTATCCATTGTACCGCTTGTTGTGATTTCTATTTGTGTATTTTTCCATTTACCATTTGCCATAACAATCTCATCTCCTGGTTCTGCATCAGCCAGTGCGCTATACAGTGCATCATTATCCTTTACTACTATTTCAGATTGGATTTTGTCCGACTCTGTTATTGTGGAGACATCAGGCTGCGATGCAGTCGTAAGGTTACTAGAACTTTTACACCCCATTAAAAAAATAAAAACGGTTGCAATAATTACTGAATATTTCATATCAATTTTGATTATAAATTGGTTGTATTAATTTTTCAATTAAATAATAACAGAACAAACATACTTATCTATTCTAGCACTTTCTCAATCGCTTGCTCAATAACTGAGTAAGTCGTTGACTCTATAAATCCTATTGAAAAAGTTTGTATCGTGTTTAGGTACTTATCTTTATTCTGCCGACCAAATCCAAGCACTGTCATATCTGGCCGACTCACATAATTATCTGGAAATGTATCATTTTCATGATGAAGCATATACAATATGCGCGGCAGTGCCTGATCACCGAATGCCATCCACTCTGGTGCAGGCAAGTCACCTAAATAAGATTCTTCGATGGGGTGTGACTTGCTATCAGATGAAGCATACCAAAAATCTGTGCTATCCATTTCTCCTCCTGGCACTCCCTCATACTGTACCCAGTATTTATATCCTGAGCTGATCTTACTCATAGTAAAATCGCATCGGTCCAAGTAAAAATCCCATTGTCCTTCCCACAACTTATTATCGGCGGTAAATCTAATCCTTACATGCTTTTCGTTCTCAATCTCTATGACTGAAGTAGAAGGATCTGTCCCAGCGTTCATTGCATGGAAGTAACTTCCGTCCTGCTTATGCACTGCATTAGGAAAGCCTCGATACTCCCCCTTATGCGCTGATCCTTTTTCATTATGAAAACCTAACCAATCTACTCCATCTTGATCGATCATACTGGATAAGCCCCCGCCTTCTTTTTCTAAGTAATAAACCGCCATTGGTGTCTCTATAATGTAGGCTTGTCCTCCGCCTGCGGATGCGTCTATTCCATTTTTAAGAGTTACTTTTTCTCCATTCTGATCAATGCAGGCACATTGCAAAAGCATAAATAATAATAATAATATAGTCGATGTTTTTATCTGCTTCATGGTTCGCTTAAGTTAGACTAGAAGTTTTATGACCAGCACTACGCCTTAGTAGGAAGCCAATAGTAGAGATAAACAATGCACAGATAACAAAAACCATCCTACCCCAAACTGGATTTGGGATTAGAGCCATAAGAAAAATACCTCCACTCATACAGACCACCATTGTGCCCAACTTATTCCGTTGTTGTCGATCAAATTCATTTTGTTGATCATCCGCAATTACTGGTGTTTCTAAGTTTTCGAAAAACCGAACCGTTTCGAGTTTATTTTTATCAGTCGATTCTCTATAGAAGAATGAGGTAGCACAGAAAAACCCAGCAGTGATAAACACATGCGCTGCTAGGGTTAAAATCAAATTCATATCAGTAGCTTCTCTTGCTGTAAATTCTCCAATACCAATCCACTCTGCAAATACTTGCGGTGTAAATACTTCCTTTATAAACCAAGACAAAAACAAACCAAGTAAAACCGTAACCCATGGTGCCCAGCGAGGTGTCTTCTTTACAAAAATACCGACAATCAATGGTACCAACAATGGTACTTGAATCATAGCCGACAGAGACATCATTAGATCAAAGAGACTGAGCTCCTTCAGTGATTTAAAAAATAGTGCCATCCCAATCACTAATACTCCACTGATAAAACTTAGCAACATACTTAGCCTAAGCAATTTTTTATCATCCATCTCTCTTCCCCGTTTGCTTAAGAATGGTTGGTAAACACTACGGATCATTATTCCAGTATTTTTGTTTAAGGCAGAATCCATAGAGGACATTGATGCCGCAAATAGCCCTGCAAGCATGAGTCCTACCGTACCTACAGGCATTGTGTTTCGCGTAAATACTAAGTAGATAGCGTCTGCTGCTTTTTTCCCTAGCTCGGGATAAGCAGAGGCTGCATCAGGATACAAAATGGCCGATGCCCAAGGAGGAATAAACCATATAATACTGCCTACTCCCATCAGACACATTGCTAACAATGCTGCTTTCCGAGCATTAACAGAATCCTTTGCTGTCAAGAATCTAAATGAATCATGTAAGTTCATTATAGTAATCAATTGCTTTGCTAAAAAAAACACGAAGGTGCCCACAAGCAACAAGCCATAATTCATATTAGGACCCATAATAAAACCCGACGGAAAATTAGTCACCAGCTCTACTGGTCCACCTACTTTGATGAGTGCAACAATAGCACATGCTATAGATATTACTGCAACAACCAGCGTTTGCATAAAGTCTGAAGCAACCACTCCCCACGCTCCAGAGAGCACTGATACAAAAACCACTGTGAGTCCTGTGATGATTATCGTTATGGTAATCTCAGCAGTGAAGACAGCACTCGCAAAAACCCCTAAGGCATTAAGCCATATCCCTGCATTGATAAGGGTAAATATAATTAGTGCCCAAGAAAAGAACTGTTCATTTTGTGGACCAAAGCGCCCCTTTATCGCCTCGGTAGGCGTGTCGACACGAGTCTGCCTAAATCGGTGCGCAAAGTATGCCCAGCCACAGAAATAGGAAAAAGTATTAGCAATAAAAACTAGGCATACGGCAAAGCCATCTGTAAATGCTTTGCCAGCTGCGCCCGTAAATGTCCACGCAGAAAACTGCATCATAAAGGCAGTAGAACCTACCATCCACCAAAGCATCCTTCCCCCTCCTCTAAAGTAATCGCTAGTAGACTTACTAGCCATATTCTTAAAAGTAAAACCAATACCAATTATGAGTAAGAAGTAACCACCTATCACCAAGTATTCATACATCATCGGGTCACCTTCCATACTTACGTCTATTGCAGATGACTTACATCTATTGAGCTATTATTCTTTCTAATGATATCAATGAGTTGCTGATACAAACTTCCTTCTCTGAAAGTCTGATAAGACTCAAATGGCTCCCCTTTAATATCTCTTAAAAATTCTCTGGCGAGACACTGCCAATTACGTTCTGTATCACCTTCAATTTTAGGTTGGTCCTCTGCAATGTTCTTAGGTAATGGACATTCTTCCCACTTTTTATTTTTGTCCCATATGTACAGCGGACCACTTCCATAATGGCCTTTTATATAGATGGCTCCTTTTGTGCCATAAAACACAATATGGTCCTCATTAAATCTTGGATTAAGGCCACCGTGTTTAAACAATACAGAAACAGGCTTTGTAGCAATAGGACTTTCCAATTGAGCTAGTACGGTATACGTCCACTCTACATTGCTCTTTCCCCATTTTAGCGATGGGTCGTTTAGATCTTCAGGGATATGATCTCTTCTAGTCTTAAAGTTATGTACCCCTGTCACTATCGGCGCTTGACCCAAGTCATCTCTGACTTCTCCGCTAATCGATAGAATTTTTTCTCCAATGACAGCAGTAACTATAGAAATCTTGTGAGTAAAATTATTATTAAGTCGACCTCCTCCCTCTTCTTTACGATGCGACCAACCAAAGGGAATGTCTCTCTCCAAATTAAAATGGGATATACATTCTACTTCGACTGGTTCTCCTATGGCACCTTGGGCTACTAGTTGTTTAGCATGTTGCACATGCGGCATGTATCTAAAGCTTGAGGCAAATGCTGTTTTTACATTTTTCGCTTTAGCCAAAGAATATAACTCATGCGCAGATGTCCCACTATCAGTAAGTGGTTTGTCACAAAACACATGACACCCATGCGCAATAGCCTGAGTAATGGACTCGTAATGAGCACCGCCTGGCGTCCCTATAGAAACAATATCTGGTTGGCAATCCTTTAATGCTTGCTGCCAATCTGTACCACTATACGGGATAGTCATTTTCTGTGCTACATCACTAACAACACTTGAGGTTCTGCCTACAATACCAACTACCTCCGCACCTAATGCTCTAAATGCATCAGTATGACCCTGTCCTGCAAATCCGGTTCCAGATACTAGTACCTTTAATTTTCTATCCATATATTTTTAAGATTCATACTAAATGTTTTTAGTCCTACTTAACAACTAAGCCTGCATCCATAATCGTTGGACGGCTACTAAGTCTTTTTTCATAGCATCATAAACTATTTTAGGATTTACTGTTATGTCATAGTGTCCCTTATTAGCTCCACCTAGAGGATATTCTAAGTGAAGACTAACCGGTGGCTTTAAACCTAGAGCTTTTAGAAGTTTAAAATAGGCATCGAAATCGACCATGCCTTCACCGAGCGGGACATTTATTATTTGCCATTTACCTTTTACTCTACCCCACTTAAAATCTTTAAGCACAATTGTTTTGATATGATCCTTGAGCAACTTCACCCCATTAGACCATGAGCGACCTCCTTCTACAACAGCATGTCTGATATCATACTGAGTTCCAAAATATTTAGGATCAACACTTTCTAATATTTTCTTCACCTCCCAGACAGAAGCGCCTACTTTGATACCAGAATGATTTTGATAGCAACCTATAATATTGTTTTGCTTATTCAACTCTCCAAGCTGGTACACTTTTTCTTTGTAGTGGCTTAGAGATTCCTCTAGCGAGATTTCTTTTTTAAAGTCGAACCAGTTGCTTCTATAATATTCAATACCAGCCTTACCGGCTGCTTCTATTACCGCTTTATCAATAGGTTGTGAGACATCAGCAATAGCTGTTGTTATCATTTTACATTTAGAACCTGCCTTCTCTAAATCTTCAACTACAGACGAGAGTCTAGATTGTGCATTCTTTGGTAAGACATGTCCTTTGGGGCGCACGGTTAAATCTAAACCATCAAATCCTAACTCTGCTGCTACTTGCCCTGCTTTGCTTATATCTAGAAACTGAAGATGCTTAGAGAATAGATGGACTTCTAAATCTCTGTTGAGAAAAAGCAAATCTTCACGATCACCAGTTGGGTAAACATTGGGTGCTGCTACAGCCGCTACAATAGCTCTTTTAATAAAACCTCTTCTTGTGAATGTCATGGTTCTTCCCTTAGATAATAAGTCAAATATTCATTGCAAAATCCAAATAGTAGGAAGTAAATATTAGAACAAATAAAATTTCAAATAATACTTACAAAATCAACTGACAAAATGTAAGTATAAAACTAATTTATAAGAATTGTAAAGAGTTATTTAGATTTGACTAAATAGTTGAGAGTCAATTGGTTGCTGGTTAACCAGCAACCAATTTCTTAAAAATTATTTGGCATAAAATCTAATAGTTTAGATAGCATGAAAGTGTATCTGCACAACTTAACTCTTCAGTAGATAAAGCTAAAAATTGAATCAGGTCAGGGAAACAATTTTATCAAAGATGATATGATATTGTGAGAATAAAATTAGGTGGTGAGGTATTTGGACCTAATGGATTAGAAGCAGAAGTATCAACAGAATGAGGCGCCGGCTCTAGACCAAAATTATGGAATGCTAGTCGTGACTATTTATTCCATATTTCTGTTGAGCAATAATTAGAAATCCTAACTTACCTCTTAACCGCGATTGCTAAATAATATAAATGTAATTAGTCGGTAAAATTTAAAAACCAAAAGCCAAGCCACATTAAAATAATTCTGTTCTATGTTGTGAGTCTATTTTAATTCAAAAAACTCAATTACGACTAAATTTTGATCAACGTCTGAGTAACATTCACATCTTAGCGTTTCTATATTTTTTTTAAAACCAATTACCAAAGATTAGTTGATTATGACGGAATTAGTTTGCCCGGCGTATCCCGTAGGGTATGTCTACGTCAAACTGGGTTACCTATAGGTGTTCCTTCAGCATAGTGAGCTATTCTTTAACTACTAACTCTTCTTGTGGGTTAGCTTGTAGCTCTCTCTGTCGCTGGCATGAACGAGGACGGCAGTGTGCTATAAATATGATGCTAATTTGTAAACCTGATTTGAAGATTTAGCTTTATAAAGTATCTTCCATTCTCTTCGTACACTGAACCAAATTTATATCTACTTGTACTTGCTTGTTCAAATCTAGTATTGTTTACAAGATATTTCTGAAATTCATTTCTGTTGTAAATATGGTAGCAAACTATGTCACCATCTTGCTTAACTACTATTATTCCACCTGTTGCATCATACTTGCCTTCCCATTTAGTTGCTGGTGTCATACCTAATGCACTATCAGTTAAAAAATTCTTCAGTTTATATTCATAGAATGGATGATTCTGAGACATATCAAATTTTAAAGGATTAGATTCTTTTAACAGTTTGATTGTCTCGTTGAATAAGCTTAGCCCAGAGGTTGAGTATCTTAATATTAGCATCTCAGCCAATATTTCTGGTAGATCAGAATCTATCAGTCTTAAATTCAGTTCTAGAGTTGAGGATTGAATATGACTAAAACAAGGTTTAATCTTAAGTGCTTTTAATCGGTTAAGTATCTTTGGCTGTTCCTCAATTGAGTTAATTTTGCTTAAATCTAATTCTTCTTCAGTGTTAATTTCGAAAATGAAATTAGTTGTATTTCCAGCGTTGAATAATGTTGAATTTTTACCCAGCATTGATTTTATACTGAATCCAAGCTGAGGCTGCAATCCAGTATTTAAATCGTGGACTACAATATTTATATCAGACTTGTCACGAGAATTAGCGGCTAAGTTTGTGACTCTTACTTTGTCCAGGAATTCATCTATCTCGGGGAATGAAAAACTTCGACCTGATGCCTTTTTTAGTGATTGAAATAAAGTTTCTGATTGTTGGATGAATTCGGAGACAGGAACTGTGAGCAATTCTTCCTTACTGCTAGCATCTACAAGTTTTATTGCAGAATCAATATGATACTCAAATGAAGAGTTATTTTGCTCTCGCAGAATTTTAATTATTGGGTAGTAGACGTTACCTATAGCATCCAAGTTTTCATCTGCTGCGTTTAGTCGACCTGTAGCTAAGAGTTTTAAGAACACATATATCTCACTCCATTCTCCTTTATTGCCACTTAGCATATTTGTGAAATTATTCTTTTGGCTGTCGCTTGAATAGCTGGTACTGCTACTGAATTTCCAAATTGTTTGTATGCTTGAGCATCAGAGACAACTATTTTAAAATTATCTGGATAACCTTGAAGCCGAGCCCATTCTCTTGGAGTCATTTTTCGAACACCTTCACGGTTTACTTTCCCTTTAATATTCGTAATTGGTTTGAAGTTAGTCAATCTATTGTCTTTAACTAAATTCCTCTCTCTACCCATTCCACCACAAACTATTGCACTTGCAATTCCATCATCTGGCTTTATGTCGTATCCAAAACCATTTCCTTTACTCTCGTGTCTGGCTTTGTGTTTTCGTAAAGTTTCCAGGTATACAGTTGATAAATAATACTTAACTGAAACTTCCTCTTCTTCAAGAATTTCTGTTAATGAAGTATTATCATTTGTCGGTTTGGGGTACTTAAAGTTTTCAATTTCCAAATCTTTTCTAAAGCCAACAATAAATATCCGTTCTCTATTTTGAGGTACGCCAAAATCTTTAGCATTCAGAATTTCAGGGTCTGGCACATAGTAATTCAAGTCATTGCGTAATACATTGATAATTGTATTTAACGTCTTTCCACCTTTATGATTAAATAAACCTTTCACATTTTCTAAAAAGAAAGCTTTAGGTTTTTTTCTCTTAATTATTTCTGCGACATCAAAAAACAAAGTCCCTCTGGTGTCTTCAAATCCACCCTTTTTACCCGCAATTGAAAATGCTTGGCAAGGGAAACCAGCACAAAGAATATCAAAGTTGTCTGGAATAAATGATTTAGTCGACTCCTTTGTTATATCGCCAAATGGATGTTCACCATAATTAGCTTTATACGTTTTCTGTGAATATTTGTCCCATTCGCTTGTAAAAACACATTTTCCCCCTAAATTTTGAAATGCCAATCTGAAGCCACCAATACCTGCAAACAAGTCTATGAATTTAAATTTTGGCTTCTTTGGGGGAGGAAAAGGAATGTCTGAATACTTGTCAAAAAGTAGATATTGGAGCTCTTCTTCTGCACACTTACCTGTTATCTTTTCTTCTGGATATTTATATTCAAGTAGGCTCTTTACCTGAGCAGTGGCCGTCTTTTTATAGAACCCAGAGACACCATTCTTATGGTTGTGAATAAAATGTGTTAAAGCCGACTCGCCATCTGGAATAGCTAAAACGTTGTTTTTGAAGCTTTTGTCTTCAAAATCCCTTAATTCTATTTTTCTTCTCTTGAGCAAATCCAAATGGTTCAATTTAATTTGGTAAGATAAGACATATTAGGGTTTTTCTTGTTGTGTTGAGCTTAAAAAGCAATGTGTTCGATAGGACTCTTTGCTTTTGTGGGTTGGCATTTTCCTCACTTGTAGTTAACATTAATATGTTTGCATATATACCAGCCTAGTCGTCAAATCTTTAACCCTACGAAGGGTCTAAAAAATATAAATCATTTTCTCAAATCTCGTAAAACCCACTTAATCTAGACTCAATAGTGATTATATGACATTTTAATAGAATGTATAATATACTGATTATCAATTAATTATAGTCATATAATCATCATTCATTTTGTATGTAATTAGTTTTTCAGCATTTAATTTGTTGTCATGATTTATTTACAAATCCATATTTGGGAAAATGAACTCTAACCATACTTGTATAGAAAGAATTAATAACTATATTTGGTCAACCAATTATTGGTTAACCAATTAATTTACCAATCGTGCTGGAGAATTTTAATAGAATAGAGATAAAAAACCCTGTAGATCTTATCATCTCTCAAATCAGAGACCTCATCAGCACTGGTGCTGTAAAACCAGGGGAAAAACTACCTCCAGAAAGAAAACTAGCCGACCATTTAGGAGTAAGCAGGAGTCAAGTACGAGAAGCCATAAATAAGCTACAGATTTATGGAATTGTGAAAATCATTCCTCAAAGCGGTACAGTTGTTACCGGAATTGGTATCGTAGCCTTAGAAGGCTTGATTTCAGATATTTTAAAAATCGAAAACTCCGACTTTAAAGCATTAGTAGATACCAGAGTACTACTAGAAAGAGAAGCCGCACGATTAGCGGCGATTAATCGCACTACAGATGATATAGTACAACTAACTAATGCTCTTAATCAATACGAACAAAAACTAAATGAGACTGGGGTCGCGGTTGAAGAAGACTTACTCTTTCATATAAAAATAGCAGAGGCTAGTAAAAACTCGGTACTAAAATCTCTCATGATGATTATCACTCCAGATATCGTGAAGAGCTTTATTAAGCTTAAAGTATGCAGTGATAGTAACAACAAAAAAACTATTGCTGAGCATCAAAAAATACTAGATATGATTGTAGGTAAGGACTCTAATGGTGCAATCGAAGCTATGGAAAAACACTTAGATGACATAACAGACTTTAGTCAAAAAACTAATTCTTAACATACTATTTATAACAAAAAGGTTAAACACAATTCAAATGATTTTTAATGAAAAAACTATCACAAATCATGCTAAAATTTAATAATCAATTATTCAAAGCATGCATGATAATATGTCTCCTCTTTGTAGGAGCACTATCAATGCACGCCCAAACAACGAGTGGTCAGTTACTTGACGAAAATGATCTACCTATGATAGGTGCAAGTATCATAAAGCAAGGAACTAATGTGGGCACAATTACAGATGCCGAAGGAAAATTCGTTATACAAGCAAGTGAAGGCGATGTCTTAGAAGTAAGCTACTTAGGTTATGATAATCAATTTATAGATGTAGGTAACCAATCATCTATTACGGTCATCATGAATCCTAACTCTGCAAACCTTGATGAAGTAGTCGTCATAGGCTATGGAACATCTAAGAAATCACATTTAACAGGAGCGATATCTAAGGTCGACAATGAAAATCTAGACAAGCTACCTTTATCCAGAGTGGATGAGGCGCTAGTAGGTCAAGTGTCAGGTGTAAATATAGCAGCCACTGAGGGCGAGGCAGGATCTGCACCTACGATTCGTATTAGAGGTACTGGATCTATGGTAGCAAGCTCTGATCCATTAATAGTGGTTGACGGATTGATTGTAGATAATGACTTCTTAGGTTCTATCGACATGAATGACGTACAGTCTTTTGAGATCTTAAAAGATGCAGCATCTACTGCAATCTACGGATCTAGAGGAGGTAATGGTGTCATACTCATCACTACTAAAGATGGAAAGAATGGTGCCACTAAGTTTAGTTATAATGGCTTTCATGGTTTTAAAGAGGCACATCAAAGTGACTCTTATTACTTCAGCATAGCAGAGTCTGCAGCCGCTGAGATGGCAGCTAATGGTGAACTTTCTGACAGAACAAAATATAAGCAGCTAATCGGTGTCGATAGAGACTGGCAAGATGTAATTTTTGATGGTGGTAATATCACAAGTCATTCATTTAGTGCAAGAGGTGGAACTGATAAAACTAGTTTCAGCACTACGTTTGGATACGTACATGATGAAGGTGTTTTACTTACTGATGATTTCAAAAAATACAACATCAACTTTAAGATCAAAAGTGAGTTAAATGATAGAGTATCTTTCGGAGCTACAGTTGCACCATCTTATACAGACAGAAGAAGGTTTGACGGATCTACGCATGATATATTAAGACAGACACCATGGTTACCAGTTTATCATGATGAAAATACGATTCAGTATGTAGATAGAAATGTATATCCAGATGTACAAGTGGGAGATTATGCTGTACAGAGACACTTTGACAATTATAGCGGAAATGGTTTTAACCAACAGGATATTAGTAACACCTCTAATACAAATCCTGCTGCGAAAGTAATTGAGAGAGATAGAAACGATTATAAGTTCAAGGTTTATGGAAGTACTTATCTACAGTTTGAACTAGCAAAAGGATTAAAATTGAGAACTTCTCTTGCAGGAGATTTTCAAAATACAGAGCAGGATAGATGGCAAGGACTATTAGCACACAGAAACGGTGCTTCAAATATTTCTTTAGACTTAGCTACCAGAAACAGAATACATCTTGTTAATGAAAACTATCTGACTTATGATAGACAAATAGGCTTGCATGAATTTAATGCTGTTGTCGGTATGTCTGCCGAAAAGTGGGATACAAAAGAAAGTAACATTCAAGGAAAAGGATATGATTCAGATCTTATCCAGACCATCTCGGGTGCTACTGTTATATCAGCATCAGGATCATCAGAGTATCAAGCAAGATTCCAATCTTACTTTGGTAGATTAAACTACGCCTATGACTACAAGTATCTAGCTTCTGTAAGTCTAAGAAGAGATGGTAGTTCCGTATTTGGAACAGATAATAAGTATGGAAACTTTCCAGCTGTGTCTGTTGGATGGGTAGCTAGTGAGGAAAACTTTTTGAAAAATAATGATCTAGTTAATTTCTTAAAATTCAGATTTAGTTATGGATTAACAGGAAACAATAGACTAGACACTGGTGATGATCTTATCGACAACTATCCTTACATAGCGCTACTAGGTACTAGTACAGCAGTAGTAGATGGCAGTGTTGCCGCAGGTTTTAACGCGCTTAACATTGCTAATCCTGAACTAAAGTGGGAAAGATCAAGAGAGATAAACCCAGGTATTGATTTCGAATTATTTAATGGCGTATTGTCAGGGTCTGTAGATTACTACAATAGGACTAGTGATCAACTCCTACTTTATAATCCGATATCATCAACTACGGGATTTACAGAGGCATTAGTGAACTTGGGAGAGGTAGAGAATAAAGGATATGAGTTAGAACTGAGAACTAATAATCTTAGAAACAGTAAGGTAAGATGGAACACTACTTTCATCGCATCTAGAAATGAGAATACCTTATTAGACTTTGCAGATTCTGATGGCCAACTACAAAATGTAGATAGTAAAAGAGCTGCGCAATGGATTAATGCTGAAGGACATCCTATATCATCTTACTATGGATGGGTAGTAGATAGAGATATCCCTACAGAATTTCTAAAAGAAGCATTCCATCCAATAGGTGGAGAAGCACAAGATGTGTATGTAAAAGATCTTAACAATGATGGACTGATAGATGACGATGATAAAGCGATATTAGGGAATCCGTACCCAGACTTAGTATGGTCATTGACGAATACCTTTAGCTTTGACATGATTGATTTTAGCTTCATGTTCCAAGGTTCGCACGGTGCAGAAATAAGAAACATGGGAGATCAGTATCTTTTTAATCAGTTTAATAGTGGACAAGATTTTAATACTTCTACTACACCTGATCAGGGCTTTATTAGGCAGAAGATATTCACTAATGATATCATCATGGATGCTTCTTACTTGGCTCTTAGAAATGTTACAGTTGGTGTTAATCTAGGTGATTTATTGCCGGATACTAATGTATTGTCAAAAGCTAGAGTTTATGTATCGGGACAAAACCTACTATACAAAACAGCAGAAGGATACACAGGATTTAATCCTGAGTCTATCAATACAACTAGTCCGACAACTTGGGGATATCAGAGAGCTGGATCACCAATACAGAAAACAATTTCATTAGGCCTTAATCTGGAGTTTTAATTGACTCAGATTATTTATGTCAATTCTTAAATATAAATCATGAAAAAAATAAATATAATAGCTGGCCTAATAGTATTTATGTCTTTGATCTCTTGCGGTGAGGACTTTTTAAGTCCTGATCCGATATCAGCGGTTGGTGCTGCAGGGTACTTTCAGACTGAATCACAATTAGAGACTGGCGTCATCAACATATATGATGGCATGCAAGGTGTAAATACTACTGGGAACAATTCTAATCGTGCTGTACAACTTGAGTTTTACTTATCAGAAATGAGAAGTGACAATACAAGAACGAAAAGTAGTGAAGGAGAAGCTGCACAATTTGAAAACTATACTATAGAATCTAACAATGGGATCATAGCAGATTATTACAGAAGTATGTATGCGATCATTTATAAAGCCAATACGGTTTTAGAAAATCTTAGCGTTGCATCAACTGGAGCAGCAGCACAGTTTGAAGGAGAAGCTAAGTTTGCAAGAGCTTATGCTTACTTCCAATTAGTAAGATTATATGGGGATGTACCATTGATTGATGTTGTTGTGGGACCATTAGATACCGAAAAACAATTTACAAGAGTAGCTACAGATCAAGTTTATAGTCTTATCGTAAGTGACTTACAGACTGCCGCAGCAAACTTAGACAACAGTTTCAAAACTAGAGCCTCTAAAGCAGCTGCCCAAGCCTTACTTGCTAAAGTGCATCTTACTCAGGGCAATTATGGCGATGCAAGATCTCTTTGTGAAAGTGTAGTGGGAAGTGGATTCTCTTTAGAATCTAATTTTAAAGACGTGTTTTACAATGAAGGGAATAATGAGGTCATTTTCGCTATCGGATATATATCAGATGACGCTAATGATTCACAAAATTTTTCTGCAGAATGGTTAAACGCAGTCGGTAGAACGACAGGTGTTAACTACCCTACTGATGAAGCTGTAGCAGCCCTAGATGAACTAGGAGGTAACAGAGCTGCATTCTCATATAGAGTGGATGCCTTACAACCGATACATCATCAAGTAGTGAAGTATTTGCCGGATGGTGATGCGTCATTAGGGATAGCAGCAACTTCTGGTGATCCTACTTTAGCGGGTAATGATTGGATAGTACTGAGATATGCAGATGTACTGTTAATGCATGTAGAAGCAATAATGGCTGGATCTGCAATGACTAATGATCCTGCAGCATTAGCATCATTCCAAGCAGTAAGAGATAGAGCTGGGATTACTGAGACCGTGCAGTTAATTACTAAAGATGATCTCTTAAATGAGCGACGTGTAGAGTTGGCATTTGAAAATCAGCGCTTATTTGATCTAATAAGATTCGGTGTTGCTCAGAATGTGCTTGCAGACTTTGCAGCTAATAATGGATTTGGGTTTACGGCTAATGATTTATTGTTACCAATCCCAGATGGAGAAATAGGATTAAGCAATGGTATGCTTACTCAGAATCCTGGATATTAATTTCTAAATATTAACAAAAAGATTAAAAACATGAAATCTATATTATATAAAACAGGAGGACTTCTAGCCTTGCTTTTATTAAGCAGCATTGGATTTGTTTCCTGTGATTTTGAATTTGCATTACCAGAAGCAGGGTCAATAGCGGACGCAACCCCTCCTTCTGCATCATTCAGTTTTAGTCAGACAGACCCTGAAGATTGGAGAGTTGTTTCGTTTTCTAACGAGTCTGGTAGTGCTACTATGTATGCATGGGATTTTGGGACAGGAGATAGTTCTACTGAGTCCAATCCTTCTTACAGATTCGATGGAGAAGGCACTTATACTGTCACGCTAGTATCTACTGATGGAAACGGAGTATCAGATACCGCAACTAAGCAAGTATTAGTGTTGGAGCCAGAAGAACCAGATGCGATAGTCCCGACCGTCAATAACGGAGATTTCTCTGGTGGGCAAGATGGCTGGAAAATTGATAGTTTCACAGACGGAAAAAGAGATCCATTTAACTCTTCAAGTGATGGATCACCTAGAGACTATGATGGTAACGACACAGGAGCAAAAACGGCTGGAGCAAAATGGACAAACGGTACTTCTGCTGCACAATTTTTAAGTGGTAATTCTAGATTTGCTTATCAAGCATTTACAGTTTCTGCTAATACAACCTATATCGTAGAATGGGAGTATGCTATTAAAAATGAGAAGGAAGATGTAGACGGTGGAGATAGACTTGTCCTACAGATTCTAGATGGTCACTATAGCGACGGCAAAGATGCTTTAAGCGCACCCGTACTTAGTGAGCACGTAGGCGATATAGCCCTTGGAAAAGGAAATTTCACTCAAGTAAAAACTGAGTTTGAATCGAATGACTCAGGTCTTCTAGCAATATGGATATGGGGAGTAACAAGCGAAGATGCATATGCAGACAATGTGAAATTATATCCTAAAGAGTAAGTTTCATAAATAATGAATTTCAAATACTTCATTCATTTCTTTGTGCTGAGTTTTATTTTCTGCTCATGTAGTAGTGAGGAAAATTTAACCACTTCAAATCCATCACAAATGGAGGAAGAAGAAAAGGAAATGAATGAAGTTATTTTACCTAATATCGATCTAAACAACTGGAAAGTAACTTTACCAATAGGTAATCCTACTGAGGTCGAGCCTCCAGAGATACTTGATTACCCAAATTTGGATATCCTAAAAAAGTACATGTATCATGACCCTAAGGATCAGTCTATCGTATTTTATACGGAACCTGGTAGCACCACAACCAATACTAAGTACTCAAGGACTGAACTAAGAGAGCAAATGGTGCCCGGTTCTAATAATACAAACTGGACTTTTGATCAGGGAGGTACGATGAGTGGTAAATTAAAAGTGAATCGAGTAAGTGGTGTCGCAGGTAAGTTAGACAGAATAATTATCATGCAAATACATGGACGTCTAACGAATGAGCAAAGAGACTTAATAGGGGCCAGTGATAATAATGCGCCACCAGTCTTGAAGATCTACTGGGATGATAATCAGATTAATGTTAGAAGAAAAATACTTAAAGACACAGATGTATCAGATACAGATATCTTAAAAAAAGATGCATGGAAAGATGAATCAAAATGGTTTAGTAAAAAGGTTGCTACTAATCAATTTGAACTCAGCATCAAGGTATCTGGTAGCAGAATGGATATTACTTTAGATAATGAAGACACTTTAACTTTTGATGATATACACACTCAAAAATGGGGAGTCTTTGAGAATTACTTCAAAGCAGGTAATTACTTGCAATCGACCGAAGCTGGAACTTTCTCAGAAGTAAAATACTACGAGTTAGCAGTCAGCCATTAAAAATTAAATAGTTTTTTTTCGTAGATAGATGGGCGTCTATTTGAGGCGCCCTTTTTTTTTGTAATATCAAAAATATAAAAGTTAGTTGGTGAAGTTTTATATCCTAATCATATCAGCCCTTATGTTAAGCAGCTGTGTTACTGGTAAAACTCCAACGCTCAAATCAGCTGAAAATATGGAAAGGGCTGTGAATATTCCATCTTCTTCAAATGAAAAACCTGAAGTCACAAGTAGTACCAGCATGCACCCAAGTCTTGGTCTTACAAAAAAAGGAATAGAGAAAATAAGGAACAACATTGGGAAACTACCTTTATTCGACAAACAAATAGCTGCAGCAAAGAAAAACATAGAAGCTGCTATTGCTACGGGCATAGATGTACCTATCCCTAAAGATATGGCAGGAGGCTATACCCATGAAACGCACAAGCAAAATTATAAGCTAATGCAGCAAGCAGGAAATCTCTATCAAATTACGGGAGATGAAAAGTATGCTGCCTACGTAAAAGAAATGCTGATGGAATACTGTGAAATGTATCCTAGTCTTCCCATTCATCCCACTAAACGCTCTTACGCAACGGGTAAAATATTTTGGCAATGCCTAAACGATGCTAACTGGATGGTATTCACAAGTCAAGCTTACGATTGTATACATGATTACCTTACTCCGACAGAGAGAGATAAACTAGAAACCGATCTCTTCATCCCATTTGCAAATTTTCTCTCGGAGGGTAATCCAAGATTCTTTAATAGGATTCATAATCATAGTACCTGGGCTAATGCCGCTGTCGGTATGATGGCACTAGCCATGAACAACGACACCTTATTACATAAGGCGCTCTATGGTTTACAAGATGATGGTATTGACGCTTCAGAGTTTGATAATGATGGAGGATTTATAAAAACTGAAGGAGTTACAACCGCTGGCTTTTTAGCTCAATTAGATAATTCCTTTTCTCCCGATGGTTACTTTGCAGAGGGGCCATACTATTTGAGATATGCTATTTTTCCATTTTTAGTTTTTAGTCATGCTCTGCATAATAACAAACCTGAGTTAGACATCTTTAACTATAGAGAAGGTATCCTCAAGAAAGCAACGAATACCTTGCTACAATTAACAGATAGTAACGGACACTTCTTCCCTATCAATGATGCACAAAAAGGTATGTCATATAAATCTTATGAACTGGTAGACGCCGTAGGATTAATATACTATGTAGATGACAAGCAGGATTACTTGTTAGATTGGGCTGCAGCACAAAATGTAGTTTCCCTTAACGAAGCGGGATTTAATATTGCTAATGCACTTACTAATCACAAAGCAAACCAGCCAAGTAAAAAGTCAATGATATTCAGGGATGGAGTAAAAGGAGATGGTGGTGGTGTTGCAGTATTGCGTGCTCAAGAATTAGAAGTATTATTTAAATTTTCAACACAAGGAATGGGCCATGGTCATTTTGATAGATTGAGCTACTCCCTATATGATAATACTGGAGAAGTGATTCAAGATTACGGTGCTGTCAGATGGGTTAATGTAGATCAAAAAGGAGGGGGACGGTACCTGCCAGAGAATAAGACATTTGGCAAGCAATCCATTGCTCACAATACCATAGTTATAAATGAAGGATCTCACTACGGAGGCTCAGTCAAAGAAGCAGAGAAATCCAATCCCTCTTTGTTTTATCATGATTTTAAAAATGAGAATATCAAAATCATAAGTGCATTAGAAAATAATGCCTATGAAAATGTTGAAATGCAGAAGACTATATTCCTCATAGATGACAAAGATCTTAATGGATCCTTAATGATTGATATTTCGATAGTGAATACACCAAGTGCCTCTACGATAGAAATCCCTGTGTGGTATATGGGACAAAAGCTTAAGAGTAGTTTTGATGGCCAAAAAAAATTGGATCAATTAGTACCACTGGGAAAACAAAATGGTTATCAGCACATTTGGAAAGAATCATCTTCTACCATTGATAACGATAGTTATACCTTCAATTGGTTTGGTGATGATAAATTTTATACACTGCATGGAGTGAGTAAGGTTGGAGATAAGATTATTTTAGGTAGAGCAGGTGCAAATGATCCTGACTTTAATCTAAGATCTGATCCTGTATTAATTCATAGAAGAGAGGGCTCTAAAAGTACATCATTTGTCAACCTCATAGAAGCCCATGGCAACTATAGTAGAATAACAGAAGTACCAAGCGTGCCTTATGCACTAATTAATGATGTCACCTTAAAACATAGTTCAGAAGATTATACCATATTTACCTTTTCATCTACTCAATATGTATGGGATGTGATGATTGCAAATAAGAATGATAATCTTAAAGCAAATCACTCAAAAGAAATTGGTGGAAAAGTGTATAGCTGGACAGGATTTTACAAACTAAATAAAAACAAAAAACCATAGATGGGATTACACGACGACATAAAACCAACCAAAGAATATTGGATTGATGAAGAAACAAAATGGGAACAAGTAGCAGAAGGACTAGATAGACAGATCATGGGTCATGATGGGAAGATCATGCTTGTAAAAGCTAGGTTCAAGACCGGCGCTATAGGACAAGTACATAAACACTATCACTCACAAGTTACTTACGTAGAGAGTGGCTCTTTCGAAATGAAAATAGGCGATGATGTAAGGATCATCAAGGGCGGGGATTCTTTCTACATACCTCCGCATGTATGGCATGGATGCATTTGCAAAGAGCCGGGAATATTGATAGATGTCTTTAGTCCAGCAAGAGAAGACTTTTTAGGTCATGAGCAGTTAGATCTACAGTCATGGCCGAAGTAATAAAAAAGAAGGTTGGTAACTTGAGGTGGTGGGTTATAGGTCTCATTGCGCTAGCGGCTGTCATAAATTATATTGATAGGCAAGCACTTAGTGTATTATGGCCAGACATTGCTGCTGAATTATACCCTAACGAGGACAACGACGGAAGAAAAGCGATCTATGGCTGGATCTCAGCAAGCTTCGTATTTTTCTATGCTATGGGTCAAGCTTTATTTGGAAAAATATTTGACTGGATAGGCACAAGACTTGGTTTTGCAATATCAATAGGTGTATGGTCTATAGCAACCGCACTACATGCATTTGCTAGTGGAGCATGGACTTTCACAATATTCAGATCAATACTAGGTGTTGCCGAGGCAGGTAATTGGCCAGGAGCTGCTAAGGGTAACGCTGAGTGGTTTCCTACACACGAACGAGCTTTTGCACAGGGATTATTTAACTCTGGAGCAGCGGTGGGAGGTCTAGTTGCATTACCTACAATCGCCTTGCTAACTGTATGGTTTAGCTGGCAAATGATATTCATTTTAGTAGGTGTGATAGGATTACTCTGGCTTATACCATGGTTTTTGATTGTAAAAGCTCCGCCTCAGTATCACCCAAATATCTCAGAGGAAGAACGTCAATATATTCTAACTGGACAAAAAGTTGGAGTATCAGAAGAAACTGACGGAGAGGAGTACAATCCTACAACTGCGCAACTTGTCAAACACAAAGAAAGTTGGGGAGTTATTTTGGCTTCAGCGGCTATCGATCCTATATGGTGGTTGTTTATCGTTTGGATCCCTATTTATCTTAATGGAGTCTACGGTATGGATGTAAAAGAAATAGGCCTTTATGGATGGGTACCTTATGCAGGGGCTATGTTAGGAGCTTGGTTTGGAGGTCTTCTAGCACAAAACAGAATAAAAGCTGGATGGGATGTTAATAAAACTAGGAAGTGGGTAATCACTCTAGGGTGTTTAATTATGTTCCCTTCCTTCTTCTTATTAATGAACCCAGGGTCACCAACTATTGCTGTGATAATTATGGCATTCATTTTATTTGGTTTCCAAACTGCGATTGGAAATGTTCAAACATTACCAAGTGATCTGTTTAGCAAAAATACAGTAGGTACCCTATCTGGAATTGCTGGTATGGCAGCAAAATTAGGAGCCTTTGCACTTACAATTTTAGTTCCTATATTAACGGCAGGAGAAAATTACACCCCTGCATTCTTTGTAGGAGCAGCTCTTACTATTATTGCGTTGTTAGCAGTTTGGGTATTAATACCTAAAGTTGAAAAAATACAACCATTACATAATTAGAAAGTAGTCATAGGGAAAATAGAAATAATAGGAGATCAACAAATTATAATAATTAGTAAAATTTAAATAAACAAAAACGAACTAAAAGCAATCTTAATAATATGAAATTAGAAGGAAAAATAGCAATAGTCACTGGAGCTACTAGTGGTATAGGATTTGAAGTAGCAAAACATCTTGGAGAGCAAGGTGCAACAGTAATTCTAAATGGCCGAGATGACACTAAAGGTGCGGCATGTTTAAAAGAGCTTACTGATAATGGAGCTAAGGCAGAATATTTTGGATTTGATGTAACCAATGAAGAGTTAGTAAGCCAAAATATAAAGGCTATCGGAGAAAAATACGGTAAAATAGATGTACTAGTAAACAATGCTGGTGGTTTAGGAGGGAGGTCCAGATTTGAAGAAATGACTACAGAATTTTACAGGTCGGTAATGGCGCTCAATCTTGATTCTGTTTTCTTTGCATCGAGAGCGGCTATTCCTTACCTCAAAAAAGGTACCCACCCTACCATAATCAACTTCACCTCTAACGCAGCTTGGAATGCTGGTGGACCAGGTGCAGGTATGTATGGCACTTCTAAGGCCGGAGTCAATACGATTACAAGAGCATTAGCTAAAGATTTGGCAGAGTATGGTATTAGAGTTAATGCTGTTTCTCCAGGAACAATAGATACCAATTTTCACATCGGCATCAAATCTACAAAGCCAGAAGTATTTGCCTCATGGGCTAATAATATCATGTTAGGAAGATTAGGTAAACCTGAAGATGTGGCATCAGTAGTTGCATTTTTGGCGAGTGGTGATGCAGCCTTCATAACTGCAGAAACAATTCAGATAGGCGGAGGACAAGCATTAGGTATATAATTTTTAGAACAATAAAATAAGTCATGAAAATATTTAAAGGAAAAGTAGCAGTAGTCACTGGAGGCGCTAGAGATATTGGAAGAGCAATATCTGTGCAGCTAGCCAAAGAAGGAGCTAAAGTGGTTGTGAATTATAATAGCTCTAGATCAGGAGCTAAGCAGACATTAGAGGAGATTAAAGCATTCAAAGGAAAGGCAATCGCTGTCAAAGCAGATATCTCAACGACAAGAGGAATCAAGAGCTTGAAGGCAAAGACGATTAAAGCATTCGGTAAGAAGGTGCATATCTTGGTTAATAATGCAGGTGGTCTTTTTGCACGCAAAACTTTACAGGAGTTTGATGAGGATTTTTATAATCTAGTAATGGATGTCAATTTCAAAGGGACTGTTTTTACTATGCAAGCATTTGCATCAATGATGGGTAAAGGTAGCTCTATTATAAATCTTTCATCGCTCGCTGCTCGAGACGGCGGAGGTGGCGGATCTGCACTGTACGCATCCTCTAAGGGAGCAGTTACCACTTTCACTAGGGCAATGGCCAAAGAACTTGGCCCTAAGGGAATAAGAGTCAATGCCTTGTGCCCTGGGTTGATAGGTACTAAGTTTCATGATGACTTTACTAAAGATGAGGTGAGAACAATGGTTGCTGGTAAGACACCAGTAAGACGTGAAGGTACAGCTAATGAAGTAGCAGACCTAGTAACTTATTTAGCATCAGATAAAAGTTCCTTTGTCACAGGAGCTAACTTTGATATAAACGGAGGTTTAGCATTTTCATAAATAGCATTAGAGAAAAGCAATGAAGAAGATTGTAACATTTGGGGAGATCATGTTGAGACTGAGTCCTCCAGGATTTAAGAGATTCTCACAGACCTATCACTTTGATGTGGTCTACGGTGGTGGAGAAAGTAATGTAGCCGTATCACTGGCAAACTATGGTTTAGAGAGCCATTTCGTATCACGTATACCAGATAACGATATAGGACAATGTGCCATTATGGAACTCAGGAAAAGAGGTGTCGATACGAATAGTATACTCCGCGAAGGCGAAAGATTAGGTATCTACTTCCTAGAAACTGGAGCTGTAAGTAGAGGATCTAAAGTTGTATATGACAGAGCTCACTCAGGTATGGCAACTATACAAGCAGGTATGATAGATTGGGAGACTATATTTCAGAATGCTGATTGGTTTCACTGGACAGGCATCACACCTGCCCTATCTCAAGGGGCAGCAGATGCATGCTTAGAAGCAATACAAACTGCTAACAGATTAGGTGTCACAGTTAGTACTGATCTCAATTATAGGAAGAAACTATGGAAATACGGAAAACAACCTAGTGAGGTGATGCCTGAGCTAGTAAAAGGATGTGACGTCATCTTAGGTAATGAAGAAGATGCCGAAAAGCACTTTGATCTACACCCTGAAGGTGTCGATGTGACCCAAGGTGGGTCTGTAGATGGCCAAGCTTATCTATCAGTCCTTAAACAATTGCAAGAGATGTTTCCTCGCGCTAAGAAAGTAATTACTACGCTCAGAGGATCAATCTCTGCTTCGCATAACTCTTGGACAGGTGTTCTATATGATGGTGATAAGTTATACTCTGCACCTTCTTACGAGATCACACATATAGTCGATCGTGTAGGTGGGGGAGACAGTTTTATGGCAGGACTCATATATGGATTACTTACGTTCGAAGATGACCAGAAAGCATTGAACTTTGCAGTTGCAGCATCATGCTTAAAACATACTATCAAAGGAGATGCAAATCTAGCTACTAAAGAAGAGGTGATGAAACTAATGGGAGGGGATGCAAGTGGAAGAGTATCACGTTAAGTAATATTCAAAGTGGCGGACCTATCCAAACCTAAATCATTTTTACAAAGACAACTACTTAAGATCCTTGCATTTGGTCCAGGCATATTTGCTATTGGCTATACGATAGGTACTGGTAGTGTTACTTCAATGATCGTAGCTGGAAGCAGGTATGGGATGCAACTACTCTGGGTATTACTGTTAAGTTGCTTTTTCTCAGGTATACTAATGTATGTATATGGGAAGTTTGCATTAGTTACTGGTGATACCGCTTTGTATAGTTTCAGGAAAAACTTAAAAGGAGGTAAGTACTTAGCCATTTTTATCATACTAGGAATCACGTTTGGCCAGTGGAACTCACTTATGGGGATATTAGGAATCACATCTAATATAATCTTTGAATTACTCGCCCTAAATTCTCCTGAGTTGGCAAGCTTCAAGTATCAAATCGTACTTGGAATTGCGATTTTCATCATTAGTATATTTTACTTCATCATGCTAAAAGGTAATTACACCTTCTTTGAGAAGGTACTAATCATCTTCGTAACCATTATGGGATTATCATTTGTGATCTCTCTATTCTTTGTTCATCCTCTACCTACTGAAGTTATCAAAGGTCTGATACCGAGTATACCTCAGGTACCAGGAGGCAATATGATGGTAGCTGCCTTTGTGGGAACTACTATGGCCGCGGCCACATTCCTGTCTAGGCCATTGTTTATCAAAGGTAAGGGGTGGACGATAACAGATTTAAAGCATCAAAAAACAGATGCAATTATAGCCGCAGTGCTCGTATTCGTAATCAGCGGATCGATTATGGCAGTTGCACATGGAGCGCTATACAATAATGGTTTGTCAGTCGACAAAGTACTGGACATGGCTAATACACTAGAACCTGTAGCGGGAAAAATGGCAGTCACTATTTTCTTTTTTGGGACGTTAAGTGCAGGTTTGTCTTCCATATTTCCATGTGCATTAATTGCCCCAATTTTAATTGCTGATTATCAATCTGGAGAACTAGATACTAATTCCCTTCAGTTTAAACTAATCACATTTATAGCTTGCTGTGTGGCATTGATCGTACCTATATTCGGAGCTAACCCAATACAAATGCAAATTCTTTCTCAAGTTTTTAATGTGTTTATTCTACCAGCAGTTATCATCGGGATTATTTTGGTAGTCAGGAATGATAAACTGATGAAGGGGCACAAGATTAATATGCCTGTCACACTCAGCATGTATGGAGCGCTCTTTTTCTCCCTTATAATATCTTACAACGGAATATTAGGAATATTAGAATTATTCTAGCTTTTGCACCTTTGAGTATGCGCTATCACAACAGTTTGTTCTTTTTCATAATTAGTTATAAAATAATTCTTTCAAGAGTAAATTGGCTTTTAACTTAGTCTCGAAGTGATTGGGTTAAAGACTTTCTATTAAATAAAAAAACGAAAACTTATCCTTTCTTTTCTAATAAAAATATATGGCACGATATAATAAACTACAAGTATTACAAACCTCTATGGACCAAGGTATGGTTCCCCTATTTTATAATGGAGATCCTAAAGTAGGAATGAAAATATTGAAGGCCTGTTACGATGGTGGCTCTAGGATTGTAGAATTTACCAATAGAGGAGATTTCGCTCACGAGGTATTTAGAGAATTAAATAAATATGCTCTTGCTAAGTTAGACGGGATGATTCTTGGTGTAGGTTCTATCAATGATGCTGCTACAGCAAGTTTATATATGCAGTTGGGTGCTAACTTTATAGTATCTGCATCATTGCGAAATGATATTTCTATCGTTTGCAATCGACGCAAGGTACCATACATGCCAGGTTGTGGCACCCTATCTGAGATAGGTAAAGCAGAAGAACTAGGATGTGATATCGTAAAACTATTCCCCGGTAGCGTATATGGACCTGGCTTTGTCAAAGCTATCAGAGGACCACAATCATGGACAGACATCATGATTACTGGAGGCGTAGCTCCTACAAAGGAAAATCTTACTGGATGGTTTGAGGCTGGAGCGGCATGTGTCGGTATGGGCTCTAAGTTGATTTCTAAAGAACTAATCGCAAAGGGTGATTATAAAACACTATCTAAAAATACTAAGCAAGCACTAACCCTCATCAAAAAGATAAGAGCGTGATAATTAAGACAAGACTTTTACTGTGTATGGTTTTAGTCTTGTCAATGTCTTGTGCAGATCTATCTGATACCAAATTCTTAAAACTTGCTCACGGTCTTGATACTACCCATCCCGTACATAAAGGGATGGAATTTATGAAGGAGAAATTAGCCAAAAAGTCAGGTGGGAAATTACAGATAGAAATATATCCGAGTCAACAATTAGGTACAGAGCGACAAGCATTGGAACTGCTACAGATAGGAAGTCTAGCAATGACTAAAACCTCCGGCGCTGTGATGGAAAACTTTGCTCCGAAAATTAAATGCCTTAGTTTACCCTATGTATTCAGGGATAGAGAGCATGCATACAAGGTGCAAGACGGGCAGGTGGGACGCGATTTACTATTAGCTAGTGAAAAATTCAGGTTAAGAGGATTAGGATATTTTGATGCTGGCCAGAGATCATTTTATACAAAAGACCGGTCCATCAACAAACCATCTGATCTCAATGGATTAAAGATCAGAGTGCAAGAGAGTGTCATGGCTATGGATCTTGTAAGGTCATTAGGAGGCGCCCCTACCCCCATATCTTATGGGGAGCTGTATACTGCTTTACAACAAGGTGTTGTCGATGGTGCAGAAAATAATCCCCCTAGTTTTGTTAGTTCTCGTCATTATGAGATTTGTAAATATTACTCACTTAATGAGCACACTGCAGTTCCAGATATCCTTGTGATAGGTACAACAGCATGGAATAGACTTAATGCTCAAGAGCAAATCTGGTTGCAGGAAGCTGCAAATGAGGCGATAGCATATCAGCGAAAAATCTGGGTCGAATCTGAAGAAGAATCACTTGCTATAGTGAAGGCAGCAGGAGTCACAGTTACGAGGCCAGACAAAAAACAATTCGCAGCGAAGACAAATGAGTTGTTAGAAGGTTACAAAGATGATGAAGATATGTATTCACTAATTCAGCAAATACAGGCTGTGAAATAGAACATTGCATATGAGAAAAAAGATTGATCGTTACCTAGGAATGTTTCTAGTCATATTGATGGCGATAATGACGATTGATGTGTTATGGGGAGTCTTTACAAGATATGCATTAGGTAGCCAAGCTAGCTGGACAGAAGAACTAGCTAGGTTCCTGTTAATATGGATAGGTATACTAGGTGCAGCCTATGCATCTGGTCAACATATGCACTTGGCAATAGATTTGCTATCTGTCAAATTAAACTCAACAAAACAAAATAGACTTCTAGCCTTAATTAGAATACTGATCATTGCGTTTGCTTTTTTTGTTCTAGTTATTGGTGGAGGACGATTACTATACTTGACTCAGATCCTAGGACAGACCTCTCCTGCCTTGCAGATACCTATGACTCTTGTTTATGCAGTACTTCCAATCAGTGGATTGCTTGTGATATATTATAAGATGCACGATTTTTTTACTGTTAATACGAGCATCTAATGGAAGTCGCAATTTTAGTCATAGCATTTATTATATTGATAGGACTAGGAGTGCCTATAGCATGGAGCATAGGTCTAAGCAGCATTTTTACGATGCTGGTAAGTATACCTGCTTTACCAGCCTTCACAACTGTTGCACATAGGATGGCCACTGGTCTTGATAGTTTTTCTCTATTAGCCATACCGTTTTTTGTGCTTGCGGGACAAATCATGAATCGGGGTGGTATTGCTCGGCGTCTCATCGCCTTTGCGCGCACCTTAGTGGGATCCTTACCAGGAGGATTAGCTCATGTTAATATCATGGCGGCAATGATGTTTGGTGCTATTGCAGGCTCAGCAGTTGCAGCAGCGTCTGCCATTGGTAGTTTTATGACCGACGAGATGGAGAAAGAAGGCTATAGTACAGAGTTCGCCGCAGCTGTAAATATTACATCTTCTACAACTGGAATGGTTATTCCGCCTAGTAATATTTTGATTGTTTATTCCCTAGCGAGTGGTGGTGTGTCTATAGCAGCTTTATTTCTTGCTGGATACGTACCAGGAATATTGACTGGGTTATTGCTCATGATAGTCGCAGGAGTAATGTCTAAAAAGAAAGGAATGAAAGTTGGGAAACGCAGCAGCTTACGACAGGTTTGGTCTACGTTCTGGGCAGCCTTTCCTAGCTTACTTTTATTGGTAGTTATTATTGGCGGAATAGTAGGAGGAATATTTACAGCTACTGAAGCATCTGCAGTTGCTGTCTTATACTGCCTGATCTTGACTTATATCTATAAAGAAGTTTCTTTAGACGCATTGCCGGATATCTTCCTCTCATCAGTTGGAACTACAGCGATTGTTATGTTGCTAATCGGCACATCTATGAGTATGTCTTGGGTAATGGCATACGAAAATATTCCTCAAAACATTACAACCTTTTTGCTAGGAATCAGCAATAGTAAATTTGTGATTCTGCTTATCATAAATCTAACGCTTCTATTTGTTGGAATTTTTATGGATATGACTCCTGCTGTTTTAATTTTCACTCCTATATTTTTGCCAGTAGTAACAGCATTAGGTATGGACCCAACCCACTTTGGGATAATCATGGTTCTTAATTTAACTATAGGATTATGTACACCGCCTGTCGGTTCCGTACTGTTTGTTGGAGTTGGAGTGGCTGGCACAACGATTCAGAAAGTGATAAAACCCCTGATGCCATTATTCATTGCAATGCTAGTAGCGTTATTACTGATTACCTACATCCCTGAGCTTAGTTTATTTTTACCAAGGCTGTTTGGTTTGTAATATTAGACGCTTATTCCACTCATGGTAAAAGGATTTTTATAGCATCTAATGCAGATCAAAATACAATCACTATAACGAAGTCAAGCAATTTGTTAAATCTACATATCCCTTTTTAATCGAGAATAGAGCTAAAGCAGTTCTACTCTTGACCTGAAATTTTTTAAATAATGATTCCCGATACTTGTCTATAGTTTTGGGGCTGAGATACATTTCTGCCGCTATCTCCTTATAAGTTTTGTCCGTACAGACATGCTCTAGAAAAACCTTCTCATGATCTTTCAAAACTATATGCTTATCAGTACTCATTTTCTCAAGCATCGCTCCACTTACCAACTCCGAATGATAAAACCCCTTATCCAAGACTATATCTAACGCTTGTATAAATTGCTCTGGGTTCATATCTTTTAGCAGATAACCACTTGCGCCAGCTTTCAACATCTTAACTATTGTGGTGGGATTATCCTCCATGGATAGTGCAAGTACTTTTATTTCTGGATAGTGCTCTTGTAACCATTCCGTCTGGTCTATGCCACTAGAGGACTTTAGATTAATATCCATCAAGATAATCTGCGGTAATTCTTGGGCACCCTTTAGAGCAGACCTTAAGCCTGTTCCATCAGAGGCAGTTAAGCATACTTGATAGTTTTTACCTTTATTTATTAATGTGGCTAGCGCATTAGAAAAAAGATGATGGTCATCAACTATTCCGATTTGGGTCGTGCTCATGATAAGGGTGTTGTTCGTATGTTATTTTAATTTGGGTACCTTTTCCTACAACGCTTTCGATTTTATATGAGGCTCCAATCATTGCTGCTCGCTTCTTCATATTTAACAAGCCACTGCCTGAGCTATTCATGAGAGATTTATCAAATCCGACCCCATAGTCTCTTAAGTTAATAATTATTGTTGGTTTGTCAAAATGGAGACTTAGATCAATCTTTTCTGACTGCGAATGTTTAAAGGAATTATTAAAAGACTCTTGCAGAATTCTGAATAGAATAATTCCGGACTGAGCTTTAAGGTCAAATGGATTTCCTGTAACCTCAAATTTAGTGGAGATATGTGGCAGTCTATTTAATCGGTCCATTTCTAGCTTACAGGATTCTACTAGACCCATATTATTGATTACATCTGGGTCTACTACTTTAGAGAGGTTTCTGATATCCGTTAAACTTTGAGCTATCAATCCTATGCTATCTGCATATTCTTCTTTGTGGTCGGACATGCTCAATTGGAGCTTTGCTGTAGATAATAGCTGACCTACATTATCATGCAGTTCCTTTCCTACGTTACGCATAAAGTCTTCTCGGATTTCTAATTGGGAGCGAGAGACTTCTGATTCGAGGTAAGCCTTTTCCTGCTCAAGTTTTGATTTGTTGCTATAGAATACATAGAATAGATAAATACTCATTAACACAAGTAGAATTACAGTAATGGAAGAGATAAATAGAACTGTAATTATATCGTTTGTCATTTAGTACTCCAATGTCTATAAAGTCCAATACAAATTAATAAAAACATAGCGATCCTCAACCCCACTGTTAAATTGAAAAACAAAAAGGTTGTAGTCTCTTCAAAAGTGAAAAAATTTATAACGACTCTAAACGGGATATGACCTACATAGTATAGTAATAGTCCACAACTAAACCAGAAATATAAGTTATTAATTAACTTACCTATAGAGCCTTCGCTAAGTATTAACACAAAATAAAAAAACACTATAATCGACAAGAAAAGTGATGCGATAATGTGTGAGATGGTTAAATTTTCGAATCTTATGTCTAAGAAATAGATAGACTCAAAAAAAACAATAATCAAATAAAACAAATAGCCAAAAACAATTATTCTTTGGTATCGATTATCTAACAGACGATTGTATAAAAAAAAGAATATACAGAATGAAACTAAGTCATAAATATTATAGACTCCAAGAACATTCTGTATACCAGTTATATTTCTAAAGTAATGAAGAAATGTCGATGTACCCTCCACAAATACTGATATCATCAAGAATACCAAAAGAAGTTTAAACTCTTGATCTCTTTTGCCTTTACTAAATATTAGTATAGCAAAAACAAAGGCAGTTATCTCTATTCCTAAATTTAAATTATTTAGAATCTCATATAATTCCATCTAGATTTCATGTCTATGGATTAGCTGCCGGTGGTGGTGGAAATGGTCCCGCAATTAGTCCACTTGAATTACTTCTTAATTGAGTTGATTTTTGCGATCCCAATATATCCATATTAGACTTATGTTTTTCATAATCATTATCAGCATCAGCATTAACTTCTGTAGTTGTGAATGCCGTTAGAGCCATTCTATTTTTTGGATCGTCATCCGTTTCAATTCCATTTTCATATGCGGACAAATAGAATCTCACACCGGAAATATCATCAACCGCTAATAACTCTCTAAGTTCTTTAATAGGAAGCCAAAATGATTCTGTCTCTCTTATCCCAGAGGCATTTCCCAAGATATTACATTTTACTCTCTTGTATCTATTATGCATTGCCGAGGCTTTGGTCTCATCAATATTATAATTCCTACTAGTTGTTTGGTCTGCCATTTTAAATTTGTTTTGATTATTAATTATATTGGTTAAAATAAGTCATAAATGTGTTCTCTTTATGTCGTATTTGTATTCTTAGGAAAATTCCCCATATAATGATCTCTCTAAGCGGATCCTCTCCCCATTAGTAACCTCAAGATGTCTGGTATCACTTTATTATTTGACCTTAAGTAACCAAAATGTCCAACCTTACCTTCTAACCAAAGAATTTGACTTGGATCTAAATTGATCTCTGTTGGAAATTCTTGATTTCTGAATATGGCTCCTTCACAAGGCGTGATTAGATCATTAAATTGTTTCTTAAATATGGCACTATCGATGATTTTCTCATCAAACAGTTTGGTCAAGAAAAAACTTGGTTCAAAGTTAGATGTCACAACCCAATACTTATCTCTTGGTGCTGTTATGCTATTCATTGCTTCGATAACTTCGCTACCCTCTTCTAAATCATCAATACCTGGCAGATCAACAAAGCCTAGGCTAATAGCCTTAAGAGCTGTTACTATTCCAGGCAAAGCAGGAATAAACTTTCCTAGTGGCGTTTTGGAATAATTTAGTATCGAATTGAATAAACTTTTCCAGTTTTCAGAACTTGCCATTCTTGTGCCTTGATTTGGAGTGCCAGTCATCAACAAGTTATTCAGTATAAATGGAGCATCTCCTATCGGCTGATGAGTATTAGAGTCCAACCATTTTACTTCAAACAAATGTCTCGCTACTATACCTCCTCTGCTCCTAGCTAATACGGAACATTTCTTTTGCTTGATACCCAATTCTCTCAGCTCCTTATCAATTACCGATGTATTTTTATCAATACCATGGACAACCGTAGGCATATTAAGACCAATTACATATCTGCAAAACTTATCTTTAAGTTTTTTTACAGTATCTACATTATCAAAAAACTCATCGAACCCACCTTCTACTTTTGACATAAGGCCAGGTATACAAATCAATATTTCTTTTTTGGTGTCTTTGATATGTGTGATAGTACTCTCAGATATTTTTTCCCATTCCCTTTTGCTTCTCTTAATTTTTGATTTCAAATCCAAAATCATTACTTCATACTTCGAATCACCTAGCTTCTCAGCATACTTATGAAGCATTTCTTTTCTTTTGTCAGCATCCTCTGGAATAGCATCCTTTATTTTAGGAATGGCCCACTTGATGACTTTTACAACAAACTTAAGAATCTTCTTTCCTGGCCCTCGCTTCCTAATTACTTCATATGGAATTGTATAAGAGTTAGATTTAAACTGTAATAGGTTACTAGTAGTGGATCGATTACTTAAACCTTCATACTCATCATCCCAATTTAGCCTTAGCACGGTCATGTCTTCATAGACAGACTCTATCAACACCTCCGAATGGATTAAGTTATCTAGAGTCGAGTCAGTACTATCTCCGACAGTCTCTATATTTATAGAAGCATCTCCTCTAATATTCCGATCACCCTGTATCATCTTCACCTCAAATTCATCAACGACAAACTCCCCTTCGTTAGCACCTCCTAGATATGACCGCTTATTATATATGTTAATATTTAATCCTTCTCCTCGCACCGTAGTATGTCCCCATTCACTTTTTACTACGACATCATCAGATCCTATACCGATATCCAGTCCCCGTTTCTGTTCTGATTTAACTTGATTTTTTAGGGACTCCTTCAGACCATAAGAACTATATTTTGATTGTATTATAGCCCTTTTTAGATCGGGATAATACTTTATATCAAAATCTGATTTCTCTAAATCTAAATTCTGAAAAGTATGAAGGTCTGGATCTATATAAACTAACTGTTGAATTTCAGACATCATCATATCACTCAATATGGCCTCTATCTTTATTTTATCATCGTGAGTTACCGTTCTAGGTTTACATTCGGCTATCTTTCTATTAGTGTACAGGTGTATTAGTCCAAACCTACTATGTCCTCTCTGTATTTTTGCTTTTTCTTGCTTCTTAACTTTACCGACTAATTCACTAGGCTTGTACTTATCATCGAGTAACGTTATTGCATCTAATATGCCTTTACCAAAATACTCAGCAGTATAAGCTGATGAACTATCAGCAGATCTAAATATTGCTTGCCGTACAACCTCTGCACGCTTCCAGCCCTTTGATATTTTAGATAATTCCTTTTTATGCTTTTGAATATATAATGCGGCTGCCGCAGCAATTTGAGGTGTGGCACTCGAAGTCCCACCGCCAGATCGCCTATAGAGTTTACCATCACCATTATCATTCATATCAAACCATGAAACGTTAGGTGTAAATGCTGCCACAGAGGACTTCAAAGCACGTGCAGGACCATAGCATGATTGCATATAAAGCCCTCCAGCATCCCTATTATTTTTATTATGCTCATTGAGGTAAGGTACTTTCTCGTAGGTAGCTCCTACTGCTGCTATTACACGATCATATCTTGCGGGATACAGTGATTTTTTAGGTGCTGCTCTTCCTGCACCTTTTGACCAACAGTTTCCAGCTGCTGACACGATGACGATTCCTGCTTCATAGGCCTTATCAACTGCTTCTGCCATTTTCCTGCTTGGCAGACCAGCCATACTCATTGTGATCACATCGCACTTGGATTCTATGGCATGATCTACTGCTTTAGCAAAATTTCTGCCGGTAATCAATACCACCGTTTCACTTATTTTAATGGGCACAACTTCTGCAAAGGGTACTGCTCCGAAATACCCCTGAAACCTCCCTTCTGTATCAGAATAATCTAACCAGCCGCCAGCCAATATAGCCATGGTAGCTTGTCCATGTCCTTGTCGTTCTGATGGGTCCCATGTTTTATTTTTATCAAGAGCATTTTCTTCTTCTTTGGTAAGGGTGATCCTCTTGGGATTTTGCATATTGATAGGACTTGCAGGATGTCCTTCTAATATCCCAGTATCAATGTGGGCAATTCTCACCACATCACCGCTCTTTAATTTCTCTGAATCATATTCTAGCTTTGGAAAAACAATTTCACTAGCAGTTTTTAAACCTGTAAAGTTATCACCTAGATGCCAAATAAAATCTACCTCCTCTCCTGCTCCTAAAAATGGAGGGTAAGTACTCAAATACGAATCTTCATTGCTACCCCTTAGCTCAGGCTTTTCTCCATCGTGATATACATTAGCGATTAGGTTGGGTTCTATAAATTCTAATCCGTTTTTATAGTTTTCGATCAAGTATTGATAAGCATGATCCCATCCAGCTTTATTTGCGGATCTTTCTTTTTTGATTATCTTTTTAGCATTAGTCTCTCCTTTTTCATAAATAAATAATTCTCCAGTTTCATTAGCAACCACAGCTTCTTTATCTGCGAGCGTAGAAATCTTATTACTTACTTTACCTTCCTTAGAAATGTCAAGATCGCTTCCAATTGTAAAAGGAAATTGTTCTAAAAATTGAACATTTTTATTGTGTGATAGTGAATAATTTGGTTCTTGATCAACTATTCTGTTTACTCGATCATTCACCTCTTCTATAAAGCTTTTGTAGTTATATGATACAGTGTTTTTATTTTCATTATAAACTTCTCTTATAATTTTACTGAAAACGCCTTCACCTTTTATTTCTTTAGCCGTTTCTTTTTGGAGACACGCAGATAAATTAATTACAGACACTTTATTAAAAGTACTTCTACTTCCTCTTTCCTTACGCAACCCCTCTATAGATTGGTTATTAAGGTCAAGAATTACTCTGGCGGTTTCAGGATCTACTTTTCTTTCTACGAATCCAGTTGTATTAAAGATTCTAGTCATCGACTCACTATGACAAGAGTCTGATAATAGTACTACTCTGATTTCATTTTCAATTTCAGCAAGCGTATTATATATCTCGTCATCTAGTAGAAAGCCATCATATGTCACCCATGATTCATCTTTAAAATCGTCCTCATAATCTTCTACCCCTTCATTATTATTCTCAAATCGGGTCCCGTGCCCTGCATAGGTAATCCACAAGATTCCTCCATCGACAACCTCATTACCTGCGTCTACTATTCCACTAATAATGTTTTCTCTTGTAGCTCTTCCATTTTTAAGTGAATATGTTTTATAGCCAATTTGTTCCGCTAAATTTTGCATGTTTTTCATATCATTTACACATCCACTTAAGGGTGGTACATATCCTTGATAGTACTCATCATTTACTTTGTTAATTCCTATGTGAAGAGATACTGCATTCTTTTTTTTGTTGTCCATTGTACGTTTGTTAGGTGATGGTTTATAGCTTAGTTTGTAGGCATAATCAACTGCCTTTTTTGCATTTATTAATCCGTAACCAAATCGCTCACTATAACCATTCTCATCATACTCACTTGACTGACCAATTTGTTTACAGATTTGTGGAAATGAAGATTTTATGTTCCTCAAAGAAATATTAGGATTAGCAGATATCATAAGTGCCAAGATCCCAGCTACCCCAGGGCAACTCGCAGAAGTTCCGCTAAAGATTGAATAATAGTCCGTCTGAGAATATCCATCAGGTCCTAGCCTATCGGCAACCATAATTCCAGATTTATTAATTGGTCTATGATCTTCATCTAGTTCATAATCACCACTGGGAAAAGTACAATCGATAGGATAGCCATAATCAGAGTATACCGTCGATTCGTCACGATAATTACTAGAAGCTACAGCAATAACTTCCTGTGCAGAAGCATATCCATCAAATTTGATGGGTTCTTTTCCATTACCAGCTGCAAATACAATTGGGATACCCATTCCATTTCTCCCCTTCTCTACAGCAAATTCAAATGCTTTTCTGGTATGATCTGGAAGTGGGAAATAGTTTTCATTATCATGTGGATCTGAGATATCACCATCTGGAGGGCCCCAGCTACAAGAGATAATATCTGCACCATTTTTAACCGCTTGACAAATAGCCTCTGATTGCAAAACCGAGCCTAGTCCACCAATGCGTATTGGCATGAGCTTAGCCATAGGGGCTATCCCTATCGCTTTATTATCTGATGATACGGCTATGCTCGCGCATGGTGTTCCATGTCCTTGCCCATACTGATGTAAAGGGAACCGTTTTCCGGTTTTATCCATCATATCAAGAGGTAATATAATTTTATCCTTAAATGCTCTATGGAATTTATCAATGCCATCATCTAGAATTGCGATTGTCACTCCTTCTCCCTTTGTAACTCTCCATGCGGCCTCTAGATCTATCTTACTTGACCACCAATCATTAGGTAAAACAGCATCTCCAATTGGATACCTGTCATAGGTAAACTCTCGAGTCAAGTCTGTAATTAGTTCAGGATGGCAACACCTTACTTCAGGCTTATTCAATAGTTCCTCAGCAAAAGCAAAAATTTCCCTAGAGTGGTTGCCCTGAGTTTCGCAGAAATAAACATTTTCTCCAAAGTTTAGTGGCCTCTTATTTACAAGGCTATTATCACTAAAAAACTGAAGTATTTGTTTAGGACTCATGGCTGGATCCATCTCTAAATAAAGATTGCCAGTATAAATTTGAAACACTCCTGAATGAGCATATTTGAATATTGATCCTATATAATCTAATTCTTCAGGATTATCATTTCTAACCAATCGCTTTACTTCATCTCTAAATGTCTCGTCACCATCATGCTGAAACACATAAGCATTTGAATCTATAAATCTAGAGCGCAATTTTATTCTTGGTATAAATTCATCTATCCCGCTTATCTGCTCTAAGAATAATTTAGGATTTAGTTTAGATTTTAATCTTATTATAAACAGATCTTCTCCTTCTCTTAAAGAGTATGGCTTTGATAAATTTCCATTAAAATATATTTGCTTATAGGCCATTTAAAGATTTTAAGATCTCTAAATTTTCATTGTCTATTCCATCCATAATTTTAAACTTTTATAAAGTTGGTGGATTGGACGGAGATACATTTGCTGCTTTATACATTTCTAACTTTGGTTTCAACAATCGATGATTATTCATATTCTCCTCGGACAACCTCAAAATTTTATTGATATTAGGAGAGGTTGTACACTTATCAAGTGCAGTTTTTAGCTCTGTATTTATAGCAGCCAACTCATGATTGTCCTCTTCTAACTGAGTAACTATGAGTGCAATGGAATCTTTTTCTAGCTGAATTAATTGCTTAGCATTGTCATTACATATTTTCAATTTTATATGATAAAATTCGAAATCTGTACAACTTGATTCTATGATTTTTGCAGATAATGACTCTCGAAACAAATAGCAAAAAGCTAACAAGGTAATTGCACATATGCCTAAAGTGATTCCGATTGTTCTCATAGCGATTATTTGAAAATTTACTGTTATAAAATATTTTAATCGTTAATCAATTATCCATAATTATCTCCTCTCCAGACGCATGCCTTAACCACCAATCATCAGAGGCTACTCGGTTACCACTCTTATCCATCACAGATAACGCTGGACAGGTACCTGCTTCTCCAGATATCGTAATATGATCTCCATCAAATGATGTGAAAGTGACTTCCATCTCATCGCCATAAGTCGGAGCTTGCTCCATTAATATACCCACTGCTATTCTTTCTCCCAGACGGAGAGAGTCATAGTAATCCGAATAGTAATGTACACCGGCCATATTTCTTCCGATAGAAATATTTGCTGCAAGCTTGTCTAGTTCCCCTTGTATAGTTAAAGCCTTATTACCCTCTCCGATTAGCTGTGGCAAGATCTCCGATCCATCATTATTTGGTCTATAAAATGCTACTTCCTCTGATACTCCTGCATCATTTGTTACAGCATCCATATTCAGTATTACCTCATCTCCATTACCATCAAACATTTCAAAAAATGCTTTTAGCATCGTCACACACCCCCCTGCTACTGTAGCATGCCCAGCGCCATATGCGGGATGCATAGGTGAGCCTTCCGGGAAAGCCATAGGAAGAAGCAAATTATTATCGTCAAATACGCCCATGGCAATTCCATCTGGAATACTTACCACTATATCTAAATTTCTGTTTAGTGAATTTTGATTGCGATTAAGATCTACTATCGCCTCTAACAATCTATCAGGTATACCATCAAGTAAGGATGTAAAAGCCAATGATGCTGCATCTCCCATTTGATGACCAAGGCCAAGATTAGCCAAGGTAAGCCTTCCTCCTATCGCTTCAGGTCTACATCTTCTATGGTAATTAAATTTTTGTCTTCTTACTGATTTTAAACATCTAGTTGCTACCTCCGTCACAAGAGATAGAATATGAGGCCCACCAAAGGTTGCAAAAGCATCCCTGATTTTAGATGCTGAAGGTTCAGGAAAGCCTTTAGATGTTTTGAGCGGATTACCATTATTGTCTCTTTTATTAAGAAGTATCAAACATGCATTTAGGTATGCCTGATATAGAGCATCAAAATGAACATAGGTTGCTAAATCACGAGGGGTCGATATAAATCGTCGATCCACCTCATACTCATCAACTCCTTTAAAGTTTGCTCCATTCTGAACATCTAGCCATGACGACCAATCTGTCAAATAGTCGAGCCCTTCTTTATGAACAACAACTTTTTGATCAATGGTCTGTGTCCCATACTTTATTAAGCCAATCTCTTCTCCTTCACCAGTAGGTAAAGCATTACCGATAAGCATAAACTGTGAAATGTATGGACCTACTTTGGACCCTGGAGTGGACCCCCTAAACATACTTTGAAAATCAAGTACATCATCTCCCATCCCAAATCTTGCTTCTCTCCTGTTTCTTTCAAAAGAAGTTGAAGGGCCATACTCAATATTTTTATTTAAGTATTTACTTTCATTCAAGGCAGTGAGAGTTTCGATTACACTTAATTCACTTTGGATGAGAGGATTGATCGTTTCATTGCGATGGCCAGCGTTCCAGTCTATAAATCTCACATCTCGCAAAATAGCGAGAGCATAAACTTCCGCCATTTCTGCGATCATTTCTTCTGTCCTAATTCTCGGATGAGGTGCCATCCCTACCGCTCCTGGATCGGGCCCCTCTAACTCATATACATGGCCAGACCTCGGACTTTCCCAACCTCGCCATTGCGTTTCTACAACATTACCATTCCGGATAGGTTTACAATTGAATAAGTTTGGTAAATCTCCTCTCAGCTCTGCATCGTTTAATGCTGTGATGACATATTTTTCAAATAAAGTCCTATCCTTAGAATTTAGAGCCTCAACAAAACTTCTATAATCCTCGGTATTCCTAAGCAGTCCATTTTGATCATGACTTAATCCTTTTGTAAAATTAGATGCATATCGCTCGCTAAAATCATACTCTTCTCCATTAGCTCTAGTAAGTGCTTGTGGTCTAATTCTAGCTATCTCATGAGCTAAATGTCTAAAATCACTGGCTGCTTTAGCTCTCTCATGTCCTGATGGGTCTGGTATTTGATAAGGTATTTTCATTTCTTTAAGTTTTTTGATCACTTAAATCTATTTCGAATAGCCTTTACGTATCTTAATATAATTCCCCATTCTGGATAGGACTTTTCCTATACCACAAAAAGAAATATTGAGCATAGGAAAATTCCCCTTTTTGCACAGGGATAAAACCTACCTATGAATCATAGGCAATCACTAAATTTATTATGTGAAAAAGTAAATAATCCTAGTTCCCGTCTGAGGAGATTTTGGTTTATGACATTAATTTTATTATTGTTTAAATCGGGTCATTTTCTAACATTGCTTATGACCTTTTAGCAAGTTTAAAATTTCGCTCAGACAAAGAGCCACCGAGATTCTAAAATGCTCGGTGGTATACTTTTCAAATTGCAAACACTATAATTTGTTCTCTACATCATGGGGATTTTCCCTATTTTAGATCAAATGAATTCGACTACCAGAACTTTTTCCATATTTCTTGCCATTGTTATCTTATTAATATTAAATGCCTGTTCTGGTAACTTGCCTGAGCATATAGAAGAGCTATATGCTGAACTTCCAGAAAATATTGATTTCAACTTCCATGTAAAGCCCATATTATCAGATAGGTGTATTGCATGCCATGGGCCAGATGAACTAGAGCGCAAAGCAGACCTTAGACTTGACTTAGAAGAAGAAGCATTTAAATCCTTGGCTAGCGGAGATGGTAAAGCATTTACTAGAAATCATGCCATGTCAAGTATGTCGATCGTAAGAATGCTTAGTGATGATCCTGATTATGTAATGCCTCCTGCGGAGTCCAATTTGCAGATGACGGACTTGGAGATTGCAACGATAGCAAAATGGATAGATCAAGGTGCAACGTGGAAACAGCATTGGTCATTCACTCCACCTACTAAGCCTAATGTACCTAAGGAGACTTCAGAAAAGTGGATTAACTCAAATGATATAGATCCATTTATATATCAAAAAATAGAGGAACAAAACCTAACGGCATCAAGTGAAGCAAATAAGGAAAAATTACTACGCAGGGTATATCTAGACCTAACTGGGCTACCACCCACACTAAGCCAAATTGATAACTTCAAAAACGATCGTAATGAAGGTGCATACGAAAGAGTAGTTGACCAACTGCTTAACTCTGATGCTTATGGAGAAAGAATGGCAATGGAGTGGATGGATGTTGCTAGGTATGCGGACTCACATGGTCTCCACGCAGATGGATGGCGTATGATGTGGCCATGGAGAGATTGGGTGATCGGTGCATTTTCTGATAATATGCCCTATGATGATTTTGTGACAAAGCAACTTGCTGGTGATTTGCTCGCAGATGCCTCCAAAGAAGACAACTTGGCTACGGCATTTCATCGTAACCATACGATGACTGCTGAGGGAGGGGCTATTGATGAGGAGTTTAGATTAAGTTATGTATTTGATCGGGCAGAGACGACCTCTACAGCATTTCTGGGTATGACCCTAAACTGCGCAAAGTGCCATGACCATAAGTATGATCCGATTTCTCAAAAAGAGTACTACGAGATGACTGCTTTTTTTAATAATATTAGAGAACTTGGAATGACTGGCGATGATGGTAACTATGGCCCGATGATGTTGCATACCACTGATCTACAAGACGAAGAAATACGCGGATTAGAAGAGCAGATTGCAGCGTTAGAAAATAATATCAAAACAGTAGATCCAAACTTGGATGCCATAAAAGAATACATCCAAAACATATCAGATAACAAAAGCCCAAGAGGATTGATAGGCCACTTCCCTTTTGACTCACAAAAAGAAGTAACTAAAAACAAAAGGACTTATACGGAGTATGATAATAATGAAAAATCTACTGGCTCTGGCAAAGCTAAACTCGTAGATGGTAAAATTGGTAAAGCGCTTTTGTTTGAGCAAGATTATAGCGAACCATATTTGTCAGATATAGGAGTCTTCGAATCTACCAATCCCTTCTCTGTATCTATGTGGATTAATACTAATCAGAGAGATAGTACTAAAACCCAATCGCTGATCGGAAATACCTCTGAGAAAAATTCTTTCTGGCGTGGATGGGAGTTTTACCTTGATGAATATAACAGATTGTCTGCTGCCTTAATTCATAGTAAACCTCATAACATGATCAATGTTACCACAGAGGAAAAAATATCTGTGGATGAATGGGTCCATATAGCAATGACCTATGACGGAAGCTCTACAGCTGAAGGGCTAGACTTATACATCAATGGCAACAAAACTACCAAGATCAAAAACTATGACCGTCTATATAAAAGTATACACACAGTATCAGGAGGTGCTCATGTAAAAATGGATCGCCCACTTAGAGTTGGTAAAAGTGGTCGCGCATTCACAGGAGAGAATGGTATATTCTTTGGGATGATAGATGACATTAAGATCTTTGATCGCACGATTTCCAAGTATGAAGTAGCTCTTGCTGGCCATATAGAAACCGATGCAGATCCTCAATCTAGAATGCTCATCGCCAAACAGGTGAATGATACCTACAAAACTCTTTACTCAGAACTCACAGATCTCAGAACTCAAAAGCTCAACTATGTAGATGCCATACCCGAAGTCATGATTATGAAAGAAGGTGAAGTATCAAGAAAAACATATGCCTATGATAGAGGAGAATATACGTCACCAATGTACACTGTTGATGCAGCTACCCCAGCAAGCATAATGAATTTCCCTGATAACCTAGAGAGGAATAGATTAGGGCTAGCAAAGTGGATATTTGATCCTAAAAATCCACTACCAGCTCGTGTTACGGTTAACAGATACTGGCAAATGATATTTGGACAAGGATTAGTATCTACGCCGCAAGATTTCGGATTGCAGGGAGCCATTCCATCACATCCTAAGTTATTAGACTATCTAGCAGTAGACTTAGTAGAATCAGGATGGGATATCAAATATCTAATTAAAAAGATGGTCATGTCCGCAACTTACAGGCAGGACTCTAAAGGAACACAATCTGATAAAGAGATTGACCCTTTAAACACTTATCTAGCAAGAGGTGCTAGCTATCGACTCCCTGCAGAGATTATTAGAGATAATGCCTTGGTTGCAAGCGGCCTAATCAACAATAAGGTAGGTGGGAAAAGTGTAAAACCATACCAGCCAGAAGGATTGTGGATAGAAAAAAATTCATTCTCACATAAGTTACTTAACTATAAAGAAACCAGAGGCGATAGTCTATACCGAAGGAGTTTATACACCTTTGTCAAGAGGACATCCCCACACCCCATGATGACCACCTTCGATGCTCCTAACAGAGAAATCTGTACGGTCAAAAGAGAAAACACAAATACACCACTCCAATCACTAGTCTTAATGAACGACCCACAGTTTGTAGAAGCTGGCAAAGTATTAGCTCAACGGATGCAGATGGAAGGTGGTGACTCCATAACGGATCAATTAAAATTTGGATTTAAAGCAGTAACCAGTCGTTCTCCTAAATCTGAAGAGGTAGCCATACTGCAGGATCTTTACGAAGATCAATACCAAAGATTTAGCACTAAAAAAACTGAGGCTGCCAAATTATTAGAAGTAGGAGATTTTATTTTAGATAAGCGTATGGATGATGTAAAAACCGCAGCGATGACAATGGTTAGTAATGCAATGCTTAATCATGATGAGGCTTATATGAAACGATAGTTTTCTTAACCATTGATAAATTATGATTAGGATATTCGATACGAAAAATAAGAATTGAATAAAACAGGAAAATGATTGTTGGATTCACTAAATAAAAATTAGACAGAAAAGTTAAAAGCAAAAACAACTAATATACCGATCAACTAATCACTAACAATCGACAAATGCACTGCGGAGAATATGAAAAACAATATACAAGAAGGGACTTCTTAACCAGGTCTACAATGGGTTTAGGAGCATTCTCTCTAGCATCTCTGATTAATCCTGGAGCCTATGCAAATACAAATGTAAATGTCAGACCAAATGGCCCTCATTTTAATCCGCAGGCGAAAAGAGTCATCTATCTTTTTCAGAGTGGTGGGCCTTCCCAGATGGAGCTCTTTGACTATAAACCACTACTTAACAAGATGAACGGGGAGGAAATCCCAGACAGTGTAACGCAAGGTCAACGACGAACTGGTATGACCTCTGGTCAAGGAGAATTTCCCATTGCAGGATCTGTATATGGGTTTAAACAGCATGGCAAAAGTGGTATGTGGATGAGCGAATTGATGCCGCACACTTCAGAGATTGTAGATGATCTATGTTTTATTAAGTCGATGCATACCGATGCTATTAATCATGATCCTGCGGCAACATTTATTCAGACGGGCTCTCAATTACCGGGTCGTCCTTCTCTTGGTGCATGGCTGAGCTATGGATTGGGCAGTGATAATGAGAATCTGCCTGGCTTTGTGGTCTTAGTAACCAAGGATAAATATGGGCAACCGCTGTACTCCAGACTTTGGGGAAATGGTTTCTTACCATCTGAATACCAAGGCGTACAATTTAGATCTGGTAAACATCCTGTACTCTACCTTAACAATCCTCCTGGAGTTAGTGATACTGACAGACGTGCACAGCTAGACCACTTAGCTAAACTAGAACAACTCAACTACGAAGCGATAGAAGATGAAGAAATTAAAGCTCGTATGGCTCAGTATGAGATGGCATATAGAATGCAAAGCTCAGTACCAGATGTAATGAGTGTAGATAATGAACCCGACTATATTTATGATATGTATGGAGAAGATTCTAAGAAGCCAGGGACCTATGCAGCCAATGCACTGTTAGCAAGGAGATTGATCGAGAAGGGAGTTAAGTGCGTGCAGCTCTATCACCAAGGTTGGGATCATCATGGTAATCTACCTAGCGCCATAAAGCAACAATGTAAAGAAACAGATCAACCGACAGCTGCGCTGATCAAAGATTTAAAAATGAGAGGACTGCTCGATGATACCTTGGTGGTTTGGGGTGGAGAGTTTGGTCGTACGAGTTATACCCAAGGCCAGCTGACCATTGATAATTATGGCAGAGATCATCATCCTAAGTGCTTTACTGTATTCATGGCAGGTGCAGGAGTGAAGAAAGGCTTCAGTTTTGGTACAACAGATGACTTTGGTTACAACATAACTTCTAACCCGGTACATATACATGATTTCCAGGCTACCTTACTCCATTTGATGGGTATTAATCATGAGCAACTTACTTATAAACATCAAGGCAGAAGATATAAGCTCACAGATCAGTTTGGTAAAGTAGTAAATGATATATTAGCATAGATATGGGAACATTTATAGCACATCTTCATCCACTATTGGTACACCTACCGATAGGATTCATCATCCTTAGTTTTTTGGTTGATTGGCATCAAAAAAATAATAATTCTGTAAGCAGAGATAAGCTTTCTACCTTTCTATGGGGTATGAGTGCATTAGCATCGATACTTGCGATGGCAACAGGAATAGCTTCCCTACGTACTGGATATTATGAAGGGCTTAATATGTTCATCCATTTACTATGCGGATATGCTATTGCAATAGTCTGCACTTTCATTTGGTTTACTAAGTGGAAAAACAAGACCTACTTTGGCAAACAAAATATTGTCCTCAAATCATTACTGGGAATAGGACTGATAGTCGGTGGCCATATGGGTGGCAATCTAACTCATGGAGAAGAACATCTCCCAATGCCATTTGATCCGAAGACTAACCTTGAGAAAATTGACTTATCAGATAAGGACAGCATCAATATCTATAGCGATATCGTAAAAGTAATATTTGATCAAAAATGTAATCGCTGTCATGAGGAAGACGATGCAAGAGGAAGGCTGGTTATGACAACAGAGGAAGGCTTACTAAGTGATAAGTATGGCGATCCAGCAATCGCTCCGCAAGACCTACACAATAGCGAAGCCTATAAGCGTATTAGCTTATCTCCATGGAACAACAAATACATGCCTCCTAGTGGCCCACCCATAACTTTCAAAGAAAAAAAAGTGATAGAATGGTGGATACTCAAGGGTGCTCCATTTGCTGGAAATCTTAGAAATCTAGAAATAGATAAAGATATGAAGGAGTTCTTAGCGGCAGAATACGGTATAGATCTCAGTAAAAAATCTTTTTATGAAAAAGCAAAGATAGATGTACTGGCCCCAGAAAAACTTGAGGCTATTAAATCCGTTGCATTTAACGCTACAAACTTAGCTGCTAATAATAATTTTATAGATGTCTCTAATCATGGGCAATCAAAAAATATCTCTGTAGAGAGAATTGATGCCTTAGTAGGCGCAAAAGATCACATTACATGGCTGGACTTAAGTGATACAGATTTATCTAATGACGGATTAAGCGCTATTGGACAATTATCTAATTTGACAAAGCTGAATATTAACCGCACTAAGATTACTGATACAGGTCTTGATGCGATTGCTGGCTTAGAACGATTGATGGTTTTAAATCTATACGGTACGGCAGTGACCGATGACGGATTAGAAAAATTATCAGGTCTCAAAACGCTGGAGTCTCTCTACCTTTGGCAGACACAAACCACAGAAGAAGGCATAGAAAAACTCCGCTCCTCTCTCCCTAATTGTGAAATAGTAACTGGTATATAGCATGACTCTAAAAGAAGTAATGACTCAACTAGAGGCTTTCGGTAATGAAGGCACTAAGAAGATACTGAGAAATCATGGAGCAGAAGAGCCATTCTTCGGAGTGAAGGTCGGGGACCTCAAAAAGATCACTAAAAAGATAAAGAAAGATCACCACCTATCGCTAGAGCTATATGCCACTCGCAATACAGATGCCATGTATCTTGCTGGCTTAATCGCAGACGAAGATCAGATTACTAAGAAAGATTTAAAAAAATGGGTGAAGGAGGCTTACTGGTATTACATCTCTGAGTTCACGGTCCCTTGGGTAGCGGCAGAGACAAAATTTGGATTTGACTTAGGATTAGAATGGATAAAGTCTAAAAAAGAAAATATAGCTGCTGCAGGTTGGAGTACGCTTTCCTCTCTTGCTAATCTGAGACCTGATGAGGAACTTGATATTGACAAGTACAGCGAACTGCTTGATCACATAGGTGAGCACATTCATGAAGCTCCCAATCGAGTAAGATATGTAATGAATGGTTTTGTGATTGCTGTAGGAGGAGCAATAAAAAAGTTATCACCTAAGGCAAAAAAAATTGCTAAAAAAATAGGCAAGGTAGAAGTAAATGTGGGTGATACGGCTTGCAAGGTACCTTTAGCTACTGACTATATTCAGAAAGTTATTGATCGTGGTGCGCTCGGCAAAAAAAGAAAGTCTGCTAGATGTTAAGAGCCAGATATGGGGCAATTTAGCAGTTGTGAGTAAAATTACTTGTAGTTGTTTGTCAATAATCTGTTTAATAGGAATCAATTAATCTACAACCAAGTAAGTTTCTAATCAAATAATTATCTATTAATCCATAAATCCATAAATCACTAATTAGTGAGATGGCAAAACGTAATTAATTTACCATCAACCTAAGTAATGATATCCTTTACTACATTCCCAAATAAGTCGGTAAGCCTATAATCTCTTCCTTGAAATAGATAAGTATGATCTAAATGATTAAGTCCCATTTGATTTAAAATAGTAGCTTGTAAATCATGTATATGCACCTGATCCTTTATACCACTATAACCAAGGGCATCTGTCTCTCCGTAACTAACCCCTGGCTTAATGCCTCCGCCTGCCATCCACATGGTGTAAGCATCGATATGATGATCCCTTCCTGAGTAGGGATTATCTACCCCAGATCTATTTTCAAGCATCGGCGTCCTGCCAAACTCCCCACCCCAGACGATGAGTGTTTCGTCTAACATACCTCTTTGCTTTAGATCTTTTATTAATGCAGTCATAGCTTGATCTACCTCTCTGCAGCGATCCTTAAATCCATGTTCCAAGGATACTTCTTTGCCATTGCCATGTATATCCCATCCCCAGTGAAACAACTGAATAAACCTTACCCCTTTCTCTACTAATCTTCTTGCCAGCAGGCAGTTATTAGCAAAGCTTTCTTTACCTGGAGTCGTACCATACAAATCATGCATATGCTGAGGCTCATCCTTGATGTCCATTACTTCGGGGACAGACACTTGCATCTTGTATGCCATTTCATATTGCTGTATTCTCGTTAGCGTTTCTGGATCATTAAATGTTTCATACTCCTCTCTATTCACATCATTGATTGCATCTATGATATCTCTTCTTAAATCTCTTGACACATTCGCAGGATCTGATAAATAAAGTATCGGGTCACCATGAGAGCGACATTGTACACCTTGATAGACCGAAGGCAAGAAACCGTTTCCCCATACACTCTTACCTGCGCTAGGAGTTTGACCACCAGATAATAAGACCATATATCCTGGCAGGTTATCATTACTACTCCCTAGCCCATAGGTAACCCATGAGCCGATACTTGGTCTACCCATCCTAGCTGAACCTGTATGCAGAAATAACTGAGCCGGTGCATGATTGATCTCATCAGTATGCATCGCTTTAAGAAAACATACATCGTCCACCACCGAACTAAAATGTGGTAGATTATCACTCACCCATGCTCCCGATTGTCCATACTGAGCAAACTCAGCCTTAGGACCAAGCATCTTAGGCTTGCCAGAAATAAAGGCAAACCGCTTACCATCCATAAATGAGTCTGGGCATTCCTGATTGTTTAACCTCGCTAACTCTGGTTTGTAATCAAATAACTCTAGCTGCGAAGGGCCACCAGCCATGTGTAAGAAAATAACATTTTTGGCCTTTGGACTGAAGTGCGAAATATCTCTTTGACCTGAGAATTTATCTATCACCTTTGCAACCATCTTATCTGATGTGTCATTGCAACCCAACATAGAAGCCACTGCCATAGCTCCTAACCCAGTAGTACAACCCTTTAAGAAATGTCTCCTCGTCTCATACTTACCTTTCTGCTGGTTATGGTGCTCTATTAATTTCATCCTTATGTTTTATTTAGAAAGCCATCAAGGTTAAAAATTGCATGGGCTACTACTGCCGCTGGCGAATCCAAAGAAGAATTACTTGCATCAGCTAAGCTTAATTCATCTACTGCATTTTTATACAGATTGATTAGGGTCGATTCTGTATTTATATTTGGATCCTTGCCGAGCCCTTTTCTATAAGCATATCTGATTTGGTTTAATGGTTCACTACTATGCAACTGCATTAATCTCCCCATGGCATTTGCTGCTTCTAGATATACTGGATCATTAAGGGTAACTAAGGCTTGTATCGGTGTGTTAGTCTTTATCCTTCGACTTTGACAAAACTCTCTTGAGGGACTATCAAAGGTCTCCATTGATGGATATGGTGAAGAGCGTTTCCAGTAAGTATACAAGCCTCTTCTATATTTTTGTTTACCCTCAGCTTCTATCCACTTTTGACTGTTGTAGACCGTTTGCCATACGCCTTCTGGCTGTGGTGGCATCACACTCATCCCTCCTATCGTATCATACATTAGCTCACTTATATACAATGCCTGATCTCTTATTTGCTCTGCGGTTAATCGCATCCTAGATCCTCTTGCGAGCAATTGGTTGTAGGGATCTACCTTCATCTTTTCATGATCAATCGTACTTGATTGCTGATATGTATTTGATAATAATATTTCCTTGATCAATGACTTCATACTCCAGTTGTGCTCGTGCATAAACTGATACGCCAGATAATCTAGTAAGGCTTGATTAGACGGAGCCTCTCCCATTGATCCTAGATCTTCTAAGGTCTCTACGATTCCTATGCCAAAGATGCGCTGCCAGATACGATTGACTATGACTCTTGCTGTTAATGGATTGTTCTTATCCACAAGCCATTCTGCAAGATCTAATCTATCTTTTACTAAATACTCTCCGTCATTCAGAATAGAAGGAATATTCTCTACTACCGTATCAGCGCGATTTAGATGATTACCCCTTATAAATAATTGATTAGTTCTCTTTAGCTTATTTGACTTTTGATTAATTATTGGCGTCCTCTCTGCACTCCTTCTAAGTTCTAAAAGTTCATTTTTAGCCGCAATTGATTTTTCTGTAATCCTTGTTCCCTCATATATTAAATCGATTTGCTTAAGCATGAGGATACCATCTGGTACTACTACTTGAGGATTTTGCATTTCGAATATTAAATCGTGCGCTCCAGACATCTTTGTCCCAACAGCTACTGTATTTGTTTTCCATTCATGAGAACCTACTCCTTCATGACTACTCCTACTTTTAGTTTTTTCAAACCCCGTATTGAATAACACTTTACCGTCTTTAGAATCAATTCTGGCTTCTAAAGTTGCTATATCACCAGAAGTAGCGTAAGTAAACTTAATAGAGTCAAGGCCTTCGAAATCAATGTCTTTATACATGAAGTAGTAACGCCTTCCTGCCATGTCATTAACATTCATCCCCCAGTTAGAGACCCAACCATTAGGGTACAGCATGGTATTCTCAAAATCGTCACAGTCCTTAGGAATAAGCGTTGGAAATAATGCCTGCCTTATCTTAGTTCCTAGCAGTAAGTTTTCGGCAATACGCTTACCTTCAATATTTGATATATACATAATAATCGAATCAACCTTCGCTTGTTTACCTTTAGGATATAACTCTAAAAATGGATAATCAGCAGTGAGATCAGCATCAACGGTATTATTAAATAAAGACATTGATTCATAAAACTCAACCTGGCTTATCGGATCGTATGGATGATCGTGACACTGAGCGCAACCAATAGGTGTAGATTGCCAAATTTCGAAAGTAGTATTAAGTCGATCTATCACAGCGGCCACTCTAAATTCTTCATCGTCAGTGCCTCCTTCTGTATTTGTCATGGAATTTCTGTGAAAGGAGGTTGCAATCAGCTTATCAGGATCATTGGCGTCTATAAGGTCTCCTGCGAGCTGCTCCTTAGTGAACTGATCAAATGGCATATCAGTGTTAAAAGCATCGATCACCCAATCTCTGTACCTCCAAATATCACGATGAGGGTCTTTCTCAAATCCCTTAGAATCTGCATATCTTGCGAGGTCTAGCCACATACTAGCCCAGTGCTCTCCATAAGACGGACTAGCTAACAACTCATCTAGCATATCCTCATAGCTAAGGTCTCCCATCATCTCAAATGCAGGTAGACCTATTACATCGAGTGCCACTCTTCTACGCAGGTCTTCCTTACTTGCTGGATCATTAGGTCTAAGTTCTTTCTCATTTAGTTTTTGTAGAATATACTTATCAATATTAGTAGCCGCCCACTGGTGATCAAAAGATGGGATATCAATTGCCGTCAAAGGTTCATATGCCCAGTGGGTATCCCACTCCGCTCCTTCATTAATCCACTCCTCTAGTATATTAACTTCTTCCTTTGATAATAGATGATCTCCATTACGAGGCATCATATATTCAGGATCATCCGAATTTATTCGTTTATAGATTTCGCTATTTTTTGCAGAACCAGGAACTATCGCCGCCTTACCAGACTTTTCGTTTTTAGCTATTGCCGCATCTCTATAAAGCAGAGATAATCCTCCAGCCTTCTTTACTCCTCCATGACATGAGATACATTTCTCATTTAAGAGTGGTTTTACCTGATCATTAAAACTTATACTTTTTTCTTGACATGATAACACCAAGATTAGAATTAAGGAAGTGCAAGTAAATGTGAGACAACTACGCATCAATAGATCTTTAAATGTGAATTAGTAAGATAATTGATTTTTAGAAAACTTACACAGTAGCACTACATTATAATTTCACCTCATTAATCCTATGAATATTAAAAAACCATAGATTAAAATTAGATGACATGAAATTGAAGATATGCATATTAGTATTAGTTGGCTTTATATCTTTTAGGCTCTAAGGTTAGGGACCAATTGTCACAACTATTAAAACAGATATTGTCTATGCCATTCTCTAGATATTGGATTCTCTAGATAATGATTATGTCATCAGGATACTTACCTATAGATAAGTCTACATTACTTGGTCCAATAGTCAATTACAGTCACATCATCTAATACTGGTTTAAGCACCTCCACAAAAGCTTTGTGGTCTGGATGTGGTAGATACACCTCTCTGTCCGCTTCACTCTTAAAGGTAACTAAGAAGCAATGTGTGAGTCCTTTATTTAAGCCTTCAGGACTATTATTAATACCCCACTCATAATCGTGAATCACATCTATCTTATCTGGTAAGGCATGAAATGCATCTTCTACTACTTTGATAGCTTCTGGAGTTGCAGTGTCTTGAAATTTAAACATCACAACGTGTCTTAATAGTTTTTCTGGTTTCATAGTTTCTGCCGTTTTATTTACTACTTCTGAGACTGTATCTGCAGCTTTATCTATTGATGGCGGATTGTTACAACTCAGCATTCCCATTACTATTAAACAGATTATCACACTAAATTTCATATCGTTATTTTTAAGTTATCACTACCAGTTCTAACTCGTAATGAATTACAATATAGGTGTTCTAGCTTGATAAAAATATAGATCTATGATAATTACTATTTTCAATTAAAATAGCGAAATATATGAAGTAGCTTGTGCCTATAATTAACCATCACAAAATCAGGAAAATTAATTCCATCTCGTATCATGAAATTCATTATAAGTATTTTAATTACATCCTGCATTCTATCCTGTCATAGAAGCAATACGACCAATATGTCTAAGAAATCTGAAGAAGGCAATCTACTCACCAGAGACACCTTGCCTCATCAAACAATTGTGAAACAGTTGGATTTAAAAATAAATGAAACATCTGGCCTTGTAATTATAAATGATGCCTATTGGACAATCAACGACAGTGGAGACAAAGCGCAGATCTATCAATTTGATATGGTAAGTGGGAAGGTGACTAAGACTATCAAAATAAGAGAGGCAAAAAATAAAGACTGGGAATCCCTAACTCAAGACGACACCCACCTATATATTGGAGACTTTGGTAACAATACAGGGGGGAGAAATAATCTAAGAATATTCAAAGCAGAAAAGTCAAGACTATCAAAATCAGAAATTAAAAAAACTAAAACTATTTCTTTTACCTATCCAGACCAAGATCAATTTTATAGTGGATACAATCATAATTTTGACTGTGAAGCTATGGTAAGCAAGGGTGACAGCTTGTATCTGTTTAGTAAGAACTGGTTAGATGCTAGGTGTAAACTATATGGCCTATCAAAAAGACCAGGGCCTCAGACTGCCACGCTTATAGACGAATTTGATGCTGAAGGTCGAATTACAGGAGCAAGCTTCAATAAAGAAAAGAACATACTATATCTATTAGGCTATAATCGCCCAGATAAATACGAGTCATTTATTTGGAAAATTACAGACTGGGAGGATCGTAATTTTTTCTCAGGTAATAAAACAAGGTACGAGCTCAGTATAGGTAGACAAACAGAAGGCATCACTGTCGACTCAGATGGAAGTCTACTGATATCCGCAGAGCAAAATAAAGGTGGTTACCCTTCTGTCTTTAGGGTTAATCTATAGATTTCTACCATATAAATAATCTGTAATCAAAACTATTTATGGGCAATAAATACAATTGATTATTACTATCTTTTTGTTTCTAAAATTAAAATATGAGAATCGTATTGGGACTTGCTTTTATATTGTTACTGGCTTGCAATGCTAATCATCAGAAAGACTCTGAAGTATTAGCAGATAAAAAACCTTACAATATTATATTCATTATGTCTGATGATCATGCTGAGAAAACTATCAGCGCTTATGACAAGTCACTTATACAGACACCTAATATCGACAGAATAGCCAATGAAGGAATCCTATTTAAAAATAGCTTTGTTACTAATTCCATATGTGCCCCAGCCAGAGCTGTATTGTTGACTGGAAAATACAGTCACCTCAATGGACTCAGAGATAATCGTGATGAGTTTGATGGTTCTCAGATGACCTTCCCTAAGCTGCTACAAAAAGCTGGTTACCATACTAGCATAGTCGGTAAGTGGCATCTTAAAACGGAGCCTACCGGATTTGATTATTGGAATATACTGATTGGTCAAGGAGATTATTATAATCCTAGAATGATAGATAATGGTGACACTACTAATCTAGAAGGTTATACCACCAGTGTCATCACCGATCTAGCTTTAGCTCAGTTAAAAAATATAGAAAAAGATAAACCATTCTGTATGCTGTATCATCATAAAGCTCCACATCGTAACTGGATGCCTGATAGTAAGCATTTTGATTTATTCACTGAAGACATACCTATCCCTGATAACTTTTGGGATGATTATAAAGGGCGCCAAGCTGCTGCTGAGCAAGACCAGAGCATAGTCAACATGTATATGGGTGGCGATATGAAACTGCAGCCAGAGCACTATGAAGGCTACGACTATGGATCTGGTGGTGGCCCTAACAATTTTAATGCTGAAAGAGGGTGGGTAGAAAACTCGTATGCAAGAATGACTCCAGAGCAAAAGAAAAAATGGGATGCCCACTATGACCCTATAGGTGAAGATTTTAAGAAAAGGCAGCTCAAAGGAAAGGAACTTGCAGAGTGGATGTATCAGCGATATATGAAGGACTATCTGAGATCAGTGAAATCTGTAGATGAGAATATTGGTAGAGTGTTAGATTATCTAGATGAATCGGGGCTGGCTGAAAACACATTAGTCGTCTATACTTCTGATCAGGGATTTTATCTAGGCGAGCACGGCTGGTATGATAAGCGATACATGTATGAGGAGTCCCTATCTATGCCTCTAGTAGCAAGGCTACCTGCTGCCATCCCAGCTAATCAAATTAATGAAGATATCGTGGTAAATCTAGACTTTGCTCCTACCATTTTAGATTATGCAGGAGTTGATATTCCTGAGGATTTTCAGGGCAATTCTTTACGTCCATTAATGGAATCTAGAAATCCTGAAGACTGGAGGAACTCTATGTACTATCATTATTACGAATATCCACATGGATGGCATAAAGTCAAAAGGCACTATGGGGTAAGGACAGATCGATATAAGTTAATGCACTTCTACAATGACATCGATACTTGGGAGCTTTATGATCTTCAAGAAGATCCAAATGAAATGAACAACCTAATAGAGAGTAATGAGCATCAGGATATTATTTCAGATTTAAAAAGAGAAATAGAACTGCTCAGAAAAGATCTAGACTATAAAGAAGTTTAGAGTTTTGCAAGTCCGATTTAGTAACAAAAATACATTCAAAAACTTTTAATATAAGAAAAGGGAAAATTATTTGGGAATTCTGCAACGTTTTTGGATTAGGATCCATATTAGTGTTGTATAAAGAAATTTACCTTAACCAAATAAAATTAAACCCATGTTAAAACAACTTTACTTACCCTTACTCATCCTTCTGCTATCAAATTTCTCCATCATGGCGCAGGCTCCCTGCGATCCGAAGCCTCCTGTTGCAGTTTGTGATGAAGTAGTTGTCTTAAGCCTAGATGACGAAAGCTCTGCTACACTATTTGCCGCATCAATAGATGATGGATCATCTGCTTACACCTGTGGATCAGATGAAATAGGACTGACCATTGCTCGTGTAGATGCGTGTGATGGCGATTGTAATGAGGATAACTTCTCAACAGCAGTTGACTTTACAGAGGACGATGTTTTCGAATCTTTTTTTGTGATCCTTAAGGTTACCGATGAACTAGGGAAATCAAACCAATGCATGACAACTGTGAAAGTCCTAGATAAGTCAGATCACGGCGATGAAAACAACCCTTTAGGAAGTGATAATGGCGGTTGTACTTTAGCTTGCTTAGATAATATTACAGCTGCACTAGGTAATGAAGGAACAACTAAAATCTGGGCAGTAGATTTCCTAGAATCACTTTGCTCTGGCAGATTGTTATTAAAGATACAGGATGCTGATCAAAATGTCATTTTCGAAAAAACTAGTGAAAGCCACTGGACAGCTACAGGCGATGACGTAGATAAACCATATGTCTATACAGTCACTCACGAAGCAACTGGTAATTCTTGTTGGGGAAATGTACTGATAATTGACAAGCTAGATAACGACGGAACTACTAATAATCCTGATAAAGACCCAGATGCTGAAGATCCGCAAACAGAAGGTTTTACATGCCCAGAAATCGCTATAGACTTTAGTAGTTATACCGTCGACGAAGAATTAGAGTTTGAAGATGTATCCTTAGCTGCTGTAAATGCACAATTAGCTAGTACTTACGCTAAAGCTTTCAATGATATGATAAGCGCTAATGGAATTGATCCTGCATCAAATGAGTATGTAGTTGCATATAATATTAGTGATGAAATTTTCAAATTTGATAATGGAGATCTTAAAGTGGTAAGAACTATTACTTTATTGGACTGGTGTAATTTTGATCCAACTAACGGCAACAATGGAATAAAGGAAGTAACTCAGGTAATCAGAATAGCAAATCTAGCTGCGATGGTAGTAGCTGATATAAATTATGCAGAAGGATCTACCAGCATACCTGTAAACGAAATATTTTTAAAAAATGAAAATGGGCAGGTAGCTATGCCCGCTCTAAGCACCGATGAAACCTTAACAACATCGATCACCAATACACTTCAAACAGCGAAGTGGGAAAAAGGGAACTATGACATCGAAGTAGAAAAATATGATGCTTGTAGTAATGGTGTGAGCAGTAATGATATGGTACAAGTTATGCGTCATATACTTGGGCTAAATGTACTCGACTCAAATACTAAAATAGTAGCTGCGGATTTTGATGAAAATGGGAAGGTGTCCGCAGCAGACCTAGTAAGTATGCGTAAGACTATTCTAGGCATCGATGATTGTAATAATGATAGCAACTGGAGATTTTATAAAAGAAGCATCAATAAGGCTAATGATTTTACCCTCGATAGATTAGCAGATTTTAATCTGTCCTATGCAGTAGATCAAGACGAAAGTTTAGATATCATCGCCCTTAAGAAAGGTGATGTGAACTTATCAGTAATCGACAACAAAAAAACAAAATCAAAGAAAACGCAGATTACTGTAGAAGATATTGAAATGATAGCAGGTCATGAATATGATTTAAATTTTATGGCAGCAGAAGACTTTGAAATTGCAAGTGGCGACTTTGATTTTGAACTCAGTCCAGATTTTAAAATAGCAGGCTTTAGCTCAACGACACTTGAGATAGAGGATCACCACTATCATGTAGGAGATAATAAAGCTAAACTGGTATGGTACGATGAGGAGAACGCATTCTTTAATAAAGGTGAAATCGTATTTACACTTCACATCAGGTCAAATGTAGATGCTCAAATAAGTGATATATTAATACCTAGCATGACTGATCTAGAAATATATGCATCTGCAGAATCTAATAAGTCAATAAAAACTGAGATTAGCTACTACAAAAAGGAAGGATATACTAAAAATTTAGTGTCTACTTATAGCGTATATATTGATAATGATCAACTGACCATAAACGCAGATGAAAATAATCAAGATCTGATAAAAACAGTAGAAGTCTTCAACAGGTCTGGTCAGCGATTATATACTAATCAAAATGTAGATCAAAAAGAATGGGTGACTAATATTAATGATCACAATACTGATATCTTAATTTACAGAGTTGTATCAGATAGCGGTCAAGTACAATCAGGTAAAGTAATGGCATACTAATCTGTAATGAAGCATTTTAATAAATAATAGCTAATCATGTCTAATTCATATAATATAATTCTAATCGCTATAATGATAACGATATGCACGGCTTGCGAGAAAGAGTATCTCATAATCACGGAAACCGAGGAAGAAGGTCAACAGACCATAGAACTCGTAAGCACAACTATAGTTGGCAATGTACTCGATCTGAGTGCATTGCCACTTACAAGTGTCTCAGTGAAGCTTAGTATAGATAATGCTATACTGGCAAGCACCATGACCGATGCTGAGGGAGGTTTTAGTTTTCAAGATGTACCTGCAAAAGAAGACAACACCTTACTTAGCTTTCAGTACGCAGGTCATAGCACTACCTACAATGTAATATCTATCACAGAAGATCTTACTCAGTATACCGAGGTGCAAATGAATGAAAGCGCAAGTGATGAATTTAGTGTAGATGAAAATATTATTTATACTGATGATTTCATCTCTTATAGTATTAATCCAAATCAAATTGACAACCTAGCAACTAGCACTATCAGATCAGAGACCTCGGTTATTGATTCAGAACTAATTGATAATCACTTTTTAATTCCAGTTGAAGGTATTAATGATAATGATAACACCATTCATCTTGATCACCATTTAGCTTTTCAGATTCAGCTTTTTGATGCTAATGATAAGCCAGTCGATATAGTTGATGGCGGTGAATTTGACCTTCAACTTCTAAGCCAAATTGATTTTGACAAATATGATCTATGGTACTTTGATGAGCGAACTGCACTATGGGAATTTATAGACTCAGAAGTATCAGTAAGTACACAAACTCTAACCATTAGAAGCACCGGTTTATACAGTATTGCAAGCAGTAACCAACCCTATCTCTTATCAGGAATCATTAAAGATGCAAGTGGAGAGATTACGCCAAATGCAAAAATCACCATCAGAGATAAAAATGGTAAAATCATAAATGAAACTTTTACAAATAGCTTAGGAGAGTATGAAATACAATTAATTGAAGATTTAGCTGGCAATATGGCCATATCTCTTGATGGAATAATAGTCGAAGAAATTAGTTTTGATGATGTATCCGATCCTCTACTTACAAAGATTTCACTCTCCCCCACTTCTCTAACTTGCAAGCAATTGACTATTGCTTTGGCACAAGACACTTGTGCAGCTGAGTTAAGACCAATGGATATCTACGAAGAAGACATCTCGGGATTAGAAACCTTTAGCATAGAAATAAATTCAAATAATTATGTCGTTTGGAATCCGGATGAACTGTACAAGGATATAGATTGGTCGAGCCTAATAAACAAGACTACTGACTATACTATTATACACTTATCTCAAGTCGGAGAATCACCTAGTTGTAATAATACGATTACAGTTATTGACAACACACCTCCTGTACTTATTTGTACTGACAAAATAACAGTGAAGTTAGATCAGATGACTGCAAAAATATTTGCAGAAGATCTTGATCAGGGTTCATTTGATAATCTCTGTACGACTTCTGCATCTTTGACTTTTGCAATAGCTAGAGCTGATCGATGTGATCAAGAGTGTGAAGAAAATGATTTTGCACAATCGATAACATTTACTGCAGAAGATGTAGGGAAAACTGTACCAGTAATCTTGAAGGGCACTGATATTGGTGGCATGTCAAACGTGTGCCAGGCAGAGGTTCTAATTACAGAATAAAAGATTGAACAAGAATACCGAAGTGAAAGATTTAGATCGCATAATCCAGAAATGCTGCAAGAACGATAGGGTGTCCCAAAACGCCCTATTTCAGCATTTCGCGGATTATGTTATGAATCTAACTTTACGATACATAGATAATAGACAAGATGCTAAAGAAATATTCTTAGAGTCTTTCGAATTAATTTTTAGAAAAATCAAGCAATTTGATGCCGGTAAAGGACAATTCAAATCTTGGATATCTAAGATTACTATCAATCAATGTCTAGGATTTTTAAGGAAAAGAAAAATCATCTTGACGGATGACCACTATGTGCTAGATAGTATCTACAATGATGACATCATCGAAAACTTAGAGGTAGATTACCTAGTAGAGTTAATTAAAAATCTTGGCAAACCGTACAGCCTTGTATTCAATATGGTAGTTGATGGATACAAACACAAAGAGATAGGGAAATTACTAGGTGTAGAAGAAGCAACCTCACGTTCGTACTACTTAAAAGCACGTAAGCGACTTAAGGAAGAGATTTTAAAACTAAAAAAAAGTAACTCATCATGGAGCGAGAAGATCATATAAATAAACTTCGCAACAAGATAAATTCGCAGAAGGTCATAGAAGACATGGATGCTCTATGGAATGAATTAGAACCTAGACTTCCTAAGCAAAAGAAGAAAAGGAAGTTTATCTTTTGGCTACCACTTGTAGGTTTATTATTCTTAGGTACTTATTTTTCTATCAACTATTTCAACAAATCAAAGTCCCCTTTACTTAAAGAAAACCCCAATACTAGCTCAGCCAATATCATGCCTTCAAAGGAGCAAAGTCCTTTAGCAAATAAAAGGGAAGTAAAAGAGCTCAACTCAGTTACGCTTAAACAGCGTCAGTCTTCCAACCCATCTAATGACTTTTCTTCAGAACAAAATAAATCAACTCCAATAGCTCCCAAGAAAAACATACTGAGCACGGGTATCTTAAAAGCTACTACAACGAATAATGAGAATAAAAACAAATCAAGTAATGACGCAAATAATACTCAGCCTACTCCAGAAATAGCGATCAAAAAATTGGCATTTACTAAAACCAATACAAATACAGAGACAATAAATCCAGACAAAAACTTAAATGTAACCCCGGGCGATGAGATTACTGAGCCCTTTTTAGAAAATCAAACAACTAACGAACAAAGCAAACTAAAAGCTAAAGCACCTATTAAATTATTCCTCTTCCCTACCCTTGAAGCATTAGGGATAAACAAGTTAATTACTGGTCACAGAGAAATCAAAATACTAAATTATGCGAAAATAGAAATAGCAGAAAAAGAGGATAATAACCGATGGTTAGTCTCAATTAATCCTTATGCATTAGCTGATTGGAACTTCAAATCGCAAACTAATTTAACACAATATGGATCAGACATAGGTAGACTTACTTCTATTATGCCGGGATATTCTCTCGGAGGACTATTAGCAATCAAACGTGTAAATGGTCTTTTCTTTGGAGTAGGAATCGAGTATAGTCAAACATTTGAAAAATTTAAACTAGACAACTCGATCAATACAACAGAGGTAGAAACTAATGCAGAGGCCTTTCTATTTAAAGGTGAGTTTATTGCAAATGAACAAGAAATAAGCAAGACAACTCAACAAAGCGTATTATCCTATAACGACTATTCAAAAATTAATCTCATGCCAACAATAGGTTATACGATAAGTAGAAATATAAATTATGAAATTGCACTCTCCCCTATTTTCAATCTCAAGCAAAACTACTCGGGATACTTGATTGGAGAAGATCAATTAATCATATCTGATCTAGAGCAATTGTACAAACGAAATGGTATCGCATTTAGCGGTTATGCCTTATCTGCTGCTGTGACAAAGCAATATAACAACAAGCTTACCGTCGGCGTACAGATACAGTATAGAAGCACATGGAAAAATCAATCTGATAACAATATGGATTTCGAATTAGGAATAAGGTCTATAAGTCCTGGGCTTAAGATGAGTTATATAATAAACTAAAGATTAGAGCGAGAAACTATGTCGCCTCTAAGTTTAGCTTATCTAAATCTGCTAATCGCTTATAAGATGGGAATTCAAGTTTTGCTTTTTGGATCAAGCTTACTAGTTCTGCGTCCTCGCGAAGCTGATAATGACACAGTGCTATATTGTAATAGGAATCGGGCTTAGTACCAAATAACTTAATCGACTGCTCAAAATAAAACTTCGCTTCTTGATAAAAAGCAAGGTCAAAGAATAATCCACCTAGCTCAAATGGTAAATCAAACGGCTCATGAATCGTAAAGTACATATCCCATACTTTATGCATGGTTTGTGCCAATCGTCTACGATCACCTATTGACAAATCTGTAGCTAATTGTTTGAATCGAGGGAGATAGTTAATAAATATAGTAGAGTCATAGTTGCTCAATCGCAACATTGCAATCAGATCTTCTGTACTTAGAGTGGCGATCTTATCGTATGACATTTTCTTCAAAGTAATGTAATCATCGGGGCCAAAATCATTAACGAATCTCTCATATGCATTATTCACTTCATCGAATGATAGATGGTTATCATCAAATAAAAGACAAACGCACTGCAAAGCATTAGTGGCAAAAGAAGGTACATAGGCAAACCCATCTTGCATCTTGCAGTAGGCGGCCAGAGCATGAAAATTAACCCAAATAGAAAAACTACCATGAATCACCAGATCGGGGACTCCAATGTTTTGCAAAGCGCCTATTTCATGATGCCCTTTATCCAGGGAGATCAGCATCAACCCATCTGTCGTAAATCCTCTAATCATATTGATGCATTCTATACCTACTCTAGGAAAGTATATATGGCTTTCCTTTAAGGAAGACTTATAGCTTTGCATGATCTTATTGTAATCTTGGTTTGAATAATGATCCGCTTTTACTTCTCGATTGATATACTCTAATTTAATTTTATTGATCGACCCCTTTTCTCGTTTGTCCTCATCACTTATACTATTGTACAGAGCTACATCACAGGCATATAATTTATCTTCATTGATAAAAAATAAATCTGTTGGAATGGAATCAAAAAAATAGTTAGCAATTACTATGATGGATTGATTTACACTACCCTTGGTAATGGTTTGCTTGGCATATCGGAGATTAAGCTCTTCGCTGGAAACCCCATTAAAAAATGAGACATCCAATTTTCCACTCGCTAAATAATCTTCGAACTGCGGATGATTAAGAAAATAATCAAGATTAGACTCTACTATATCTGTTAGTACATAACAGTATTGGGGTACTTCCACATTGGTCAATCCTATAAGTCTATCTAGATGTTTAAGGATATGATAGGCAAGCCTCCCATGACCTGCACCTAGTTCCACAATGTACACTGTATCCGACGTTTTACCCTGGAAGGCTAAGTCCTTTAGATAACCAAGAATTAGTTCTGCGTTAGTTTTTGCAACTCTTGAATTGCTGGAACTTTGATGAGGAACTAATTCACTTCTCCAAGCTTCTAAACCATGCTCCTGATAATAGTTTACATTAATATCCCAGAGAGGACTTTCTGAAAATGGAAAGAAATTTTTGTCTTGAGTTACATTTACTTCCATATAGCTAGATCGTGTCAAAAAACTCGGCTAGCCCTTACAAAAGTAGTAGAAACGAACAAAATTTTAAAAGTTAACTATAAGATACACTATCTTAGGTGAAGGAATGTTAAGGCTTACAATAACTAAAAATACTTGATGAAGATTTTCTATATTATTACTTTTATTTTGATATGTGTATTAGCCTTGATATTCGCAAGTTTTAAATTAGCGGATCAAACAGAAAAGGTATCTATACTACCATCAGATAACATTCATCAAATCTTAGAAAAAACAGTTATCAATGAAGGTATACCAAGCATTGTCGCTGCAATAATTGATTCTAATGGAGTAGTACAGATCGGATCAGCGGGAGTACGAAAAATGGGCAGCCTTGATCCTATCACAAATCAAGACAAGCTACATCTTGGATCTTGCACCAAAGCAATGACCAGCGCTATGCTTGCTATCTTGGTTGATGAAGGTTTGTTGAGTTGGGAATCAACCATCGGAGAAATTTTTAATGATCTCAAAGATTCTATTCATCATGCTTATCATGATGTGACCGTGTATCAGCTGGTAAGGCATCGCGGAGGCATAATAGACAATGCTTCTAACTGGTGGCAATACTCAGATATGGAGAAAGATAAAACAAGAAGGAAAGAGATAAAAGAAAGAAGAAAAGCTATCCTGTTAGATAACCTCAAAAATGCTCCACAAAAAAATCAGGGTGAATTCCTCTACTCCAACCTCGGCTACATGATAGCGGGTTCTATGGCAGCACAAGTAACTGGTAATACTTGGGAAGAACTGATGACTAAAAAGTTATTTGACCCCCTCAAGATGACAACAGCAGGTTTCGGATCTCCTGGGACAAAAGGTAAGATCGACCAGCCCTGGGGACATAATAATGCTTGGCTTAGTGGATGGAACCCTGTACAAGGAGATAATGCCGAGGCACTCGGGCCTGCAGGAACTGTGCATTGTTCCTTAGAGGACTGGGGTAAGTTTATTGCTTTTCAATTTTTAGATGATAGCCAAAAACATTTATCCAGTCTGCAACTTGCCAATCTTAAAACTCCGGAGGGAGACTATGCTGCTGGGTGGAATAAGCTAGAAAGACCATGGGCCAAAGGTCATGCATTTACCCACTCTGGTAGCAACACGATGTGGCTGTCTGTTGCATGGGTAGCACCTGAGACTGGCAAAGCATACTTAGTAGTAACCAATGCCATGAACCCTAATATGCATAAAGTTTGCGATGGAGTTATTGGGCAGTTGCTGAAGCTAGATGGAGCCATAGCAAGTGAACAATAATTAGCAGAAGCTTACCGGCGGGCATCATTTTTAACAAATCATGATATCTGAAGAAATATGCCTATAAATCAATACTTCTTATCAAGTCGCTAAAGAACTATTTTATTTTTTATGCTTTCTGCTTACTTTAAAATTTAATTGACACTTCTCAGCAAATAAAGGTTCCAGTTTTTTGATTAAAGCTTTTCCAAATTCTATAGGACTTTCACTAAAATAAAACTCTGTTGTTAGACCTTTTAAAGACTCCGTAAAACCAATGAGCCCTGTGTCCAAATCAATTATTGTTTGAACTTTTCTATTTTCAACAGCTAAGTCTATGGCCGCTTTATAAATCATTTCTCTTATTTTAGATAGAAAAGTTTGAATAAAAGACTCCTTCATGATTCATGAAAGTACCTTCCTTTTTATTCAAATCCAATCTTCCTCTTTCAAAATTTGTTGCGGCCAAGCCCAACTCTTTATAGATACATGCCGTTGCTGCATAGTCCCATGTACACCCTCCCCCTATTTCTAGTTTAGGAAATTTTAGCATACATGCAGGACCATTCTCTAGCACCAATATAGCATTCAACACAGATCCCGCACCAGCAATTTCCTCAATCCCGCTCAGCTTAAGTTGCTCCACTTTATCATTTAGCATGCCTACTATTTCAGTAGCACGAGGGGTATCCTTAAGCTTATGATCTGTAACATAGGTTAAGTATGTATTTGGCATTTTTAATTTCCAAGGGCTCTTATTTTTATAAGCCCCATGCCCTTTGATTGCATGGTACAAGGTATCCGTACTTGGATCAAACACTACTCCAATGAAGGGTGTCCCATCTTTTGCAACTAAAGCAATTGACACAGAAAACCCAGGCTGTTTGTTAATATATGCAAGCGTCCCATCCATTGGATCTATACACCAAAAGAAGTCTTTTTTAAATCGACTTCCATCATCTTCCATCTCTTCAGATAAAAGGGCAATATCAAACGCTGCGCAAGTAGGAAGTAGATGCGATAGAATTGCTTTTTCGCACGCTTTGTCTACCTCGGTTACTACTTGAGAAGCATAGCTAGCCCCACTCACTTTTTTCTCTACGGCAACTTTTTCATTCGTAAAATCCTTAATGACTTTTCCTGCAGCAAAGGCTGCATCGATTGCTTTTATGCTAAGATGTTTAAGATCCATTTCTATAAATCATTGAGAACCTCCGTTGTTACACGTTCACTATAACTATTTATTTTCCAGTGCCCTGGGCTCCATCCTTTCAAGAACCTATGAAAATCTGCCCATGCGACTCTATATAAAGATCGCCATTCTAACTCTAGTGCTTCATTTCTTTTCTGCAGCGAATTTTGTAAATGCTCAAAATAGGTGTCTAGTATTTTGACTTCCAGTCGTTCACACTCCCCATCGTCCAAACAGCTTCCTACAAAATAGGCCACATCTTTCATCCCACAGCCACCCCCTACATACTGAAAATCTACACCAGCTACTTGTCCATCTTCCGCAAAACAAAAGTTAGCCAATTTCGCATCACCATGAACAAAGGTTTTAAACTGGCACTCCTTCAGCTTTTTATCAATGAGAGGAGCTGCTTCTCTTAATTGCTGATCATCTAGCTTCTCTAATTCCTGAGGCCTTGTCTCCAGGTGCCAATAGGTCCCTACTTCCCAAAGTCCTTCTGGAACACTCCCTATATAGCTGGAATGAAATTTTGCTAGCCACGCTAAACACTCAGCTATCTCTTCCCACGTTAAACTTCCTTTGCGTAATGGGTAACCAGCCTCATCAAGATCCTCTAATACCATCAGGACTTCATCTTCTACCGACTCGAGGGCAAGACATTGCGGCAGGCGGGCCGTACTGTTTTTACTGTAAGTATCGTACCACGCAGACTCAACCTGATATGACTTCAGCTTTCTCTGATGTCCTATATCTGTATTCCACCCTCTAGGATGTGTATTATGCTGCGGTAGCTGGACGAGCTTTACTACCACACTTCCGATAGAAGCATTCTCTAATTTTATTCTCATGATTTTACCATACCCACTCCACAGTTGCTGGATCACCTTACTATCTAATAAAGAGGCAGCTCCTGTACTTTGTAGAATTGCCGATCTGAAATGTTCATTCATTAGCTCAAAGGTAAGAAAGGAATCTGGGCATTTGATCTGATGATTATAGACTCTACCTAATTATATTTTATCCAAATATTAGGCTCTACATAATGACCAATATTATTTGCAACATCTATAGAGATTAGTTCTAAAGCTCCATCCAGTTCATACTTACCAGATTCTATAATCTTTCTATTAAGAATCGATTCCCAAAAACTAATATCTCCTGTCATTGTCATTGATTCTCTGCATACTTTTATTATTTCAGCTCCTCCTGTTATATGAGTTCTGATCCATGGATCAAATACTTTCCCATCAGTTTTAAGATTCAGGTAAGTTGACATCGGCATTCTAGGAAATTTCTCTTTTTCTGTAGGCCTTATAGGAATCACCAAATTCAATAACTTATACTCTCTAAATAAATCTTTAGCATGATTCAAAATTCGCTTACTGTATCCGCGGCTTTGGAACTTACTTCTTACAATCACTTGTAATCCTCCTAGGTAATTTGGTTTGATCATATTCTCAAAATCACTAATCCCTTTACTAAACATCCAATCCCATCCACTATCAGACAACTCATTCAATGAGCTATCAAATTGAAAAGGCAATGCGTTTATAAATCCAATTAACTCATTATCCTTTGATATTAAAAATTGTTGATACTCAGGAAAGTAATTTTCAAGCTTTGACCAGTTTCTCTTAATCACTTGAGATTCTGAAATTATTTTTGGAAAGGCATTCGATACAGCCTTGTTATACTGTTCCTTTTGGGTAATATCTAATGCTTTAAGATTTATGAATTTTTCCAACTTACTTAGTTCTATTTTTCTCTTTGTGGCGGATAAAAGCAGATAGCGAATATAATACTATTACAATGCTTAGGCTTACAGCTTTAAACCAACATAGTCTTTAAGAAGCCTACCGTTCTTAGATTATTATACTTAATGACATTATTAATATTTATCGCAAGCTAAACCTGACCACTTAAGAAGCAACTGCACTTAAACCAACTATCGTAATTAAATAAAAATAATTTTAAGATTATAGTATTAGTAAAGGATATAAGAGTTTCCTATTGGATTCAGGTTCACATCAATTAAAATATATTCCAATAGTATATTCCTGAGCATTCTCTTTGAATGAGAGCGTTGTGTTTATTTTTATTTAGAAGTTATTAGAATATAAACGTATACCCAAACTTTACTTATTCAATTTGTAATTACTTCTTCACCTATCTTAAACTAAAAATCAAGAATTCTAATAAATAGATTAGCCTACACTCGCTCCAACTTAACGGGATAAGTATTATCAGCATTCCACTGGCAGATATAGATATTCTTATCGTTATCTATACAGACATCGTGACCATGCTTGATGATCGCCTGATCTTGTACCATAAGTTGTAACTGTCCATCGACATACTTAGGAGCTGTACCACCTGGGTTGGATACTACTTTGTTTTGCTTATCTAGAATGGTTACGAACCCTGAGTCCGGAGTACGATTAAGATACTTAAGTCTAGACCAACAAACTCCTGCGTATAGATTATCATCATCTATGACAGGTCTACACACAAATGCTCCTGGCAAAAACAAGGTCTCTATATAATTACCATCTAAAGTAAATCGCTTAAAGCAGTTGTGTGCGCGCGAGGTGACCAATAAAGTTGGGTTACTCTTATCACGAACATCTACGGTGACACCATGAGCTGTTTGGAATTGATCATCCGCATCTCCTCTTCCGCCTCCGATTTTTCTGATAAATTCTCCATCTTGATTAAACTGTAAGATATACTGAGAACCATAGCCATCTGCAAGATAGATATCTCCATTAGGGGCAATCGCACTTTCTGTAGGTGCAAAGCTATCATCTTCCTCATAGGCTCCGTAAGTCGATGGATGTCCAATCCTCATCAGTTCTCTTCCGCCTAGTGTAGTTTTGATCAGAGTACCCGATGTATCACAGATAAACAAAAACTCCTCCCCACCAACACTCCAGTGCGTAAGTCCATGCCCACTTGTATAACTGATACCCCAGTGGTCAAGTAGCTTACCCGACTTATCGTATATGAGTATATTATTATTAGTATGATCGCCTACCATGATCAGTCTACCCTTATCATCCATAATCATCTCATGACAATTTTTGACAGGCGTCTTTGCGGGATCTAGATCTCCCCATGCTTTGTGCACTCGATACCTAAAGTCACCATGACCTACTATCTCCTCACTTAGTTTAGGTTTAGATCTTCCGATATAGAAAGAAGGTATGATAAGAGAACTTGCTAATGCCGTTCCTGAAGTATTCATAAATTTTCGACGTCCTATTTTATTATTTTTCATCATTTTGATATTGTGATCATAATATAAAAAGATACTACTACAAGTGCTACTTAACGAGCCGATTTTAATATTTAAAATATACCCTTTGTGCGCCATCGTCCTTTATAGACTCTACCCTATCTACTTGGTTATAGTTTTTCAATAAGGCCAAGACCTCCATGCGCAATACGCCAGCGCCTTTTCCATGAATGATCGTCGCCGACCACACTCTACCACTAATCGCTTGCTCTAAGAAAGACTTACAACTAGCTAGTTGATGGGAAATGATATGTTCTGGTTGACCATTTACCAGTGAGGGATTGAGTACGTTAATGTGCAAATCTATTTTATCATCTGTCGATCCGATCTTGCAAGCATTAGATTTTTGGTTCATCTCTGACATTATTTCCTTCACTCTATCGACTTTCGGCTCTTTATAGATTTTGAGGTTGGCTGGTTTTACTAGATAGACTTTATTATTAAAGGATACTCTTGCTCTACCATCTTTTGAGATGCCCTCATATCTACCTATACGACCAGAGCTCACCATTCTCACACTTTCGCCTACCCATAGTTCTTTGATATTCATAAGTTCTAGATTTTGAGATTTTATATCTACTTAACAAACAAAGGCAAATTAGTTTTCTTTTCCTTACCAAATTATTTTAATTTTCATGACAAACAAATAGAAATGAGCCAATATAACGCTGTTGCCCAAGTTAAGCTAGCCTTCATTTTTTGTCTATCCTTAATCTTAATAATGCTGTCTTCTTGCACTACTAAAAAAATAAATACGATCGATGGCTTCCAAGTTTTATTTGATGGAAGCAATCTTGATCATTGGGTTGGCAACAAGACTTCTTACAAAGTAGATAACGGAACGATCCTAGTAGACCCTGATGGGGATAAAGGAGGAGGTAATCTTTATACTGCGAAAGAGTATAGCGATTTCATATTCAGATTTGAGTTCCAACTTACGCCCGGTGCAAATAATGGACTGGGTATTCATGCTCCACTAGAAGGCGATGCAGCTTATGTGGGCAAAGAATTACAGATACTTGATAATACTGCTGAGAAATATGCAGACTTAAAAAAGTATCAATATCATGGATCAGTATACGGTGTCATACCTGCTAAGCGGGGCTATCTCAATCCTGTAGGCGATTGGAATCAGCAAGAGGTAATGGTGCAAGGATCTAAAATCAAAATCACCTTAAACGGTACAGTAATAGTTGATGGAGACTTTAAGGAAGCTAGTAAGAATGGGACTATTGATGGTAAGGAACATCCGGGACTGCAAAGAAATGTAGGTCACATAGGATTCTTAGGACATGGTGATGTGCTTAGATTTAGAAACATAAGTATCAAAGATTTAAGTCTAAACTAAGTCTGCTTAAAAAGCTTCTGTAAAAATAAGTAGGAAATTTTAACCTTATTAAACCATTAATACCCTTTGGTGTATCTATATTAGATTTTACTAAGTAGATATAAATTTAGTGCAGCAAATTATAAGGGTTAAAAGGCTAATGAATCAGATTTTCCTATGGCTTTTTCTATTTTGCTTTGGATCATTATCCTTGTCTAGCCAAGACACCACTGCTACTGTAATCAATCTCAACTTGCAAGGTAATACCTTAGCAGAATCACTTGATAAAATTAATGACCGTCAAGCTATAAAAATATATTATATAGCCGATGACCTACCACAGAAATCGATCAACCAAAATTTTAGAGATGCAAGCTTAGCATCAATCCTAGATAATCTTTTAGCGAATACTACTCTAAGCTATTTTGAATATCGAGATTATGCCATTATCATCGCTCAAAAAAGTATTGTAGACGAATTTTATACAACTGATTATTATCTAGCTCTACAAAATAAAAGTACTCCTCCTCCTGCAGAAATGGATCTGGCCTCAGTTATTGTAGTTGGCGATATATCACTACTTGATGCTGGTGGAAAGGCTAAGGTCAAAGGCACCGTATTAGATGCACTCAATAGCGAGACAGTAATCGGTGCTACAATCAACTTTCCAAAATTAGGATTATCAAATGTCACTGGTGTAATGGGTGAGTTTGAGTTTGACTTACCTGCCGGAGCTCACGAATTTAAAATACAATTCCTTGGTTACGAGGATCTAGTCAAAGTAGTGCAAGTTAATAGTGATGGAGAATTTATAGTAAACTTAGAAAGGGATGCCATCACACTCCAAGAAGTCCTGGTCAAAGCAGATGCTGTAGATGTCAACATAGAAAATGCGCAAATAGGTGTCGAGCGACTAGATGTACAAGCGATCAAGAAGCTACCCTCATTTATGGGCGAAGCTGATGTAGTAAAGAGCTTACTCTTACAACCTGGCGTGAGCAACGTCGGTGAAGGGGCTATTGGTTTTAATGTGAGAGGTGGTCAAGTAGATCAGAATTTAGTGATGCAGGACGAAGGATTTTTATTCAACACTTCTCATGCACTAGGCTTCTTCAGTACTTTTAATCCTGAGCTGATTAGTTTCGTTACGCTGTACAAAGGAAATATTCCTGCTGAGTTTGGTGGTAGATTGGCTTCTGTCTTAGATGTAGAAATGCGTGACGGTAGTTTCAAGAAGTTACAATTCAAAGGTGGGATCGGTCCTGTATCTTCTAAGCTAAGTCTAGAAGGACCGATTATAAAAGATAAGACCTCATTTATCATGGGATTTAGGAGTAGCTATTCAGATTGGATCCTTGATCTTATCAATGTGCCAGAAGTAAAAAGAAGCTCTGCATTTTTTTATGACCTGAATGGTAGGCTAACACACAAATTCAATGATAAGAATACGCTCATACTCAGTGGTTATTCTTCTTCAGATAGATTCGCTTACAATGAAGAATTTGGCTTTGATTATCAGACTCAGCTTGGTCAGCTTATATTCAAGTCTATATTTTCTGATCAATTGTTTTCAAAATTGACGGCTACTTATAGCAATTACGATAGTGCACAGCTAGACCTCGATGGCACCGATGCATCCACACTCGATACTAACTTAGAATACTTTAAACTTAAAGAAAAGCTAACCTATATTTCTTCAGAGGACTTAGAATTAAACTTTGGTATTTCTGGAATTTATTATAGCGTTGCTCCTGGAGCTGTAACGCCCAGCGGAGAACTGTCGCAAGTCGTACCACGCAGCTTAAGTAAAGAGCAAGGACTGGAAACCGCTCTCTTTCTAAATACCTCTTGGGATATTAATGACAACTGGACTATGAATGCGGGCCTCAGAGCAAGTGCCTTCCAATATCTAGGACCAAAGTCAGTATTCAGATATATAGACCCAGACAAGCCTAGACTCGATGAGGTAAGCACCATAGAGAATTTTAGTAATGGCGATGTGATTGCCTCCTATGGGGGACTAGAGCCGAGAGCATCATTTAGATATAAACTTGACGATGAAAGCTCAATCAAATTTGGTTATAGCAGAACTAAGCAGTACATCAATCTGATCTCAAATACTAACACCCCTACTCCCGGTAGTCAGTGGCAATTGAGTACCGAGTATATTACACCACAACGATCAAACAACTTCTCTGTTGGATATTTTAAGAACTTTGAAGATAATATATGGGAAACCTCAGTAGAACTATATGGTAGGTTGATAGGTGATGTATTTGATTTTAAAAATTTTGCAGTACTTAATCTTAACGAAAACATAGAGACGGAGTTACTATATGGCGAGGGAAGAGCATACGGTGCAGAGCTCAGTATTAAGAAAAAGAGCGGCCTCTACAATGGCTCTCTAAGCTACACCCTCTCGAGGTCAGAGAAACGAATAAATGGTGTGAATGAGTTTAACTGGTATCCCAATAATTTTGATAAACCACATGACCTTAGTCTAGTATTCAATATCCAGGCCAACCAAAGGAATACTCTGACTTTCAATTTTAACTACGGAAGTGGTCGACCCACTACTGCTCCGGTGTCATCTTATAGAGAGATTAATAATTTTATTGTGCCCGTTTATTCTGATCGTAACCAACTTAGGATTCCTGCTTTCCATCGATTGGATTTTGCGTATACGCTGGGCCAGAGTTATCGGAAGGATCGGAAATTCAGAACGAGTTATACGTTTTCTATTTACAATATTTATGGACGGTCTAATGCCTTCTCTGTATTCTTCACCCAGAAACCATTTGATCGACCTAGAGCAAATCAACTGGCCATCATTGGTAATGCATTCCCTGCTTTGAGTATAAATATAGTTTCGCTATGAGCCAATATTTAAAATGTAACATATGGCCATTAGCATTGCTAATATCAACAATATTCATCGGTGGATGTCTGAGCGAGATAGACATCGATATCCCTAGCGAAACAGGAAATAATATTGTGATTGTATCTAAGCTAAGCATGGGTGATCCATCAATCATAGAGGCAAGAATTACAGGCCTCACTCCATTCTCAGAAGATGAAGATGTAGAATCGATAGAAAACGCCTTGGTCAATCTAGTAGACGAAAATGGAAACGCTCAACTAGTACCACATACACTATCAGGCAACTACAAAAGTATAATATCTCAAGTACGCATAGAAGCTGGACAGCGCTATCAACTCCGTGTCGAAGTAAATGGCAATACTTACGAATCCGAATTTGAAAAACTACACGCAGTACCTAAAGCCATAAAAATAGAACATACCGACATAGTAAGATCAGAACTAAACGCTGCAGGTAATATTGTAGATAACAGATATATCAAGTTTTTTATAGATACTCCCCTCACTACTGAAGCATCTGATGAGAAAGTATATTTAAAATGGGATTTCATAGGGAATTATCGGTTTGCAGAAACGGTGCTTGATTCTCCATTTCCTCCATTGACAAAAACCTGTTATATCACCAGATTGCTAAACCTAGATAAAATAGCCATCTACAATGGCCCAGAAAGTAGAGAGAGCATACTGGAAAAAGAATTCCTTCTAGAGGAAGCTCTCGATGATAGATTTTCTAGAGGATTCTACCTTACTGCTCTTCAACAAACATTGAGTGAAAACGCATATGAGTACTGGGAACAAATAAATGCAATCACAGATCTATCAGGTAATTTCTTTGAAGATCCTCCGGGAAAGATCATCGGTAATTTTAAAAATGCCGTCAATCCCAATGAAGAGGTATTTGGGTTTTTCTATGCTACTCAAACGGATACTGTCAGATCATTTGTAAGCGCTAAAGATTATGAGGTACCATCGCTATGTCCAGGCACTGGCACACCAAGTGACGAATCCATCAAATCATCGTGCTTTAATTGTCTCTTAGAAGTGAATAGTACCACTACTAAACCCTCTTACTGGATAGAATAATGAAGTATACGAATCGATACCTATACTTATTCTTATTAGTAATCATCACTGGTACTTTGCAGCCACTAAAGGCTCAAGAAACTATTACTGAACAATTAACTATTCACACTAACAAATCATACTACATAACTGGTGATCTACTGAGCTATAAAGTATATCTACCCTCTGTCTTCAAGGACAAGCGGAAAGCTATTAGAGCTTGTTTTATGAAAAGTGATAAAAGCTTGATTCATGAGTCCTTCCTTACCATCAATGAAAAAAATTCAGGTAATAGTACATTTGTGATTCCTGTCGATTTATCATCAGGCATGTACCATCTCATACTGAGTAGCTATCACAAAGAACGAGATAAAGAGATTATATTGGCAGAAGTATTTGTACCAATCTACTCGGATCTTAAAGAGGATCTCAACACTCTCCAAGAAAGTGTAAGTAATGAAAATATATTCGTACCAAGTAGCAAGATAAATATGGAAATCAATCTTGACAATAGTAATCCACGAATAGGAAATACCTTAAATGCAACGATCAATGTCGATGACACAAATGGAAATAGCGTCTCATCAGATGCATCAGTCACGATACTCGATAAAGCTCAGCAAATTAAAGGATACCATACCATTCATTCATTTCCTAGTATTGATTCGGAAACAGTAGATGGCTTGAGTGAAGAGATCTATCTCAACGGCTATATAAAATCTAATCTAAACAATGAAGTGAAAAAATTTCCGGTCATAGCCATTTATTCAACTAGCGAAAATAAATTCTCTTACCTCCAGACAAATGACCTAGGTCGTTTTTCATATACCTCTAAAGATTACGATGGTATCAAAAATGTGCAGTTTATCAACTACGATGAAGAACAAATAAATATCACTATCACCAAACCAGAAGTATCATCAACCAGCCCACCGCTTGTGGTCACAGAAGAAATTCTTGCTTATTTGGATTGGAGTAGGAAGCGAAGAAAAATTGCTCAAGTATTCAAAATTGCTTCACCTGAAATTAAAGAACAACAAACCTCTTGGCAGAAATCAGAGATAAAAAACTCACAAAAATATACAATAGATAATTATGAATCGTTTCCAGATATCTCTACACTATTCACAGAAGTTATTTCTCCATTAAGAATTAAAAAGCTTGATGACGGATCCTATAAAGCCTCAGTCTTCAATCGCCAAGATGGATTCAGAGGCTTCTTTGAAGGTACTCCTATATTTATAATAGATGGACTAATAACCAAAGATGCAAGCTATGTCAATGGGCTTGACCTTAATCAGATTGAATCTATCAATATAATAGCTGATCTCCCAACACTGAGAAAATCATATGGACCAATAGGTCAGAGTGGAGTAATCTATATCAACACAACCCTTCCTGAAGTAAGGCTGCCAAATAACGAGATGGATAATATTCTAAATCTAAACGGCTACCGATCTGTAAATCTAGTTATGAATACTACCTTGTCTAATAACGTAGCACCAAACTTCGATACAAATATCTATTGGGAACCAAGTCTAGAGACCAATAAAAATGGTGAATTAAACTTCCAATTTAATCATACGGATGATCGAGGAGAATTCATCATAGAAGTAGTATCTCGTAGTGAGGACGGACATATTTCCAAGTCTACTAAGATCTACCGTGTAGCAAAATAGATACGTTAGATTTGAGTACTTTCGCAGCGAAATCGAGTATAGCCATGTCTAAAGTATCCGAAAACTCAGAAGACAGTAAACTAAGTAGTGAGGAGATCGCAAGGTGCATTGCCATCTTAGAAAGTCTCAATGCCAATACCGATCAGATATTTGAGATTCCAAAAGATCAAAGAACAGCATTACTTATGGCTGCAGGCGCCTTCTCTCGTCCTAGTAGGGAAGAATTTCAAAGAAGAAAAAAAGATGCTAAGAAAGCAGCAAAAAGAAAGATTGCAGAAAAAGATAAGCATGCTAGAAACGCCACAGGTATAAGGAGTGCCCGCGATGCCTCAGTATTTGTAGCTCCAAAGATGATAGAGCTCGATGGTAGTGAAAAAGAAAAAGAAGTACCTCTATCTGCTTCCCGAAATTGTTATGTCTGCAAAGAAGAATTTGATTACTTGCATCACTTTTATGATACGATGTGTAAAAGCTGTGGCGACTTCAATTATGCTAAAAGATTTCAGACAGCAGATCTTACGGATCAAGTTGCAATAGTGACAGGCTCCCGGCTAAAGATTGGTTATCACATTACCTTACTCATGCTTAGAGCTGGAGCGACTGTAGTAGCTACGACTAGATTTCCAGTAGACTCCGCCATCAGGTACGGCAAGGAAGAAGATTTTCAAAAGTGGGGTCATAGACTTAAGATACATGGGCTTGATCTAAGACACATTCCTAGTGTAGAAATATTTTGTAATTATATCGAACAAAAATATGACAGACTAGATATCCTGATTAACAATGCAGCTCAGACAGTAAGACGACCGTCAGGATTCTATCAACACCTGATGCATAATGAAAGCAAAGCATTTTCTGAGCTACCTCCTGCGGCACAAGAACTCCTCGAAGATCATAAAGAATGTATAAAAGAACTAGTTAGCATAAATAACCAACAACTAGAAAAGCAAAACAAAAACTTACCAGTCAACTGGCATGGAAAGCAATTGGGTATAGGTATAAGTGACTCTGCTAAACTATCTCAGATACCATATACTATCGACAACTCATTAGTTGCTGAGGAGGTATTCCCTAGTGGAGAGTTAGATGCGGACTTACAACAGGTCGATCTACGTAAGACTAATAGCTGGCGATTAAAATTAGGTGAGATTAATACCGATGAGATGCTCGAGGTGCAATTGGTTAATTCAGTTGCTCCATTTGTACTATGCAATCGATTAGCTAGCCTGATGAAGAAAGAAAATACAGGCATGAAGCATGTAATCAATGTATCGGCGATGGAAGGAAAATTTCATAGATGGCATAAGGAAGATAGACACCCACATACTAATATGGCCAAAGCCGCACTTAATATGATGACCCATACTGCAGCCTCTGATTTTGCAAAATTTGGCATTTACATGAATGCTGTAGATACTGGATGGGTCACTGATGAAGACCCGATCGAACTAGCACAACGAAAAGAGAAGGTGCATGACTTCCAACCACCACTTGATATTGTAGATGGAGCAGCACGAGTCTTAGATCCATTATTTGATGGTATCAATACTGGTAAACACTGGAGCGGAAAATTTCTTAAAGATTATAGACCTATCGACTGGTAATGTCAGACAAAAAAAATCCTACATCGACTAAATCAAAACTCCACCCTAGAAATCTTCATCGGCAGAGATATGATCTACAACTGCTCTGTAAAAGCTTTCCTAAACTTAGAGAATATGTATATACAAATAAGTATGAAGACACAACAATCGACTTCTTTGATCAAAAAGCCGTAAGAGCACTTAATCAAGCACTATTAAAACACTACTACGATATAGGCAATTATAATCTTCCTACTAAATATCTCTTTCCCCCAATACCAGGTAGAGCAGATTATATCCATTACATAGCAGATTTTTTGGTCGTTAATGAGGGCTTAGATCTATCGGACAAATCTGGCTATCAGAAGAAAATCAAATGCCTAGATATCGGTACAGGTGCTAATTGTATTTATCCGATTCTAGGATCTAGCATTTATGATTGGTCGTTTATAGGATCTGATATTGATATAAATGCCATTAAGTCTGCTAGGTCTATAACTGAATCAAATAATATCTCCAAAAAAAGTATAGAGCTGCGACATCAAGTGAACCCAAAATCGGTGTTTAAAGGAATCATAAAGCCAGGTGAGAAGTTTACCATTTCGATATGCAACCCACCTTTCCATGCCTCTGCAGAAGAAGCTCACAAAGCGGGCCTACGCAAGGTGAGAAATCTTAAACAAAAGAAACTTAAAAAGTTGCCTTTAAACTTTAGTGGAACTACTAACGAACTGTGGTGTGAAGGAGGCGAAAAGAAGTTCATCACCGATATGATTAAAGAAAGCAAAGAATTTGGAGATGCCTGCTCCTACTTTACTAGCTTAGTTTCTAAGGAGACTACCCTACCTGCGATTTATAAAGCGTTTAAACAAGTAAAAGCTAAATCATTTAAGAATATAGAGATGGGGCAAGGGAATAAGACTAGTCGGGTTGTGGCTTGGCGGTTTTAGAGATTCTTAGCTGTCTTAAACTTGATTTTTGTGATTCCTCGATTTACATGAAAATTGTGAGTTATAATTAGTACATAATTATATCATAGAAATTTACGTCAAGAGAAAAGTATAACGATCACCACTGTGAATAATGATGAGCATGGACTGAAGCATTATGTTATTTGCGAGCCTTCAATAACTCTATCCTAAAGCATTTTTTTTATGTAAAATTTTAAGAGTTCGTTTACCTCGGTGTAATTTTCCTTTTTCACTTTTATGTCAGTGAGTTTTGGCATATGCTCCGCAAAATAAATTTGATTGTTTGCCATCTCAAATAGCGTACTTGCAAAAGAATGAGGATAAGGGAACTTTGGATTAATCTCTAGAATTACGTCTGCAACCTTTTGTGTCAAAGATTTATAACTTTTATAGAAGCCATGTTTATTCTCTTCATCAACATTTTTAGTATGATATGCCTTGGCAGATTCTGCGATAATGATTCGATGGAGTATTTTCTCATTGACAAAATCAACTGAGGGATTCTCTTTACTAGCATCAACAAAATTATCAACAATGAGATCTAGCTTTCGCTTAGGGTCCTCAATATTCATTGTATTGTAATCAATCAAATAACTCACCCAATTCCAATACCAAACCACAAGATAAAGGAGCAGAAAATGTTTATTCTCAAAATAACGATAAAGGGAAGTTTCATTTGACCCCATATTAATGGCTAGCTTTTTAAATGTAAAAGCTTCGAACCCTATCTCATCTAATAGTATAATGCTTTGTGTGATAATACTACGTCCGAGTTTACTTTGTAAAGGGTCCTTTAATGATAAGCCTTCTGGAATTGTTATATCTGTTAGTATAAACATAGTACCTGCAAATTATAGAATAATAACTAACTATTTGGGGTATAATACTTTCTATAATAAACATAATACTAACTATCTTGTTAGTATTACTTATATTTATTTTATCATTGCAACTAATAATTAAGTATGAAAAATCAATTGATGCATTTAAAGAGTGATCTGCCCGCGAGTATTGTGGTATTTTTTGTAGCGATCCCATTATGTCTTGGTATCGCATTAGCGAGTGGAGCACCTCTCTTCTCTGGTCTTATTGCAGGGATAATAGGTGGCATAGTTGTAGGAGCATTAAGTGGATCAAACATTGGAGTGAGTGGGCCTGCCGCAGGATTAGCTGCCATAGTATTATCCGCTATTGCAACATTAGGAAGTTTTGAGAATTTCTTACTCGCCGTGGTTTTAGGAGGGGTTATCCAATTAATATTTGGAATTTTAAAAGCAGGTGTCATTGGCTATTATTTTCCGTCGTCAGTTATAAAGGGCATGCTTACTGGAATAGGAATTATTATTATTCTTAAACAAATTCCGCATTTTTTCGGCTACGACTCAGATCCTGAAGGTGATTTTGCATTTCTCCAAGTAGATGGTAGCAATACATTTTCAGGGATTTTCGACGCATTTAGCAACATAAGTATTGGTTCCACTACTATAGGAATCATTGCTATGTTTATACTCATCCTGTGGGGCAGTGTATTATCTAAAAAAGGGAAATTCTTTAAACTAGTTCAAGGACCTTTGGTCGCTGTCGTTGGTGGAATTGTTTATTACTTCCTTACTGCATCCAGCGAAACATTTGGTATAAGCGCTGAGCACTTAGTTAGCGTACCAGTTCCTGATTCCATCGATTCGTTTTTTGGACAATTTAGTTTTCCTAATTTTGGAGCCATAACGAACCCAGAAATTTGGGTTATTGCATTTACCATTGCCTTAGTGGCAAGTTTGGAGACCCTTCTGTGTGTAGAAGCTACTGATAAGCTTGACCCACATAAAAACGTTACACCTACCAATAGAGAATTGTTTGCGCAAGGAGCAGGTAATATAGTCTCAGGAATGATAGGAGGATTGCCGATTACTCAAGTAATCGTAAGAAGTTCCGCTAACATTCAATCAGGAGGTCGTACTAAAATGTCTGCGATTATTCATGGTTTTCTTTTACTGATATCAGTTGTTTTGATACCAACCTTACTTAATAAGATTCCCCTATCAGTATTGGCTGCCGTTCTTTTTATTGTCGGGTACAAACTAGCTAAACCAGCGTTATTCAAGAAAATGTACAACCTAGGTTGGAAACAATTTATTCCATTTATCGTAACCATTCTAGGTATTGTGTTTATAGACTTGCTATACGGAATCGGACTAGGTCTTGCGGTAGGCGTCGTTGTAATCTTAATAAAAAGCTATCAGAACTCTCACTTCCTGCACAAAGAAGGATCTGATTCAAAAGATGGTAAAATGAAAATGACCTTAGCTGAAGAAGTTACATTTTTTAATAAGGGAGCCATATTAAAAGAGTTAGACAGTCTTCCTGAAAATTCATACTTGGAACTCGATGTGAGAAAAACAAGATATCTTGATCACGATATCATTGAAATTTTAGAAGATTTTGCTTTCAAGGCTAAGGAAAGGAATATAGATATAAAATTAATTTCAGAAAGGGGTATTATAGAAAACCCTCCTAGTTATATCGAGTTTTTTAAACTAAGAAAGAGACAACCATTTTATAGTACTATTTAAAATCATAAATTATGGAAAATTTATTAGTAGACCACACACATAACCAAGATTCTCAGGCTGCAATACACTCCAATGATGCAATACAATTGCTCAAAGATGGAAATCAGCGATTTTTAAATAAATCAACTATAACTAGAGATTTTAATAAACAAATAAATCTAACTACTACAGGTCAGTATCCATTCGCATCGGTAGTAAGTTGTATAGATTCTAGGATTCCTACTGAGATTATATTCGATCAAGGGATCGGAGATATATTCAATGCAAGAGTAGCTGGTAATTTCGTAAATGAAGATATTCTAGGTAGTCTAGAGTTTGCTTGCAAGCTAGCAGGATCAAAGCTTATCGTTATCATGGGCCATACTTCTTGCGGAGCCGTAAAAGGTGCCTGCGACCATGCAGAGTTAGGAAATCTAACCGGTATGCTAGCAAAGATAAAACCTGCAATGGCAAAAGTAGTCACAGATGAAGGCGTAGATAGAAGTTCTAAAAATATAGACTTTGTCAATAAAGTGGCCATCGAAAATGTTCATCTTACCATCGCAAATCTAAAAGCCAACAGTCCAGTCTTAAAGGAAATGATTGACAGTGCTGAGATAGATGTAGTAGGCGCAATGTATGATGTAAGAACAGGAAAGGTTTCATTCATATGAGAAATGTCTGGTTGATAAGTTGTTTTCTCTTTATAACGCCTCTATTCGTTTATGCCCAAGAAAGTAATCTTGGAAATTGGCTGCTATTATTTGGCAATAAAAATATTAGCGAAAAAGTAAATTGGCATCATGAAGTACAATATAGAAATTACGATGCGATAGGTGATTTAGAACAATTGCTACTTAGAACTGGTCTTGGATTTAAAGTGGAGGACAACACCAATTTACTCTTAGGCTATGGATTTATAAGAAGTGAAAATTATGACCAAGCAGATGATAAGACAGTTGTAAATGAACATCGAATTTTTCAACAATTAATTACAAAGCAAAGTGTCAATAAGCTACGTTTACAACATCGTTATCGGTTTGAGCAAAGATTTGTGGAAGAAAACTTTAAATTAAGATTCAGATATTTTCTTGGCCTAGCTTATCCATTGTGGAAGGAGGAATCTAGCCCAAGAGAATTTTACTTAAGTATGTACAATGAGATATTCTTGAATACAAAAAGAGATGTTTTTGATAGAAATAGACTTTATAGTGGCCTTGGTTTTAGACTTAATGATACGTTCAGATTCGAGCTTGGATATATGAATCAGTTCTTAAATGCTGGCAACAGAGATCAAGTGAATTTAGTTTGTTTCTTTAATTGGTGATTCCCTATTCATTTATTGGTCTTCTTTTTGATTCCTAATTATCAGTTTTAAAATTTCATTAATACCTTCCTTTTCTATTATTTGTAATCCCATTCTCTCTTTTGTTACACCTTTCTTCAAAATATAATCGTGCTTAAAATTATCTTCATTAACTGTGGATTCGAAGCATCTAAAATCAATATTTTCAAGTTTATTCAACTCAACCGCAACCTCAAGAATGTGCGTCGAAATAAAAAATATTGACCCCTTGATCTGGGACAAAGAATCCATTATTAATAAAGTACCATCATAAGCATCTTGCACATTTGTACCACTAAATAATTCATCAAGTACAACAACTATTCTGTTATTATCTTGAAGTATCTTGGCCATTTATTTTACTCGATTCACTTCAGCATAAAAGTGACTCTCTCCCACCTATAGTTTTAGTCTTATCATAGTATTTGAAGATAGAAGGTGTTTTGTTATCCTTGGAAAATAATTCTATATCTGTATAAGTTTGTTTGTCTATATTAAAGATCATGTTTTGACAATAGTTCTTTTCATTAACTCTAATATTAGCACATTAACACGTCAACAAAATCAATACCTAATCCGCCAATAAGGATTCTTCTGTCCCTCAATACTCTCATCAATAAACTCTGCAATCAAGTTATTCAGCTTTGCAGTATTTACTTTTTTACCTTTCATCTTTTTGGGGATAGGTAGTTTCTCTACGGGTGTTTCTAGATCTACTTTGGTAGCAGTGATGACTGCGTCCCCATCATTAATATCTAACTCTAAGATCATACCTGGCAAGCCCCCAAACCCCTCCGGTCCTCCATTAAATGCTATAGCGTCGGTAAACCATGCGTGTATCGTCTGTCCTTTGATGGTATCTTTTGTTTCTGCTTTCATACATAGATAGCCTTCTATTTCTCTGATTTCATTTAGGATCTTCCATCTAGTCTTAGGCATGTCATCTTCTACTAAGAATTTGACGCCGAGATCCTCTTTGATATCTTTTACCTTTTTGTCTTTATAGTCTCTTATGAGTAAAAACTCAGACTTCCTCCACGAGTAACCACTTTCACTCTGTTCTTCTTTATAGGTATAGACCGTCTGATTATCCTTAAAATATAATTCATAATTTCGACCTTTGTTATTGTCACTATTGCCCCAGGTCAGTCTCATCCTATCTACCTCTTCTGATGATAGATACGATAGCTTAGACATGATAGATATCCAGTCAGTCTTACGATTATAGGTGATGACTCCTTCTGCCATCTGAGCATAGCTAGAATAGACAAAGGCAAATAAGATTGTGGTTAGGATAAATTTATTTCTCATAACTATTAAATTAAAATTCGATTAAAGATTACCACCAAGATTTCTTCCTTACGTCAGACTTAATTCCTCTGATATTGTATGTCAAGGTAAGCATAGTATATCTAGCTAGTGTCGGGGTCTCTGTCTGGCTAACACCTAACCCATAAGTCCCCTGGAAAAACCCTATATTCTTATCTAATATATCATAGAATGATAGTCTTAACTCTGCCCTGTTTTCTGGAAGAAGTCGTTTGTAAATAGACGCATTCCATACTGGCACTGTACGATCTAAGCTAAATCTATCATTAGTATATTTGACATAGTCTAGATTACTACTTACATAAAAGCCAGCAAGTAGTTTTGTATTTCCTTCTAAGCCTATCGTTGTTGTTCTTGTATTTTGATCCTGACTAGTATTAAGATCATAACTAGTTCTAGAGTTATTTATTCGACCATTTATATAAAGTGATACATCTTTGGATGGCGTGATGTTAAATCTTATACTAGGTGAATAAGAAAACGAGGCTGTATTATTATTCAATCCATTAACGATTGCAGGCCTCTGATTACTATTTAAGTTAAGCCCTAGGCGTGTTGTAAATTTATTCTTGACAAACGGGAAGCTAAATGACAGCCATGCAGACGACCGGTTTCCACCTTCTATATTTATAGGTTTGACAGTCGTTACTAACCTATCATTAACGGTCTCTTCTGTACTAAACTGATTAGAGTAAGTGGTGTAAGTAAGATTAATAGAAGCTCTAACACCCGATAATGGAAATGATCGATTAATATATACGCTAAACTCATCACCAAGGGCTGGTGTAAGAGAAGAGTTTCCTTCTCTGATGTAGAGTGGATTAATATTATCGACCAGTGGTTGGAGGTCACTAATCTCAGGCTCTTGGGCATTTCTATTGTAAGATATACTTGCATAAGCATTTCTCCATGGTTGGAAGTTAATAGACACATTAGGTATGAGATTGGTGAAGGTCTTATCTACGGTACCGCTTATACCATTTTGTCCTTTAGAGGCGTAGGAACCATCTAATAAGAAATGCTCATAAGCTAATCCTCCACTTATATTCATACCATTGTGTGAGTATCTTAGAGAAGCCCCGGCTCGATTATATTTTATATTATTATCATACTCTCTACTTAGGTTTTCGTTAAGGGCCTTTTGATCATTCTCAACGTCTTCTACGGTTCGATTTCCGCTCTCATTTCGATTTCTAAAATTGTAGAATGTCTGAAAGAAAAATTTCTTACTCAATGGTTCTACATAGAGAGCATTAGCTTTAAATAGCTGCTTATCCGCTACATTATCGTTTATTTGATCGATGTCTAAGACACTTTCTACATCTCCATTTTTATCATAAAACTCGGTGGAGGAATTATTCATCCATTCATCATTAAGTTGCGTACCGAGGTATGAAAAATTTAGCCCCATCCGTCTACCCTTTTTCCATAAATTTCTTCCTGAGTAAGATCAGGCCGTTTGTAAGATATCCATCAGTATTTTTTTCGTTCTCATAGAGACTAGCACTGGTAAAGACATTATCTCTAGATAATTTTACATCATTGGTAAACAAATTATTTTGATTAATAGATGCGCCTTTAAACTCTATCTTAATACTGTGAAGCGAGTCAAGCTCTTGATCCAAAGTCAACTCTACTCTGTGCCCTGCCGACACATCATCCTTATCACTTATGCCATTTTCATTCTGTACAAAGTCATTATAGAATTTATCTTGAGTGGTAGTGCTCTTACTTAACAAGCCAGCCTGATTATAGTAGTAGACAGAGCTTATTTTAGTCTTTTTGTGGTCATAGTTAAAGTTGATACCACCGTTGTAGTTTTCGGGAAATCCATTATTCTGCCGCCCAGCAAAAAACACAGACTGGATGCTTTGCTCGATTGCGCTCCCTCCTCCTCCTCCGAAAGTGTAAAATCCCCTACGACCACCAAAACCATAGTCGGTACTACCATCTGAAAAATTAAATGATTGCGATCCCATGAAGTCCTGGTAGTCATCCCACGAGAGTCCATTACGTCCAGTATTATTGCCGACCCCTACAAGACTAAACTGAATCTTCTTATTGAATTTATTATAATTTCCTTTGAGTTCCTTACGATCATTATCTCCTATACCTGCAATCACTTTACCAAAACCACCACTCTTAAAGTCTTCCTTAAGTTCTAGATTCATAGTCTTATCCTGTGACTCAGAAGTTGATCCCGTAATTTCTTCTTCCTCAGTTTTAGTATCAAAAACTTGAACTTTAGAAATACCCTCCGCAGGTAAATTCTTGGTAGCAGCTTTAGGATCGGACCCAAAGAATGATTTACCATCAACTGTGACCCTACTTACAGATTTACCATCTGCATTGATACTACCATCTGCATCAACCTCTATCCCTGGCAATCTCCTAAGCAAGTCCTCGACAGACGATCCCTCTGGCACCTTAAAAGTAGACGCATCATATTCGATGGTATCACCTCTCATTTTCATGGGCGCTTTTGCGGCTTTTATTACAACTTCCATTAATTCCTCGGCAATTTCTTTCATCTTGACTATACCCAAGTCCACATCTTGTCCATCTGTAGAAGAAGTACTGACTGCCATAGGGAAGTAACCGATGTAAGTGGTCTTCACGATATGATCGCCAAGGGGAACATCCTTAAATTGAAAGGAGCCGTCCATCTCTGATCTGGTAAAATCAATCATAGTAGAGTCTTGCTCAAGCAATAAAACCGTACTGTATATCAATGCGTTACCCAAAGTATCTTCTACTATTCCTTTGATCTTATAATTGGTAGATTGGGCATGCATTGAAAAGCTGATGAGTGTGAAGAATACACTCCAAATAAGTTGTTTCATTTGTGTAAAGGTTAGGTTTGCGTATTGCAATAAATGCACTACAATGTGAATATAACGGATATTGCAGTTGTATTATATTAATGAAGTGTTAACGTTAATGCATGGCACAACTTTAATTACCGGCTAACTACTTTGCTTCCAGAGGTAAAAATTAATTCTTCAATCTTGAGTTATATATCTAAATACCGTAATCTCATGCAACGAGCATTAATTCTATTTATGATTTTTTGTTTTTCTTGTAGTAAAGACAGCACTCTTAATCTACAACCAGAAAAAGCAAGCCCATTACCAGATATCGCTATTGAGGGAAACAAGTTTATAGATGAAGATGGTAAAGAGATAATTCTGTGGGGTTTTAATTATGATCGATCTACAGAAACCCTCATGGAAGATCATTGGGGAGAAAGTGATTTTTGGAAAAACTTTAGAGATGACTTTTATGAGATGAAAGCATTGGGAGCTAACATAGTAAGACTTCATTTGCAGTATAACAAATATATGGATAGTCCTCTAGCGCCTAACGCTGCTGCTTTTGCTAATCTATCCCAAATGGTAACCATAGCTGAGGAATCAGGTCTTTACTTAGATATCACAGGGCTAGGCTCCTACAGAAAATCAGACTCCCCGCAATGGTACAATGATCTCAATGAAGAAGATCGATGGAATGCTCATGCGAAGTTTTGGGAAGAAGTTGCAAGAACAGTAGGAAGCAATCCGTCAATACTGGTTTATGATCTTATGAATGAGCCAACTGTTCCTACCATGGACGAAACCGATTGGTTGTTCGGGGATAGTTTTGGTGGTTTCTTCTTCGTCCAACGACTTACCCTGACACCTGGCAACCGTACACAAGCAGAAATATGGGAAGCATGGATCAATAAAATGACGGCAGCTATCAGAAAGCATGATAGCGACAACCTGATTACTATTGGATTTTTACCCTTTGCTAATATCGACAACTTTGCTCCACATCTTGATTATGTAAGTACTCACATATATCCAAGGAGTGATGATATACAGAGGTCTACAGACTTGCTACAAGCTGTACAAAATAATAAACCTATAGTTGTCGAAGAAATAGCAAACCTATATGCCACTGCTGAAGAGGTAGAAAGTTTTATCAATGAAAACAAAGATCTTGTCCAAGGTTGGATCGGATTTTACAGAGGGAAAGATTTTGATGAGCTAGGGAGTAGTATCAAGGATAAATTACAGAAGAACTGGCTAGAGATGTTTGTTAGATCTAACCCTAACAATTGATTTTAAAAATTACTTGTCAATTTTTCGGTTGTAGGTTTCCTAGCTTCTGAGTTTCTTTGTGCTTATAATCAACATTATGTTAGTACTAGAGAATGATAAGATTGAAGATTATTACAAGGCACTGGTAGATCGCAACAAAAGCTACGTGGGGGTCTTTTTTGTAGGTGTCAAGACTACATCTATTTTCTGTATTGCAACTTGCAGAGCTCGCAAACCAAAATATGAGAATGTAGAATTCTACACTACTTTTAAGGATGCACTAGACAACGGCTATCGGCCTTGCAAAATTTGTAAACCGACGGAGAATACCAATGAAACACCAGAGTATGTAGAAGCGGCTATAAAGATGGTCAAGGACAATCCTAAAGAAAAGGTCAAAGATTATATACTAAGAAATGCAGATATTAGCCCTGAGAAAGTGAGGCGGTGGTTCAAAAAAAATTATGGGATAACCTTCCATACTTTCCAGAGAATGTATCGAATCAACTGTGCTTATACTGAACTAAAATCTGGAAAAAAAGTAACTAATACAGCTTTTGATAATGGTTATGATTCCCTAAGCGGTTTTGGTTATACCTACAAAAAATTATTAGGGAATTCTCCTAATCAAAAAGAGCAGACATCTCCAATACTTTTAAGTCGTACTACTACCCCGCTAGGGCCTATGTTTATTGCGTCAACTGAAAATGGGGTGTGTATGATAGAGTTTGTCGATCGTAGAATGGTAGAAACAGAATTTAAAGATTTGCAGAGACTCCTAAAAGCAAAAATAATAACCGGCGAAAATAAGCATATCAAACAAGCCAAGACTGAACTGAAGGAATATTTTAAAGGTAAACGAAAGCATTTCGATATAGCTCTAGATCATCCCGGAACTGAATTTCAAAATAAGGTATGGAATGGATTAAAAGATATTCCCTATGGAACAACAAGAACTTATCAACAACAAGCTGTACATATTAAAAATCCAAAAGCTGTTAGGGCGGTCGGTACTGCCAATGGATGTAATAGGATATCCATAGTCGTACCATGCCATAGAGTCATAGGCAAAGATGGTAACCTTACTGGATATGGTGGTGGTCTTGAGCGAAAGCAATGGTTACTTGATCACGAACAAAAGCATTCAATCTAAGTGTGCTTATCAAATAACTAATCAAATTATAGCCTTTAGTTTATCGACTACTTTACTATAGAATAGTCTAAACCAAATCCTCCTTTCGATAAACTGTACTAAGATCCCTCAACTCAAATTCTTCACCAATAGCCTCTTGATACCTTCTTCTTTCTTTCTCGATCTCTTTATGAATTTCTCTTCTCTCCCACTCTCTAGAATCAAATACTCCAATGCCAGGAAATCCAAAAACCTTGATATAATGTGAGGACAGGCCTATACCCCAGAAGAAAGCAGGCATCAACCAATTAAGACCTCCCCCATTAAACAATACCACAAAAAACATAACAATGTTAGTAGTTATGTATGCAGATAAATGATGATAAAACTCCTTTTTTAGTTTAACGCGCTTCTTAGCATTCTTATACAGCTCTTTCTCCATGGTGATTTGATTGATTAGATTTTAATTGTCCTTTGGAAATCACGAAATATTATTGATTATAAGATAATTTAAACCACTCATCAATTACCATAAATATCGATAATCAACGTTGATTTATCGCTTAACTAATCAATAAAGAATATAAGAAGATATTAATCGGTACTAATAAAACACTGTAGACTAAAAAAGCCATCCCCGAAGGAATGGCTTTTGAAAAATACTATTTAAAATATTATTGGAAGTTCTCTATATTTTTTTAGAATGCTTTTACAAGTGTAGAAGATATAATTCTATTACCTAATTCCTGCATTTTTAGATTTACTGTATAATTTCCCTTAGCAAAATCTAAGAGGTCAATATTTAGGACTTTAGTTCCTACAGGCATTAAGAATTCTAGCTCTCCTTTTTCATTTAGGATCTCTACAAAAGCTATATTCATATTCGCTTTTACTTTCATCATCTTTGTGATTCCATTTACAGTCACACTTTCAAAGGCTTTAGCGTCTTTAGTGTTATCTAATGTGAATACCACATTATCACTATTTACAAGTACAACTTCTTCTTCTCCGGTAATCGGAGTTGTGGTAGCTAATAAAGTATTGCTTGTAGAAACAGTCATTATTATTAAAACGAGAGTTGTAAGTAAATTTTTCATAACACCTTTATTTTAGTTTTTGGAAGTTGTCCGATTCAGAAACTATATTCGTCGTCAGTTACGATAAGGAGATGTAAAAATCAGGGCCGTGCCCTACCGATTTCACTCTACATAGTCCTATACAGCACCCTACATGTAGTCTACACAGTCAATTAAAGTCCTCTAAACTGTCGGTCCATTGTCATTTTGAAAGCCTTCTATAGGGGGGAGGTTTTATTAAGCTGTTTGAGCTTTCTATTTCATTTTGGTACATTCATAAATCTGAAGACCCGCATTTCCCTATTCATTATACTTTGGCATTGTTACTATTTACTTTTTTGCGGTTAGCAGAGTTTTATATGATAATGTTATGCGCATTACTTTTTTAAATTACCAGTTGTAAGTATCTAGCACTAGTTTCCATAATTATGAGGTACGAAAAAATTTGTTTAGCACAGAACAAACCATCAAGAGGTAACATTGATAAGAATATCGAAAACCACATCACTCTTATTTCTAAAGCTATAGAAGAAGATGCCGATCTAATTATATTTCCTGAACTTTCCTTAACAAGTTATGAGCCATCTAGAATAAAAAACTTAGCCATTAATATCGATGATGAGAGATTGGATTACTTTCAGGTCATCAGTAATAAACACAGCATCACTATCATAATCAGTGCCCCTATCACCACTCCTAAAGGTGTAAACATAAGTTTGTTAATCTTTAATCCTATGATGAAATTAAACTCCTATTCTAAGCAATATCTCCATGAAGATGAACTGCCGTATTTTGTAAATGGAGTCGACGATAATAATATTTTGGGAGAAGATCCAAAGTTAGCTTTAGCTATTTGTTACGAGACTTCCATACCAGATCATCAAAATGCAGCAATAAAAAACGGAGCAACAATTTATCTATCAAGTGTAGCTAAATCTAAAGAAGGAGTTATCAAAGGACAACAGCAACTATCCAATGTAGCAAAGACTCATGCCATAACTACGATGATGTCAAATAGTGTAGGACTATGCGAAGACTATGAATGTATGGGCAGCTCTGCTATCTGGGATAAAGAAGGTAGTCTGATGGACCAACTAGATAATTACAATGAAGGTATACTTATCTATGATTGTACTAAAGATGAGATTTGTTTTAAATGGCAATCCATTGGCCCAAAGAACTTAAATTTAGCAAATGCCTAACAAAGGCCAAATATCAAACCTCTTTCGGACAGTTCGTATACTATACCCTTTAGATCATTTGAGATTTAGGATCGAGAAGAGAAGGAATAAGACGGCCAACCAAAAATTTAAAAGTCAAAATCCTACAATTAGCTTGCCGCCAGATTATCTCATGTATGAGTCTTTTCAGATCAACTATGAGAAATACTACAACGGAGGCCATGACACTGCAAGGTGGATTATTAATCTGCTTAGTCCTCTTATTGATCTAAACAACAAGACAATACTTGATTGGGGATGTGGCCCGGGCAGGATCATAAGACATCTCCCGCCATTGACAGATCATAGTTGTGCCTACTATGCAACAGACTATAATGAGCAATCTATATCATGGTGTAAAAAAAACATCAAGAATGTAAACTTTAATTTTAATAAACTTACTGCTGAACTACCTTATCCGAATGAATTCTTTGATCTAATTTATGGGATATCCATATTCACTCATTTATCAGAAACCATGCACATCGAATGGATCAACGAACTGAAAAGAATATTAAAACCTGGCGGTATCTTACTATTGACTACTCAGGGTGACAACTTCAAATCCAAGTTAACTGATCAAGAAAAGAAAACATTCGAAAATGGAAAACTAGTCGTTAGGGGTAAAGTCAAAGAAGGTCACAGGACTTACTCTGCCTTTCATCCTGATGCATACTTAAGATTGCTATTTAAAGATTTTAAAATCTTAAACCATCTGGTAACAGATCCTAAGTCAAAAAGCCATATACCTCAGGATACTTGGATCGTGAGAAAATAATAGAATAATCACTTACCACGTCATATTGAGACTCCCCTTACTTTAAAATAGATTTCTGCGTATAGCCATTATTAAATCTAAAGTTACTTCTCCACCTAGAACTCCATTTGGCCTTTGGATCAAGATCTCCATCCCAATTAGACGCTGCTCTAGACTGTGCAACTACTGGAAACTTCACACCACCATCAAAAGTTTCATAAGTATACTTCATCATTATCGGATCTTGGCGACCTACTGCGGCAACTGTAAATAGAAACTGATCTACCAATTTAGTATAAGGATTCACATAAAGCAGATACCTATCTTTTGCTACTCCTACCCCATCTTCGTACGTAATATCAAGCAGGTCGTACTCAATACCTTCATACATTCGCTTGCCACCATAGGTTGCCACTACACCCGGGTCTTTCATTTTTTGGATCATCGTTAGCCAGTAATAATTAGTCTTGCGACTAAACATGGCAGATTGGATCATTTTTTCATCGCTAGACTGCTTACCATCTATCATCACGACAACATCCTTACCATCAAAGAACTGTACTCGAGTAGTTCCATCTTCTAAGGTAGATCGCCCCCAACTTACTTCACCATCAAAAATATAACGCTCTGTACTACTACCACCATAACTGTAAGAAAACGATACATCCTTAAGTTTATGCATAGCTTCTACGCCTCCGACAGCTCCTACTATCTCATTAAGAAGAGATTGGGCATTCTGAGCATTGATGATTTGGATTGTGCCCATTACAATCAAGAAAGAAAGAAAAAGCTTTTTCATACCAGTTTAAAATATTTGATGATGCAAGTTAATATTATAAAATTTCGCAATGGAAGACTTTACTAAATCATGTGATGAAAATGTCATAGAGCGGATGTTCGCTGTCTATGATACCTAAAGATAATTCAGCATACCACTCTCACTACACATTAGTCTCTTCCTGATAAAAATGAATGAAAATCCTCACATAAGATAAGTATCTTACCTACTATATATTAGCAAGAGACACAAATTAGTCCTAATGCATAAACTTACAAAGCGAAGAAATTTCATAAAGAATATTGGTATCACAACGATTGGTATAGTAAGCATGGGCTCCTTACCATCATGCAAGCAAGTATCGCCAGCTAAGATCGACAGTCCATTTACCAAGTTATTAAGATCCAGTCCTGAAGCTCAAGGCGTACTCTCTTCAGCAATAACAAAATTCCTAAAAGCTGTTAATGAGAGTGACTTAGAATTTCATAGCTTCATGATTGTGCGTAATGCCCATGTCATTGCAGAAGGATGGTGGAGCCCCTTTGAGTCTTCTTACAAGCATACTTTGTATTCACTAAGCAAGAGTTTTACCTCTACAGCTATCGGCATGCTATCTGATGATGGCAAGATTACTATTGAGGATAAGGTACTAAGCTTTTTTCCCAATGATGCTCCCGAAATAATTTCCGATGATCTAGCTTCTATGAGTATCAAACATCTCCTTACGATGAACTCAGGACATAAGACAGGTACTATGCCACAGATGTTTGAAGCGGAAGATGGCAATTACCCAAAGGCATTTCTTAAACAAACATTGAGTTTTAAACCTGGAACAAAATTTCTGTACAATACTGGAGCAACCTATATGCTTTCTGCGATAGTCAATAAAGTAACAGGTCAGGATACTTTTGATTTCTTAACGGACAGATTATTCAAACCATTGAATATAACTGGTGCAGATTGGCAAAGAGATCCAAAAGGAATCTCAGTGGGCGGTTACGGATTAAGAGTTAAGACAGAAGATATTGCTAAGCTAGGTCAACTATATCTTCAAAACGGAAAGTGGGAAGGCGAGCAACTTTTATCAGAAACATGGATCAATGAAGCGACTAAGAAACAAACCGACTCTAATGAGGGAGATAGTGATTGGTCTCAAGGCTATGGATATCAATTCTGGCGGTGCAAACCAGAGCCTGGATTCTACAGAGGTGATGGAGCGTTTGGTCAATACTGCATAGTCATACCACAAAAGGATACCGTAATAGCTATCACCAGTGAAAGTAAAGATATGGGAGCATCTATGGATCTAGTATGGGAACATATACTACCTGCATTAGATGAAAAAACTGAAATAAGCAAAAATGAGCCTAGTCACACTGAATTGTTAGAAACTATAGATTCTCTGAGCCTAGCTGTTTTACAGCTTCCTACTGCATCTTTTGCTGCAGATAAAATTAATGGCAAATCCTATGAGTTGAAAGATAATAATGTAGGTGCAAAAAAAATAAAACTTGACTTTAATGAGAACAGATGCCTTGCTACAATAGATTTTGGTGATATAAGCCAAACTTTCACTGCAGGGTTTGGTAAGTGGCTGATCGGCAACAATAACTTCCAAATAGACGCATCGCCAAAAACCACAATGACAAGTCTCAATACCAAAGCAGCTGGCTGCGCTGGGTGGAAAGATGAATATACCTTAGTTCTAAATTTCAAAATGGTAGAAGGTATCCATAGTGAGTTGTGGACTCTAATATTTGAAGGCGGTAAGCTAAATGTTACCTTTAAAAGTAGTAATAGGATTTTAGGGAATCCTGATGCTGATCAATCACCGTGGGAAGGACAGTTAATATAAGTACAAGAAAAATGAATGTAAGTGAGGCAGGTGTAAATAGGCGATTAAACTCACAGGGTCTTCTTACCTTTAAGACATAAACCATCAAGCTTGAAAATAGAGACACAGCAAGATCTCAATACTTTCTTTAATGCCAATTACCGTAACTCTGTAATTAACGCTAATAGAATACTTAACAATCAAGCAGAAGCCGAAGACGTCGTACAAGATTGCTTAATCAAACTATGGAATAATAGAAGTCAACTAAAAGAAAGTACCATCGAAGGTTATTTTGCAACTATGGTACGGAATAGATGTATTGATAGCATTAGAAAGAAGAAACCAGTTATTGTAGAACTAGCGCATGTACAATTATCTGTAGAAGACCATTCTGAGCTTGAGCATACAGAGCTTCAGGCTAAGATTGACAATGCTATTGACAGCCTGCCGGGGCGTTGTAGAGAAGTATTTGTCTTAAGTCGCTTTGAAAAACTGAGCCATAAAGAAATAGCAGAATCTCTCACTATATCTCCTAAAACTGTTGAGAATCAGATAACTAAAGCATTAAAAGCTATCAGCTCAGCACTCCTTTCAATCTTATTTTAATTTTTTTTTTAATTCAGCGTGGGGGCAAGCTTGTATTTCTACGTAATGAATATAGACCCACGTAAAATGAATCAAGAACATTACATATCACTACTAATCCAGCAATTATCAGGTGCGCTCGATGAAGCTCAAACTGCTGAGTTAAACAAGTGGTTAGCTCAGAATGAAGAAAACAGGTCTGTTAGGCAGAAACTAATCGATAGCTGGAGTAAAGCGGAGTACTACAAGACTGATATTACAATAGATGAGTCTTCTGCCTGGAAGAATATAACCAGCAATCTCGATAGCCAGGCAACAGTTGAAGAGTTAAAGCCAAGAATTAAATCTACTCCATTATGGAAAAAGCCTCTTATGATCGCTGCTTCTTTAGCGGTAGTACTAGCTTGCTCATGGTTATTGCTAATACCAGAAAATAATCAAGCAATCCAATATGCTACAAATGAAAATGAGACCTTGGATATAAATTTACCCGATGGCTCTATTGTTAACCTTAACGAAAGTAGTCGTTTAACTTTTCTGGAAACAAAAGAAAAAAGAATCGCAACACTAAATGGTGAAGCTCTTTTTGAAGTAACTCATGATAAATCTCATCCTTTCACTGTTGTAAGTCGACATACAACAACAACCGTTCTAGGTACTATATTCAATGTAAACGCAAGAGATAAGGACGCTGTAGCCGTTAGCTTGTTTGAAGGCAAAGTATCATTTGAAGCTCGTGACCAAAGCGCTATAGTACTTAATCCAGGAGAGATGGTAAGCTATGAGCCTACCATAAATAAAATTGTGAAAACTGTTCTTTATAATGAAAACGCAATGGCTTGGAAAACTAAAGAACTCAAGTTTCAAAATGACAATTTGGAACAAGTAGTCAGCACACTTGAAAAATATTTTGATAAATCCATCGAGCTAGTCCTTGATGATGAGTCTTGTCAATTCACAGGAACATTTAAGAATCCAGACTATAAAGAAGTTATCGAAGTACTGAATTACACCTTTGATATGAAACATGAAACTGATATTAAATCAGACAAAATCTCAATTCTAGGTTGCAAATAATTTCACATTTAAAATTAAGCAAAATGAAAAAAGTAATTTTTATACTAGTAATAGCAACACAAATTATATTTTCTTCATGTACAAAAAATTGTATTTATGGTGACGGGGATGTAGTCACTCAATCTATAGAGCTTTCTGATTTTACAGGCGTATTAATCGAGTCTTCGATAAACGTAAACATTGCTTACGGCGAATCCCAATCAGTGTTTATAACAGGATATGAAAACTTACTAGAGCATGTAGACTTATCTGTAAACAATAACATCCTAAAAGTAGATATGAAAAATGGAAGTTATTCTAATCTAAATATTGAACTAGACCTAGAGATACCATCTATTAGCAAACTTATAATTGATGGATCAGGAGATATTAATATTGATGAATTCACCATACCTGATCTTGATATCCTTATAGACGGCTCTGGTGATATAAACGCAACAAGAAACTTTACAATAAGCAACAAATTAGATTGTGTGATTGACGGTAGCGGTGATGTTAGTTTAGTAGGTTCTGTCCCAGAACAAGCAATCACAGTAAAAGGGGCTGGACATTTTTATGGCTTCGATCTTCAATCTGAAATTTGCAATGTCCTTATAGATGGGTCAGGAGACGTAGAAATTCTTGTAAGTGATGCGCTCAGTGTAGATATTCAAGGAAGTGCAGATACCTATTACAGAGGAAATCCAAACTTGACTATCGAGAATGATGGAAGTGGTGAGGTTATTAATGCCAACTAATAAATTGTCAAGACCAGACTACAAATAATGAAAACCCCTAATCAAACTATCTACCGGTACTACTCTGAATTAAGACAGAGAAATAAAGATAGGTGTACAACAATGTGGAATAACTCTTCAAGCCAAAGCATAACCTAATGAAAAAGTTATTTCTTTTATTACTTGCTTGGTTAATCTCAAGTCTTGCGATAGCTCAATCTGATTCAGACCAACAAGTGATATTAAGTTATGAAAATACAGCTATTGATTCTATCCTATCAGACATCTCCGATAAATATGAGATTCGATTCTCATATGGAAGCCTAGAATTAGACAGAAAAGTAAACTTCTCCTATAATGGATCCTTGAGCAGTTGTTTAGATCAATTATTTAAGGATCAAGGACTGATCTACAAAAAGATAGGTGATCAATTAGTCCTCAAGAAGGATATTCCATTAGGAAAAGCGATCAAAGGAGTAGTGATAGATCTTGACAGTAACTTTCCTCTTATAGGTGCTAATGTGATTGTATTGAATTCGGATCCCTTGGTAGGTAGTAGTACCGATATTGAAGGAAACTTCCGATTAGAAAAATTAAAAGTAGGAAGATATGATATCGCAGTGGAGTACCTCGGTTATGAACCAAGAGTCATTCGGCAAGTATTAGTGACAACGGGTAAAGAAATCTACTTAAATATACCGTTAAAGGAAGCCACCGTTAAGATGGAGGAAGTCGTGATTATTTCAAAGCAAGCAAACTCTAAACCATTAAATGATATGGCCACCACAAGTGCGAGGTCATTTTCGGTAGAAGAGGCTAAAAGGTTTGCAGCTGTTGTTTCAGACCCTGCACGTATGGCTTTGTCCTTTGCAGGAGTCACCGGCAATGGAGATGATATAGAAAATGAAATCGTTATCAGAGGTAATTCTTCTAAAGGCTTACTCTGGCGATTAGAAGGGATTGAGATCCCTAATCCTAATCACTTTAGTGACTTAGGGAGTGGTGGTGGAAGCATTAGCATGCTGAGTACAAGTACTTTATCTAACTCTGATTTCTATACTGGAGCTTTCCCCGCAGAATTTGGTAATGCCTTCAGTGGTGTCTTTGATCTCAAACTTAGAAGGGGTAATAAAGACAAAAGAGAACATAGTTTTCAATTAGGCACACTTGGAATAGAAGCTTCTTCAGAGGGCTATATAAAGAAGGGAAATAAAGCTTCCTATTTAGTTCATTGCCGATATTCTACACTTGGACTTCTTTTAAAAGTTTTGCCTAATATTCAAGCTGGCGAGACTACCTTTCAAGACTTATCCTTCAAGATCAATATACCAACAAAAAAATTAGGTGTCTTTTCGATTTTTGGGTTAGGCGGCATCAATAGTATTTTTGAAGAGATGTATGCAGAAATTGATACTTACCAGTTTCCATGGCAACTAGAAGAATTTGAAGCTACTCAAGGAATGGGTGTAATCGGCTTGACACACAATTTTGTGATCAATGATAATAGTTACATAAGAACATCCATAGCCAGCTCTATATGGTCTTTCCAGGACGAAACAACTCAACTAAATCCAGAGAATAATTTTAATCCCGAAATAATTGATATTTCTGATTTCAAAGAATATGATACTGCTTTTAATATACTTTATAATCTTAAGATTAATGCCAAGAATACTTTTAGAGCAGGATCATCATTGAGACATAAAATATTTGATTATGACTTTAAAACAATACCAGACGTTGGGGGCTTTACGTCTTTCCTTGAAAATAATGGTGATTCGCAGTTTTTAGATAGCTATATACAATGGAAACATAGAATCAATAGTAAATGGGAACTAAACTCTGGTATCAATGCTTCTTACTTTTTTCTTAATGGTACCTCAGGTATTGACCCAAGGTTTAGTCTTAAATATCAATTTAAATCAAACCAAAGTATTAGTGTCTCTACAGGGCTCTACTCTAAGCCTGAGCATGTATCAACTTATCATATAAATAGGAAAAATATCAATGCAATAAACGAGCGGCCTAATTTTGATTTACCCATGTTAAAGGCGATTCATCTTGTCGGTGCCTATGATATCTCTATGGCTAATGGTATTAGAATAAATGCTGAACTGTATTATCAACACCTATATAACATCCCCGTAGGTACTAAACTGAATAGCTATTTCTCAACGCTGAATACTAGCAATGTTTTTAATTTAATATTTAACAATGATTTAAATGGGACAAAACTAATACCAAGTGGTACTGGAAAAAACTATGGTATTGATATCACCATAGACAAGTCATTTAGGAATGGTTATTATTTCATGACTACAGGTTCACTATTTGATTCTAAATTTACAACAGCTGATGGTCGTGAATTCAGGACTAGATATGCAACTAATTTTGTCACGAATCTTTTGGGAGGCAAAGAGTGGACAGTTGGTAAAAGGTCTAAAAATATAATCGCTCTTAATGGAAAATTCAATTATGTCGGTGGCATCAGAACTACTCCAATCTTAAAAGAAGAATCTAAACAAGTAGGCTTTACTATTTACGACCAATTAAAGTTTAATAGTATCAGGAGACCAGCATACTATAGATTAGATGGAGGTGTTTCGTATAAGATAAATGCTAAAAATGCAACCCATACATTTAGTGCCGACATACAAAATGTAACCGGAAGGAAGAATGTTGCATTTAGTTTTTTTGACCCAGTAACAGGCGAAGTGGTTTCTCGAAACCAGAATGGATTGATACCATTTATTAATTATAGAATAGAATTCTAAGAAAAGATATTGCTGATAATAATCGGCGTTAAGAAGAAACACAACTAGACATATTTATCAATATAATTTTGCATCAGGTTGGTGCCAAAGCCTAGATACTTATGTCTGATAATTACAAATTAAAAAATTAAAAAAATGAAAACTTTAAAAATCTATACAGTCATCATCACACTAGCTTGCCTAATACTTACAAGCTGTTCTAAGTCAATGATAGAAGGATCATCCGAGATCACAACAGAGAATAGAGCTCACTCAGCTTTTGAAAATATTGAACTAGAAGGCATTTTCGAAACCAAAATTGAGAAAGGCAATAAGCATGAAGTTAAGGTCATTGCTAACACGAACATTCTCCAACACATCAATACAGAAGTAGACGGTAAGACACTTGAAATCACCATGGCTCAAGGATCCTATAACAACATAGAGATAGAAATCATAATTACAAGTCCAACCTTGAAAGAAATAACCAAAAGAGGTATTGGATCAACTAGTGTAGAAGGATTTGTTGATTTAAGAGATTTAGAAATCAATCATTTTGGTTTAGCAAGTTTCAGCATGAAAGGTTCAGTAGCTAATCTAGCGCTAAACAAATCAGGCATTGGAGCATTCGAAGCATTTGACTTGGATGTAAATAACTGTCAGATAGAACACAATGGGATAGGGAACACTGAAATTACTTGTAACAACTCTTTAACCGGAGAGCTTACAGGTATAGGTAATATATACTATAAAGGAAAACCAAATATAGATGTAGAGGTAACAGGCATAGGCAATGTTAAGGATGCTAATTAATATTCTGATAATTAAATATTATATGGTTTACCAAATTTTCTAAAGTCAAAACATCTGTTACTAATTAGCTCTAACAAGTAGGTTAGTGGAACGAAAAAAGGCAAATTAAAATACAATTTATTATAGTGATGACTTTTTTATTAGGTCGAGTTGTCTGTGGACAAAGTGATGATAATAGAAAATACAACACAGTTGTGCTTGATCTAGGACTTGATAATATATCATTAAAAGACCAAATAAAGACTGGGTATATTTCTAGAGAAAACTGTTGGACTGAAAGATTATAGATGCTAACTAGCAATCTAATTTTAGAATGAGTGCAGCTACTATTAATTACTTATGCAATGATATATCTTAAGTAATTAGTTTTAAGAATTGTATTTTCGATAGTATGAGTTTTAGATTTTTATATATCATTTGTTTGCTTCTAACATCATCAATGATTCTAAATGCACAAGAGGCACCATTGAGAATCGGGGTAGTAGGACTTTCGCATGGACATGTAGGATGGATCCTAAATACTAAAGACCGTAAGGATATCAAAGTAGTAGGATTTGCAGAATCTAACCAAGAGCTAGTTGAAAAATATGCCAAAGAATACGACTACCCTCTTCAGATGTTTTACAGTTCGATAGAGGAGATGATCAATAGCACAAAACCTGAAGCTGTTACAGCTTTTGGTGACATCTATAGTCATCTTGGTGTTGTCCAGTCGTGTGCTCCTAAAGGTATACATGTCATGGTAGAAAAGCCATTGGCAGTAAATCTAGATCATGCAAAGCAAATGGAAGCCCTAGCAATAAAGCACGGAATTCATTTGTTAACTAATTTTGAAACTTCATGGTATCCTACTAATCACAAAGCTGTTGAGTTACTGAGAAAAGGTACTATCGGTGATCTTAGAAGAGTAGTGATTAGAGATGGTCATAGAGGCCCAAAGAAAATAGGCGTAAGCAAGGAGTTCCTAAATTGGTTGACTGATCCTGTACTAAATGGCGGGGGTGCTATCACTGATTTTGGCTGTTATGGCACTAACTTGATGACATGGATACAAGAAGGGAAAAAGCCAAATAGCGTAACCGCAATTACACAACAACTACAACCTCAGAACAATCCTAATGTAGATGATGAAGCAACTATCATACTTACCTATGACAATGCAACAGCAGTCTTAGAACCATCTTGGAATTGGCCCATAGGCAGAAAGGATATGGAAATATATGGATTGACTGGAGCTATCTATGCAGACAATAGATATGACCTCCGAGTACGGACCGCAAAAGGATATGATGAATATAATGAGCAAGTTTACAAACTAGAGGATAGTGGAGAGGCGCATGAAGATCCCTTTGCTTATCTGGAAGGTGTAGTTAGAAAAAAAATCAAGATGAAACCTTACGACCTCTACTCGCTAGAGAACAATATGATTGCGATGGAAATATTAGATGCCGCAATTAGATCAGCCAAGTTAAAAAAGACAATAGAGCTAAAGTAATAAGCATGACTATCCGTCCAGCAATAGAAAACGACCTTTCACAGGTTGCTGATATTTATAATAACTACCTAGGCAAAGCAACCATGGACTTAGTCCAAGCAACAGCAACTGATTATACAAAATACTTGTACAGTGACAGAGAAAAATTGATAGTAGCAGAAATTGATGGTAAGCTCATTGGCTGGTCTTTAATCAAAAAATATAGCGATAGAATTGGTTATGGGAAGAGTTGCGAAACTTCGACCTTCTTAGCAGAATCAGCCATTGGCAACGGATATGGCACAACACTAAAAAAGCAAACTATGGCAGCATGTAAAGACCTAGGTTATACACATCTAGTAGCCAAAATCATGTCTGTCAATAAAACAAGCATACATTACAATTTAAAATTAGGATATGAGATAGTAGGAGAACAAAAAAACATTGGATATATCAACGGGAAATATCATAATGTAACTATCATGCAATACAATTTTTCAAATCTTGAAGATGAAGGATAATTCTATTTCATTTGTCCCCTTCCCTACCATACAGACTGAGAGGCTCACTTTACGCAGATTAGAAATGAAAGATGCGTCAAATGTCTACTTCCTAAGAACTGATGCACAAGTCAATAAATATATCAAAAGACCACTAACTGCAGATTTAGAAGCGGCAAAAGAATTTATTAATAAGATCAATAAAGGGATTGATGATACAGAAACGATCTACTGGCCTATTACGATATCAGAACAAGATGAAATGATTGGAGCGATAAGTCTTTGGCACTTCTCTGAAGACAAAAAAATTGCTGAAGTAGGATATGATTTAAAACCAAAATTTCAAGGCCGAGGATATATGTCCGAAGCATTACGAGCAGTAATAAATTATGGCTTTGAAAAATTATATTTCGATGTGATTACTGCCTATACACACAAGGATAATAGGCCATCTATCAAACTTCTATCAAATCATGGCTTCAGCCTAAACGAGGGAGAAGTAGATTCCGACAATGAAAACAACATAATTTTCGAATTAAAAAAGAAACCTTAGAAGAAATACTAATCAATGCTGCAACCTTCTAAGATCAAGGAAGTCTTTTATATTATTAGCCATTTTAACTACTAAATCCTAAATATGAAACAAGTAATAGTATTTTTCTTCTTCTTAATTTCAATATGTCATGCTGATGCGCAAGGTGAAGTATATGACCTCAAAGATTTCAATAAATTATCTGTATCTACCAATATAGAAATGGAACTCATCAAAGCCAGTGAGACCAAAATGGAAATTGAAATAACGCGTGGAGATAGATCCGAACTAAGGATAGAAGAGGAAAACAATCGTCTTCGGGTCTATATAAAAGGTGAAAATACATGGGGAAGCAGTAAAACGAAAGCGAATATTAAACTATACTTTAAAGAACTAAACGACTTATCTGTATCAGCAAGTGCAAGAGTGTTCTCGGACGATATAATTAAGAGTGATGATTTTGAAGCAGATGTATCTAGCAGTGGCAGATTAAGCTTCAGCCTAGATGCAAATTCTTTAGATTCAAATGTAAGCTCTAGTGGATCTCTAAAGATAAAAGGTAACTGTAAAGAAATAGATGTCAGCGTTAGCTCCAGTGGTTCGTTTGAAGGTAAAGATCTCATGTGCGAAACTGCTGATGCAGATGCATCTAGTTCTGGGTCGATTAAGCTCTGGGTAACTAAGCACATAGAAGCCAGCACCTCTTCCTCTGGATCGATAAGTTACAAAGGCAATCCATCAACTAAAGACATCGACAAATCTAGATCTGGAGGTTCAATTAGGTCTATAGATAATAATTAAATAGGAAATTAAAAGAATACCATATACTAACAAATGAAAAAGCCTCTTCGCAAAAGAGGCTTTATCATTTAACTTACTAGTGTATCTATTTTCTTTCTAATAGTGTGTTCAGAAGCTAATCCATTTATCCGATCACTTATTTTTTGACCTTTGCCAAAGAAAAGTGTTGGGATACTTCTCACATTAAATTTCTGAGCAATATCCTGTTGATTATCGATATTGACTTTCACAATCTCCACTTCATCGCTATACTCTGAAGCTAGCTTATTAATTGTCGGCATAAGTGTCTGACACGGACCACACCAGTCTGCATAGAAGTCAATTACGAAAGGCTTATCACTTTGTACCAGCGTATTAAACTCTCTATTTGATTTTATAGCTCTCATTATAATATATTTTATGATTAATAATTAGAAGTCATTTAAAAACATACTGTCAATTCCTAGACAACTCATAGAAGCCCAATCCTACCTAAAATTTAATCTCCATGACTATGCAAATAAAATTTTATCGATTTAACTTCAAGCAGTTACCTAACATTTTAAGGTACGCTACTAAATCACTTATTAACACAAATATCGGGTTGTAATTAGCTTATACAATTGTTGACTTTTCCTCAATAGTTATCCAAACTTCCCATTATTCAAATATTTACGGTAACCTATCTCAATAATACAATCCACACTGCCTATTTTGCAGCATGAGGAGAATAGATCATATAGCTTATGCAGTCCCTAACCTAAAAGAAGGGTGTCAATATTTAGAAAAACTACTGGGTTGCGAGATACTCGGTGGTGGAAGGCATCTAAATAATGGAACCCACAATGCACTAATTAATCTTGGCAACGAAATATATCTCGAGATACTTGCTGTTGATACAAAAAACGAAGACATTAAAGGTCCTCGATGGATGGGAGTTGATCTGATCTCCAGCCCAAGAGTCACTCGATGGGCATTAAAATCTAGTAATCTAGCATCTGATCTTGCAGCCTTGAAAAAATACAATACTGATCTGGGTAACTCCTTTAAAGGGTCAAGGAAAAAACAAGATGGGACCATACTTAAATGGAATATGGCTTTACCTCTCCCCGCTCCAGCAGTAGAAATAGCACCATTTGCGGTAGACTGGAAAGATTCTATACATCCTACTAAATCTCTTCCTAATGAATGTCAGTTACTATCCTTAGAGCTAAGGCACCCAACACCTTCTATCTACCATAATCTATTTAGGGAGCTTGATATAGCACTAAGCATTAACCAAAGTGTTAGAACAGAACTATTATTAAAAATCAGCACGCCTAACGGCATAGTAGAATTATCTTAGATTCCAATGAAAAATAACGCACAAGATTTTGAGAAAATAGCTTTGGAAGTTGTATCACTCCTTAAAGGTTACATAGCAACAAGTCATGCTGGCGAAGGTAAAGTACTAGATCAAATTCCAGCTGATGACCTTGCTAAGAAACTACTGATCAATGAGACTATAAAGAAGGGCGGATTAGAAGTTAGTGATCTTAAAAATATTATACAACCCTATCTTGATCACTCTCAGCACTTACTACATCCAGGCTATGTAGGACATCAAGTATCTGTCCCTCATGCCTCTGCAAGCATAGCGGACTTTATACATGGTGTCATCAACAATCCTATGGCCATCTATGAGATGGGTCCTTCGGCATCTGTTATCGAGCGATCTATGACTAATTGGTTGCTCAAGCAAGTTGGTTGGTTTGGCTATGGTGACATTTGCAATTTTAGTCACCATGATTTGAATGGCTCTGGCGTATTCACGCACGGCGGGTCTATGGCTAACTTAACAGCACTACTCAGCGCACGCGCGGCGATTGCTCCAGAAGCTTGGAGTGAAGGTAATCCCAGCGATCTAGTAGTTCTCGGTTCTGAGCTTTGGCATTACTCTGTTGCAAGAGCGGTATCTATAATGGGAATGGGCAGTAAAAGCTTTCTTCCAATCGATGTCGATAAGAATGGAGTGATCACTATGAGTGGTTTAAAGGAAGCATATGAAAATGCTATCGCAAATAACAAAAGAATAATGTGTGTAGTTGCTAATGCATGCACAACTGCAACAGGCATCTATGATCCTATTGATGAAATGGCAGATTTTTGCAATGAAAAAGGCATTTGGTTTCACGTAGATGGTGCTCATGGAGCCGCAGCGCTCATCAGCCCAGAAAATAAACATCTGATGAAAGGCGTCTCAAAAGCAGATTCTATGATTTGGGATATGCATAAGATGATGCGTACCACCACCTTATGTGCAGCAGTTTTATTTAAAAATCCAGATCATATGGTCTCGACCTTTCAACAAAAAGGAAGCTATATATTTCATGATAAAGAAGCGCTTGGTTTCGATGTAATCTCCTATGCCCTAGAGTGTACTAAATCTGAGTTAGCGTCCAAATTGTTTTGGGTTCTAGCCGGAGAAGGTGAGGCAGGGCTTAGTAAGTATGTCACTCATCAGTATGCTATCACTAAAGTATTTTATGAATTTGTAAATGGCCAAGCTGATTTTGAATGCCCATATTATCCTGAGTCTAATATTCTTTGTTTTAGATATACTGGCCCTAGAGCAAGCGATGAATTACAATTAAGTATTAGAAATAAAATAGTTATAGATGGTTACTCTTACATAACCTCTTGTGATCTTAATGGAGAAAAATTTTTAAGATTCACTATAATGAATGATCTAACTACTAGTGAGCATATCTCTAAAGTCTTGAACGATATTAGAACAATAGCGAAAGTTTGATCTCGCGATAGTTAGGAGTAAAAGTACATCCCTATTTTATAAAGTGGCATTGATTTATACAATCTATTTCTTTAGTTCTTTTATAAGATCTACAAGATCATCATCCCTACTCAGTCTTATAGAATTTTCAAATGATGCTATTGCCTCTAGCGTATCATGTTGAAATAGTTTAAAGTGTCCATCGGCAGTATGTACAAAAGGGCTCGTTGGATAGTTTCTGATATTATAATCATATAGTTGCATACCAAAGTTTGGTTCACCATTGTATCCAAATCCCATAGCCCATGCATTGATATAACTTTCAAGAGGTTTTACTTGATAGCCCAACTTCTCTGAAATATTATTATAATGCTGCTCTATCTCTTGCACTATATCTTTTTCTCTTTGTAGAGATTCCTCGTCATAGTAATTACCCATTTTATCATAATGATATCCCTTATAAAAATGCATAAGTCCTTGCGGAAATCCTTTTAAGGGAACTGTAAAGTGATTCTCATTCATCTCCATTTCAAACTTTAAATTTAATCCCGATCGATCTACATCCCCTATTTTGTCCTTTAATAAGAGTACAGAACTGGTGAGACTCATCATCATCGAAGTATCACTTTTTATTTCTTCAATAGTTTTTCCTTTAATGAAAGGACCTGCTCCTACAATATAGACTTGCTTAGCATCGAATGCTTTTGTTTTTATAACATTGATAACCCTCTCTGAGAATTTACGATCATCCCAATCCATTGCTGGATCAATAACCAAATAATTATCAAATAAATCTTGGTTTTCTATTAGCGTATTCATCACAAAGAGCCCTCCAAGAGAGTGACCTGCCAATGTGTTGTAAGGAGCAACTGGATACTTTTCATTAATTAACGGCATCAACTCTTCCCCTATAAATTTAGCAAAGTCATTTGCACCGCCTGTCATATCACTATTATCTTGGCTTTCATCCTGTAATGGAGGAGTTAGGTCATAATTGCGATTTGGATTTCTGATACCGACAATAATATGTGGAGGACATTGATCATTAGCACTAAATCTTGAGCTCAGTTGATCTACTATTCCAACCAGAGGCAAGAAGTGACCATCAGCATCTACAATGTAGATCACTGGAAACATAACATCAGTTGTATCCATCCCATAGAACTCAGCAGGTACGTGGACCCATACCTCTCTTTGTTCTCCCAATATCTTTGAATCAATAAATTCCTTAGTTGCAATAGAAACCTGATTTGATATGACCTCGTTATGACTAGCATAAGTAGCTGAACTCGGACGGCAAGAGTAGTAAGCAGTAGATTGTATGGTGAGAAAGATTAACAGATAGATGTTTCTTCTCATCGAAGATTATAGTTTTTAGTAAAAGTAATAAAGATCAATATGATACTATAAAGAACAGTCGTCCTTAGAACTTTGTTTTGTATCTCAATATATCTAAGACACCCAAATCAAAATCACTATTTACAACTTCACAAATTTAGCATGATAATAATTTCTATCAGGCAGCACAAATTGTACAAAGTAGATCCCTTCACTCAATCCGGATACATTTAATTTTTGTTCTTGCAGAGATGTGTTCATCACGACTTGCCCCGAAGATGATATGACTTGAATATCAGCTCTATCAATCCCTGCAAAATAAAGGACATCGGTAGTAGGATTAGGAAACATATTGATTCCTACATCCTTGAGATCAGTCGTTGAGCTAGTCAAATCTTGCCCACAAGTCCATACGACTTCTTGAAAATAGTTCTGAAGACCATTACTCACAAAGCATTCCATCGCCTCCCTATCCCTACAGTATATTTCTCCTGCACTATCATAAAGTATTCCTACCTGATCAACACAACTAGGTTTTGGCTGAGAATAAAAGAGTAAATCATTTTCTTTATAATAAGCCGTTATCAAGCCCACAGAGCAACATTCATCGGTTTCCTCCACCACCGAAACAAGCCAATCAAAATCTCTTGCATCAGGCACTAACTTCCTATCTACAATACAATTAATCTCTACTGTCTTTATATCAGAACAATCAGTATCAAACTCTTTATCAGTATAATGAAACTTTACATACTGCCCTTCTTCGTGCTCAAACTCCACTCCTGATGCATAGTATGGATCAACTACTGTCCCATCTTCCATTTTTATTAAAAAGTAATTATAGTCGCCACACTCTCTGAAAAAGATTCGACCATCAGTATCAAGTACACAGACTGGCTCTGCAACAAAATCAGTAATTGCTACCTCACTTATGTCTCCTTCCCAAATTCTCTCTTGGAATAAACCTGCAAGTACTTGCTCATCTAAACATTTAATTGTTTCAGAATCTGTACACAGTATAGAACCGTCTTGATTATAAAGTACACCCTCTTTACCATCACACCCATCTTTAGGATGAAAGTATAAGTAGGTTTGCTCACCACCATAAAATGCTGTAACCTCCCAAACACTACAACTTGAGTCAATTGTACTTAGCTTTACATACAGCCAGTCATAGTCAGTATGGATAGGCACCTCTGCTTGGTCAATGATACAGTTAATCTCCACAGTGATCACATCGCCACAAGCTGTGTCAAAATCCTTTTCTGAGTAGTTAAACTTTACTAACTGACCCTCTTCATGTTCAAAATCTACTCCTTCTGCATAGTACGGGTCTAAGACCGACCCATCTTGCAGCCTTATCAAGAAGTATCTAATTCCTCCGCATTCTTGAAAGAACATTTGACCTTCTGTGTCTAATGAACAAATAGGTGCAACATAATCGCAGAAAATAGCCTCAGTGCTATATAAAGCTATACAAGACTCATCATAAAATAATACATCCTGAAAATTATCATTTGTGAACTGACCTAAGTAGATATTCTTATCGCTATAATTTGCATAATCAAATAGTTCTATTGGATCTTTATCATTGGTAATTATCTTCGTAAGGTTTCCGTCTGCGATCATAATGCCAGATATCCCATTAGATAATTTTAAACTTCCCAAAAGTTTAAAATTATCTCTCGAGTTTTGGGCCATTAATACTTTGGTAGAATCTTGATTAAAATATCCACCTAAATTGTAAGCCAGATTTATTTCAAGACCTCTATTAACATTTTGCTTTAATATCAAATCAATAAACCCATCCCTATTCATATCAATCACTTCAAAGTCACTTATATGTCTATTAGAAAAATCTATTCTAATAGATTCTTGTATTCGAATTCCATCACTTTTTAAGATGTACATGTTTAGGTGGGTATCTACGTACACTAAATCAAGGATACCATCATTATCTAAATCTCCGAATCTTAAATCGTCTCGATCAAAAATTGTACTATGTTGGCCTTCTAATTGAAAAGGTTCGCCGCTCAAACTTTCTTGACTATTTAAATTACTGTAAATACGCAGTCCACGATTATTCTTTCCGTACGATATAATCTCTGGCAGATTATCCTGATTAATATCTTCTACATAAATAAAGTCATATTCAAAATCATCTATAACGACATCATTTCTAAATGTTCCTAAGCCGTCTGTATTATAAAATAGATATATAGTTGAAAAACCTCTGTATAAATCATCAGTAGTGTATATACTCACTACTAGATCATCATCCCCATCATTATCAAGATCTGAAGGTATTACTTCAACTTTATTTATGGTTTGATCAGATGATTTGATATCCAATTTTATCAATTCCTGTGATATGAAAGAATGGGTACAATCACCATTGTTTTTTATCCACTCAATAGAAGTTATGTCAGTCCATGAAACACCTATCAAATCTATATCACCATCTGAGTCTACATCTATTGAGTGATAACCATTACTTCTATTTGCAGGTCTGATTCTTGGAGGGTTAGGGATTTCAACAGATTCAGAACAGTCCAATGTAGATTCAAAATTAACCGGGTCAAAATCGGGATCAATAATTTTATATTCATTTTCGTCATTCAGAGCAAACAACCCCAAACCATCAATCCACCATTCTAGTTTGCCATCTCCATTCACATCTCCAATAGTATAATCTGGCGGAACGCTACTATCGTTAAACTCATAAAAACATGGATCATTTATAACATGATTTAGTTCTCGGCTATATATGGTTTTTGCTTCGGCAGGAGTACCATTATTCTTATTGACAAAAACCCTAAATTTTAGAAATAATCCTTCTATATCATAACCGTCATGACCATCTGGACCATCAGGATCATGGTTAATTTCAGGCTCACACGTTCCTATACGATCCCAGACGAAAGCTACTTGCAATAGGTCTTCTACCCCATCATTATTATAGTCATAAAATTTTTGAAGAAAAACTTCATCAATATCCTCATTTACATGTTTCCACAATAGACTTGAATCGGTTAGACTTTCTCCTAACCCAATAATAGGGTACTCTTGCCACTGAGCAGTTATAGTATTGAGAGATGCAAATACAATTAAAATAGTAGATAATAATCTCATTCTAATATGCATATTCATCCCACTGGAAATATTCATTTTTACAAGTTATTAATTAAGTCTACCAATATTTAGGAAATTAACATGCTAACTTATCCTTAAAGCCTTATCCGACTTAAACACACAATGATTCTTAGAGATTAGCTTTTTACAATTATCTACTATCAGGATGCCTACCCCACTCATACCTTTTTGATTCATCAAAATCAGGATTGATTTTAGGTAGTTGTGCATTAACTGAGGTTCTCCATTGGTTGAGTGCTTGTTGCATTTCTTTTGCTTTGGTAGGATATTCAAGCGTAAGATTCTGCTGTTCTCCAATATCATTTTTGAGGTTATAGAGTTCTAATGAGTTATCTGTAAAGTTTTCTACTAGCTTCCAATCTCCTTGTCGCATAGCTCCAGCTGGTTCTGAGTGATGATAAACTGGGTAATGCCAATAGATCGGTCGGTCAAGATTTTCTTTTAGCTCAGTGAAACTCTCCAAAAGACTCTCACCATCCAAAATATGGCTAGTATCTCCAACTGTGTTACTTAACTCAAGGAAGGTTGGATAAAAATCTACACTAGTCATCACATGATCGGAAGTAGTATTTGGTTTAATTTTGCCAGGCCATCTCACTATCATAGGTTCTCTGATACCTCCTTCATAAATAGTCCCTTTCTCTGCTCTCAGTGGTACATTGCTAGAGGCAATATATAGAAGGTCCGAGTTTTTATAAACTCCTTGTTTATCATCTACAATCAAAGGTATTTCGTCAAACCTACGAATTAAGCCTCCGTTATCAGAGTAGAATATCAGTATGGTATTTTCTTCAAGTCCACTAGATTTTAATTTATCCATTACTCTTCCTACGCTGCGATCTAGGTGTTCGATCATAGCTGCATAGATTGCATTAGATGGATAATCATCCCATTTTGGTTTAGCCAGATACTTATCTATGAGATCCTTATCTGCATCTAGCTGAACATGTACATCATAGTGAGACAACATCAGGAAGAAAGGCTGCTCTTTATGTTTCTCTATAAAGTCTATACTATAATCTGTCAATAATTCTGAGACTCTAATCTGATCATCGATACTATCATCTGGTGGAGAGATAGCCTCATGCTGTTTTAGATTATAGAATCTACCTCTCGTATGTACTCTATGGTCATCATATCCATGATCGCTAGGCATACTCCCCTGCCCACCGAGGTGCCATTTTCCATAATATCCTGTTGCATATCCAGCAGCTTGCAATGCTTCCGGCATGGTGGTGATTGCCTGAGGCAGGTATTGCGTTTTATTGATAGGAACAGTCATCCTTTCATAAGGACGCCAATGACCTATCATAAAATCATTAATCCCTAGTCTAGCTGGGTATTGGCCAGACTGTATAGACACTCTCGTAGGTGAGCAAACAGGAGCTGCCGCATAGGCATTGGTGAATCGCATACCTTGCTTGCTGAGCAAATCGATGTGTCGTGCTTCATTAAACTCGTTACCGTAGCAAGGCAGATCTGCCCATCCTAGATCGTCAGCCATAATCAATACTATATTAGGGCGACCATCTTCTTTAACTATAGCTTCCTTCTCTACTGGCTTACAACTCAGGAGGTGGGAGGCTAGAATAATTAATGGTAGATAGATAACTATTGCTCTAATACTCATCACACTCATCTTAAGGCCTATCTACCATTTGAGGAATAGCTTGTCCCTCGATATATGGTGCCCCTGCCTTCTGAAATTCTTGCTCTAGCATAGGCATATCCTCTTCGTCTAGTTTTTGAATCAGCGGTGTAATTTCATTGAGCTCTAGTCTCGCTATTTTAAGACTTTCTCGATGCATTTCAGTAGGACCATAAGTAGTGGATAATGCTCTAGATGCCACACCTAAACGGTTATTAATCGTAGGATTATTACGTTCTCCGATTTCATTTTTAATTGGATTACCGTTAAGCATGATTTCATATTCATTGATTTTTTTTCTGATCTCATAAATTTCAGCATTGAGCGGTCCTGGATCTACGGTTACTCTTTCTATAGCAGTAGACAGTGCAGACAATTTAGATTTGTTTCTGCGTATAGCACTTGATATGGCTGCATGTTGATTTCTGAGTCTCCCTAACTCCTGAGCAAATCTCTGATAGTCAGCTGATGAACCACCATCTATCGTTTTATCTCTAAGTAACTTTACATTAAAGGACTTAGGCCCTACCAGTTCTGTTACTTCTCCATTTACTTCTTTGGACATGGTCACGGTATATGCCCCAGGAGACGCCATATGCCCTCTATTAAATCTAGCCCTCCTCGGATTAGTTGACCCTGATCTCCTAGGGTCAATTGACCGCTGAGAGGCGTGACGGAGATCCCATGATATTTTACCAGCGCCCTGCTTAGCAGGCGCGCTAATCTTGCGTATTACATCTCCCCTGTCATCTTTTATGGTAAACCATAGCTTAGGCTTTACCTGTTGCTGCTCTTCTAATAATGCGTCCCACCCTTGAAACGGAATGTCTTTTCCCTCAGCTGCTAATTTCTTCTCGGCCTTCTTTCGATCAGAAGCTTGATTATTAAACTGATCTGTCACATTGAAAATAAATTGCGCTCCATACTCAGGATTTTTTGCGGACCATGCTTCTGCCCCTCTATTTCCTTTCCTATTTCTACTCACAAATAACTTAGCATCTCTACCCGTTAAAAGCTGGTTAGATTTAGCAAAACCAGCGTCCATATTTCGCATAGCACTGTAATCATCTAGAACATAGAAACCGCGACCAAAAGAGGCAGCCACCAAATCGTTTTCTCTTTTCTGTATAGTTACATCTCTAAAAGAAATGGTCGGACTTCCTTTCAGCTTTTGCCAGTTGCCACCCCCATCAAGTGTCGTATATATCCCAAACTCTGTAGCGGCAAACATGAGATTAGGATCTACGTGATCTTGTACTACTCTCCACATCAGAGTCCTATCGGGTATATTATTACTGATAGAAGTCCATGTCCCTCCTCTATTACTACTCTTATAGAGATAAGGTTGAAAGTCGCCTTGCTTATGATTGTCCATCGTCACATAAACTGTGTTAGGGTCATGTAGGTCTGCTTTGATATCATTTATAAAAGCTCTTTCTGGAGCTCCTGGCAAGGTCTCCGTATTTATCCTTCTCCAAAATTTTCCACCATCTTCTGTTACCTGAATGATTCCATCATCAGTTCCCGCATAGATCAATTCTTTGTTTAGTGGAGACTGCGCTAATGAGGTGATAGAATTATAATTTGACATCGCTCCTACATCCCAAGGATTATCCCAACTCTGCACATTTCCCATGATTTTCAATCCTAGCCTTTCTTCATTTCTAGATAGGTCTCCAGATATCGCTTCCCAACTATCACCTCTATTGGTAGATTTCCATACTCTTTGCGAAGCAAATAATAAGGTTGCTGGGTCATGCGGACTCACAATGATCGGCGCATCCCAGTTAAACCTCTCATAAGGCTCACCCATCCCTGCCTGCGGTTGTATGAATACTTGCTCCCCGGTTTTTAAATCTACTCTGTGCATCCCTCCTTGTTGTGTCTCTGCATATATGATATCTGGATTTCCTGGCTCTGTAGCTGACTGGTGCCCATCAGCTCCCAGCGTTTTATACCAATCACTATTCCTGATTCCACTACGATCATCTGTGGCTGATGGACCGGCATGTGATCCATTATCCTGTGTCCCTCCATAGATATGATAAAATGGTTCTCTGTCATCTACCGCAACTTTATAGTACTGAGTCAGTGGCAGGTTATCCATAAATCTCCAAGTCTGCGCTAAGTCATAACTCTCATAGATACCTCCATCAGACCCTACTAAAAGATAATCTGGATCATCCATTCTAAAATTAATTGAGTGATTATCTGAGTGTTTATTACTTTCATTTAGTCGTCTAAAATTTTTACCACCATCATCTGATACTTGTATTCTTACATCCATCAAGTACAATCTATCATAGTTGTGAGGACAGGCATAGAGCTCTTGGTAGTAATGAGGACCAGTGGCACCAGATACTGCATCAGACATTTTCTTCCAAGAGTCTCCTTGATCAAATGACTTATATACACCACCTGTTGTTCTATCTAATTCAATAGCTGCATATATCTCATCAGGTTTTTGATGTGAAAGCGCTAGTCCTATTTTACCTAGATTGGATGTTGGTATTCCACTGGTCAATTCCTGCCAAGTCTCTCCACCATCTCTGCTTCTATGAATACCAGAGCCCGGACCACCACCCATATACGCAGCTACGGTCCTGTGTCTCTGCCAAGTGGCAGCATACATAAGATCTGGATCTCGAGGATCCATCAATAAATCTGTTACACCTACCCATTCGTCATCACCTAGCACTTGCTTCCAGCTCATTCCTCCATCAGTAGTCTTATATAATCCTCGCTCGCCACCTTTACTCCATAACGGACCTTGCACAGCTGCATATACCACACTTGAGTTAGCAGGATGCACGATGATCTTCGATATATGCTCTGATGCTTTAAGCCCCATATTCTTCCAGCTCGCGCCACCATCTGTAGATCGATATATTCCATCGCCGTAAGCTACGTGCCTACCTCCGACATTCTCTCCTGTCCCGAGCCAAATGGTACTATGATTATTAGGATCTATAGTGATACAACCTGTGGAATAAACTGATTGATCATCAAATATAGGCTTCCAAGTAATTCCTGCATTTTTAGTCTCCCATACACCTCCAGAACCGACAGCTACATACCAATGATTTTCATCGTCAGGATGAATAGCAATATCTGCAATCCTACCAGAACAAAATGCTGGACCCACGCTTCTTAGCTTAAAAACTGAGAGTGGTGACTTTTCCTTCTTATCTTTTGACCTTACTCCTTCCTGCGCAAATAGGAAAGAAGCAAGGACGCATAGAATTAGTGTTGCTAAAAGGTGCTTTTTCATAACTAGATATATTGATTGATAATAATTGTCAAACTTAACAAACGAGCATAATAGTTAAGGTAGTAAAAAACAGTATTATCACAGAGATAATTGATATTTTACCATCTAAATGACTTATAATTAGCTTTTAAAAAATCAGTAAGATAAATGGCTTTGGATGAAAGAAATGTAGCGCAGTTTAAGAAGCGAATCTCAATAGTACAGGAGCTTAGTGAAAAGTGCTGGAGTAATTTCCTTTTGCTAATGGATGAAAGAACGTTATATCCTAAAGAACACTTCTCTAGAGAGCTATCCCGAACTAAGGAATTGGGGTTTATCATCAATGGGCTTGTAAGAATATATGCTGTTGATGAAGAAGGAGCAGAGTGGAATAAAAGCCTCCTGAGAGCCAATGAATTTATAATGGCAAGTATTAATCCTTCATTGCCCAGTCCAGTGAATATACAAGCCATATTTACTACCGATATATTCACAATAAGTTATGGAGACTTCATGAAACTAGCAATTGTGTACCCTGAAATGTCAAAACTTATATCAGTACTCTCTAGCGAACATATCACTAGAGAAAAAAACCGTAACAACCTACTGATGATTAAGAAATCGGCAGATCGATTAGCACATTTCAAAAATGAGTTTGCAGATATTTATCAGAAAATTTCTAAAGAACATATTGCGAGTTTTATAGGGATATCTTCCGAGGATATAATTTGAAAAATACCCACTGCAATAATATTAAGGAAGCTATAGAAGCAAACTCAAGACTTAATTTATAGCCATGTATTGATGATAGTTTGAGTCCTTTGAGCAGCAAAGGAAAACAAACAGCTATGATAATTAATATCTTGAATATCTAGAGGAAAAGGCTATGAGGTTAAATTACCTAGTCCTGAGGATTAAAATATAAGTAGAAATGCATAATGCATCTCTACTCATGAAATTAAAATTTAGCATGGATTACTCGTACAAGTAAACAGCTTAGTTTTCTTTCCACCGCCACCAGGAGGGTTGGTCCCAGGATTTGTACCGCCACCACAGTTATTCATTGTACAAGTATTAACTGTTAGTGTACAAACATCTAATGGCCTACAAGATTCAAATAGTGACAAATCAATTGGTTCATTACAACCAATTCTAGTTCCACCTTTTATATTTCCAGTTTCAAACTTAGAAATGGTGTAAGATTTTAGTTTAAGATCAATTTTTTTCTTTTTCATAGATCTATGAATTAATGTTATTGGTTAAAAAATTATGATATATAAATACATTCACTCCATTTTAATCTCCTTGTAAGTAGAGATAAAAGACATAACCCATTGCCCGAAATACCTTCTAGCAATCCGAAAGCACTTCTATATTTAGGAGTTTCGTGTTCTTCGTCCTGAATATAAGTTTTGTATCCTGCTGGGCCCCCTTTGAAGGTTGCCATATCCAGAACACTACTTATCCAATAGTCCAAAATCTTGGAATCAAAATAATCTTTGTATCCTGACAAACTAATATAATGATAAATATGCATTATACCTACTGAGCCATGGCAAATGCAAGAATCGACGATACCATTGTTTGAATCCGATTTCCTAGGTGACATTTTTTTAAGTGTGAATTTTATCGTTTCGTCAAGTGTCTTTAAAACTCTATTAGCTTGTATGAGAGCAACTAATACACCAGGATCACCATAGCACCACCCCAATCTAGATATTGCTTTTACGCTATTATCTTTAGTTATTAGCCTAGGAAAAACATTATCAGCACCTTCAACCATATTAGAAACTAAATAGTTGACACTTTTTTTAAGCAACCGCATACAGGTTTCTTTTTCGATACCCTTTTCAAAACAGTTAACTAAAAAAACAACTATACTTGGTATTCCATGTGCTAGACCAAAATTATAACCAAACTCTTTGGTTAAATTATTATATGTTTCCCACTTAACCGTTTTATCATCTTCAACGCCTTGTTCTTCGAGAATATTAACGGCTTTAGAAATAGCAGTCTTTACATCATCATTTTCTATCCTTGTAAATAAGTATATGCAAATACCTATACCCCCATGTAAAGCATCCCAGTTTTTATTTGCAAAGTTATTGAGCATACTTTGGCAAATAATTTCATCAAATGGCTCAAATAGTTTTACACGTTCGATGTAATCATTTCTAGCTAAGAAATCTAAGGTCCAAGCTAAACCAGAAAGCCCTTGAGAATAATTTACCGACACATTATTCTTAGGATCATCTATTGTTTCTACACACTTATGAAGTAATTCTGAAGCTTTTTCTCCATAGGTTTGATCTTCAGTATAATGACCATATAAAAATAAAAAAAGAACTATTCCTGCTTTCCCTTCTAGCAGCCCAATACCCCCTGGATCATAATCATCTTTTATCAGTTCACTGGCTATCTCATCCAGTTTAGTCTTAATCTCTGTTTTAAAATTTGTCATCAGCTTTTATAATATTTTAGCCTGCCCAGTGCTGATTTATAGTGCTTAGACATCAAATAGTAAATTACAAACTCATGAAATCTATTATTACTTAAAAACAATCGATTACATATCATATGTATTTGACTTGATAAATAATCATCCAATCTTGCTTTATCATTAGTTTTAAAAATAATTTTTAACAACTCCTTACACACTATATCAATTTTTGCATCTTTTTCTTCTACATGCTTGTAAATCTTATCACGCTGATCATCAATCTTTTTTCTTGATAGTATTGCGTCTATCTCTTCTTTTCTATCTCGATATCTTTTATCTAAACTAACTTTCATATACTTTTCCATTCCAAACTCTCTACTAAATGATACTTGCATCATTTCTAAGATTTGACTCTTTTTATCTAAATCATACTGAAAGCTTGACAGTAAACTATCAATAGAATAGATAGCATATTTCCATCTGTATTCTTCATCTTCATCACCGTCAAGACTACTCAAGAAACTGACTATATTCTCGCTGTCATGAAAGAATAATTCCTCAGATAATTCCATTGTCTCTTCACCATACCTTACCACTTCACGCTTATAGGTGTCAAGCATTATATTATGGATGATGTTTTTAACAACAAGAGGATCTAGTGTATTTGAAAATTTCTCTAAGACCACTCCCATCTTATTTACGTCAGACAATTTAACTCTGAGTCGCAAGTGAAAATTAGGGTCCTTATATCTTATAAAAAACCAAGAATTAATAATATTCTTTTCCATTAGCTCTTGCACTAGAGGATGTATATAATCAACAAGAACAAGCTCACTAGTCTTAACACCAAGATAGATCTTATAGTATACCCATTCAGATCCAGGGGGAAAAGTATCTTGAATATTAATTGGCGCTTGTTTAAAAATATTTTTAGATACTCCATTTTTATTGATGATGGCACCTAATATTTCATTGGCAAACTGATCACCAGAACCGTTGTTAACTCCACCATCAAATGCTAACAATAAGAATTCTTCAATTCTAACACTTAAACTATTTTTTATCATCTTCAGAAACATATCCAGTGATATGATTTTCTTCCGTTCGACTAGAATCTTGTTATCTCCTTCAGATAGTAAGAATTGATCAGGAACTTTGAGCTCATCAAATATTTTATTGATTTCTATAAAATAGCCCTTATTGTTTTTCTTCTTTGCTTCTCTCATCTCCTTCAATACAAATGGCCTAATATGCCACTTTTGAGGACTAAGAACAATACGACCATATTTTATTCTTGGGAAATATGAATAAAGATTATTAAGTGATTTCCAATCAAATCGAAGACCATGTGAGTAATCCTGATATTGAAAATCACCTAAAAAATTATAAACTGGAAGTGATCTATTTGAATAATTGTGTGCGTTACTCAATCGTGGCAAAATATTTTTATTATGTCTTTCAGACCAAAGACAGATTTTACCGGTAGATCCATTCACCATGACTTCAATATCATTGAGAGATATGGTATTCTTAGGAGTTACACTTTGCTTAGCTAAAAAACATATTTCATAATCTAAGAAGGTTGGATGCATTAAAATATTTCCTGTTCTTGCTTGAGGTAGGTGGATGATTTCAGCAATAGCCTGTTCATGATTTATTTTTTTCTCGTGATCAACGAGATCATCTATTATATTCTTGATTTCTTGTGAACCATAAGCAAATCTAGACAGCAAATTGATCGCACTCCTTCCACCAACATTATACAAGTGAAAGTGCTCCTTATTCCCATCATCTTCACCAAGATAAGCTCCCATAAACATGACCGTAGGTGGTAAACTATGGGGCTCTTTAGAAATATTTATTTTCCACTCATCTTGTTTCAGATCAACTTCAATCAGATTTTCATATTTTGCCTTTTGTAAAACCTTAAATAAAAAAGCATCAGTTTCATCTTGATTAATTGTATTTGACAAATTTCTTTTTCCATAAATAGGGATACCCTCAACAATAGGATTGTCAGTTCCAGAATTACTATTAGAGGCATAACCGATACCAGACTCAACATCTAGAGCATCCATCAATTTTATTTTCTGCTCACCATATCTCTCTGAAAATTTTCTAGCGAATTCTTGCAGATTGCTGTGTGTTGAAGTTTTATATAGTTTAGATAGATAATTTAGGCATGAAAGAATCTCTTTTTTAACTACGTAAGATATCTTTGGAATTTTAGTATTGTTATTAAATGCGACTGTTTGAAATAGTTTTGAAATATCATAAGGCAATTCAAGCTGTTTGATAATTTCAATCACCTTCTCATATTGAATTTTTCGATTGTATTTATCTTTATCTAATTGCTTTAAGGCTAGTTTCAAGTTTTCTAAAATTCCAATAACAGAAATAATATATTCAGTCTTCTGTTGCAAAGAAATTAAAACTTCTAAAATTTGGTCTAAATACTCCTTCCCTGCAATGGCTACTTCAAACTTTGAAACAAGTAATTGGGCTTGCACAAACTCTTTGGCATAAGGAAGTGCTGTTTCGAGATCAATGTCTTCATCTATTAGTTCATAAGCTAAAGCAGACAGTGTTGCTCCTTCCTTAGCTTTTGACAAAATTTTAGTGACGTATTCATTTTCATCTACTGCATTTAATCGATGGGTTCGATTATTTTTATTATCGAATGTGTAATAAATAAATCTATACTTATTATTTGCAAAATAAATACTAGTGTTCGGATAAAATTCTAGCTGCTCTTGTATGTCTTCGTGTGATTCTAGATGTTTTCCGAGAACACACAAATAATTCATATCTAATGCCGTGTGTCTGTCCACATATTCCTTCCCTGATATTTCTAATGCGGTAGACTGATCCCATTCCCCAATTTGGCAGTTGGCAAACAACCCATATGGCGTACAGCGCATATGTGATCTTGTCCAATATTGATAATAAGAAAGCTTAAGTTTTAATTTATCCCCTTCTGATCGGTTTTTACTGTCTAAGATTTGATTTAATAAGCTTGGAGATGCTAAGAAAAGGCTATCTTCATTTTCTATACTTAGTGCTTCATATTCCTTTTCGAATTCATCAATCTTTGATATTGGGTGCTGCGGAGTCCTAAGAATAAATTTATCATAGAAAACTAAGTCTTTCATTAAATAATAATTGGAATTAATATTAAAGGATTAAAATAGATTAATTTCTAAACTAATCTTTTAGTAGTCCTATAAATTCCGACATTATTCTAAATAAAATACTTCGATCTTCTGATATTACATCGACAGTTCCTGTCATATTAGGAGAAAATGGCACAACAAAGTCATGATCAGTTTTCACAATATCGTTCAGTGGAATTATCAGTTCATAAAAAAACTGGTTTTGAGTTTCCACATTAGTTAAAGAAGAAATATTTTGAACTTGACTGATAATTAAACCATATTCCTTATATGGATAGGCATCTAACTTTATAATGGCTTTGCTGCCTACTTTTACTTTTCCTATTCCAACACTCGGAGCATAAGCCCTAATAAATTTTTCTTCTGTAACATCTTCAAATGGAATGATATATCCCATCAGCGAGTTTTTATTTAATTTGGAATTTACTCCGAAGGAAGATAACCGTTCCATTTTACCCGATGACTCAGCCATAACGTAGAATTTTTCTTGCCATTCTAAGTAAAGAGTTTTCCAACCACTTATTAATTCGAGAAGTTCAAAGTGAAACTGATTTACGCTTTCACTTCGTTGTTCTAAAAGGCTTTCTTTCTGTAATTTCAAATCTTCTATTCGAATATCATTTTGCACATTCCCTTGCTTGATAGAAATTTCGTCTCTTAAATATTTATTTAAAATAACTTCTGCATTTTCTAACTCTACTTGAGATACTATTCCTTCTGCATATAATTCCTTTTTTCTATTTAGCTCTTTCTGGATCAATGCCAATTCCTGATCATAGATATTATATTCATCATTCATCTTTTGATTTAGCAGCTCAAGCTTTGCAACCTCTCTATTAATTGTTGATAATTGTATTTCTGTTCTATTCTGACCAAGAACTTGTTTATACTCCTTTATTTTTAAAATGATCTGACTGTAAGTGGGTTGTAACGATAAACCTAAAACCAGGTTCTGTAGCTCTTCAAGCTTATATATTTTATCTATAAGATCTCCTGATTCGATTGACTCAACATAATCGTTAAATTGATTGACATGTTCTGAGTTTGCTGTATTTCTGATATAGAATATTTTATCACCTTTTTTTACTTTGGCATTATTCTCTATTAACACATTACTTATATAGCCATCTACATTAGATATTATTGGTGTAGGTGGATTAGTGCTGGTTAATTCTGCTTTACATGTTATCTTATCAGGATATTTCAAAATGGAAGAAAAAATTAGAACAATAGTAATAACAAATGCCACTATAGTTATTCCACTTCTTAACAGCCAACCTGGTGCACTCCCTATCAAGTCATTTATCTCTGCTCCTTGATTATCTAGTTTTTCTAATTTATCAATTCTTTCTGCGTGGTCTTTTTTTATTTGTTGTTCAGAATATAAAAATCCCCCATATACATTTTCTTCCAATATTTCCTCCGATTCTGTGGATTCAGAATCTTTGTTTTTTATTATTTCATGTTTATCTTCGACTAAGCAATCGTTAATTTTTTTCTTTACCTTTTTCCAATTATCCTGGATATCTTTTGGTGAGAGAACCAAGATTTCAAGACCTTCTTTATACAGTTGATTCTTTTTACGCTTACTATTAGAAATAAATATGAATAAGTTTTGTGAAGGAACATGAATATCTGAACTTATAGTTTCTCCTCGATCGAAACATACCAATACATCCCTTCTAACTTTCAAATAAGAATAGTTCTTCTCTAAAAAAGCGAGAATCCGCTTTCTACTTTTATTTTTTATTTCTTTTTTCAAGGTCTAATTTAGCTTCCCAGTTCTAATTGGTTCTTTACTAAGGTAAAGTAATTCCCTCTCTTGCGGACAAGTTCATTATGTGTACCCATTTCTACAATTCTACCTTCTTCTAGTACAATTATTTGATCTGCACTTTTTACAGTACTTAATCTGTGTGCCACAACCACAGCTGTTTTACCCTTAAAGAATTTATTCAAATTTTGCATGATTACTTTTTCGTTATTTGCATCCAGAGCATTCGTAGCTTCATCAAACAAAATAAATTCTGGATTTTTATATACCGCTCGTGCAATGAGAAGCCTTTGTTTTTGACCTTGACTGATTCCATTTCCTTTCATACCAATAACCGTATTCAGACCTAATGGTAGACTATCGACAAAGTCCATAATATTAGCAGTGGACACAGATGCAATAACCTTAGGGTAATTAATTTCCTTATCACTTTCTGCAATATTAGCAGCAATGGTATCAGAAAACACATAACCTTCTTGCATGACCACGCCACACATTGCGCGCCAGATTTTCATGTATATAGAATCTAATCTATGATCACCAATAGTTAGTTTTCCTTCTGTGGGCTCGTAAAAACCTAAGATTAGTTTTATAAGAGTCGTTTTACCACTGCCACTTGTACCGACTATTGCCGTAGTCTTCCCTCTTGGTATTCTTAGATTAATATTCGTCAGTACTTTTTCTGTTATTGGAGTATATTGAAATGAAACATTACTAAACACTATATCACCGTCTGGCACTACATCTAACTTTTGTTCTTTTTCAGACTCTTCGTTTTGCGTATCATGTATTTCAGACAATCGCTCTAAACTTATCTTGGCATCTTGAGCAGATCTTATAAACCCAACAAGTTGTTGCAAAGGAGAGTTTAGCTGACCTATTATATATTGTATCGCCAACATCATCCCAAGAGTCATTTCACCATCCACAACAGCTTTTGCTGCAACAAAGGTTATTATAATATTTTTAAATTCATTTATAGATAAGGCACCTGCATCTTGGTATTGAGCTATGCTCAGTGCCTTCATTTGAGTCCTAAATAATTTAGCTTGGATACTTGCCCACTTCCATCTTCTTTTAAGTTGACTCCCTTGCAATTTTATTTCTTGCATACCCTGAATAATCTCGATAACAGAATCTTGATTTTCAGCCATTTCTTGAAAGGCTCGATTATCAACTACCTTTCTCATTCTAAGGAAGATAAAAATCCACCCTAGATATGCCATTGCAGATATTAAAAATATCAGGAAGATCGGTACTGAATAAATAGCCAAAACAAAGGCAAAAACAATTAAATTTAAAAACGACAATAATACAGTCAGAACCGACTGTGTCAAAAAGGATTCTATTCTTTTATGGTCTCCTATCCTTTGTAAAAGGTCACCAATATTCTTGGTATCAAAAAAGCTTATTGGCAGCTTCATTAGCTTTAGTAAAAAGTCTGCTATCAGACTTACATTTATGCGCACGCTGATGTGTAAGAGTATCCAACTTTGGATGAACCTAACAACTGTAGAGCTTACAAATAACATTAGTTGCCCTAATAAAATAATATATATGAAATTGAGATTTTTAGTATCAATTCCTATATCTACTAAGCTCTGAGTCAAAAAAGGAAAAATCAATTGAAAAACTGTACCTAATAAAAGGCCTAGCATCAATTGGGTAATTAATTTTTTATGTTGATATAGATATTGAAGTAAAAACCCAAACCCCTTTTTACTATCCTCTCCAGCATGCTGGTCATTAAATACTGGCGTAGTTTCTAAAAGTAATGCTATACCATTCTCTGTTTTATAATTCCATCCTTTAGAAAATTCATTTATGGTAAGCTTGTATTTCCCATTTGCTGGATCAGATATCCATACGTGCTTCTTCGTTATTTTATAAACGACGATAAAATGATCTTGATTCCAGTGAGCAATCGCCGGTAGTGGAGCTTTCATCAGAGATGGACTTTCACCGTTATCTACTAAAGGTATTTTCACTGCTAATGATCGCAATCCTATAAGCTCAGCCGCCTCGCCGATACCTTTCAAACTCACACCTTCTTTATCTATATAGCACTTTTCTCTGAGGTACGATAATGAGTAGCTCTTTCCATAATATTTCGCAATTATCCTCAGACAAGTAGGTCCACAGTCCATGGAGTCTAATTGCTTATAATGAGGAAATGAAATCATATTCTGATATTAGTAAGAATTATAAGGTGTAATTCAAAATCTTGAGCACGATTCTAAACAAACAGTAATAATGAATCAGAATAGGTGAGCATAATAAAGATCAAAGATAATATAGACCTTTCCTCACTTAATTACTGGTGTAGTTTAAAAAAGATCTATCTCATAATGTTACAAGTTAATTGTCTCAATATTTAGGAAGAAGTGATAAGCCATGTTTGACAAATAAAAGACATAATAAGAAAAGCCAGCAATTACTAAATGGCCAATACCGGAACAAGTAAAATAGAAAACCTAAGTGATGCAAGGAGATATTGTAAACAATATAATAACAGACCCTTATCTGTTTATAAAAATATGCTAGTAATTCATACTGCAAAACTGACCGCCATACCATACTGGATTCGAGCATCGAAAAATCCAATATATAGAAAAATAAACAAATAATTAATCAATATTTATTTAGTTAAATTTTATTTATTTCCCTATTTTCAGTATTATTTATTTGATTAAAATTATAATTCATGAAGAATGAAAAACTAAAGTTGTTAGAATTTAAAATGGAAACAATTACAAAATTTAATGATTTAAAAATTAAAGGTGGGGCTCTCACTACTAATCAATCAACTGTTGCACCCGATGTACCGAAATTGACATATGGAGATTGTATTCCACATGGTCCCGTTTCTTCTAGACCTTGTTAAACAATATTCAATTAAAACGAAAATAAGATCTAAGCTAAACAACAAAGTTGTTTGGCTTTTCTTTTGTCTAAACAAATCAATTACTTACAACAGTGCAATCTGTAAGGATATCCTGGCTATTAATAAATAAAGCCGACAGTTGCTTGTACAAATCTCACAAGGATCGAAACTCGGCAATTGTAAAAAGTGGAGTCCCAACTATAGTTCAATTTAATATTGAAGGCTTACCCATTTAGCTCCAGTTGTTAAATTAAATTATTCCATTGATAATTCGCATAGCTGACGGCCAATTGATGGAGGAGAAATAGTCAAGGTTGACTCGTAAGAGTCATTCAT
>Ga0114957_1000036_pt1 | contig 179129 bp, 156 predicted proteins | sample BantaG_FD_87175 | JGI IMG/M metagenome (GOLD analysis project Ga0114957, IMG submission 87175) | Marine algal microbial communities from Bantry Bay, Ireland - BantryBay_4 metaG | ecosystem: Host-associated > Algae > Red algae > Unclassified | place: Bantry Bay, Ireland | collected 2014-11-21 | reverse complement strand
GCTGATCGGTCTCACGGGCGGCATCGCCAGCGGCAAGACGCTCGTCTCCGATCGTTTCGCGCGGCATGGCGTTCCCGTGATCGATGCGGACCTGCTCGCACGAGAGGTCGTACGGCCCGGTTCTCGCGGACTGAACGCCTTGATCACGCACTTCGGCACGGCGATCCTGACCACGAAGGGCGAGCTCGACCGCGCGGCGCTCCGAGAGATGATCTTCGTCAACCCGCCGGACCGCGCCGTCGTGGACGAGACCCTGCACCCGCTGATTCGCGAGCGGTCGGAGCGCCGGATCGCCGAGGCGCGGGCGGCCGGACATGGCTACGCCGTGTATGCCGTGCCGTTGCTGGTCGAGACGGATCAGACGTCGCGCTTCGATCGCATCGTCGTGGTCGACGTGCCGGTCGAGGTGCAGCTCGAACGGCTGCTGGCACGCGACGGCTCGAACGACGCACAGGCCCGAGCGATGCTCGCGGCGCAGGCGACCCGCGCAGACCGGCTCGCCGTCGCGGACGACGTCATCGACAACACCGGAACCGTGGAGGCGACGCTCGCCCGCGTCGACGAGCTGCACGAGCGCTACGCGGCATCCGCGGCGATGAACGCGAGACCACCCCGCGACTGATGGCCCGAGTCGCCGTCGATGCGGAGCCACAGCGGTGCCCGGCGACGGCGCTCGACGTGTCCGATCCCGCCCACGAGATCTACCTCGACACGATGGAAGTGGTGGAAGTGGTGGAAGTGGTGGAAGTGGTGGATCGTGCGGCGCGCATCGTCGCGTCGACTACCTCGATCTGTCTTCACGGCGACTCGAGCGCTCGCTGATCAGTGCGTCCACGACAGACCGGTTGGCCTCGGGGAACGTCAGCGACCCCAGCTCGCTCAGCGCTGCCCATCGAAGCGTCTGCCCCTCGCGTCCGGCGGGCGTTCCGTCGAACCGCGTGACGTCCATGAAGTGGAGTCGCACGCGCTTGTCGGGATAGGCGTGCACGAGCGTGCACCGCGGCACGAAGGCGGTCGGCACGATGTCGAGCTCCTCGCCGAGCTCGCGGACGAGCGCGGCGTCGAGCGTCTCGCCCGGCTCGACCTTGCCGCCGGGGAACTCCCAGCGATCGCCCTGGTGCTGCCCGGGCTTGCGGAGTGCGAGCAGCACGTGCTCGGCGGCCGGATTCCACACGATGCCGGCGACGACCTCGAGAGTGCTCATGGTGCCCCCGGCCGGGTCCTGCGCGGTATCGTCGCCGTCCGTCTCAGCTGCGATAGTCGGCATTCACGCTCACGTACTCGTGCGAGAGATCGCTGGTGTAGACCTCGGCCGCGGCATCGCCCCGCCCGAGATCGATCGTGATCGCGATCTCCGCGGCGGCCATGACCGCGGCGCCGCGCGCCTCGGTATAGCCGTCGGCAATACCGCCGCGCTCGAACGCACACACGTCGCCCAGCGTGACGGTCACGCCCGCGGGATCGAGTTCGGCGACGTCGGCCTTGCCGATCGCCATCAGCAGCCGCCCGACGTTCGCGTCGCTCGCGAACATCGCGGTCTTGACCAGCGGCGAGTTCGCCACGCTATAGGCCACCGCGCGACACTCGTCGCGGTCGCGCCCCCCCTCGACACGGACGGTGATGAACTTGGTCGCCCCTTCGGCATCGCGCACGATCGCCTGCGCGAGGTCGATGAAGACGGCGTCGAGCGCGCGAGTGAACGCCTGCCAGTCGCTGGCCGTCGTGCCGGCAGCCATCGCGTCCGTGGCCGGCGCATCGGTCGCCGTCAGCTCTCCCGGAGACAGCGACGCACCCTGCCCCGTCGCGCACAGCACGCAGGCATCGTTGGTCGACGTGTCGCCGTCGACGCTGATCGCGTTGAAGGACACCTCGACCGCACGCTCGAGCGCGTCGTGCAGATCGGCCTGCTCGATCGTCGCATCGGTGAACACATAGGCCAGCATCGTCGCCATGTGCGGCTCGATCATGCCGGCGCCCTTGGCCAGGCCGGTCACCGAGATCGTCGACCCGTCGGCCAGCGTCACGCGTCGCGAGGTGAGCTTGGGGACCGTGTCGGTCGTCATGATGCCGGCGGCGGCCGATCGCCACGCCTCGAGCGATGCCGACTCGCCCGGCGTCGACGCGTCGGGCGCCGCTGCGTCGCGAGCCGCTGCGTCGGGCGCCGCAACGTCGGGTGCCGGCGCAGCGAGCGCCGACGCGGCCGCGACGATGCCGGTCCGCATCCTGTCGTCGGGCAGCAGCTGTCCGATCACGCCGGTCGAGAACGGCAGGACGGCTGTCGTGTCGACGCCGAGCGCGTCCGCCACCGCCTCGCAGTGGCCGCGCGCCATCGCGATGCCGGGCTCACCGGTGCCGGCGTTGGCGTTTCCGGCGTTGACGAGCAGCGCCCGAATGCTGCCGCCCGAGGCGACGACGTGCTCGCGGGCCACCGTGACGGGCGCCGCGGCAAATGCACTCTTCGTGAAGACCGCCGAGGCAACGGTACCGTCGGCGAGCCGCATCAGCACCAGATCGGGCGAGCCGTCCCGCTTGACGCCGCAGGCGACGGTCGCGAGCTCGACGCCCGCGACGGGAAACGCGGGTTGCAGTGACAGGCGCACGGGCATCGACGGGTCGCCTCAGGTCAGCTTGCCGTGGCAGTTCTTGTATTTCTTCCCGGAACCGCAGGGGCAGGGGTCGTTGCGCCCGAGCTTGCCGCCCTCGCGACGGAACGGCTGGGCCGGCACGTCGGCCGGAGGATGCCGCTCGGCGGCCGCACCACGCTGTGCGGCCGCCGCCGCCACCGCGGCATCGGCGGGGTGATCGGCACGGTCGGTGTCGCTGCCGCGCGGTCTCGTCGGGGTGTCCCCGGCCGGCGATCGCCCCTCGCCCTCGTCCGCGAGCGCACTCTGCACCGCACGGTGCTCGTAGCTGACCTTCGGCGGCGGTGGCGGCGCGACGCGCTCTTCGGCACGCTCGGCCTGCTCGGGGCTCTTGACCTGCACCTTCGACAGCACGGTCACTACATCGCTCTTGTACTCGTCGAGCATGTTGGTGAAGAGCGCGAACGCCTCCTTCTTGTACTCCTGCTTCGGATTCTTCTGCGCGTAGCCGCGCAGTCCGATGCTCTGGCGCAGGTAGTCCATGCCGGCCAGGTGCTCCTTCCAGTGCTCGTCCAGCGCCTGCAGCATCACGTACTTCTCGAAGCGGCGGAGCCCCTCCTCGCCGGCCGCCGCCTCCTTGGCGTCGTAGTCGGCGACGAGCTGCTCGACGATGCGTTCACCGATCGAGGCCTCGGGCAGGTCCGGCTCGGCGGCGAGCCAGCCACGCACGTCGAAGCGCTGGTTCGTCATGGTCTCGAGTTCCTGCTCGAGCCCCTCGAGGTCCCAGGCCTCCTCGATCGAACCGGGCGGGACGAAGCGCGCGACCACGTTCGGGATCATCTCCTCGCGCAGCTCGTCGATCTCGTCCCGGACGCTCTCCGCCTCCATGTACTCGTTGCGTTGCTCGTAGACGACCTTGCGCTGATCGTTCGCGACGTCGTCGTACTCGAGGAGGTTCTTGCGCATGTCGAAGTTGTGTCCCTCGACCTTCCGCTGTGCGTTCTCGATGGCCTTGGTGACCCACGGGTGCTCGATCGCCTCGCCTTCCTGCATGCCGAGCTTCTGCATGAGATTGCCGACGCGCTCGCTCGCGAAGATACGCATCAGGCTGTCTTCGAGCGAGAGGTAGAAGCGCGTGGAACCCGGATCGCCCTGCCGGCCCGAACGCCCGCGGAGCTGATTGTCGATCCGGCGTGACTCGTGACGCTCGGTGCCGATGATGTGCAGGCCACCGGCCTTCAGCACGGCCTCGTGGCGCTGGTCCCAGTCCGTGCGGGCGCCACCCTTGGCCGCGTCGTCGGAATCGGCGTCGCCGGAGGTCAGCATGGCGGCGAGTTCGGCCTCGAGACTGCCGCCGAGCACGATGTCGGTACCCCGACCGGCCATGTTGGTCGCGATCGTGACCGCGCCCGGACGACCGGCGTTCTCGATGATGCTGGCCTCCCGTTCGTGCTGCTTGGCGTTCAGCACCTCGTGCTTGATGCCCTTCTTGTCGAGCAGGCCCGACAGGTACTCCGACGTCTCGACCGAGGTGGTGCCGACCAGCACGGGCTGCCGGTTCTGCGAGCACTCCTCGATGTCCTCGATGATCGCGTCGTACTTCTCGGCGGGCGTCAGGAAGACGAGATCGGCGCGATCGTCCCGGACCATCGCCCGGTGGGTCGGGATGACCACGACCTCGAGGCCGTAGATCTGCTGGAACTCGTAGGCTTCGGTGTCGGCCGTGCCGGTCATGCCCGCGAGCTTGTCGTAGAGCCTGAAGAAGTTCTGGAAGGTGATCGACGCGAGCGTCTGGTTCTCCTTCTGGATCTGCACGCCTTCCTTCGCCTCGATCGCCTGGTGGAGTCCCTCGGACCAGCGCCGCCCGGGCATGGTGCGTCCGGTGAACTCGTCGACGATCACGATCTGGTTGTCCGAGACGATGTACTCCTTGTCCTTCGTGTAGAGCGCGAGCGCCCGGAGCGCGGCGTTCAGGTGATGCAGCACGGCGATGCGGGACGCATCGTAGAGACTCTCGCCTTCCTCGAGGATGCCGTCCTCGACCAGCAGGTCCTCGACCCGCTCCATGCCCTCCTCGGTCAGGTGCACCTGCTTGCTCTTCTCGTCGACCGAGTAGTCGCCCTCGCCCTCCTCCGACTGCTGGCGCGCGAGTCGCGGCACGACGGCATTGAGTTTCGTGTAGAGCTCGCTGTCGCCGTCGGCCGGCCCGGAGATGATCAGCGGCGTGCGCGCCTCGTCGATCAGGATCGAGTCGACCTCGTCGACGATCGCGAAGTTGAGCCGGCGCTGCACCTTCTGCTCGGGCGAGTGCGCCATGTTGTCGCGCAGGTAGTCGAAGCCGAACTCGTTGTTGGTGCCGTAGGTGACGTCGCAGCCATAGGCCTCGCGCCGCTCCTCGCTGGAGAGGCCGTTGACGATGATCCCGACCGTCAGGCCGAGGAAACCGTAGAGCTTCGTCATCCATTCGGCGTCACGCCGGGCCAGGTAGTCGTTGACGGTGATGACGTGCACGCCCTCGCCGGGCAAGGCGTTCAGGTAGACCGCCGTGGTGGCCACCAGCGTCTTGCCCTCGCCGGTGCGCATCTCGGCGATCTTGCCGCTGTGCAGCACCATGCCGCCGATCATCTGCACGTCGAAATGGCGCATGCCGAGCGCGCGCTTGCCGGCCTCGCGCACGACCGCGAAGGCTTCGGCGAGCAGGGAGTCGAGCTTCGCACCCTGGGACAGACGCTCGCGAAACTCGGCGGTCTTGGCGACCAGCGCCTCGTCGTCCAGCGCGGCGATGGTCGACTCCAGCGCGTTGATCGCGTCGACCTCGCGCGCGAGACGCTTGACCGTCCGGTCGTTGCTGCTGCCGACGATCTTCTTGACGAGATTACCTAACATGAATCCGAATCCTGTCGCTGCCATGGCAGCCGTTATGCGCCTGTACCGGACATCGACACGGCACGTCCGGCGCGCTCGCGCGCATCGGACGCGATGCCGGCGTCGCACGCGGCATTATGGCACCGAACCTCGGATCGACCGGAAGTTCAGCGGACGTACAGGGCCGGGTCCAGCGGCGCGCCGTGCCGACGCACCTCGACGTGGACATGCGGCCCGGTCGAGCGCCCGCTAGAGCCGAGTGTCGCGATGGCCTCGCCCTTGCGCACCCGGTCGCCGAGCGCGACGAGGTTGCTCTGATTGTGCGCATAGCGCGTGCGGTAGCCGGCGCCGTGTTCAATCTCCACGAGATTGCCGTAGCCGCCGTTTCGGCCCGACCACGTCACCACACCGTCTGCGAGCGCGTGCAGCGGCGTCCCGACCGGCCCGGCATAGTCCACGCCGTGATGCATCTGCCGACGTCCGCTCAGGGGTGACGCGCGATAGCCGAACCCCGAGGTCCTGACGATGCCGACCGCCAACTGCCCGCCGACGCGTCGGTCATGCGCGGCGCGGCGGTCGTCGAAGATGCGCGCCATGCGGGCCGACTGCACCGCCAGCGGTTCGATCGCGCCGCGCGACAACTCGTCCAGTGCATCGCGTGCGGAAGTGGCGTCTCCCACCGTCGGCACCTGCGATGGCGGGAGGTCGAGATCGAACTCCCCGTCGTCGAGCCCGGCGACATCGGCGAGCCGGACGAACAACATGCGAAGCCGAAGAATCTCGGCTCGCACTCGCCCGAGCTCGGACCAGACGGAATCGGATGCAGGTCGCGCGTGGTCGGGTGCACCCCCGACGGGCCTGTCGTCATCGGGCAGGGCGTCGGCGACCGCACCGCGCCCGGCAGAGCCGGCGTCGGCCTCACCGGCCACCGCGTCCGCTCTCGCTGCGCCGACGCTCGGGACACCCGGGGCATTGTCCGGCCGGGACCGCGCGTCCGCGGCGACGAGAGGCGGGTCGTCCGGCATCGCCGGCCGCCGTTCCGAACCCGCGACGAAGCCGAGCGCGGCGCTGCAGAGCAGCGCGCCGGCCAGCAGTGCCAGGGAAATCGCGTCGGGGCCTCGGGCGATGACAGGCGGCACCCCGGCGTGCTTCAATCGTGACACGGCCCCACGCGTCGCCTGCACTCGACCGCGATCGCTCCGGAAGAACCCGGCCACGCGGGACGAGGCGATCACACCCGGTGAGACTGGCCTTTCCATGAGAACCTTCGACACCCTGATCGGACCGGCGGCGCGCGCGGCCATGCGCGAAGACCGGCGCATCAGGGAGGTGATTTCACGGATCGTGCCAGCGGACTCGCTCGCTCACGTGACCTTCTGTCGGGCCGAGGGAAGGCAGCTGAAGGTGACGATGGACAGCGCGGCCTGGATCCCCAAGCTGCGCTTCTGCGAGCGGTCGCTTCTCACCGCGCTCGCGATCGACGGCCTCGAACTTCGCACCGTCACCTGGCACGTGGCCCCGGCCGCCGAGCCGGTCGGACGGCGCACGAGATCGCGAGTGGCCCGCGGCGGCTCGGCGCGCGCCGCGCGGGCGCTGATGTCGGCGGTGCCCGGCGAAAGTGGCGGCTCCGCGGACGAGCTGGCCCGTCAGCTCGAACGGCTGGCGACGCGGCTGCTCGACAGGGACGGTGACGGTCAGCCGGGCGATTGACGCCCGGCGCGAGGATGAATCGTCAGCCGACCGCTTCCTGCGGCTGGACGTAGGAGATCGGCGCGGCGTCGACATCCTCGAAGACGACTTCCTCGTGGCTCGACGCGTTGGCGAGCATCTCCCGAAGCAACAGGTTGTTCAGGGCATGGCCCGACTTGTAGCCGCTGAACGAGCCGATCAGGCTGTGGCCGAGCAGATAGAGGTCGCCGATCGCGTCGAGAATCTTGTGCCGCACGAACTCGTCGCGGTAGCGCAGCCCGTCTTCGTTCAGGACCCGGTATTCGTCGATGACGATGGCGTTGTCCATGCTGCCGCCGAGCGCGAGGTCGCGCTTTCTCAGGGCCTCGATGTCGCGCATGAAGCCGAAGGTGCGGGCGCGGCTGATCTCGCGCACGAAGGACGTCGTCGAGAAGTCGACCTCGGAGGTCTGTACGCCGCCGGCGAACACCGGATGGTCGAAGTCGATCGTGAACTTCACCTTGAACCCGTCGAAGGGCTCGAAGCGGGCCCACTTCTCGCCGTCACGCACCTCGACGGGCTTGCGGATGCGGATGAAGCGCTTGGGCGCCCCCTGCTCGAGGATACCGGCCGACTGCACGAGGAAGACGAAGGGGGCGGCGCTGCCATCCATGATCGGGACTTCGTCGGCCGAGAGATCGACGAAGCAGTTGTCGATGCCCAGCCCGGCGAGGGCCGACATCAAATGCTCGACCGTCGAGACGCGGACGCCGTCGACCGCGAGCGTCGTGGCGAGTTCGGTGTCGTGTACGTTGAGGGCGGTACCGGGGACGACCTTCGGCGGGTTGCTGTCGACGCGGCGAAAGACCACGCCCGTGTCGATGGGCGCCGGCACCAGGGTCAGGTAGACCTTGCGTCCGGTGTGCAGGCCGATGCCGGTCGCACGGATGGTGTTCTTCAAGGTTCGCTGTCGAATCACGTCTGTTCCCGCTGCGCTCGCCGAATGCCGTGCCGTGTATATAGCAGCGGAATCGGGCGATCACAGATCTGGCGCGTCACGAAACCGCACGCGCCCCCGACGCCGTTCCCGACGCCCCCGGAATCGGAGAGTGTCCACCACGGAACGGCGACTCGAAATCGCTCCCGGGGACTGGCTCGTACCGAACGCGCCGTCTCACCCTGGAACCGGCAGCATGTTACAAGAACGGCCTGCCCTCGGTGAGGTAACTCCCCCGCTTGTAATCTGCAATCGGGTGCATCGTCACGCATGGCGCCCGAGACACGCGCGGCAGCGATCCTCGACCGCACGGGTGTCTGGACGAGACGTCACGGCAGCGCGCGCGGCGCCGACCTTTCCTGGTCGGACGCCGCACCCGACGAGCGGTCACTCGACCGCCGGCCGATCGGCCGGTCGGTCGGCCGATCAGTCCGCCTGGCGACGCAGGAAGGCCGGGATGTCGAGGTAGTCGACATCATGGCCGCTGCTGGCCGGTCCGGTGCCGCGAGCGGCGCCCTGGGCAGTCTTGCGCTCGATCGACGGGCGAGCGGCGTAGCGGCCGTCGGGGCCGTACGGGGAATGCGTCTGTCCGCCCGCCTGGCCCTGAGCACTGCCGTGACCGCCGCCATGACCGCCGATGGGCTGACCGCCGACATGTCCGCCGACATGTCCGCCGGCATGACCGCCTGCGGCTTGGGCACCCTGCGCGCGAACGCCGCGGACCGGCTGCGGCACCGAACGGATCTGCGCCTGCTGGGGATGACCGAGTCCGGTCGCGACCACGGTCACGCGCAGCTCGCCGTCGAGGCTGTCGTCGATCGCCGTGCCCACGACCACGGTCGCGTCGTCGGCGGCGAAGTCGCGGACCACGTTGCCCACTTCCTCGAACTCACCGATCGCCATGTCCATGCCGGCGGTGATGTTGACGAGGATGCCACGCGCACCGGCGAGATCGATGTCCTCGAGCAGCGGGCTGGAGATGGCCATCTCGGCCGCCTCGGTCGCCCGTTCGTCGCCACGCCCGACGCCCGATCCCATCATCGCGAGACCCATCTCGCTCATGACCGTGCGCACGTCCGCGAAGTCGACGTTGATCAGGCCCGGGTTGGTGATCAGCTCGGCGATGCCCTGCACGGCGCCGCGCAACACGTCGTTGGCCGCCCCGAAGGCGTCGAGCAGCGAGATGTTCTTGCCGAGCACCGACAGGAGCTTCTCGTTCGGGATCGTGATCAGGGAGTCGACCTGGCTGCGAAGTTCCTCGATACCGGCCTCGGCGATGCGCATGCGCTTGGGTCCCTCGAACGGGAAGGGCTTGGTCACGACCGCGACGGTCAGCACGCCCATCTCGCGAGCGATCTGCGCAACGACCGGAATGGCGCCGGTGCCGGTACCCCCACCCATGCCGGCGGTGATGAACAGCATGTCCGTCCCCTGGATCAGATCCTGGATGCGGTCACGATCCTCCATCGCCGCCTGTCGGCCGATCTCGGGATTGGCGCCCGCGCCGAGCCCCTTCGTGATGCTCTGTCCGATGTGCAGGACGCTGTTCGCACCCATGCTCTTCAACGCCTGGGCGTCGGTGTTCGCGCAGATGAAATCCACGCCCTCGATGCCCGCGGCGACCATGTGCTGCACGGCATTGCTGCCGCCTCCGCCCACGCCGACGAGCTTGATCACGGGTGCGTCATTGATCGAATCGACCAGTTCGTATGCCACTTTGGTGTTCTCCTTGAGTATGTGTGAGTACGTTCTCTCGCGGTCCGCGTCCGGTATCAACCGACTTCACGCATCCGCTCCCCGAACTGCCTGTCTACCTCGCGATCCGTTCGCCCTCGCCTACAGGTACTGACGGAACCACTCGGCCATCCGCTTCAACAGGCCCTGTTCGGAGCGCGTGTCGACCGGTTCACTACGCGGGTTTCTTCTTCGTTGCTGCCCGTAGAGCAGCAATCCCACACCCGTTGCATGGATGGGATTTCGCGTCACTTCGCTCAGCCCATCGACGTGTTGCGGCACTCCCAGCCGCACTGGCATGTGGAAGATCTCCTCCGCCAGTTCAACCACTCCCTCCATCTTCGACGTGCCACCGGTCAGGACCACCCCGGCCGCACACGATTCCTCGAATCCGCTCCGCCGCAGCTCGCCCTGCACGAGACCGAGCAGTTCCTCGTAGCGGGGCTCGACGATCTCGGCGAGCGTCTGCCGCGCGAGTCGCTTGGCGGGACGATCCCCGACACCCGGCACCTCGATCGTGTCCCCCGGGCTCGCCAGTTGCGTCAGTGCGCAGGCGTACTTGACCTTGATCTCCTCGGCGAACTGCGTCGGCGTGCGAAACGCGACCGCGATGTCGTTGCTGACCTGGTCCCCGGCGATCGGGATGACGGCCGTGTGCCGGATCGCCCCGTCGGTGAAGACCGCGATGTCGGTCGTGCCACCCCCCATGTCGACGAGCAGCACGCCGAGATCGCGCTCGTCGTCGGTGAGCACCGAGTGACTCGACGCGAGCTGCTCGAGGATCACGTCCTCGACCTCGAGGTTGCACAGCCGGATGCATTTCGTGATGTTCTGAGCGGCGCTGATCGAGCCGGTGACGAGATGCACCTTCGCCTCGAGCCGGACGCCCGACATGCCGACCGGCTGCGTGATCCCGTCCTGGTCGTCGATGACGTATTCCTGCGGCAGCACGTGGATGATCCGCTGATCCGCGGGAATCGCGACCGCCTTGGCCGCGTCGATCACGCGCTCGACGTCCTCGTCCTCGACCTCCGCGTTGCGGATCGCGACGATTCCGTGGGAGTTCATGCTCCGGATGTGGCTGCCGGCGATGCCGGCGAACACCGACGCGATCTTCACGTCGGCGATGCGTTCCGCCTCGGCGACCGCCTTCGAGATCGCCTCGACCGTGTTGTCGATGTTGGTCACGACGCCCTTCTTCAGGCCCTGCGACGGGTGCGAACCCATGCCGATCAGCTCGATGGCGCCCTCCTCGTCGATCTCGGCCACCATCGCCACGATCTTCGAGGTGCCGATGTCGAGTCCGACGACCATCTGCCGCGCGCCGTTCGCCGCGCTTCCGGTCGCACCCTGCATCGTGTTCGATCCTGCCATGGTCAACCGGCCTCCCTGTTCGTCATGCCCGTCGCGGCGGCGCCCCGGAGCGCGAAACCGTTGGTGTAGCGCATGTCGAATCGCGCGGCCTGTCCGCCGAGCGGCGGCACGAGGCGATCGTAGATATCGACGAAGCGGGCGAGCCGGAGCGCCTGCTCCTCGTAGCCGAGCCGCACCGTCACGTCGTTGGAGAGTTCGAGTGTCTGCGAACGGCGCGCATCCTCCTCGAGCGCATCGAGCAGCACGCCGAAGCGCTCCAGTTCCAGCGAGTAGCGCCGGTAATCCTCGAACACGTCCCGGAAACGGCTTTCCGCCCCGGCAAGACGCGGCAGCTCGGCGAACACCTCGCGCCACTCCGCGTGACGCACATCGTCGCCCGCGAGCTGCGGCGGGTGGAAGAGGACGAGTTGCTTGCTCAGCAGCGCGTCGTCGTTCCAGAGCGCGGCGGGTTCGTGTTCGTCCACTTCGATGGAGAGGCGTCCGGGCCAGACGCGTCCGACGCGTGCCCCGGCGACCCAGGGCAGCGCCTCGACATCGCGGCGCACGACGTCCACGTCCAGACCGTAGAAGCCGAGCCGGACCTGTTCGACGATGCGCTCGCGCAGCGTGTCGCGGTCGGTGTAGTCGAGCGTGCCGAGCACGTCGACGTCGGTGACGGGAAAACGCAGCGGATCGTTCGCGAGCCGCGTCAGCACGTACAAGGCGACGACGAACAGCAGCAGCCCTGCCGCGCCGATCGTCACGCGCAGGCGAGTCGCCGCGGACGGCTCGCCGACTCGCACGACGCGGCGTTCGATCGTCGCGGCCGTCATGCCAGCGCCTCCGGTGCATCGTGAATGGAGCCGCTGGCCGTCGTGCTGCCTTCCGGGGCGAAGCCGTTGCCGTTGCCGAGACCCGAGCCGGATCCGGCGCTCAGCGTGCCCTCGAGGATGCGCTCGCAGAGCGCCGCGAACTCCAGCCCCGCCGCCCGCGCGGCAATCGGGACCAGGCTATGAGCCGTCATGCCGGGCGCGGTGTTGCATTCGATGAAGCAGGGATTTCCGGCGTGGTCGAGGATGAAGTCGATGCGCGCCCAGCCCGCGCAGCCGAGTGTGTCGAAGGCAAGCCGCGCGAGCACGTCGAGGCGTTCGAGCGTCGCCGCCGGCAACGGCGCCGGACACAGGTACTCGGTGTCCGACGCGACGTATTTCGCGTGATAGTCGTAGAAATCGCCGGCGGCGCGCAACGCGACCGCCGGCAGCGTCTCTCCACCGATCAGCCCGACCGTCACCTCGAGCCCGGGCAGCCGGCGTTCGAGGAGGACAGCGCCGTGCCGTCGCGCCGCTTCGAACGCGGCCGGCAGCGCCGCCTCGTCGTCGAGCATCGAGATGCCGATGCTGGAGCCTTCGGCGACCGGCTTGACGACCAGCGGCAGGCCCAGCGTCGTCAGCGCGGCCCGGGCTTCGTCGAGCGTGCGCACGCAGGCGGCCTCGGGCGTCGGCACGCCGGCCAGTCCGCACAGGGCCTTGGCGCGCCACTTGTCCATCGACAGCGCCGAGGCGGCGACGCCACTGCCGGTGTACGGCACGCCGGCCAGATCGAGCGCGCCCTGCACCGTGCCGTCCTCGCCCCCACGCCCGTGAAGGATCAGGAAGGCGCGGTCGAAGCGACCCTCCAGCAGCGCACGACCGATGTCGCGCCCGGCGTCGATCGCGTGAGCGTCGATACCACGCTCGCTGAGCGCCTCGAAGACCTGCTGGCCGCTCATCAGCGATACCTCGCGTTCGGCCGACCACCCGCCCATCACGACGGCCACCTTGCCGAAGCGCCTGCCGCCGCGTTCGCCGTCGCCATCGTGCCCGGCGCCGGCCAGCGTCATCGCGTCATCGGTACGTTCGCTCATCATGCATCCGCCCCCGCCGTCGCCCCGACATCCGCGCCCGGCGCGAAGCGCTCGTTCAGCGTGCCGGCCAGGCTGCCCACCGAGCCCGCGCCCAGGGTCAGCACGACATCCCCGTCGACGAGCACGCGCGCGAGCGCTTCCGGCACGGTCTCGATGGCCTCGACGAAGATCGGGTCGACGGCACCACGGTTGCGGATCGCTCGGGCGAGGGCGCGCCCGTCGGCGCCGATGATCCGTTCCTCGCCGGCCGGATAGACCTCGGTCAGGAGCAACACGTCCGGCACGCTCAGCACATCGGCGAAGTCGTCGAACAGGTCTCGCGTGCGCGAGAAGCGGTGCGGCTGGAACACGACCACGAGCCGTCGATCGGGCCAGCCACCCCGGATCGCGGCGAGCGTCGCGGCGACCTCGGTCGGGTGATGTCCGTAGTCGTCGACGAGCTCGGCAGTGCCGCCGTCGACGTGCAGCGGCGCGTGCCGCTGCGCGCGCCGGCCGATGCCCTCGAAGCGGGCGAGCGCTCGCTTGCAGGCGCGGACGTCCACGCCGAGCTCGAGGGCGACGGTGATCGCGGCCAGTGCATTCAGGACGTTGTGGTCTCCGGGCAGATTCAGCGTCACTCCGGAGATCTCCCGACGGTGATCGTCACCGTCGTCCACGCGCACGTCGAAGTGCATGCGGAGTCCGTCCTGGCGAACGTTCAGCGCCCGCACGCTCGCCTCCTCCGAGAAACCGTAGCTGCGGATCGGACGGGCGATGCGCGGCAGCACGTCGCGGATGTGCTCGTCGTCGATGCACAGGATCGCGAGCCCGTAGAACGGCAGGTGCAGCAGGAAGTCGACGAACGTCCGCTTGAGTCGCTCGAAGTCACCGCCGTAGGTCGAGAGATGATCGGCATCGATGTTGGTCACGATCGCCATGACCGGCTGCAGGTAGAGGAAGGAGGCGTCGCTTTCGTCGGCCTCGGCCACCAGCCAGTCCGACTGCCCGAGGTAGGCGTTGCGGCTCGAGCTGTTCAGGCGCCCGCCGATGACGTAGGTCGGGTCGATGCCCCCTTCGTCGAGCAGGCTCGCGACCAGACTGGTCGTGGTGGTCTTGCCGTGCGTGCCGGCGACGGCGATGCCCTGCTGGAAGCGCATGAGCTCGGCCAGCATCTCGGCACGACGCACGACCGGCAGCGCGAGCTCGCGCGCGCGGACGAGCTCCGGGTTGTCCTCGGGCACGGCGGTCGAGACCACGACCACGTCGGCGTCCTCGACATGCGTCGCCATGTGTCCGCGGCGGACGTCGATGCCGAGTCCGAGCAGACGGGCCGTCAGCGCATTCTCGCCGAGGTCCGAGCCGCTCACGCGAAACCCGAGGTGATGCATGACCTCGGCGATGCCCCCCATGCCGACGCCACCGACGCCGATGAAGTGCATCGCGCGCACGCGCCGCATCTGACTCTTGACCGCCGGGGACATGTCGACGCTCATCGTGCGACCTCGGCGACGACGCCGTCGTTCGTGGCGTCGACCTGCATCAGCGCGTCGGCGACCGCCTCCGCCGCGCCGGCGCGGTAGTCCTCGCGCGCCGTCGCCGCCATCCGCGCGAGCGCCTCGCGGTCGGCGGACAGCCGCGACAGCTCGGCCGCCAGCGACGCCGCGGTGAACGTCGACTGCGGCATCAGTACCGCGCCACCGATCGTCGACAGCCGGCGCGCATTCGCGCTCTGGTGGTCGTCCACCGCCTGCGGGAACGGCACGAGAATCGAGGGCACGCCGAGCGCCGCCAGTTCGGTGACGGTCATCGCCCCGCTCCGGCAGACGACGATGTCGGCGCGTGCGTAGGCCGAAGCCATGTCGTCGATGAAGGCCTCGACGACGACGTCGGCCCGTCCTGCGGTCGCGACGTCCGCGGCAGCATCGCGGCTCGCGTCGGCGTAGCGCGCACGCACGGCGTCGAGATCGGCGCTGCCGGTCTGGTGCCGGACCGCGACCGGGGCATCGAGTCGCGCGATGGCGGAGGGCACGGTCTCGTTCAGCACGCGCGCGCCGCGGCTGCCGCCGACGACCAGCACGTGCAACGGTGTCGCCGACGACGCGATGGCCCCGCGGGCCGGGTCCGCCGCCGCGGACCCCGGGTTCGCCCGCGACCCCGCATCACCGCGCGTGCGCGCGGCGAGCACCGCCATGTCCCGCCGCACCGGGTTCCCGACGGCGCGGGCCGACACGTCGTCGGGGAACACGCCGGGCCAGGCACTGAACACCCGAGTGGCGAAGCGGGCGAGGCGACGATTGGTCATGCCGGCCAGGGCGTTCTGCTCGTGCAGCACGAGCGGCAGGCGCAGGCCGAGGGCCGCGAGTCCGACCGGTCCGGACACGAAACCGCCCATGCCGAGCACCGCGCGCGGCCGCAGCTCGCGCAGCAGGCGCACGCTCTGCACGATGGCGCGCCCGAGCCGGAGCGGACCGATCAGCGTGCCGAGGACGCCCTGACCACGCAACCCCGCGACGTCGATCCAGCGGATGTCGATACCGGCCGCCGGGACCAGCCGCGACTCGAGCCCGGCCCGGGTGCCGACCCAGACCACCGGCACGTCGCGCGCGGCGAGCACGTCGGCGACGGCCAGCGCCGGGACGACGTGACCCCCGGTACCACCGGCGGCGATGACGACGGGCGCCCCGCTCATGGTTCGCCCTCGGGACGGCGTGGCTCCCGCGCCGCCGGGTGGGCCAGCTCCCATTCGATGCGCAGCAGCAGCGCGAAGGCCACGGCGAACACCACGGCCGAGCTGCCGCCGTAGCTCATCAGTGGCAGGGTGATGCCCTTGGTAGGCAGCATGCCGAGGTTCACACCCATGTTGATGAAGGACTGCAGCCCGACCCACACACCGATGCCGAGAGCCACGGAGCCCGCGAAACGGTTGCCCTGATGCTCGGCGAGGCTCGCGAGCCGGAAGCAGCGCCACACGATGAAGCCGTAGAGTGCGATCAGCCCGAGCGCGCCGACGAGTCCGAGTTCCTCGCACAGGACCGCAAACAGGAAGTCGGTGTGGGCTTCGGGCAGGTAGAAGAGCTTCTGCACACCGGAGCCGAAGCCGACGCCCGTCAGTCCGCCGCTGCCGACCGCGATCAGAGACTGGGTCAGCTGGAAGCCCGCCCCGAACGCGTCGGACCACGGATCGAGGAAGCTCGCGAAGCGCAGCGCCCGATACGGCGACAGCGCGATCAGCACCGCCCCGACCAGCCCCAGCACGATCAGCAGGGCGGCGAACTGGGTGAAGCGCACGCCGGCGACGAACAGCATGATCATCGCCGTCGAGACGATCACGACCGCTGCACCGAAATCGGGCTCGGCGAGGAGCAGCGCACTCGCGACGCAGATCAGCACGAGCGGCCTCAGGAAGCCACCGAAGGTCGTCTCGACGAGATGTCCGCGCCGCACGAGGTAGCCCGCGAGGTAGACGATGATGAACAGCTTCACGGTCTCGGACACTTGAACCGTGAACAGCCCGAGGTGTATCCAGCGACGACTGCCGTTGACCTCGTGACCGATCCCCGGCACGAGCACGAGCACCAGCGCGACGAGCGAGAGGATCAGGAGGTGCGGTCCGAAGCGTTCCCACGTGGCGAGCGGCACACGGAAGAGCGCGACGCCGGCGAGTAGCCCGATGGCCAGGAACAGCAGCTGCCGGCTGACGAAGTGAAACGGGGAACCGTAGGTCCGGTCGGCGAAGGCCATCGACGCCGAGGCGATCATCGCCGCACCGAACAGGCCGAGCGCGAGAATGGCGATCAGCAGCGCGTGATCGGTCACGACCGGGGCCAGCGCTACCCGCCGCGTGGCGCGCTCGTCGACGGACGACCGGTCGGACGGCCGATCGAACGGCGTGCGCGACTGGAGCGTCGGCGCACCGGGAGCGCGACCGCGCGCGGTCCGCGTGACGACGGCACTCACGCCGACACCGCCGGCGCGCGGGCTTCGTCGGGCACCGGGCCGTCAGCGAACGGTGGCGCACCGAGCCGTTCCGCCACCAGCGACTCGAACTGGCGACCGCGGTCGGCGAAGTCGGCGAACATGTCGAAGCTCGCGCAGGCCGGCGACAGCAGGACGGCATCGCCCGGCTGCGCGATGCGCCCGCAGCGATCGACCGCCAGCGCCAGCGAGTCGGCGAGGTGCAGCGGCACCGCACCGTCGAGTGCGGCATGCAGTCGCATGCGGTCCTCGCCGATCAGGACGACGGCGCGGGCGTGCGTGGCGAGCACCGGCCGAAGCGGGGCGAAGTCGGCGCCCTTCGACTGACCGCCGGCGATCAGCAGCACCGGTCCGGGCATCGCCTCCACCGCCTTGACGCAGGCGTCGACGTTGGTCCCCTTCGAATCGTCGTACCAGCGGATCCCGTCCGCCTCGCCGACCAGGCGCGTGCGGTGCGGCAGTCCGCGAAAGGCGCACAGGGCCTCGACGACGCGAACGCGCGAGTCGCGCTCGGCGAAGGAGGCCTCGCGCAGCCCGAGACTCTCGAGCAGCGCCAGCACGACGAGGGCGTTGGCCGCGTTGTGCTGGCCCGGCAGCGCGAGACGTGACTCCGCGAGCAACGGCTCCCCGTCGCGGCACAGCCACGAGACGCCGTCGTTCACCGCGCGGTGCCAGCGCGTACCCGGCGGCAGGGTGGACGCCGGGTTCGCGGGCCCGTCCGGCGTGGCGCCCCCGGTCACGGGAAGCCGCGACGTGAACCGGACGACCGTTAGCCCCGATCGGTCCGTCGCGCCGCTCTCGGGCAGGGTCGCCGCGTCGTCGACGTTGCACAGCACGTGCGTCGCCCGGGCGTATACCCGTCGCTTGACGGCGGCGTAGTCCTCGATGGAATCGTAGCGATCGAGGTGATCGTCGCTGACGTTGAGCACGACGGCGGCGTGCGGCGCGAGACTCGACGTGGACTCGAGCTGGTAGCTCGACAGCTCGAGCACATGGCAATCGACGTCGTCGGCCTCCGAGAGGCTGTCGAGCGCCGGCCGACCGATGTTGCCGCAGGCGACGGCGGCCACGTCGAGGCGCACCAGGAGATCGGCCAGCCAGGCGACGACCGTGCTCTTGCCGTTGGAACCGGTCACCGCGACGACCGGCACGCTCACGTGACCGGCGAACAGCTCGATGTCTCCCGCGACGCGGACGCCGTGGTCGAGCGCGGCCTGCACGGCGACGTGCGCACGCGGCACACCCGGGCTGAGCAGGATCACGTCCTGCGCACAGGCGAGCGGCGCATCCAGCCGCTCGTGGATCCGCCCGGTCGTGACGAGGGCGGCGAGCTCGGCCGACACCGGCCGCTCGTCGACGAGATCGAAGGGCACGCCGCATCGCGCCAGGAAACGCGCGATCGAGGCCCCGGTCAGTCCACCACCGACGACGAGCACCCGCTTGCCCATGAGGTCCGCGCTGTTCATCAGCGGATCTTCAAGGTCGACAGACCGATCAGCACGAGGATCACCGTGACGATCCAGGCGCGCACGATGATCCGCGGCTCGGGCCAGCCCATGAGTTCGAAGTGATGATGGATGGGCGCCATGCGGAAGATGCGCCGCCCGGTGAGCCGGAAGGAGGCGACCTGCAGGATCACCGACACCGCTTCGATCACGAACACGCCACCCATGATGAACAGCACCAGTTCCTGCCTCACCATGATCGCGACGATGCCGAGCGCCGCTCCGATGGACAAGGCACCGACATCGCCCATGAACACCTGCGCCGGGTAGGTATTGAACCACAGAAACCCAAGCCCGGCCCCCACCAGCGCGGCGCAGAACACGGTCAGTTCGCCCGAGCCGCGGACCGCCGGAATGCCGAGGTAGTCGGCGAAGAGGGCGTGGCCCGCCAGGTAGGCGATCAGGCCGAGCCCGGCGGCGACCATGACCGAGGGCAGGATCGCCAGACCGTCGAGTCCGTCGGTGAGGTTCACCGCATTGCTGGCGCCGACGACGACCACGAACGCGAACGGCAGGAACAGCCAGCCGAGGAACAGGGTCGCGTCCTTGAAGAAGGGCACCACCAGTTCGAGTTCGACGGGTTCGCCTGCCGTCAGATAGAGCGCGAGCACGGCGACGCCCGCCACCACGCTCTGCCAGAGGAGCTTCTCGCGCGCGGTGAGCCCGACCGAATCGGCGAGCACGACCTTGCGGTAGTCGTCCACCCAGCCGATCGCCCCGAAGCCGACGGTGACGAACAGCACCACCCAGACCTGGCGCACCGCGAGGTCCGACCAGAGCAGGGTGCTGAGTGCGACCGAGGCGATGATCATCGCCCCACCCATGGTCGGCGTCCCTGCCTTGACGAGGTGGGACTCGGGTCCGTCGTCGCGCACCGACTGACCGATCCTGGCGTCCAGGAGCCAGCGGATCAGACGCGGACCGAACAGCAGGCACAGCACCAGGGCGGTCAGGGCGGAGAAGATCGCCCGCAGCGTGATGTAGCGGACGACCTCGAATCCCGCGTCGACACCCGCGAGCCACTCACCGATCAGAAGCATCACGACGGCGCCTCCGCGGCGAGGGCGGCGACGACCCGCTCCATGCGCGATCCGCGCGAGCCCTTGACCAGTACGGTGACGTCGGCCCCGAGGTGCGGCTCCAGCGCGCCGATCAGCGCGTCGACATCGACGAAGTGCGCGCCGCGGGCGTCGCGGGCGACGCCACCGTGACCCGCCGTCAGCTTGCCGCCGGCCAGGCGGTGCCAGACGCGACCCGCCGCACCGGCGAGCGGGCCGAGCGTCCACAGACCATCGATGCCGGCTTCGTGCGCCGCTTCGGCGATGTCCGCGTGCAGGGTCTCGGCGTCGTCGCCGAGCTCGCCCATGTCGCCGAGCACGAGGTGGCGTCGCCCCGGCGCGGCGGCGAGGACGGCCAGTGCGGCCCGGGTGGACGCCGGGTTGGCGTTGTAGCTGTCGTCGATGAGTGTCGCGCCGCTTCGCGACGGTGTCGTCTCGAGCCGTCCGGGCACGGTGTCCACCCGCTGCAGACCGTCGAGAATGGTGGCCATCTCCACGTCGAGACTCTGCGCCGCGGCGATCGCCGCCAGCGCGTTCGAGCGGTTGTGACGGCCGGTCAACGCGAACGGCACGTCGACGCGGCGCCCGAAGGTCTCGACCACGAACGGGGCGTCGCCTCCCTCGTCGACGGCGCGCACGTCGCAGCCCTTCGCGCGACCGAACTCGCGTCGCCGCCGCGTGCCGATCGCGGCACGGAAGGTCTCGACGAAGGCGTCGTCGGCGTTGACCACGGCACACCCGTCCGGCGCCAGCGACGCGTACAGCTCGGACTTCGCGGCGGCGACGCCGGCGAGCGTGCCGAAGCCCTCGAGATGGGCCGGTCCGACGTTGGTCAGCACCGCCACGTCCGGTCGGGCGATCGAGGCGAGATAGGCGATCTCGCCGGCGGCGCTCGCGCCCATCTCCACGACGGCATAGCGGTGTTCCGGCGCGAGCCGGCACAACGTGAGCGGCACGCCGAGCTCGTTGTTCAGATTGCCTTCCGTGGCGAGCACCGGTCCGAGCTCCGCGAGGATCGCGGCGACGAGTTCCTTGACGGTCGTCTTGCCGTTGCTCCCGGTGATCGCCACCAGCGGCACGTGCAGGCGCGCGGCCCAGTGCCGCGCGAGCGCACCCAGCGCGAGACGCGTGTCCGGCACGACGAGCTGGGGCAGGGTCGTCTCCAGCGCGCGCTCGACGAGCACCGCACGGGCACCGGCCTCGGCGGCCCGCTCCACGAAGTCGTGGCCGTCGAAACGCTCGCCACGGATCGCCACGTAGAGCATGCCCGGCTCGAGCGTTCGCGTGTCGATGCCGACACCGTCGACGCGCACGGTGTCGCTGTCGTCACCGCGGCGCTCGGCACCGAGGGCGGCGGCACACTCGGCGAGGGAGAGGTGCAACATCAGCAGGCCTCCGCGAGCAGTTCACCGACACAGTCCCGGTCGCTCAGCGCCAGGCGAACGTCGCCCACGATCTGGTAGTCCTCGTGCCCCTTCCCGGCGATCAGCACGATGTCGTCGGGCGTCGCCGAGTTCACCGCGTGCGCGATCGCGGTGCGTCGATCCGGAACGACCGCGGCGCGAGAGGGTTCCTGCATGCCGGCGAGCACCGCGGCGATGATGTCCACCGAGGCCTCGCCTCGCGGGTTGTCGTCGGTGACGACGACGTGATCGGCGGCCTCGGCGGCTCGGCCCATCGGCCCGCGCTTGCCGCGGTCGCGATCGCCACCGCAGCCGAACACGACCCACAGCGCGGCGTCGCAATGCGCACGAGCGGCCTCGAGCGCGGCGGCGAGCGCCTGCGGGGTGTGGGCGTAGTCGACGAGCACGGTCGGCCGCGCCTCGGCGGTGAACCGCTCCATCCGCCCTGCCACCGCCGGCAGCTCGCCGAGCGCGACGGCGGCGGCCTGCGGCGCGTGGCCGAGCGCGCGCAGCACGCCATGGCAGGCGAGCAGGTTCATGACGTTGAAGCGCCCGATCAACGAGCTCGCGACGGGAAACCGCTCGGCGCCGTCGACGAGCGTGAACGCGAGTCCGCGCGCGCTCGGCGCGATGTCGCGCGCGACGATGTCGTGCGCCCCGGGGCGGTCCTCGACAGCCGAGGCATCGCGCCCACCGGTGTCGCCCGCTTCGCCGGTGGCGACATCCATGCCGAAGCTGAATCGGGTCACGGGCGCCTCGCGTCGCGCGGCGTTGGCGGCGAGTTCGCGACCGAAGGGGTCGTCGCCGTTCAGCACCAGGGCCGATAGCGTCGGGACGTCGAACAGACGCGCCTTGGCCTGCGCGTACCGCCGGACGTCCCCGTGGAAGTCGAGATGGTCGCGGCCGAGGTTGGTCAACACCGCGACGTCGAGCGCCAGCGTGTCCAGTCGCCCGAGCGCCAGCCCGTGCGAGGACGCCTCGAGGGCGACCGCTCGCGCACCGGCGTCGCGAAGCGCGGCCAGCAGGCGCATCAGCGTCACGGCATCGGGCGTCGTCAGCGCGGTCGGTTCGAGCGCGTCGCCCCGCCCCCAGCCGATCGTGCCGATGTAGCCACAGGGAACCCCCAGCGCCTCGAGCGCCATCGCCACGAAACGGCACACGGACGTCTTGCCGTCGGTACCGGTCACGGCGACGATCGACAGCGCGCGATCGGGATGTCCGTGAAAGCGGGCCGCGATGTGCGGCGCTCGACGCGCGAGCGCCGGCACCGACACGAGCGTCGCGCCCGTCGCCTGCAGCGCGTGGTGCTCGCGCGCGACCTGCGCATCTTCGGCACCCGCGACCGCGAGTTCCTCCGGATCGATCGCCACGGCGACCGCACCGCGGGCGAGCGCACCGGCGGCGTGCCGGATGCCGTGGGTGCGCTCTCCGCTCACCGCGAGAAACAGATCCCCGCGCTCCAGCAGGCGGCTGTCGAGGCAGACACCGGCCACCTCGAGCACGCCGGCCGCATCGGGCAGACGCACCTCGGGCTCCGGGGCGAAGAGATCGGCAAGCGTGAGGGTCGGGGTGCGCATCGGGCTCAGGAACGCTCCGCGCGCAGGGCGGTCTCGATCACCTTGCCGTCCGCGTCGTCCGGCTCGATGCCGTCGAGCCGAAGGGCGTGGGACATGATGTCGGCGAACAACGGCGCGGCGACGACGCTGCCGAAGTGCTCGCCCGCCTTCGGATCGTTGACGACGACGACGGTGGCGATGCGGGGATCGGACGCCGGCGCGAACCCGGCGAACACCGAGACGTAGCGGTCCTCGGCATAGCCGCCCGACTGGGAGCGATGCGAGGTGCCGGTCTTGCCCGCGACGCGGTAGCCGGGAACGCGCGCACGATGCCCGGTGCCGTCGGCCACGACCGACTCCATCATCGCTCGGATCTCGGCGGCGATGTCCGTGGCCAGCACACGGCGCCCGACCGGCTTGCCGGTCGTCTGCGCCGCATCGCTGCCTGCCCGAACGGCGTTCTCGTCCGCCGCCTCGACCGGGCCCTCCTGGGCGAGGAAGGAGATCGGCGGCAGGATGCCGTCGTTGGCGATCGCCGCGTAGGCGCGGGCGAGCTGCAGCGCGGACACCGAGATGCCGTAGCCGTAGGAGACGCTCGCCTGCTCGACGCGGTGCCAGAGCGTCGGGTGATTGAAGTACCCGGCGACTTCCCCCGGAAACTCGCTGCCCGGCGGATGCCCGAAGCCGAAGCGATCGAACACGCTCCACATGCCCTCGGGGTCGAGCTGTGTGGCGATCTTGCTGATGCCGACGTTGCTCGACTTCCGAACGATGGCGCGGAGATCCAGCCAGCCATAGTCGGTCGGATCGCTGATCCGGTACTTGCCGATGTCGTAGTGACCGGGGGAGGTGTGGACGATGTCGCCGGGAACGAAGTCGCCCGACTCCAGCGCTGCCGCGATCGTGAACGGCTTCATCGTCGAACCGGGCTCGAACACGTCCGTCAACGCGCGGTTGCGCTGACGGCCGCCGCGCCGGTCCCCGAGGTCGTTCGGGTTGTAGGACGGGAAGTTGGCCATCGCCAGCACCTCGCCCGTCACGACGTCCATGACCACGGCCGAGGCCGACTCGGCCTCGTGCCGGCGACCGGCCTCGGTCAGCGCCCGGGCCGCGAAGTACTGGAGGCGCTTGTCGAGGGCGAGTTGCAGATCCTTGCCGGGCACGGCGTTCTCGATCACGTCGGTGCCGGTGATCTCGCGCCCGGTCCGGTCGCGCACCACACGGCGCTTGCCGGGGACACCGGCGAGCCAGTCGTCGTAGGCCATCTCGAGCCCTTCGCGACCACGGTCGTCGATGTCGGTGAAGCCGACGACGTGCGCCGCGGACCCGCCGCTGGGGTAGTAGCGTCGGTACTCGCGCTGGACCGATACCGAGCCTGCGCCGAGCTCGGCCATGCGCGCCGCGACCTCGCGCATCCGGGTGGGCGGAACGTGCCGCTTGAGGTAGACGAACTCCGAGCCTCGGGCGGCCGCTCGATTCACCTTCGCCAGCAGCGCCTCCGGATCCAGGCCGACCAGACGGGCGGTCTCGCGTACCGCCGAGGGCTCGGCCAGGAGCTTGGACGGCTCGCCCCAGAGCGTCTGGATGGGCGTGCTGATGGCGAGCGGCTCGCCGTTCCGATCGAGCAGGTTGCCGCGGTGCGCGGGAATCGCGACCGTCCGCAACTGCCGCGCATCGCCCTGTCCACGGTAGAAGGCGTGGTCGAACACCTGCACGTAGCTCGCCCGCGCGACGAGCCCGACCCCGAGCACGGCGAAGCCCGCGAGCACGACGCGACGCCGCAGTACGCGGTGGCGATTGGCCAGGGGACGTCCGGGCGGCGTGCGCCGGTCGCTCGTTCGCGGCGTCTCCCCCGTCATCGAACGATCATCGTCGTGCCCTCGGGCCCGGGCAGACGCATGTCGAGCGACTCGCGCGCGGTACGCTCGACGCGCTCGTGGCCGGAAAAGGTGCTCTGCTCGATCTGCAGACGGCTCCAGTCCTCGTCGATGCGGTCGAGCGCGACCCGGTTGGCGCTGATCTCGGCGTACGCCTCGCGGCTGAGGTGCTGCGTGTAGACGACCGCGACGGCGCTGCTCGTCACCAGAGCACCGAGCAGGGCGGCGGCGACGGCGACGCCGCTCATGCCCCGGCTCCCGAGAACGTCGGATCGGTGGCCATGACGACGCGCTCGGCCACCCGGAGGGTCGCGCTGCGCGCGCGCGGATTGCAGACCCGCTCCGCCTCCGACGCCCGGCGCGCCTTGCCGAGCGAGCGCCAGGGGTGCGGCGTGGGCGCGGGCAGCGGCAGGTGGCGCGGCACGCGCGCGTCCGGTGGCGGACGACGGAGTGCGCGCTTCACGATGCGATCTTCCAGCGAGTGAAAGCTGATGACCGCCAGCCGTCCGCCGATGCGCAAGGCACCCGCCGCCTCCTCGAGCACCTTGCGGAGCGCACCCAGCTCGTCGTTGACCCGGATGCGGATCGCCTGGAAGGTCCGGGTGGCCGGATGATGATGGCGCTCCCAGCGCGGATGGGCGCGCTTGACGATCTCGGCCAGAGCGCCGGTCCGCGTCAGGGGTTCCTCGTCGCGGGCCTCGACGATGGCGCGGGCGATGCGCTTCGCGTACCGCTCCTCGCCGTACTCGCGAATCACCCCGGCCAGTTCGCTCTCGTCGACCCTCGCGAGCCAGTCGGCCGCGGACTCGCCGGCATCCGGATCCATGCGCATGTCGAGCGCGCCGTCCCGGGAGAAGCCGAAGCCACGCTCGGCCACGTCGAGCTGGGGCGAGGACACGCCGACGTCCAGCAGCAGACCGTCGACCGCCCCGTACCAGCGGTCGTCCACGCTTCCGGCGCAGGCGTCCTCCGCCTTCAGGACCGCCCCGAGGGCGGCGAAGTCGGCGCGCACGATCGCGAAGCGTGGATCGTCCCCGTAGCGCGTCCGCGCGTCGGCGATCGCATCGGGGTCACGGTCCAGAGCCAGCAGGCGCCCGTTCGGACCGAGCCGCTCGAGCAGGCGGCCGCTGTGGCCGCCTCGACCGTAGGTGGCGTCCACGTAGCGACCGTCGGCGGCGACGAGCAGGCCGTCGAGGGCCTCGTCGAGCAGGACCGGGACGTGGCCGCCGCCGGCGTCGCCCGACAGGGCTTCGTCGGCCCCGGATGCCGGTGCCGCGTCGTGGGGAACTCCCGCAACCATCTAGAAGATCTCCTCGATGCCTGCCGGCAGCTCGTGAGCCTCGGCGTCCGCGACGACCTGCTCCCAGTTCGCGGAGCGATCCTCCCAGGTGCGCTCGTCCCAGAGCTCGAGTTTCTTGCCCTGCCCGATCAGCACGACCTTGCGATCGATGCTCGCGCGGGCCCGGAGCTCGGTCGGGACGAGCATGCGACCGGCGGTGTCGAGCTCGATGTCGGTGGCGAAACCGACGTACAGACGTTGCAGCACCTTGACGTACTTGCTGGTTGGCGGCAGCGCCATGACCCTCGCCTCGATCTCGTCCCACAGGGGTGCGGGGTAGATGGCCAGACAGCCGTCCGGATCGACCGTGACCACGAGGTCTCGGATGCCGTCCTTCTCGAGCCGATCACGCTGGGGCTTGGGGAGTGCGACACGTCCCTTCACGTCCACCGTGAGCCTCGTGATGCCCCGGAATCGCAACAAGTCTGGCCGCTCGCTCCACCTGAGCCCACGTGGGGCCACTGGGACCCACTATACGGTCCGCCCGGGACTCGGTCAACGCAAAACGAGACCGTGAGCACGGTTATGAGGGCAGGTCTCCCACCCGCTCGAATTCTTCAATTAACGATCGAATTCAATATCTTGCGAAGGCTTTCTCCAAAGCTTATACGAATGGACGCGGCGTCGTGCGCCGGAATGCCGTCGGAATGCCGGAGCGTTGCCGAGAGTTTGCATTTGTCAGAACCGTGACGCGGTCGGCATGTAAAACGACGGAATGGACGCCAATGTTCCGTCGTGGAGGGCACGATAATTCCTGGCCCGTCGTCGGTGAGGATGGGGTGTGGCGACGTGGGTGGCCACGCCCGACCGGGGGGATGTCCGGCGGCGCGAACGGTCGAAGCGCGGGAGGCGCCGACGGCACGGCCCGGCGGTCTCGACGACCGGAAGATCCACCCCTTCCGCCGACGGCGGGAGAGGTGGACGGTACCGTCAGGTGGAGCCGGCCGTAAGCCGGGTTCTGTCGAGGGTCATCATTCATCTCGACGCCGTGTCGCCACGACGCTCTAGCAACCTACCCGGGGACAGTGCGGACCACACCATCGTCCCCCTATTCGGTCTTGCTCCAGGCGGGGTTTACCATGCCGTCGAATGTTGCCACCGACGCGGTGCGCTCTTACCGCACCCTTTCACCCTTACCGGCGGTCCCGCGGACGGGCCCGCTTAGGCGGTCTGCTCTCTGCTGCACTGGCCGTGGGCTCGCGCCCCCCAGGCGTTACCTGGCGCCTTGTCCTGTGGAGCCCGGACTTTCCTCCGCGACACCGACCGCTTGCGCGGCCGGCATCGCCGCGATGACCTGGCCGACTCCGGGGCGGATGGTAGCACCGGGAGGACCGCCCGCATCGGGAACGCCGGGCCTTCCGGGCCGTCAGGGCTGTCCGGCCCGGGGCGTCGGCCCGGGCCCACGTCCGCGCAGCGCGAGCGCCCGGTCGTAGGCGAGCCCGCGCGCCACGCCGCAGATGTCGGCGGCGCAACGGGCGACGGCCTTCGGCGGCAGGCGATCCAGCAGGGCGAGCAGGACCCGATCGAGCTCGGCGGCGCCGATCTGCCCGGCCGCCGCGCCCGGTGCGCCGACCGACGCGTCGTCATCGTCCACGTCACCGCTCGCCACCCCTCCCCGCCACGCGGCGCCGGCGACGATCAGCACGATCTCGCCACGCCGCTGGTCGGCATCGACGCGCACGCGCTCGAGCACCTCGCCGACCGAGCCCGCGAGCAAGGTCTCGTGTCGCTTGGTGAGCTCGCGGGCGAGCGTCATCTCCCTCCCTTCCCCGAAGGTCGCGGCGAGATCGGCGAGACTGTCGACGATGCGGTGCGGCGACTCGTACACGATCAGCGTGTGCGGAACCTGCGCGAGCTCACCGAACCACCGCTGCCGGGCGCCGCTCCTGGACGGGGGAAAGCCGACGAACTGGAAGCGATCGGTCGGGAGACCACCGACGCTGAGCGCCGCGCTGACGGCACAGGGGCCCGGCACCGGCGAGACACGAAGACCGGCGCGACGACAGGCGCGGACCACGCGGAAGCCCGGATCGCTGATCAGCGGGGTCCCGGCGTCGGTGATCAGCGCGGCGCTGCCGACGCCGCGGACGTGCTCGACGACGCGTTCGGCTTCCACCGTCTCGTTGTGCTCGTGCAGGGCGTGCAGTCGCGTCTCGATGCCGTGATGCCGCATCAGCGGCAGGCTGTGCCGGGTGTCCTCGGCGTAGATGCGCGAGACGGCGCGCAGCGTCTCGACGGCGCGCGGGGAGAGATCCTCGCGGTGCCCGATTGGCGTGGCCACGACGTACAGCGTATGCTCCGAGCGCATGAGAATACCGACCGGCCTGCTGGCCGCGCTGCTCGCGGGCACCCTCCTCGGCGCCTGCGCCAAGCCGCTGCCGCTCCCGCCGGACGACGCGTCGCTCACGAGGGTAGCAGACCCCGACGCGCGCCGATTGCTTGCCGAAGGCGACCCCATCGGCGCCTCCGATCTCTACTCCGCCCGCGCCGATGCCACCGTCGACGCGGCGCAACGCGACGACTACCGCCTCGTGGCCGCCGAGATCCTGTTCGATCGGGGCCTCGTCGACGACGGCCTGGTCCGTCTCGACGTCGTCCCCGAGACGCTCGCCACGCCCGAGCTGATGCAGCGTCGGGACATCCTCGTCGCGAAAGGGCTGCTCGCCGACAGCGATCCGGAAGCCGCGCTCCTCGCCCTCCCCGAGCCGGACGACATCGCCGCGCCCCTGCAGCGTGCCCGGGCGTACGAGACGCGCGCGCAGATCTACCGGAGGCTGGACGATCCGGACAACGAGCTCGTGGCCCGCGTCGCGCTCGAGCGCCAGATCGCGGGCAATCCGGTGATCCTCGAGCGCAGCCAGGCGGAGATCTGGCAGCTGCTGACGCTGCAGCCCCTGTCGACCCTGCGCACCCTGAGCACCAACGTGCGCGACCAGACCTATCAGGGCTGGGTGGCCCTTGCCCTGGCGCAATCGGACACCGGCACCGATGTCGCCCGGCGCGACGCGGCCTTCGCGCGCTGGGCCTCCCTGTTCCCGGACCACCCGGCCGGTGGCGAATTTCTCGCGGCCCTGCGCGACCCGGACGGTGCGGACACGCTCGTCGCCGGTCTCGACGGCGGCGCCATCGAGCACGTCGCCGTGCTGCTGCCGCTTTCGGCGAACGGCACCGGAGCGGCGGCGGCGGCGATCCGCGACGGCCTCGTCGCAGCCTGGGAACGATCGCGTGCCGGCGGCTCGCGACCGCCCGACCTGCGCTTCCACGACATCGGCGAGAACGCGGGCTTCGCGCGCACCGCCTACACCCGAGCCGTCGCCGAGGGGGCCGACGCCGTCGTCGGCCCGCTGAGGAAGGAGGCGGTCGCCGCGATCGTGACGCAACGCCGCCTGCCGGTACCGACGATCACCCTGAACACGGTCGAGATCGGGGGCACCGCGCGCAGTCCGAACGTCGTGCAGTTCGGTCTCGCCCCCGAGGACGAGGCGCGCGCGGCCGCCGAGCGGGCGGCGGCGCTCTCGCTCGACAACGCCATCGTGCTCCAGTCCGACGACTCGCGTGGCGACCGGGAGGCCCAGGCCTTCCGCGACGAGCTCTACGCGCGCGGCGGTGACGTCGTCCACGTCGCCGTGCTGCCCGGGGACCAGTACGACTATTCGGCCCAGCTTCGCGAAGCCCTCGGCATCGACGACAGCGATGTGCGATTCAAGCGTCTGAGCGCGACGATCGGCGAGAAGCTCTTCTTCGAGCCGGCGATCCGGAACGATCTCGACGTGGTGTTCATGGCACTGACCTCCGAGCAGGCGCGATCGGCCCGTCCGCAGCTCGACTTCTTCCGGGCGCGCGAGGTGCCGCGTCTGGGCACATCGCGCATCGCCTCGCTGGACGGCGACGCGAAGTCCGACCGCGACCTCAACTCGATCTTCTACCCGGATGCGCCCTGGGTGCTTCGCGAATCCCTGGCTGACGATCCGCTGCGCCGGGACATCGTCGCGAGCTTCCCGCAGGCGGACGGCGCGTACGCGAAGCTGTACGCGCTCGGGGTCGACGCCTGGCAGATCGTGGAGAACCTCGGCGCGCTCGGTGAAGGCCAGCGGATCGACGGATACACCGGCGATCTGGAACTCGCCGCCGACGGGCGGATCCGTCGGCACCTGGACTGGGCGCAGTACCGGGAAGGGGTCGCGGTTCCGGTCGATCGCATCGAGGCCGCACCACTCGGCGAGATCCGCTCCGGCGCCTCGAACTGAGGCGCGGCGGCGCGACCACGACGACGGATAGCCGGGCGCGGCAGCGCACCCGACACGGCAAGGAGGCCGACCCGATGGAACCCGACGACGCGACCCGAGTCGCCGTGAGCGAACGTCACGTTGCCGACCTCGAGACGGTGGCGCCGCCGATCAGCGGCGCCGCCGCCGAACGTATCGCGGCGGACTATCTGAGCGCACACGGACTCGATCACCTCGGCGCGAACTGGCGCCGTCGGTTCGGCGAGATCGACCTGGTGATGCGGGAGCGCGCCAGCGGAACGATCGTGTTCGTCGAGGTGCGATACCGGACGCACGCCGCGTACGGCGGCGCACTCGAGAGCGTCGATCGGCGCAAGCGGGCGCGGCTCCGAAACGCCGCCCTCGCCTGGCTACAGCGCCACGCCGACCCGGACGACCCCGCGCGGATCGACGTCGTCGCCGTCGCGCCGAACATCGGCACGACCGCCGACGACGACAGGACCGCCGACGGTCCCGGGCAGTGTTCGTCGATCGATCCCGTCGTCGCGAGGCACGGCGACTACCGGATCGACTGGATCGTCAGCGCCATCGAGGACGATGGCGACTGAACCGGGCCGGCTACTTGACGATCTTCAGGTTCGGCCGCCGGACTTCGGGCGGGGCCGCCGGGCGGGGCACGGCCGTCGGGGTGGACTTGCCGGCACCGGGGTCGGGCGGCGTGTCGTCCTGATCACCGAACATCATGCCCTGTCCGTTCTCCCGCGCGTAGATCGCCAGGACGCTCGCGATCGGTACGTGCACGTCCATGGCAGTGCCGCTGAAGCGCGCATTGAAGGTCACGGCGTCGTTGCCGAGCACGAGGCTGTGCGTCGCCTCGGGACTGATGTTCAGGATGATGCGGCCGTTTTCCACGAAGGCGCGCGGGACCTCGACCACATCCTGCGCCGTATCCACCAGCATGTAGGGCGTGAATCCGTTGTCGACGATCCACTCGTAAAGCGCCCGGATAAGGTAGGGCCGGCTTGACGTCATCACCGCCTCATCTCGTTTTCCTCGGGGCCGAGACTCGCCTGGAAGGCCGGGCGGGCGAACATGCGGCGCGCGTAGGCCGTGACCGATGTCGCAGTCTCCGGCAGCACGATGCCATAGTGCGGGAGCCGCCACAACAGAGGGGCGAGCATCGCGTCGAGCACGGAGTAGCTCTCGGAAAGGAAATACGGCATGGCGCCGAACACGTCGTCCGCCTCGACGAGCGCCGTCCCCAGCTCGCCGCCACTGCCGTGCCGCGCAGCGCGCCGTGCCTCGTCTCCCGGGATCAGCCGGTACCAATCCTGCCGGATCCGGTACGCTGCCAGCCGGGTGCGGGCCCGGGACACGGGGTCCATGGGCAGGAACGGCGGGTGCGGATAACGCTCGTCGATGTAGTCGGTGATCACGTCGACCCCGTGAATCGCCAGATCGCGATCGACGAGAACCGGCAGCTCCCCGCCGGGGCTGGCCGCGAGCACCGCGGCAGGGGGTGCGGACCGGTCGACCGCGTCGACGTGCGTCTGCAAGCCCTTCTCCGCCAGCACGAGGCGGACGCGATGCGCGTCGAGGGAACCGTCTTGCGCGTCGTGCAGCACGATCGCCGCGCGACGGTCCGCCCCTCTGTCCGAAACTCCAGTCCTGCCCGAAGGGGTGCTCAGACGACGTCCTTCCAGTATTCCTTCTTGAGGAAGTAGGTGACGGCGAGCAGACCGAACAGGAACAACAGCACGAAGATGCCCATCGTGTGACGCGTCTGCTTGATCGGGTCGCTCATGTAGGCGAGGAAGTTCGTGATGTCGCCGATCAGCGCGTCGTATTCCTTCGGTGACAGCGAGCCCGGGCTCTCGAGCTTGAGCACCGGGTCGGCCGAGGCATGGGCGTCGCCTTCCTCGTCGCCGGTCTCGGTGTGCCCGGCTTCGACGCTCTCGGCCGCCGCGTCGGCCGCGACCTCGTCGGCCGCACTGCCTTCGAGCACCTGCCAGCCCTGCAGGGGCCAGAGGACGTGCGGCATCGCCGTTCCCGGGTAGACGAGGTTGTTGACGCCGGTGCCGGCCCGATCGGGATCGACATAGAACGTCTTGAGGAAGGTGTAGATCCAGTCCGTGCCGCGCGAGCGCGCGGTCAGGGCGAGGTTGGGCGGTGCGACACCGAATGCCGTCTTGCCGTACTCCTTCGTCATCGCGTTCGTCATCAGGGCGCCGACCTTCGTGGGCTCCCCGTTCTCGTCGGTGGTGAAAATGAGGTTCTGCGCGACATCTTCTTCGGACAGACCGAGATCCTGCGCGAGCCGGCTGTAGCGCTGGTAGCCCGCGCTGTGGCAACCCATGCAGTAGTTGACGAATGCCCGTGCGCCCCGCTGCAACGACTTCTCGTTGCCGGTGTCGATGCGCGGCTCCTCGAGATGAACCACCGCACCGGCCGCCACGGCCGAGCCGACGGGCAGCAGTGTCGCAGCGGCGACGACGGCTGCCATCCCGGCGACCCCGGCAACCCTGACGGCCCGCGCCGCCGTTCGCCTGGCAACCGTCACGGCCGCCGCTCCGGCGCGCCGGACGACCGTCCCGGAGAGACCGCTCGGCCCCGCCGGGCCGACGCTTGTCGTTCGACGGATCGCGGCCATCACGCCTGACCTCCGTCGGCCGCGTGGCCCTTGTAGGTCACGCGCTCCGGCAAGGGCTTGGTCTTCTCGGACTTGCTGATGAAATACAGCGCCGGGAAGAAGCCGAAGTAGATCAGCGAGCCGATCCGGGAGATCAGCGTGCCGGTGGGAGTCGACTGCTGCAGGCCGAAGTAGCCGAGCACGATGAACGCGCCGACGAAGGTGAACAGCAGTACCTTGTAGGCGGTCGAGCGGTAGCGGATCGAGCGCACCGGATTCCGATCGAGCCAAGGCAGCACGAACAGGCAGGCGATCGCCCCGCCCATCGCGATCACGCCACCGAGCTTGTCGGGCACGGCCCGGAGGATCGCGTAGAAGGGCGTGAAATACCACACGGGGGCGATGTGCTCCGGCGTCTTGAGCGGATCCGCCGGCACGAAATTGGCGTGCTCGAGGAAGTAGCCGCCCATCTCCGGCGCGAAGAAGACGACCGCGAAGAACACGATCAGGAAGACCGTCGCCCCCATGAGATCCTTGACCGTGTAGTACGGGTGGAAGGGAATGCCGTCCTTGGGAATGCCGGCGGCGTTCTTGTTCTTCTTGATCTCGATGCCGTCGGGATTGTTGGACCCGACCTCGTGCAGCGCCATGATGTGCCCCGCGACGAGACCGATCAGCACGAGCGGTACGGCGATGACGTGCAGCGCGAAGAAGCGGTTCAGCGTGGCGTCGGAGACGATGTAGTCGCCCTTCAGCCAGATCGTCACGGCGTCACCGATGCCGAACGGGATGGCACCGAACAGCGAGATGATGACCTGCGCTCCCCAATAGCTCATCTGGCCCCAGGGCAGGAGATAGCCCATGAAGGCCTCGGCCATCAATGCCACGTAGATGAGCATGCCGAACACCCACAGCAATTCCCGCGGCTTCTTGTACGAGCCGTACATCAGCGCGCGGAACATGTGCAGGTAGACCACGACGAAGAATGCCGAGGCCCCGGTGGAGTGCATGTAGCGGATCAGCCAGCCGAAGTTGACGTCGCGCATGATGTACTCCACCGAGGTGAACGCGAGCGCACCGTCCGGCTTGTAGTTCATCGTCAGGAAGATGCCGGTCACGACCTGTATGACCAGCACGAGCAGCGACAGCGCTCCGAAGTAGTACCAGATGTTGAAGTTCTTCGGCGCGTAGTACTTCGTCAGGTGCTCCTCGACCAGTTTCGAGAGCGGGAACCGCTCGTCGACCCAGCCCAGCATGCCGCCACCCGTCTTGTCGGCGTCGGCGACGGGCGGCTTCTCGATGTTTGCACTCATGCGGCACCGGCTCCTTCAGGATCCTCGCCGATGACGAGCGTGCCGTCGTCGACGTAGCGGTAGGGGGGAATCTCGAGATTGGTCGGAGCCGGCACGCCCGCGTAGACGCGACCGGCGAGATCGAACTTCGAACCGTGACACGGACAGAAGAATCCGCCGTCCCAGTCGGCGCCGAGGTCGGGTGCGGCTATCTCCGGCCGATAGGTCGGCGAACAGCCGAGGTGCGTGCAGACCCCGACCACGACCAGGTACTCCGGCTTGATGGCCCGCGACGCGTTCTTGGCATACTCCGGTTGCTGCTCGATCTCCGAGTCGGGGTCCGACAGCCGACCGGTATCCTGGTCCAGCGTCTTCAGCGCCTCTTCGGTACGGTTGACGATCCAGACCGGTTTGCCGCGCCACTCGACGGTGAGGAGCTGTCCGGGCGAGAGCTTCGAGATGTCGGCCTCGACCGGCGCGCCGGCCGCCTTCGCGCGGGCGCTGGGAGACATCGACGCGATCATGGGGGCGGCCAGCGCGAGCGTACCGAGGCCGCCGACGCCGGCCGCGCCGAGCACCAGCAGCTTCCTTCGTCGCGGATCGACGACGTCGACGATCGAGGTCTCGGCCGATGCGGGGTTCTCCAGCGACGTCGGGTCGGCCGACGCGTACTGGTCGGGTGCCTTCTGGTCCTTGACGGTCATGATGACTTTTCTCCGGAAGAGCATTGTTCTACGCGCGAAAGGTCAGCGCGGACGTGACGCGGTCAGTACTCGGCAGCATGCGCGAAAGACGCGTTTCCTGCCGCCCAGACTGCAAGATCCAACCCGTCACGGACAACCCCCGATTTTAGCACGGCAACGTTCGGAATCCGCCGTCGCGGGCGCCCTCCGGACGTTCGTCGCGCCCCGCTCGGGTACGATGACGATCATGGCCGGAGCGCGTTGTTGAACAGGGGCGGATTCCTCGCGGCTTGCGTGCTCATCGGTGCGCTGGCGGGCGGGCTGATGCACGTCGGCGGACGCTCGAGCGAAAACGCCGACCAGCGTCAGGCGAGCGGCTCGTCCGCGGCCGCGGACGTCGCGTCCCTGCCCGTCGTTCCCTCGCCGACCGCGCCCGGGACACTGACGGCGGCGTCCCCGATCGGTGTGGAGCGAGCCGCCGCGCTGCCGCCGCCGTCGTCACCACCCGCCACGCCCGCGCCACCCGTTCGGTCGTACCACGACGGCATCATGCGCGCCGCCCCGTCGGTAGTCAGCCTCTACGCCGGCCTGCACGAACGCATCGCCGGCGGCCAGGACGGCGAGGGTCCGCGCCCGCGACTCAGCCAGGGCTCGGGCGTGATCGTCGATCCCGAGGGCATCGTGCTCACCAACCTGCATCTCGTCGAGGACGCCGACGCGATCAACGTGGTGCTGGGCGACGGCTCGCTGCTGGTCGGAGAACTGATCGGCAGCGATCGCGAGACCGACCTGGCCGTGGTTCGGGTCGAACTCCCGGCCGATGCGGCACTGGCCCTGCCCGCCATGCGCCTCGACGCCGCCCCGCCGCTCCGCGTCGGCGACGTCGTGCTCGCGATCGGCAACCCCTTCGGCGTCGGACAGACGGTCACCCAGGGCATCGTCAGCGCCACCCGCCGCCGGGTCGCCGGCGGCAGCGCCTGGCAGGACTTCGTGCAGATCGACGCGGCGATCAACCCCGGCAATTCCGGCGGCGCCCTGATCAATCCGGAGGGTCAGCTGGTGGGCGTCACCACCGCGGTCTTCCGCGGCCGGACGAGCGGCGTCGGCAACCCGCCCACCGTCGCCGGCGATGGTGTGGCCATCGAGGACGAGGCGAGCGGCGCGGCCGAGGGCATCGGCTTCGCGATTCCCGCCGAACTGCTCGCGCGCGTGGTACCCGCGATCATCGCCGACGGACGCGTCGCGCGCGGCTGGCTGGGGATCGGCGCGGACGACCTGCCGATGTTTCCCGATCTGCACCGCCGCACGGCGCGCGGGGCGGTCATCACCGGTGTGCTGCCGAACAGCCCGGCGGCGGGTGGCGGGCTTCGCCGCCGGGACGTCGTCACCCATCTCGACGGACGCGAGATCGTCGACGCGACCGACCTTCTGCTCCTGGTCTCCTCCCTCGGGCCCGACCGCGCGATCCGGCTGGCGCTCGAGCGAGACGGGCAGACACTCGCGCTCTCGCTCACCCTCGGTGAGCGACCTGCCCGGGACGCCGACGTGCCTCGCTGACCCGGCGACGCGCGATCGCCGACACCCCGAGCATCAGGAGCGCGACGAACCCGAGCGTGCCGCCCCCCGCTCGCCCACCGGCCAGCGACGGGTCCGATTCAGCCACCGGGCCTGCCGTGCCGGGCACATCGGTGACGGTCGCGCCGATGGCGTCCCCGGCCGACGCCAGCTGCACGCCGCGGCCACCGTCCGCTGCACCCGTTTCGGCGAGCGTGATCCGTCCCTCGCCGGTGGCGACGACGTTGTCCTTCGGGTCGAGTTCGGCGACACCGATCGCGGCAAGGGTCGCGCCCACCGCGTCCCCCTCCGGTGCATCGAGCACGAGTGCCCGCGTCTCGCCCGGCGCGAGCCGCCCCAGTTCGCACTCCGCCGACGTCGGCGTCCGCGCCCGACACCCGGCCGGCCAGCCGTCCCGCCGCGCCATGCCGGTCTCGAGTGCAAGCGTCGCGTCGACCGCGAGCGCGCCGTCGGGGTTGGTCGCGAGGAAGCGGACCGAGCCGCCCACGTCTTCGGCGCGCAGCGACAGGTCGACGGTGTCGAGCAGACAGCTGCGTGCGTGCGAGCGACGCACGCTGCTCTCGCTGCAGGGCGACAGGGTCGTCGGGGTGCGATCGGAGATGTTGGGCCACATCAGGTAGCCCGATTCCTCTCGGCACTCGGTATCGCTGTCGTGCTGCGCCCCGAGCGAATGACCGAGTTCGTGGGTCAGCAGCACGTCGCCGAATTCCGAGGGCGTCGCGACGCCGACATCGTAGCCGTCGGTGCGGCAGAGCGTGTCGATCCAGGCGAGGCCCAGCGTCACGTCCGTCTTCGGGTTGCCGCTGAAGAGGTAGGTCAGGGCACTGCCCTCGAAGACCGTTCGCTGCGCCAGGCGGTAGCCGCGGAAGCGTCGAAGCAGGGTCTCGAGCGGGACCGCCGCGCTCGCCATCGGGTCACGCTCGGCATCGAAGGTCAGCACCTCGTCGAGCGCGAGGGAGAAGCCGAAGCCGCGGTAGATGCCGTCCGCCACGTTCAGGTCGTTCAGCGCGGCGGCGAGGCCGTCCCCGCCGTGATACCGATCGAACTGGCTGTCGACGACGATCGAGAGCGGCACCGCCCTGACGTCGCTCGTGGGGCCGGCGCTCGCTGCCGCTGCGCCCGGCTGTGCGCCACCGAGTTCGGGCGGCGGTCGCAGCGCGTCGCCCGCGTCGAGCATTTCGGCGAGCGAGCTGCCATCGCCGGCTCGCGCGCCGTGCCCCCCGCCCGGCTTGGGCAGGTAGTAGTCGAGGGTGCCGACCAGATTGGCGGGCACCAGGCGGTATCGCTCGCCGTCGATCTCGATCAGGCCGGTGATCGCCGCCTCGTGCACCACGGCCCGCACCCAGGAATCCGGCTCGCCGATGACCGTGCCCTCGTAGACCCCGAGTGCCGGTGGCGACAGATCGGAAAGCCCCGCATCGAGCCAGGCCGTCTCGCGTACCAGTCCGCTCGGCGCGAGCGACAGCGTCATGTCGATCCCGTCCACGCTGACGTCGAGCCGCAATCGCCCGGTGTCGACGCTCGTCGCATCGGGTCGCGTCCGGAGCACGCTCGCGTCCGCGAGCCGACGATCGATGATCCGCAGTCGCCGCTCGGCCCGATCGAACCAGTACCGGGAGAGCACCCCGCCGGCCGGCCATCGGAACTCGAAGGGCAGGCTGAGCGCGGTGTGCCGTTCACGCAGGCTGGCGAGCGCGGCACGCGCGCCGCCGGTGTCGCCGAGCTGCTCGAGGGCGATCGCGTCGAGGTAGACCGCCGAGTCCCGGTAGGCCGTGTCCGGAAAGCGGCTCCCGAGTTCGAGCAGCGTCGTGCGCGCCTCGGCGAAGGCGTAGCGGTCCATCAGGCGCACATAGGCGGCGAGATAGAGCGCGTCGTCGGCCAGATCGTCCTCCGGGAAGTCCCGCGCCAACGCGTCGAGCCGGGCGAGCGCGGCATCGGTGTCGCCGGCGTCGCGAAGATCCAGCGCGGCGAGAAAGGCCGCGAGGGGTGGCCCGCCGTCGGGCGCGTCGTGCAGCACGGCGATGCGCGTCTGCACGGCCGGCAGTCGGTCGAAGTCGGGAAAGTCGCGCTGCAGACGGCGAAACGCTTCAAGGGCCTCGGCGTGGCGTCCCTCGCGCAGACGGTCGATCGCGTCGACATACGCGGCGTCAGCGGCAGCATCGGCGGCCGCGCCCGGCGCCGCCTCGACCGGTGCGCCACCACCCGCGACCAGCGCGAGCCCGAGCAGGCAGACCACTCGCCACGCTGGCCCCGACGGGCAGATGTTCACGCGCAGGTCAGGCTCCACCCGCACCCCGTTCACGATCCGACTGGCGATCGCGCCGTACGCCTCCCGCTGCCGAGTTCGCCGCCTCACCACCGGCAGCCGCCCCTTGTCGGTCGAACCAGCTCAGCACATCGCGGCAATCGGCGAGCGCCGTGCGCACGGTATCCGGATCGGGCGAGGGCTGATCGTCGAGGGTGTCGAGCACTTCGGTCAGCTCGCGCGCCTCGCGGATCCGCCCCTGCACTTCCTCGAGCGCGCGATTCAGGGCGACCGTCAGCTCGTTGAACTCACGGGCATCCCCGGTGCGGAGGCGCACCTCGAGGTTGCCGTCGCCGATCTCGTTCAGCGCGCGCCGGATCGCGAGGAGGGGGTTGCCGAGCTTGCGGAGGATCCACACGCACAGCGCCCCGGTGAGGACGGCGTTCACCGCCAGCATCGCGACCAGCCACTCACCCATGACCTGCGTGGTCGAGGGCACTCGCTCGGCCAGCTGCCGCATGTCCTCCGAGGCGAACATCAACGGCGCGTTGCCAGCCACCACCTCGCCGAGCAGGTTGTGCCAGAACACGCCGAGCAGCAGGGTCGACTGGACGATGAAGAACGCCGTCAGGACGAGCACGCGCCGCACCTGGCGGAGCTGGAACGTCTTGTCGCGGACCAGCGACATCGGGAAGGCAGCGTCTGACGAACGAGCCATGAGAGGATCCGGCAGGAGCCCGAACAGGGCGATGCCTTCCGGATCGGCGCGCGCTTCCCTACCTTGACGCCGCGAACGGGCGGCGACGTGCGCTGACCGAGCCTTCGGCCGCACACGCGCCGGCTTCTGTGAGGCACTGCCCGATTGCGCGAATCACTGCATCGACACGGCCGCTCCGCACCGGGGCACGGCGACTCTCAGCGCTTGCGTCGCCTGTCGATCGCCGCGGCCAGGTCGTCGAGCAAGGGGACGGTTTCGTCCCAGGACAGGCAGGCATCGGTCACGCTCTGCCCGCGCACCAGCGGACGGTTGTCGACGCTCTGCGCGCCCTCGACGAGGTTGCTCTCGATCATGACACCGACGATGCGTCCGTCGCCGTCCTCGATCTGCGAGCAGATGTCCCGGCACACGTAGCGCTGTCGCCGGTGCAACTTGCGCGAATTCGCGTGGCTGCAGTCGATCATCACGCGCTCGGGCAGGCCGGCCTTGGCGAGCATCGCACAGGCGTCGTCGACGCTGGCCGCATCGTGGTTGGTGTTGGCCTTCCCGCCACGAAGGATCAGGTGACAGTCCTGATTGCCCGCCGTCTGGAAGATGGCCGACGCGCCCTCCTTCGTCACGGACAGGAAATGGTGCGAGTTGCGCGCCGCCCCGATCGCGTCGACCGCGATCTGCACCGAACCCGCCGTGCCGTTCTTGAAGCCGACCGGACAGGAAAGCCCCGAGGCGAGTTCACGATGGCCCTGGCTCTCTGTGGTTCGCGCCCCGATCGCGCCCCAGCCGACCAGGTCGGCGATGTACTGCGGACTGATCAGGTCGAGGTACTCGACCCCGGCGGGCAGGCCCATCTCGGCAACGTCGGCGAGCAGGCGTCGAGCGATCTCGAGCCCCTCGTTGATGCGGAAACTGTTGTCCATGGCCGGATCGTTGATCAGGCCCTTCCAGCCGACGGTCGTGCGCGGCTTCTCGAAATAGACCCGCATCACCAGACACAGGGTGTCGGCGTATCGCTCGCGTACCGCGGCGAGCCCTTCGGCGTACTCGCGAGCCGCGTCCGGGTCGTGGATGGAGCACGGCCCGACGACGACGACCAGACGATCGTCCTCGCCGTTCAGGATCGAGCGGACGTCGCTGCGACAGGCGGTGACCGTGGCGGCGGCCGTCGCACTGACCGGCACCTCGGTGGTGAGCGACTCGGGCGAGCGCAGCTGTCGCGTGTCGGTGATGCGCAGATCGTCGGTGTTCGTGCTCATGCGGGGCTCGAGGCAGTGGCCGACGAGGCGGCCTGATCGGCGTTCCGGCCGGTGGCGCGGGCAGCGGCGGAAGGGGTGTCGGCCGCGGCGCCGAGACGCGCGACCAGTCGCTCGATCTCCCGGTGGCGGGTCTTCATGGAGGCGCGGTTGACGACGAGTCGCGAGCTGATGTCGGCGATGTGCTCGAGCGGCACGAGGCCGTTGGCGCGCAGCGTGCCGCCGGTGTCGACGACGTCGACGATCAGATCGGCCAGCCCGACCAGCGGCGCGAGTTCCATCGAGCCGTAGAGCTTGATGATCTCCACCTGCCGATGCTGGCGCGCGAAGTGACGTCGCGCGACCTCGGCGTACTTGGTCGCCACGCGGTAGCGCCGACCGACGTCGTTCGCCGCGCCGAGCACCAGGCCCTCGCGGCCCGCGACCATCAAGCGGCAGCGGGCGATGTTCAGGTCGAGCGGCTCGAGGAGACCTTCGCCGCCGTGTTCCATCAGGACGTCCTTCCCGACCACGCCGAGATCGGCGCCACCGTGACGCACGTAGGCCGGCACGTCGCTCGCCCGCACGATGAGGAACTCGACGGGGCCGCCTGCGGCGGGATCGCCGTCGAGCGGCACGGATTCGCTCGGGATGATCAGCTTCCGGGAGCTCGCCGGATCCTCGGCCGGGCGGATGCCGGCCGCCGCGAACAGTGGCAGGGTCTCGTCGAAGATGCGACCCTTCGAGAGAGCGATGCGCAAGGGTGTCACCACGGCGGCCATCACTGGTCGGGCACGCGGCGGATGTCGGCGCCGAGCTGGTGGAACTTCTCCTCGATACGCTCGTAGCCCCGATCGATGTGATAGACCCGCCGCACCGTGGTCTCGCCGTCCGCGACGAGGGCCGCGAGGATCAGACTCGCCGACGCGCGGAGGTCGGTCGCCATGACGGGCGCACCGGTGAGCCTCTCCACGCCGTGGATCGTGACGGCGTTGCCCTCGACCGTCATGTCGGCGCCCATGCGCTGCAGCTCGTTGACGTGCATGAAGCGGTTCTCGAACACTGTCTCGATGATCTTTCCCGTCCCTTCGGCCACGCAGTTCAACACGCAGAACTGCGCCTGCATGTCGGTGGGGAAATCGGGGTACGGCGCGGTGGTCACGTTCACGGCGCGCGGGCGCCGGCCGTGCATGTCGAGCTCGATCCAGTCCGCGCCGACGCTGATGTCGGCACCGGCCTCGCGGAGCTTGTCGAGCACGGCGTGCATGACGCCCGGCACGGTGTCGCGCACACGGATCTTGCCGCGAGTGACGGCCGCACCGACGAGAAAGGTGCCGGTCTCGATGCGATCGGGGACGACGTGGTACTCGCAGCCGGTGAGGCGATCCACGCCCTCGACCGTGATCGTCGACGTGCCCACGCCCTCGATCCGGGCGCCCATCGCGGTCAGGTAGTCGGCGAGATCCACGACCTCGGGCTCGCGCGCGGCGTTCTCGAGGACCGTCTCGCCCCGGGCCAGCACGGCAGCCATCAGCAGGTTCTCGGTACCGGTGACGGTGACCGTGTCGAAGCCGATCCGCGCCCCCTGCAAGCGTCCCGCTCGGGCGCGGATGTAGCCGCCATCGATGGTGATGTCGGCGCCGAGCGCGCGCAGTCCTTCGATGTGCAGGTTGACCGGACGAGCGCCGATCGCGCAGCCACCGGGCAACGAGACCTCGGCCTGGCCGTAACGGGCGACCAGCGGGCCGAGCACCAGGATGGAGGCGCGCATGGTGCGCACCAGCTCATAGGCGGCGGTGTAGTCGTTGATCGAGGTGGGGTCCACCTCGACCCGCATGTTGTCGCCCATCGTGATGCGGCAGCCCATGCGCGCGAGCAGCGACATCGTCGTGGTGACGTCGTTCAGATGCGGGACGTTGGTAATCGTCGAGGGGCTGCTGCCGAGCAGGGTGGCGGCGAGTATCGGCAGGACGGCGTTCTTCGCCCCGGATATGCGCACGTCACCCGCGAGCGGCGCGCTCCCTTCGATAAGCAGCTTGTCCATCGGTCCCCCGGCTGATCCGGGGAGCCGGCCGTGTCGGGAGACACGGCGACGAGATCAGCCCGGCGGGAACGCCTCGGCAGGCGTTCGGGCCGCGATCATATCAAAGCACCAGGTCGTCCACCTGGCAGACCCCGGCAAGCTGGCGGAGCCCATCGGGCACCGCCACGAACTCGAGCGGGTATCCGGCCCGTCGGGCCACGCCGAGCCACTCGACCATCAGGGCGAGCCCCGCGCTGTTGCTCCGCGCGACCCCGCCGAGATCGACCTGCCGGATGCGGCCGCTCTCGAGCAGCGGCGAGACCGCCTCCAGCGTCTCGCGGGCGGTGGTGAAGTCGATCGTGCCGCTGAGACGACAGACGTCGCCGTCGTGGTCGACGGCGATCGACCCGACGGCCCCCGGTGCCGGTGTCGCGACGGCTGGACCCGCCGCGCCCGGCCCCGTCGCCTCGGGACCCGTCGCCTCAGGACTTGGCATTGCGTTCCTTCAGGGTGTCGAGCAGACCGGCGATGCCGCCCTTGCGAATCTCGCTCGCGAACGCCGTGCGGTAGCTGGTCACGAGACTCAGGCTGTCGACCTCGATGTCGTAGATGCTCCAGCCGTCCTTGTCGCGGAGCTTGTACGTGACCGGCACGTTCTGTCCTCCGGACTGGTCGAACTCCGAGCGGACGACCGCACGGTCCTCGCGTGACTCGGGTCGGAACGGCTCGAAGTCGATGGTGCCGCCGCTGTATTCGGTCATGGCACTGGTGTAGGTGTTGAGCAACAGCGTCTTGAACTCGGTGACCAGTTCGGTCTTCTGCGTGGCATCCGCCTGACGCCAGAACTTGCCCACGGCCAGCTTGGTCATCGTGTCGAAGTCCAGGTTCGGGACGATGATCTCCTCGACCTTGGCGTCGAGATACCCGGGCTCCTCGGCGATGCGGTCCGACTCGTTCTTCAGGACGTCCAGCATCGCCATCGTGGACTCCACGACGATCTCCTGCGCGGGATGGTCGGCCGCCCAGCCCGCGACGGAGACGAATGGCGTGGCAGCGGCAAGCACGAGGGCGGCGGCGGTTCTGCGGAGGGCATGGATCATCGTGTGTCGTTCCTCTCGAAGGGGGGCATTCATCGTTCTCAATCTCCACCGGACCGGCTGAACAGCACCTGACCGATCAGACGCTCGAGCACGAGTGCCGATTGCGTGTAAGTGATCTCGTCGCCTTCGACGAGGAAGTCGTCCTCGGCGCCGGGGTCGAGGCCGATGTACTGCTCGCCGAGCAGGCCGGCGGTGTAGATGCTCGCCGAGGTGTCGAGCGGGAAATCGGCGAAGGCCTCGTCGATGCTGAGAACGACGCTCGCCTGGAAGGTTTCGGGGTCGTATTCGATCGACTCGACCTCGCCGATGCGCACCCCGCTCGCCGAGACCGGCGCGCGCGCCTTCAGTCCGCCGATGTTCTCGAATTTCGCGACCAGCGTGTAGCCGTCTCCACCTGACAGGCTGGTCAGGTTGCTGACCCGCATGGCGAGCACCAACATCGCGGCCAGGAACAGCAGCACGAACAGGCCGACCAGCACTTCGACGGTTCTGGAGTTCATTGATCTATCCGGTCCTTAGAACATGACGGCCGTGAGCACGAAATCGAGTCCGAGCACGGCAAGCGAGGAGTAGACGACGGTGCGGGTGGTGGCGGCGCTGACGCCTTCCGAGGTCGGGATGCAGTCGACCCCTTCGAAGATCGCGATCCAGCTGATGACGAAACCGAAGACCAGCGCCTTGATCAGACCGTTGCCGACGTCCTCGGTGAAGCCGACGGCGTTCTGCATCTGCGACCAGTAAGCGCCGGCGTCGACACCGAGCACCTGGACACCGACGAGGTAGCCACCGGTCACGCCCACGGCGGAAAACATCGCCGCAAGTGCGGGCAGGGCGAGGAAGCCCGCGAGGAAGCGCGGCGCGAACACCCGCTTGAACGGATCGACGGCCATCATCTCCAGTCCGGACAACTGCTCGGTCGCCTTCATCAGCCCGATCTCGGCGGTCATCGCCGAGCCCGCCCGGCCGGCGAACAGCAGGCCGGTGACGACCGGACCCAGCTCGGTGACCAGCGTCAGCGCGACGACCACGCCGAGCGATTCCTCGGCACCGAAGCCGACGAGCGTGTTGTACCCCTGCAGCGCGAGCACCATGCCGACGAACAGTCCCGACACGAGGACGATCGAGAGCGTCATGACGCCGGAGGCGAACAGCTGCTGCACCAGCAGGCCGAAGCGCGACACCAGGGAACCCAGCGCGGCGAGCAACTGGACCAGGAAGATCGAGGCGCGACCGAGCCGTTCGAGCGCGCCGATGGTTCCGCCGCCGAAACGCTGCAGGAAGTCGATCATGTGTCGGCCCCCAACAGGTCGTCCGCGTAGTCCGGGGCGGCCAGCTGAAAGGGCACGGGACCGTCGGCACTGCCGTTGAGAAACTGCTGCACCCACGGAGAACCGGACTCGCGAAGCGAAGCGGGAGTCCCGGCCTCGACCACCTTCCCTTCGGAGATGATGACGACGTAGTCGGAGATCGACAGCGACTCCTCGAGGTCGTGCGAGACGATCACGGAGGTCAGCCCGAGCGCCGTGTTGACGGTGCGGATGAGCTCGAGCAGGACGCCCATCGATATCGGGTCCTGTCCGGTGAACGGCTCGTCGTACATGATCATCATCGGGTCGAACACGAGCGCGCGGGCCAGCGCGGCCCGTCGTGCCATCCCGCCCGAGAGTTCGGCGGGATGGAGATCGCGCGCGCCACGAAGTCCGACCGCATGCAGCCGCATCAGCACGAGATGCCGGATGAGTCGCTCGGGCAGGTCGGTGTGTTCGCGGAGCGGGTAGGCGACGTTGTCGAAGACGGTGAGGTCGGTCAGCAGCGCGCCCGACTGGAACAACATGCCGAGCCGCTTCCGTAGCGCATAGAGTTCGCGCCGCCTGAGCTTGCCGACCTCGAGCCCGTCGACGTGGATCGATCCGCGTTCACCCTTGAGCTGACCGCCGATCATCTTCAACAGCGTGGTCTTGCCGGTACCGCTCGGGCCGAGCACCGTGGTGACCTGGCCGCGCGGGATGTCGATGTCCAGTCCCCGAAAGATGGCCTTGCTGCCGCGGCTGAAATGCAGATCGCGGATGCGGACCAGCGTGGCATCGTCGTCGAGCGTGGCGTTCAATGAGCTCATGCCCGTGTGACCCGCATCAAGTGTACCAGTTGACCCTTCTCGTCCATGTGCGAACAGGCGTTCCGGAGCGCCCGTATTACCGTCCCCGACCGACGCAAGACCGACACCGAAAGGCCGGGTTCCTTGCCGGGTGACAAGGCCACTGGCCGATCGACCTGGACCGATGGCCGTGCCCCCGTGATCGAGCGGTCGGCACGGACTATCCGTTCGGACGATCGGCCACGGCGTCGAGAAGCGGCGATCCGGCGATCCGTTTCGGCACGTCCCCTGCTGAACCGTTGTCGGCCGACGAAGACCTCGACTGCAGCCCGGCGACGGTTATCTGTCGCCTCCGTCATGAGCGCGGAATCGCTGGTCTACACTTCGAGGCCGGCCCACGGCGACGGAACCCCGCGCGTGCCACCCACCGATCTCACCCGCCACCTCGCGTCTGTCGTGTCGTCATTCGTCTGGTCCCTCACTCGTGGTCCGCTCTCCATGATCCCTGATCCCATCGCCAGGTCCGGCCGCGTCACGTCGATCGTGCTCGGGCTCGCGCTCGTCGGCGGGTGCGCGAGCAACCCGCCGACCGGTCCGGTGTACGACCCCCTGGAGAACGCGAACCGGCACGTGTACGCGTTCAACACCGCACTCGACAACGCGATCCTGAAGCCGGTGGCCCGCGGCTACCGCTTCGTGCTGCCCGACATCGTCGAGGACGGCATCGGGAACTTCTTCAACAACCTCGCCGAGCCCGGCATCGTCATCAACGACGTGCTGCAGGGCAAGTTCGCGCAGGCGGCGAGCGACACGGGACGCTTCCTCGTCAACTCGACGGTAGGCATCGGCGGACTGATCGACGTCGGCAGCCGCATCGGCCTGGAGAAGCACCGGGAATCACTCGGACAGACATTGGGCGTCTGGGGCATCGGCGACGGGCCCTTCCTGATGGTGCCGCTGCTCGGACCGAACACCGCGCGCACGCTGACGGGATTCGTGGTCGAGGCCAGCACGACGAGCCTGCCGCCTCACATCGCCGACGCCGCGGACATGCGCTCGGCCGACGAGACCGCTTTCGTCGTCGGGCTCGGCCTGCTCGATCTCGTCAGCACGCGCGCGCGGCTGCTCTCGGCCGGCAACCTGCTCGACAGCGCGGCGCTCGACCCCTACCTCCTGCTGCGCGACTTCTGGGCGCGCGGACACCGCGATCTCACGTGGGACGGCAAGCGCCCGGTCGCGATCGGCGAACCGGACTACGGCGACGACGACGAGTTCGACGATCTGGATGAGCTCGACGAACTGGACGAACTGGACGAACTGGACGAACTGGACGAGCTCGATGAGCTCGATGAACTCGATGAACTCGATGAACTCGACGAACTCGACGAACTGGACGAGCTCGATGAACTCGATGAACTCGATGAACTCGATCGCCTCGACGCGCTGGACGCCGCGACCAGTGGCGAGTCGGCGCCGATCCAGGACGCGCTGGAGCCGGACGAGCTCGACGAGCTGGATCGTCTCGACGCGCTGGACGCCGAGTGAGCCGCTTCGCACCAGCGACCGCGCGCCCGTGACCGCACGGAACGGCGCGGACCGGGCGGATGAACCGCACACGATGACCGGGACGGCCGGAGCGGCCGCCGTCGACGACGGCAGGCTGATCGGCCTCGGTCGGGAGGTCATCGAGATCGAGGCGGCCGCGGTAGCCGCGCTCGCACCGCGTCTCGACGCGCGCTTCGCCGGTGCCTGCCGCACCTTGCTCGCCTGCCGGGGCCGGGTCGTGGTCTGTGGCATCGGCAAGTCCGGACACGTCGGCGCCAAGCTCGCCGCCACCCTGGCCAGCACCGGCACGCCGGCCTTCTTCGTCCACGCCGCCGAGGCCGCCCACGGCGACATCGGCATGTTGCAGCCCGGAGACGTGGTGATCGCCCTCTCCTACAGTGGCGGCTCCGACGAGCTGCTCGTGCTGCTGCCCGGCATACGGCGGCTCGGCCTGCCGCTCATCAGTCTGTGCGGGGAAGCGGACTCGACGCTCGCGCGCGCCTCCGATGTCGTCCTCGACACCCGCATCGAACGGGAGGCTTGCCCGCTCGGCCTCGCGCCGACCTCGAGCACGACCGCGACGCTCGCCCTCGGCGACGCCCTGGCCATCGCCCTGCTCGGCGCCCGCGGCTTCGACAGCGACGACTTCGCCCGTGCCCATCCAGGCGGACGGCTCGGACGACGGCTCCTGCTGCGGGTGGCCGACGTCATGAGCACCGGGACGGCGGTGCCGCGTGTGGATCACGCGGCCCGTATCGCCGACGCCCTCGTCGAGATCAGCTCCCGGGGGCTCGGCATGGTCAACGTGATCGATGCCGACGATCGACTCGTCGGCGTCTTCACCGACGGCGATCTTCGCCGTTCGCTCGCACGCGGTGAAGACGTGCGTGCGGTCGGCGTGGCCGATCTCATGACGTCCGCCCCGACCACGGTTCGCGCCGACACGCTCGCCTACGCGGCGCTCGAGACGATGCAGGCGCGACGCATCACGTCACTGCCCGTGACGCTCGACGGCACGGACGGCCAAGGCGAACGGCTGGAGGGCGTCGTGACTTTGCACGCCCTGCTCGCCGCCGGCGTCGCCTGAACGAACGCTGCTACGCTCCCGCCCCATGCCCTCGCCACCTCTCTCGCCCACCCCGGAAGCGGACGCCGACCCGCTTGCCCCGCTGGTCGCGGAGATAGAGCGTCTTGCAGCGGCGGACACGATCACCCGCGCGGCGCAGGTCGAGCTCGTGTTCCTCGATGTCGACGGCGTCATGACCGACGGACGTCTCGATCAGGGCGACGACGGTGTCGAGCGCAAGCGCTTTCACGCTCGCGACACGATCGGTGCGCGACTGCTTGTCCGGGCGGGCGTCAGGCTCGCGATCGTCAGCGGCCGAACGTCCGAGACGCTCGCGCGACGCGCCAGGGAGCTCGGCGTCGACGAGCTGCACCAGGGCGTCGAGGCGAAGCTCGGGATCGTCGAGCGGATCGCGGCCGACGCCGGCATGCCGCTCGCACGCTGCGCCTACCTCGGGGACGACGTGGTCGATCTCGCCCCGATGCGACGCGTCGGCCTCGCCATCTGCCCGGCGGATGCGCACCTCGTCGTGCGGGCGCAGGCGACGCACGTGCTGTCGCGCGGCGGCGGCGCGGCGGCGCTCCGCGAGGCGGCCGAGCTCATTCTTCACGCCCGCGGCACGTTGCGCGACGCGCACGTGCCCTACCTCGTCTGAGCGCGCGATGAGGGGTGGACGCCTGCTCTCCCGCTACTGGCTGCTCGTGCCGCTGATCCTCGTGGCGATCGTCGCGCGCGAGTGGGTCGAGCGACCGGACACCTTCGAGATCGAGGAGACGGTGGACATGCGCCGCAGCGAGGCCGACTACTACCTGGAGGACTTCCGCACGCGCCGCTTCGACGCGAGCGGCGCGCTCGAGTATGTGGTGTCCGGTGACTCGCTCTCCCACTTTCCCGACGAAGACGTCTCCGACGTCGTCGCCCCCCGCATCGAACTGCGGCGGGCAGAAGTCCGCTGGCAGGCCGAGGCCGAGAACGGCCGATTCGAGACCGATCCCGATGTCTTCACCCTGCTCGGCGACGTGCGCCTCGAGCGCGTGGTCACGGCGCTGTCAGCCGGCGATACCGTCGCCGAGTCGTCATCGCCGGACGGGCAGAGTCACGACCCCGCCTTCGGCGGGCCGGTGACGATCACCACGCGCGATCTGGCGCTGGCGCTCGACACCGACGAGGTCTCCACCGACGCGCCGTTCGAGATCGTCGCACCCGGCTGGCGCCTCGCCGGAACCGGCTTGCGATCGACGATCGACGCGGGCAAGCTCGAACTGCTTTCCAACGTCAACGGAACCTACGATGCGGCCGTCCCTCCCTGACGCCGGCCGCGCGCCGCGACTCACCGACCGGGCCAGCGCTCGCGCCGCCCTCGCACTGGCCGCCGCTTCCCTCGTCGTCGGGCCGCCGGCGCTCGCGCGGGAGAGCGACTTCACGCAGCCGATCGACGTCAGCGCCGATCGATCGGAATACGACCAGCGCGCCGGTACCCAGACGCTCATCGGCAACGTCGAGATCCGTCAAGGCACGATCCTGATCACGGCCGAGCGCGTCACCATCGCCTTGCAGGACGCGAAGCTCGCGAACATCGAGGGCAGCGGCTCGCCGATCCGCTTCGAGCAGGAGAACGAGGCGGGGGAGACCGTCCGGGGCGAGTCGAGCGAGATCAGCTACGACGCGATCGAGAACCTGCTGGTGCTGTCCGGCGGCGCGACGCTCGCGCAGCCGGGCCAGCGACTGTCCAGCGAGCGGATCGCCTTCGATGCCCGCTCGCAGACGGTCAGCGCCGAAGGCGGTCCGGGAACCGGCAGCGCCGGCAAGAAGGGCCGGGTCAGCATTCGTCTGGACGCCCCGTCGTCGGACCGGAACCGGTGAGTGCGCCGGTGGAGCGCCGTTCCACCGTTCCGGATCGTCGCCACGATCCGAAGGAAACGGCGACCGCGGACGCGCTCGCGCGCGAGCGGGCGCCGGTTCGCTCCCTGCGAGCCGACGGGCTGCAGAAGGCCTACAAGAAGCGTCGCATCCTCGAGGGCGTGTCGTTGCGGGTGAGCAGCGGCGAGGTGGTCGGCCTTCTCGGACCGAACGGCGCCGGCAAGACCACCTGCTTCTACATGGTGGTCGGCCTCGTGAAGCCGGACAGCGGTCGCATCCTGCTGGACGACATGGACATCACACACCACCCGATGCACGCCCGGGCGCGGCTCGGCGTCGGCTATCTGCCGCAGGAAGTCTCCGTGTTCCGCCAGCTCACCGTCGAGCAGAACATCATGGCGATCCTCGAGACGCGCAAGGGCATGAGCCGCGACGCCCGCCGCGATCGGCTCGAGGCACTGCTCGAGGAGTTGCAGGTCGCCCACATCCGCGACAGCCTCGGCATCAGCCTGTCGGGCGGGGAGAAACGCCGCGTCGAGATCGCGCGCGCGCTGGCCGCCGACCCGGCCTTCATCCTGCTCGACGAGCCCTTCGCCGGTGTCGACCCGATCTCGGTCATCGACATCCAGAAGATCATCGTCCATCTGAAGGAGCGAGGCATCGGGGTGCTGATCACCGACCACGGCGTACGCGAGATGCTCGGCATCTGCGACCGGGCCTACATCCTGAGCACCGGCGAGGTGATCGCGGAGGGCACGCCGGCCGATGTCATGGCCGACGAGCAGGTGCGCAAGGTCTACCTTGGAGAGGACTTCCGGATCTGAAAGCGACAGGGGCTCGAAACCTTTCCATCGAGCAATTAAAGTCCGTGCCAAGCGTGCCAACTTCGGCCGGTTCTTTGCAAGAAATCTGGCCTGTGTCACGTAGTCATCCGTTTGTGGTCGGTCCAACCGCCCGCTCCCGCCAGTCAAGGATTCGCGCATGAAGCAGTCGCTGCAGATGAAGATGGGCCAGTCGCTGGCCATGACGCCGCAACTGCAGCAGGCGATCAAGCTGCTGCAGTTGTCGACGCTGGAACTGCAGAGCGAGATCCAGGAGGCGCTCGAGAGCAACCCGATGCTCGAGGTGCAGGAAGAGGATGGGGCCCCGCGCGAGGGAGATTCCGCGAACGACGGCGGCGCGACCGGCGAGACCCGCGACCCCGGGTCGAACGACGAGACGGGCGGGAGCCAGGCCGATACGGCGGCCGACGCGGCGGCGGACTTCGAGCCGACCAGCGATCCGGCGACGGTCGAGACCCCGGACACCCTGCCCGAGGATCTGCCGGTCGACAGCGCCTGGGAAGACGTCTACGAGCCTTCCGCACCGGCCAGTTCCGGCACGGGCAGCGAGGGTGAGACGCGCGACTTCACGGAGTTCCACAACTCGGGCATCAGCACCATCCAGGATCACCTGAACGAACAGATCCGCTTCGCCCCGCTGTCGGAGGTCGATCAGCGCATAGCCGAGACCATCATCGACGCGATCGACGACAACGGTTACCTGCTGGACGACGTCCCGTCCCTGATAGAGGGTCTGAACAACGGCCCGAACCCGGGCGGCGCGGACCCCGAGCAGCGCGTCACCGAGGCGGAGTTCGAGAGCGTGCTGCATCTCGTCCAGCACCTCGACCCGGCCGGCTGCGGCGCGCGGGATGCGAGCGAGTGCATGCGGGTACAGCTCGGACAACTGCTCTCGACCGAAACGGTCATCGACGCGACCACGATCGTGACCGAGCATCTGGAGTTGCTCGCCGCGCACGACTTCCCACGCCTGCGTCGGCTTCTGAAGATCGACGACGCGCGACTGCAGGCGGCGGTCGCGGTGATCCGCAGCCTCAATCCGCGGCCCGGGCGCCAGTTCGTCAACGACCACGACCAGTACGTCGTGCCTGACGTCTTCGTCAAGAAGGTCAAGGGCGTGTGGCGCGTCGAACTCAACCCCGACATCGCGCCGCGCCTCGGCATCAACTCGCTCTACGCCGGCATGGTCAAGCGCGCCGACAAGAGCGACGACAACAACTTCCTGAGAAACCACCTCCAGGAGGCCCGCTGGTTCATCAAGAGCCTGCAGAGCCGCAACGAGACGCTGCTGCGCGTCGGCACCGCCATCGTCGAGCGCCAGCGAAGCTTCCTCGAGTACGGCGACGAGGCGATGAAGCCACTGGTGCTCCGGGACATCGCCGAACAGCTGTCGCTGCACGAATCGACGATCTCCCGCGTGACGACGCAGAAATACATTCACACGCCGCGCGGCATCTTCGAATTCAAGTATTTCTTCTCGAGCCATGTCTCGACCGCCAATGGCGGCGAATGCTCGGCGACGGCGATCCGCGCGATGATCCGGAAGTTCATCGCCGCCGAGGACGTGACGCGCCCGCTGTCCGACAGCAAGATCGCCGGCACCCTCGTCGACGACGGCATTCAGGTTGCGCGGCGCACGGTCGCCAAGTACCGTGAGTCGATGGCGATTCCCCCGTCCAACGAGCGCAAGCGATTGAGCTGAAAAACCTCTCCCCGCAGTTCCCGCCCACTGAATCGGAGAACGTTGTATGAACCTCACCGTGACCGGCCACCATGTCGACGTGACGAGTTCCATGCGTAACTACGTCGACGAGAAGATGGAACGTCTGCAACGTCATTCGGAGAATCTGTTCGGCATACACGTCATCCTCAGCGTCGAGAAGCTTCGGCAGAAGGCGGAGGCGACGATCGATGTCTCTGGAACGAAGCTCTTCGCCGAGGAGACTCGCGAGGACATGTACTCGGCGATCGACCTGCTCGCCGACAAGCTCGACCGTCAACTGATTCGCCACAAGGAGAAGCAGAAGAGTCGTCGTCACACCAGGGATGTCACGCCGCCGGCGAACGAGCCGATGCTCGACGAGCCGGTCACCGACGACTGAACGACACCCCCGGCACCGCGCCCGGTCGGCACCGAGTCCCGCCGGGCGCTTTTCATGGCCCCGGCGAGGGCGCACAATGGTGCATCGCCACTGTCGACCGCTGCTCGCCGCCCCCCCGGCGCGCCTGCCCTCGCGTCGTCCGGCCAGCCGCTTCACCGTATCTCATGGACCTCCCCGAGCTGCTCGAACCCGAGCGTATCCGTTGCCGCTGCGACATCCACAGCAAGAAGCGCGCGCTGCAGACGGTCGCCGAACTGCTCGGTGAATCGCTGCGCGCGAGCGCGGCGAAGGCCCGCGCTGCCGATGGCGGCGACCCGGTCGCCGACGAGACGACGCCCGAGATTTCCGACATGGACATTCTCGACGCCCTGATCAGCCGCGAGCGGCTCGGCAGTACCGGACTCGGCCACGGCATCGCCCTGCCGCACAGCCGCCTCGAGGTCGTCGACGCGCCACTGGCGGCGTTGGTCACGCTCAACGAAGGCGTGGACTTCGAGTCCGCCGACGGCGAGCCCGTGGACGTGGTTCTCGGCCTGCTCGTGCCGAGCGACTGCAACGACGAGCACCTCGAGATCCTCGCCCGGCTCGCCCGCCGGTTCAGCGACGTCGAGCTCCGGGACCGGCTCCGCGGCGCGAGTGACGGCGAGACCCTGTTCGGCGAGTTGCAGCGGCTCGACACGAGCTCGTGACCGGCGCTGCCCGGTCTTCGGTGGACGCGCGCTGATGGCGTCGCGTCAGTTGACCGTCGACGCGGCGTTCCGTGCCTTCGGCGACGAGCTGGGCTTCCGCTGGGTGGCCGGGCGCGACGGCGGCGAACGACGGCTGACGCGCGATGCCGAGCCCGGCCAGCGTTCGCGCCTGCTCGGCCCGCTGAATTTCAACAACCCCCACCGGATCCAGCTACTCGGCCGCTCCGAGGCCCGGCTGTTCACGCAGGCCGGGCACCTCGACCCCGACCGGTTCGAGTTCGACCTCGCCGACACCTGCGAGCTGCTGCTCGTCAGCGATGACCTCGAGCCGCCGGCGCCGCTGGTCGCGCTGGCCGAGCGCGCGCGCATACCGCTGTTCGTCTCCAGCCTGCGTTTCAACGAGCTGCAGATGCGGCTGCGCTATCTCCTCAAGAAGCAGCTGGCCGAGCGGCGCATCATCCACGGCGTGATGATGGACGTGCACGGCACCGGCGTGCTCATCACCGGCAACGCGAGCGTGGGCAAGAGCGAGCTCGCCCTCGACCTCGTCAGCCGCGGCCACATCCTCGTCGCCGACGACGCCCCGGAATTCACGCGCATCGCGCCGAACACCCTCGAGTGCCGCTGCCCCGAGCTCCTTCAGGACTTTCTCGAGGTGCGCGGGCTCGGCGTGTTGAACATCGCCCTGATGTATGGCGACGCGCACACTCGCACGCGCAAGGTCCTGCGCTTCATCGTGCATCTCGAGGCCATCGACGGCGACGATCCGGAGGCGCTCGCGGACATCGCGGGCGACCGAATCAGCGAGCCTGCCGCCCACCGCGAGATCCTCGGAGTGAAGATTCCCGAACGGACCATCCCGGTCGCCCCGGGCCGCAACCTCGCGGTCCTCGTCGAGGCCGCGGTGCGGGCGCAGATCCTGCGCTCCGGCGGCTACAGTGCACCGCGCGACCTCGTCGAAAAGCAGAGTCGCGCCCTGGCCGGTGCCGCCACCCGGCGCGATCCGCACGGCCTGCCGCTCACGGAGATACCACGATGAGCACCGACGACGGCAAGCCCGCGCGGCCCGTCCCGGCGAGCGCCCGCTCCCGCCTGACCATCGTCACCGGCCTGTCCGGCTCCGGCAAGAGCGTGGCCCTGCACAGCCTCGAGGACGAGGGCTTCTACTGCATCGACAACCTGCCGGCCGCGTTGCTGCCGCCGGTCATCGACCGGTTGCTGGAGAGCGGGCAGAAGATCTACGAGCAGCTCGCGATCGGCATCGACATGCGCAGCGAACGAGATTCCGCCGACGATCTCCTCGCCCTCGTCAAGACTCTCCGTGCCCGCACCGACCTGCACCTGGAAGTGCTGTTTCTCGACACCGATCGCAGCACCCTGGTCACGCGCTTCTCGGAGACGCGGCGCAAGCACCCGCTCAGTTCGCGCGACCTCACGCTGATCGCCGCGATCGACGAGGAAGTCCGGCTCCTCGAGCCGGTGAAGGGGCAGGCCGAGCTCGTGGTGGACACCACGCAGCTGAACCTTCACGAACTGCGCGACATCATCCGCACCTACCTGCTCGGCCGCTCCTCGACCAACCTCTCGCTGATCTTCCAGTCGTTCGGCTTCAAGCACGGCACCCCGGCGAGCACCGACTTCACCTTCGACGTGCGCTGCCTGCCGAACCCGCACTGGGAACCCGAGCTCCGCCCCTTCAACGGCCGCGAGGCGCCCATCGTCGCCTTTCTCGAGGAGCAGCCGGACGTGAGCGACATGCTCACCGACATCACCGGCTTCCTGGAACGCTGGCTGCCTCTGTTCGAGGCGGAGAACCGCGCCTACCTGACGGTGTCGATCGGCTGCACCGGCGGCCGCCATCGCTCGGTCTTTCTCGTCGAACGGCTCGCCGCCCATTTCGGCACCCTGCGCGACAACGTCTCGCTCCGACACCGTGAGCTTGCCTGAGTCGATCCGAGCCTCGGTCATTCCGAGCCTGAGTCAACCCGAGCTTGCCCGAGCTTGAAAGGGAACCCCGTGATCACCCGCGACATCGACATCATCAACAAGCTCGGCCTGCACGCGCGCGCGGCGGCCAAGCTGGTCAAGCTGGCCGGCTCCTTCGAGTCCGCGATCGACATCCAGAAGGACGACCAGCGGGTCAACTCGAAGAGCATCATGGGGGTGATGATGCTCGCGGCGAGCTGTGGCTCGCACGTGACGCTGCACGTCGACGGCCCCGACGAGGAAGCGGCGACCGCCGCCATCGTCGATCTCGTCGAACGTCGCTTCGACGAAGAAGAATGACGATCTCCTTCGCGGAGACGGCGGCATGAGCCTGATGTTCACCGGCATCGGCGTATCCCGGGGCGTCGCGATCGGCGAGGCCTGGCTGCTCCGGCGCGACCGGATAGACGTCGGCACCCGCACGCTCGAGAAGGCGGACGTGCCGGCCGAGGTCCGTCGCCTGCGTCGCGCGCTGAAGACCGCTCGCACTCGACTGCTCATCACCCGCGACAGTATCCCGGAGGCCGCCCCCGACGACGTCAGCGCCTTCATCGAGACCCACATCCTGATGCTCGACGACGAGCTGCTGTCCAAGCGCCCCGTCGAGATCATCAAGGGCGAACGGATCAACGCCGAGGCGGCGCTGCAGAAGCAGCGCGAGGCGCTTGCCAAGGTGTTCGGTTCGATGGAGGACACCTACCTTGCCACCCGCATCGACGATGTCGATCACGTCATCGAGTCGGTGCTGCGCGCGCTCGATCAAGGGGGCAGGGGCGACGCGAACGGCGACGGCCGGGCCGACGAGACGGAAGCGCTCGGGGACGCGCGCTGGAAGGGCCGCATCGTCGTCGCCGACGACCTGACGCCGGCGGACACCATCGCGATGAAGAACCACGGCGTGGCGGGATTCGTCACGGAGACCGGCGGGCAGCTGTCGCACAGCGCGATCCTCGCCCGGAGCCTCGGCATCCCGGCGATCGTCGGCGTCCACGACGCGCGCCGCTACATCCGGAGCGAGGAGACCCTGACCCTCGACGGCACCTCCGGGCTCGTCCTGGCGGAACCGACCGACGAGATCCTCGCCGACTTCCGCGCCCGCCGAAAGGCGGCGCGTCGCCGGCAGAAGGAACTCGGCGCGCTGATCGATACCGACTCGGCGACCCGCGACGGCGCCGCCTTCACGCTCTCGGCGAACATCGAGGTCGAGGACGACCTGAAGGCGGTGCGGCGCGTCAACGCGGCGGGCATCGGTCTCTACCGGACCGAGTTCCTGTTCATGAACCGGCGCGACGTGCCGGACGAGCAAGAGCACTTCCGCGTCTACACGAAGGCCATACGGGCGCTGAAGGGTGCACCGCTGACGATCCGCACGGCCGACCTCGGCGCGGACAAGGGGCACGGCGCCACGGGCGCGCCGGGAGGCGCCGCGAGCGCCGGCGGTTCGGGCTCGGGCGGCAGCGCCCACAACCCCGCGATGGGACTCCGCGGCATCCGTCTCTGCCTGAGCGATACCACGCTGTTCCTGCCGCAGCTGCGGGCGATCCTGCGGGCCTCGGCGCGCGGTCCGGTGCGCATCCTCCTGCCGATGCTCACCACGGTCGCCGAGGTGCGGCAGAGTCTGGCGCTGATCGCCCAGGTCAAGGCGACGCTCGCCGAGGAGGACATCGAATTCGACGACGCGGTGCCGGTCGGGGCGATGATCGAGGTGCCGGCCGCCGCGATCGCCGCGGACCGCTTCGCCCGGGAACTCGACTTCCTGTCGATCGGCACCAACGACCTCATTCAGTACACGCTGGCGATCGATCGCGTGGACGACCAGGTGAACTACCTCTACGACCCCCTGCACCCGGCGGTGCTCGAACTGATCGCGCGGATCATCGAGGCAGGCAACGCCGCGAACATCCCGGTATCGATGTGCGGCGAGATGGCGGGCGATCCCCGCTACGTGCGCCTCCTGCTCGGGCTCGGGCTGAACGAGTTCAGCATGCCGCCCAACCAGCTTCTGGAAGTGAAGCGCGCACTGGTCGACAGCCGCCGTTCGACGCTCAGGAAGCAGGCCCAGGCGCTGCTCGACGCCGACACCCCCGAGGAGCAGAAGAGCCTGCTCGATCGCATCAACGCGCCGCCTCGCACATGAGCGACGACGATCGCGGCGAGAGGCCGACCACGCCCGGCGCGCCGCCGGAACGCTCTTCGTCCGACCCGCGGTCGGTGCTGCAGCGTGCCTCCAGTGACACCCCGCTGTCCGACCCTTCGTCGGCGGCTTCCCCCGCGTTCGCGGTGTCCGCGGTCGCGCCGACCTCGGATGCCGAGGAGGCGGCCACGCTGATCGAGAGCGTCGGGGAAAGCATCGGCGAGGGCTCGCTGCAGGCGGCGCGGCGCATCCTGCACGCCATGCACCCCGCCGAGATCGGCGACGCGCTCGAATCCCTGCCGCCCGCCCGACGCAGCCTGCTGTGGAACATCGTCGAGCCGGAGATCGGCGGCGAGGTGCTGATGGAAGTCCACGACGAGGTGCGCGAGAGCCTCGTTCGCGGCATGGACGCCGACGAGCTCCGCGCCGCGACCGAGCAGCTCGATCTCGACGACCTCGCCGACTTCGTCCAGTCCCTGCCCGACAAGCTCACCACCGACGTGCTGGCGAGCATGGGACGGCAGGATCGCGCGCGGCTCGAGCAGGTGCTCTCCTACCCCGAGGACAGCGCCGGCGGTCTAATGAACCTCGACACGATCACCGTGCGCGGTGACGTGACGTTGGACGTGGTCCTTCGCTACCTGCGTCGCCGCGGCGACATGCCGCCGCACACCGACCGCCTGTGGGTCACCGATCGCTACGGGCGCTACCGCGGCGAGCTGCCGCTCCGGCGTCTGCTGACCGAAGGCACCGACACGCCGGTCGGCGACGTCTGCCGGGAGGACCGCGAACCGTTGAACGTGCTGACACCCGCGCACGAGGTCGCCCGCCTGTTCGAGGACTACGACCTCGTGTCCGCCCCGGTCGTCGACGACAACGGACGGTTGATCGGTCGGGTAACGATCGACGACGTGGTCGACGTCATTCGCGACGAGGCCGAGCAGCAGGTGATGAGTCGCGCCGGCCTCGATCAGGAAACCGACATCTTCGCGCCGATTCTCAGAAGCGCACGGAAACGCGCCGTCTGGCTCGGGGTGAACCTCCTGACCGCCCTGCTCGCCTCGTGGGTGATCTCGCAGTTCGACGCGACGCTCGAACGCGTCGTGCTGCTCGCCGTGTTGATGAGCGTGGTGCCCAGCATGGGCGGCATCGCCGGCTCGCAGACCCTGACCCTGGTGATCCGCGGTCAGGCGCTCGGCCAGATCAATCGCGGCAACGTGCGCGCGCTGATGACCCGCGAGATCGCGGTCGGGCTGTTGAACGGGGTGCTTTGGGCCGGCATCGTCGCGCTGCTGGTCTGGTTCTGGTTCGGCGAGCCCCGTATCGGCCTGATCCTCGGCGCCGCCCTCGTGGTGAACCTGTTCACGGCCGCCTACGCGGGCATCGCGTTGCCGACCCTGATGAAGCGCTTCGGCATCGATCCGGCGCTCGCGGGCGGGGTCGCGCTGACGACCGTCACCGACGTGGTCGGGATCGTGACCTTCCTCGGACTCGCGACCTGGCTGCTCTGACGGGGTCGGTCGCCCCGCGACGGATGGCCGTTCCGACGCGAGGCCGCCGCCCGAGCGACGCGACGTCGGGGCACGATGTCGAGGCCGGTCGCGGGTCCCGATGACGAGTCCCGATGGCGAGTCCCGATGGCGAGTTCCGATGACGAGTCCCGATGACGAGTCCCGATGGCGAGTTCCGGTGGCAGAAAGCGCTAGAGCAAGCTGATCGCCACGAAGTGGCTGACGCTACCGCCCAGCACGAACAGGTGCCAGATCTCGTGGCACCAGGGCAGCCAGTGATCGGCGACATAAAAGCCGACGCCCGCGGTGTAGACGATGCCCCCGGCGAGCAGCCAGGCGAAGCTCGCGGCGGGCAGCGCAGCGACGAGCGCGTCGAGCGCGAACAGCACGAGCCAGCCCATCGCCAGACAGAGGATCACCGGCAGCACGCGCGGCCCGGGGATCGGCACGTTGTCGACCAGGATGCCGAGGGCGGCGAGCCCCCAGACGATCGCGAGCAGCGTGTTGCCGGTCGACCCCCCGATGCCGAGTGCCGCGAACGGCGTCCAGGTGCCGGCGATCAGCAGATAGATGGCGGAGTGATCGAGCTTGCGGAACACCCGCTTCGCCCGCCCGCGAAACGCGTGATACAGCGTCGAGCACAGGTACAGCAGGAACAGTGTCGCGCCGTAGACCGCGACGCTCGCGATCTCGACCGCGTCACCCCGCGTGGCGGCGAGCGTGACCAGCGCCGAGCCGCCCACGAGAGCGAGCCCCGCGCCGACGAGGTGACTGATGCTGTTGAAACGTTCGCCCGTCTGCATGACTCCCATGCTAGCAGCGACGATGCCGACGGAACGCCTGGCCGATCGGGCGGGTGCAAGAACGTGACGGCCGTCATCGCCGCGCGGCATGCGTCGCCATGAAGGCGAGCATGGTCTCGCGCGTCGTCGCCTCCCGGACGGCGGCCACGTGCGGACCGGTGACCGGCAGGAACGCCTTCGGCTCGCCGGCCGCCGCGTGCAGCGCGACGCCGAACTCGAACGGCACGATGGTGTCCTCCTCGCTGTGGATGAACAGGATCGGCAGCGGGGCGAGCGCGGGCACCGCGTCCAGCGGATCGTGCGGTCCGCGCAGCAATACCCGGGCGGGCCAGGCGAAAGGCCAGGTCAGCAGACTGCCGCGGGCGACGTGCTGCGCGGCATGTCCGTAGCGGGTGAACGCCGCCTCGGCCATCAGCGCCGAGTAGCGCGAACGCTGCTCGGGTTCGAGCGCGAGCTGGCGGATCGCGAGACTCGCGCCGAGGCTCTGGGCGAAGATGTACAGCGGGGCCTCGTCGCCGATCGCGTCGACGTGATCGAACAACCACTCGCTGCTCGCCCGGATGTCCTCGAAGACCTCCGGCACGTCCGGCGTGCCTTCGGACAGGCCGTAGCCCCGATAGTCGAGCGCGAGCACCCGATAGCCGGCGTCCACGAGCCAGGCCGCGGCCCGCGTGTGCGTGCTGATGTTCTCCGCGTTGCCGTGCAGGAAGTGGACGGTGCCGCGCGCCTCCCCCTGGGGCTCGAGCAGCCAGGCGTGCAGCGCGAGCCCGTCGGCCGTCACGATCCGCACATCCCGGTAGTCGTAGCCGCCGTCGGCCGGCGTCGCGACGAGTCGCTTGTCCGGGAAGAAGAACATCGAGGTGCAGCCGCTCAGCACGAGAACGGCGAGCAGCGCCATTGTTCGCATCAGAAGTGCAGTCGAAGGTCGAGCGCGACCACCGAGCGCTCGCGCTCGGCGACGCGTGAGGCGGTCCAGCGCGCGCGCAGCGATCGGTTCCGCGAGAGGGGCACGTCGTGAGCGAGTTCGGCCAGCCATCGCGGCGCTCGCCCCTGCAGGGCGTCGACACCGAGTTCGAGCCGGGTGCCGCCGAGCGGCCCGTGGCCGAGCGCACCGAGTCGGGCGTGGACGCCGAAGCGCGCGAAGCCCTCGTCCTGCGCGTCGCGCGCGAACAGGGTCATCGACGGGCCGGCGAGGGCGTAGAGCAGTACCGGTCCTCGTCCCGGCGCTCGCGACAGACCGCCCAGGCCACGGAAGCGCAGCGCAAGGTCCTCGCCCTCGTACAGCTCGTCGCGCACCAGCCCCACGTCCACGCCCCAGGCGGTCGCGGGCAGGAAGGGCACCGGGGCACCGAGCGAGCGGATGCCGATCAGATCGAGCGACTGCAGCCGAGCCTCGCCGTCTTCGTCGGCGCGGACGCGCAGTTCGCCGAGCCGGATCGCGGCACCCGGCAGGTAACCGCGCGGGGCGTCCAGCAGGTCGTGGTAGCTCAGCCGCAGCGTCGCCTCGGTGAACGCGCGCCCGGCCTCACGCCCCAGTCCCAGCGCGAACGTCGTGGTGTCGTGTCCGCTCTCCGGCGAGTCCGGCGTCGGGATCGCGAGATCGTCGCTGGCGGGGTAGCCGTTGAGGAGCGTGAGCATGGCGAGGCGTCGGGCCGAAGAGTCTGTCGACGGCGGCTCGCGGCGCGCCCGATAGGTCATCAGTCGGTTCGCCGCGACGACGGTGTCGCGTTGCACGGCCGGCGCGAGCGCACCGAATCCGGCGTCGTCGGCCCGCTCGGGGTCGGCGGCCAGGGCGCCGATCCACGGACGCGCCACGGCGGGCACCGCCTCGCTCTCGTGCCGGAGCAGCGTCGCACTGGAGGGCAGCCGCTCGACCGACTCGACCAGCCCCGCCTCGACCACCGCGCGCACCGTGTCCGCAGGGATCGCCGTGAAGCGGAAGCCGGCCGCGAGATCCAGCGAAGGGCGGGCGTGATCGAACAGTTCCAGCAGGCGGAAGGAGCAGTTCTCTCGAAAGAAGTAGTAGTCGAAGGAGAGGCCGTCCAGTTCCCAGACATGCTCGACCAGGCGCTCCACCTCCGCGAGCGTCAGGTTCAGGCGGTACTCCCAGATATCGCGGTTCTCGATCGCCCCGTAGGTGCGGATCTTTCGGAAGTAGGGCTCGAGGCTGAAGCGCCCGGGGTAGCCGCCGGTGACGCCCTTGAAGGCGTAGCCGATGCTCTTCGGCGCGTCGCTGCCGGGGTCGGCGGCGAAGTTCAGCGCCCAGGAGAGCCAGTCCGAGCCGCTGTCGACGTCGGGCGGATCGATGCGGAGCAGCGTGTGCCCGAACATCGACGACGGGTTGTTCAGGTAGGAGGACGGCAGGATCAGGGTCAGCGAGTCGGCGTTCAGCGTCGCCCGCCAGGACTCGTAGGCCTCGCAGACCGGCGCGGGCGGCAGCTCGAGCGGCGCCAGACGTGCGCGGAGCCAGCGCGCACGCGACACGAAGCGGCAGCGCGGGTCCGCCTCGACGGGTGCCATCGGCGCCGGACCGAAGAGCGCGGCGATCGTCGCGTCGAGTTCGGCCGCGAGGTTCGTGCGACCGGCGTCGCCCGCCAGGAAGAAGCGCGGATCGTCGACGTGACTGATCAGACCGCGGACGAGGCTGGGATGGTAGTGGAGCAGCCGACGCCAGGCGGTCTCGTCGGCGAGTCCGAGCTCGGCGGCACGCGTCTGCAGCGCGGAGATGTCGACGCCCGAACCGGCGACCGGCCGAGCGGGTGACGCCCGGAGGCCGTCGGCGACGAGCAGGCCGAGTGACAGCAGACCGGCGGCGAGCACCCGGGCGGTGAGCCCGGATCCGGCGCGAACGGGCACTCGCGGGCCGCTCGGGCGATCGGGAAAGAGGCGGCGGGAGCCGTGCGAGGACGGCACCCGCCGCGACGGACTCAGCCGGCGACGTAGTTGGCCAGCGTCGCGTCGTCACGCATCACGACGACCATGGCGTCGAGCACGTCCTGGCTGGTGACTTCCGGTGCCGGGAAGAGCGTGGCGAAGTTCTCGTGCATGACCTGACCGAAGTGTCCGCGATCCTCCGGTGCGACACCCATCATGACCGCGACCGCGTTGAGCGCGTCGCCGCTGCCCTGCGCCACGTCGGTGGAGTACTCGTCGACGACCTGGTCGAACCAGACCATCGCGTCGCCGCCGTAGGTCAGGGTGCCGTCGACGCTGCAGCCGTTGCTGCCGATCGTCATGCCGATCGTCGCGTTGCCGCTGGTGCCGTTGATGAGCGTCGCGCTGAGGTGCGACCCGAGCCCGGACTGGCCGGCGAGCAGCATGTTGCCCCAACCGCAGTCGGGACCGCCGGGAGCTTCCGCGTGGGAGGTGGAGGCTGCCGCGAGCAGCAGCGCCGTGCCGAGTGCCTTCTTCATCATCGTTCAATCCCTCGTTCTGTGATCCGTAGGACCGTGCCGCGCACGGTCGGACCTCAGTGTAGATGGAGACTGAATCCGGTGCAGCGCCGTCGGCGACGCCGCACCGTCGGCCATCAGTGACGGCTGCGGTGCTCGCCGACGAACCGGTAGGGGCTGTTCGAGGAGACGCGAGCGACCTTCTCCGACTCGACGAGCACGTATTCCGCTGCCGCCTGCACCGCCTCGAGCGTCTCGACGGATTCGACCGGGAAGCCCTGGAACATGAAGGCGGTCTCGCTCCACGGCCGGTCGAGTTCGGCGACGTACATGCCGAGTTCGAGCTGGTTGCTGTGGATCCATCGGCTGTCGCGTACGACACGGGTGGTGACGGTCGGGACGGGGCGGGTCGTACGGAGGGTGGCGGTGCGTCGCATGGTCTGACTCCTGGTCGTCGGGTCGAGCCCGATCTCTTTCCGGGAACCGGCGGTGTGGCCGGTGGTGATGCGGCGACAGTAGTCCTGCCCTCCCCCGTCCGCCAGCGAATCGACACGCTTTCGTGAAGCGGCACCCAACGCGCGGTCCGATCGATGCGAGAAGGCGAAAGCCCTCACGCTTCCGGGCGCGACGGGCGACCGGCAGTCTTTCCGAAAGGACATCCGACGCGCCGGAATGTCGCCGACGGGACGCTCGGTGACGCGAATCCGACGCCTTCGAGACCTTTTCGACGGTTGTCCACAGCCATGCACGGCTTATCCACAGATCCATCCACCGACTTATCCACCGGCGATCCGCCCGAGACACATCATCTGGTGGTCGGGCCATCCCGGCACGACTACATGTTGTGTCTTCCGGTGCCTCGGCGGTTGCCCGACGGAGAGGGCATGGCTACACTTCGCGCCGGCCGGCGAGACAGTTTTCGTGAGCGGGATCACGCGCGGCGGCCCACCACATGCAGTGCCACGGAGCGGCACGCACCACTACATGTGGTGTCGGACAGGGAACGTCCCCCCATCATCCAGCACGGCGTCCGGCGACGGCGTGCGAAGCGGGAGACGATCGATCCGATGAGTGCAGTCGACGTGCGGGCGAAGAAGGGCAAGAAGGCGAAGCGGACGGAGGCGGGCGAGGCGGCCATTCCTCTCCAGGAGACATCGCTCGACATCTGGGACAAGAAGTACCGGCTCCGGACCAAGGAGGGAGAGCCGGTCGACGCCGACGTCGACGGCACCTTCATGCGCGTCGCGCGCGCGCTCGCGGACGTCGAGTCGACCGGGGAACTTCGGGAGAAGTGGTACGGCGAGTTCCTATGGGCGCTCCGCCAGGGCGCGATTCCGGCCGGTCGCATCACGTCCAACGCCGGCGCCCTCGCGCACAAGCCTGCCACCTCGACGATCAACTGCACGGTCTCGGGCACGATCGTCGATTCGATGGACGACATCCTCGCCAAGGTCCACGAGGCGGGACTCACGCTCAAGGCGGGCTGCGGCATCGGCTATGACTTCTCGACGCTGCGCCCGCGCGGTGCCTACGTCACCGGCGCCGGGGCCTACACGTCCGGCCCCCTGTCCTTCATGGATATCTTCGACAAGATGTGCTTCACGGTCTCGTCGGCCGGCGGACGGCGCGGCGCGCAGATGGGCACCTTCGACGTGCGCCATCCGGACGTGCTCGAGTACGTCAAGGCCAAGCGCGAGGACGGACGCCTTCGCCAGTTCAACCTCTCGTTGCTGATCACCGAGGACTTCATCCAGGCGGTCAAGGCCGACGAGCAATGGCAACTCGCGTTCCCGATCCGGGAGAAGGAGCTCGCCGAGGAGGACATCAGCCTCGACGATCCCGATCAGATCGTCTGGCGCGACTGGCCGTCCCACGAGAACGTCGTCATCAACGGCGAGGGCCTCGTCGCCTGCCGCATCTACAGGACGATGCCGGCGCGGCGCCTGTGGGACCTGATCATGGCCTCCACCTACGACTTCGCCGAACCCGGCTTCATCCTGATCGACAAGGTCAACGAGATGAACAACAACTGGTTCGAGGAAAGCATTCGCGCCACGAACCCGTGCGTGACGGGCGATACCCGTCTCGCTACGCAGTACGGCATGGTGCCGATCGCGGAACTTCACGCCACGGGCGCCGAACTCGACGTCACGGTAGACACCCGCACCCTCGTGGACAAGCGCGACGGTGTGACCGTGCGGCCGGCGGTGCCGGCGTTCATGACCGCCCGCGATGCCGATGTCTACCGGGTCACGACCGACGACGGGTACGAGATCAAGGCGACCGAGTGGCACGACTTCTACACACGGCGCGGCAAGATCAAGCTGAAGGACCTCGAGCCGGGTGACGAGCTGCTGATTCAATCGGGAAAGGGACAGTTCGGCAACCAGGGGAGCGGCGAGCTCGGCCAGCTTCTCGGGCTGATCGCGGGAGACGGTCACTTCACGAACCGCGGCAAGGGCCGGGAGGCGGCAGTCATCAGCCACCGGGGCGAAGACCGGCAACTCGCCGATCGAGTCGGTGCCCACGTCGACACGCTCGTTGCCGACGCGTCGCTGCACGCGCACCGACGATATGCCGTCGCGCCTGTCGCCGTACCCGAACGCAACAGGGTGTTCGTTCGCTCGGTCGTACTCGCTCGCACACTCGAACACTACGGATTCACTCGCTCGAGGAAACTCGCCGTCCCGGAAGTCGTCTGGCGCGGGAGCGAGGAATGCGTGCTCGGGTACCTTCGCGCCCTGTTCCAGGCTGACGGCACGGTCGACGTCTCCACGAACAGCCAGCGCTGTTCGATACGGCTGGCGTCCAGCACACCGTCGCTGCTCAAGGACGTGCAGATGCTCCTCGGTAACTTCGGCGTCCTGTCCAGCGTCAGGAACCGCCGGGATGCGGGCCGTCGCCCGTTGTCGGACGGCAAGGGCGGCCAGAAGCCGTACGACGGCAAGGCGGACCACGAGCTGATCATCGACGGGCAGTCGCGCGAGCGGTTCATGAGCAGCATCGGCTTCCTGCTGAGCGAGAAGAACGAGAAGTACACAGCCTGGGCATCCGGCAAGGCGCTCTCCGAGACTCGACCCTCGACGTCGCGCATCGCCGACATCGTTCATGTCGGCCGAGAAGACGTGTACGACACGACGCAACCTGACGAGAACTCGGTCATCTTCAACAGCATCGTGACCGGGCAATGCGGCGAACAGCCGCTTCCGCCGTACGGCGCCTGCCTGCTCGGTTCGATCAACCTGACGCGCTTCGTCGACGCGCCGTTCTCGGACAACGCGTCCTTCGACTGGGACCGCTTCGAGGAGACCGTCGCCGTGTTCACGCGGATGCTCGACAACGTCGTCGAGATCAACGGCCTGCCGCTCGCGCAGCAGCGAAAGGAGATCGAGCGCAAGCGTCGTCACGGCATGGGCTACCTGGGCCTCGGCTCGGCGATGACGCTGCTGGGCATGAGCTACGGCGACGAGCGTTCGCTCGCCTTCACCGAAGAGGTGACCAAGCGGCTGGCGCTGGCCGGCTGGCGCGCCGGACTCGAACTCGCGAAGGAGAAGGGGCCCGCGCCGATCATGGAGGAGACGTTCACCGTCACCGGCGAGATGCTTCGGAAGCGTCCCGAGATGAAGGCGGACGGCTACACGATCGGTGACGAGGTGTCGGGTCGCGTGCTGCACGCGCGCTACAGCCGTTACATGCAGCAGATCGCCACGGAGGACCCGGCACTCGTCGAGGCACTCGCCGAGGTCGGCTGCCGCTTCACCCACCACAGCTCGATCGCCCCCACCGGCACGATCTCCCTCTCCCTGGCCAACAACGCCAGCAACGGCATCGAGCCGAGCTTCGCCCACCTGTACTCGCGGAACGTGATCCGCGAGGGCAAGAAGTCGAAGGAGAAGGTCGACGTCCTGTCCTACGAACTGCTCGCCTACCGGGCGACCGTGAACGAGCACGCCGCGCCCTACACCGATGATGCGGCGAACGTCCTGCCCCCCGCCTTCATCTCGGCGGACGCGATCCGCCCGATCGATCACGTCGCGGTGCAGGCGGCCGCACAGAAGTGGATCGACTCCTCGATCTCCAAGACCGCGAACGTCCCGACCGACTTCCCCTTCGACGAGTTCAAGGACATCTACATGACCGCCTACGAACAGGGGCTCAAGGGCTGCACGACGTTCCGCTTCAACCCGGAGAACTTCCAGGGCGTGCTGGTCAAGGAGGAGGATCTCGAGAACACCGAGTACACCTTCAGGCTCGAGGACGGCTCCGAGATGACCTGCAAGGGGAACGAGCAGATCGACTACGACGGCGAGACCCACACCGCCGCCAACCTCTACGACGCCCTCAAGGAGGGCTACTACGGCAAGTTCTGAGGAGCCCCGAGCCATGAGCGAACAGGACACGAAGGACATGACCGACGCCCCGAAGGCACCACGCCGGATCGACGGCAGGATCGTCGGCTACGGCGTCCGGAAGCCGGGCGACGAGGCGGCAGCCGTGCCGGGCATCAAGCCGGACCCGTCGCTGGCCGCTGTCGTCCAGATGGACGAGATGGTCGAACGCCCCCAGAAACTCGTCGGCTCGACATACAAGCTGAAGACGCCGGAGCACGTGTCGCCCCATGCCATGTACATCACGATCAACGACATCGTGCTGAACGAGGGCACCGAGCACGAGCTCCGCCGGCCGTTCGAGGTATTCATCAACTCGAAGAACCTCGAGCAGTACCAGTGGATCGTCGCGCTGACGCTGATCATGTCGGCGGTGTTCCGCAAGGGTGGCGACGTCACCTTCCTGGTCGCGGAGCTTCGTTCGGTGTTCGACCCGCGCGGCGGCTACTGGAACCAGGGCAAGTACGTGCCCTCGATCATCGCCGAGATCGGTAACGTGATCGAACGCCACCTGATCGACATCGGCATGCTGACGCCGGACGAGCCGGACGAGCATCAGAAGCGGCTGATCGAGGCGAAGAAGGCCGAGCTCGGCGGCAAGGCGGCGGCGCAGGCCGACGTCGAGCCGGCGGGTGGCGACGAGCCGTGGCGGGCGACCGCGACGCTCTGTGCCAAGTGCAGCCACAAGGCGGTGGTACTGCTCGACAATTGCCAGACCTGCATGAACTGCGGCGACTCCAAATGTGGCTGATAGACTGCCGCCGCACGCTCTCCGCCGGCATGGCGGCCGAAGGACGATGCCCGGGACGGGCTGAACCAGAGAGACGTACACGATGAAATGTCGGACTTGCGGCAGTGTCATGGTCGAGGACTACCGGGAGCGCGGTCACCACGCGACCGCCAGCTGGCACTCGTGCCCGCTCTGCCACACGAAACGGCTGACCAGCGCGCCGGACGAGCCGGTCGTGGCACTTTCCTCCCTGCCGCGGCCCGGCGACGACGGCAGCGGTTATGCTGGCGATCCCGCTTTCACAGGTCCCGATCTCGAGGCATGAGCGAACTCCAGCTGTCGGCGAAACTCGTCGGCGACATCCAGCAGATGCTGGTGCAGCACGACGCGGCCGCGACCGATCCAGGGGTCGCGTCACAGTACCTGTGCGCCGTCGTCGGCTTCCTGCTCGGTCAGCAGGAGATGGAGAAGGCCCAGAAGGACGATGTCCTCGAGCAGCTCGGCGCGTTCATGCGCCACGTCGCGGACGACGTCGACAAGCAGCGGGCGGCGACCGCCCCACCGCCGCAGGCGCCCGTCCAGGAATCGTTCGGCATCTGGAAGCCGAAGAAGGCCTGAAGCCGGGCAGCACTCGCAGGCAGGACTTACGGGCCAGACCCGTGGCAACGACCGAACGACCTGCCGGTCGTTCCTCCACTCGAGATACCGGGAGAATTTTCATGGCCAAGGCCACCGCACGCCACATCCTCGTCGACGCCGAGGCGAAGTGCCAGTCCCTGATCGACGAGATCAAGGGTGGCGCCGACTTCGCTGACGTCGCGAAGGCCAATTCCAGCTGCCCGTCCGCGCGCGACGGCGGCAATCTGGGCACCTTCGGCAAGGGCCAGATGGTCCCCGAATTCGAGAAGGCCTGCTTCGAGGGAGCGGTCGGCGAGGTGCAGGGACCGATCAAGACGCAGTTCGGCTTTCACGCCGTCGAGGTCACCGAGCGCACCTGACGGCTGCCCGACAGCGACACCGCGCACCCGACAGGCTGCCGGACAGGTCGAGATCCGCACCGGTGTCGAGCCCCGGACGGGCGACGAGAGACCGTGGTTGCCCGGACGCCTGTCGCCGCCGCGACCGGATGCGCGCGTCCGGCTTGCTCGCGGCCGATGATGCCCGTCGGCCCGGCCCGTGCTAGCGGAGAACCCGGAAGCGGCCGCGCACGGCGTCCGCCATGACCGGACGACGTCATGCCAGCCCTGCAACCTCCCGTCCTGCTTGTCGACAACCTCGACGCCGCCCGGGGTTTCTACGTGCACGCACTCGGCTGCCGGGTCGTCGAGACGACGCCCGATTCGCTCGCCCTCGAGTTTCACGGACACACGCTGGCGCTGCGCACGGTCCCCGGCGAGCACTCGCACGAGGCTGCCTTCCTGCTCGGCGTTGACGACTGGTGCACGGCATCCGAACGTCTCCGCGAGCATGCGATCGACGTCGAGATCGAGACCGCCCGACGCTTCAGTGCCACCCCGGGCGACCAGTGCGCCCTGCGGCTGCATGACCCGGACGGGAACGCGCTCGCCCTGCTCGGCTTCGCGCCAGAAGCCGATCAGCTCGCGGCCTGAGATAGCGGCCCTGAGTCGGCGGCCCTGAGATAGCGGCCCTGAGATAGTGGCCCTGAGATAGTGGCCCTGAGTCGGCAAGCCTGAGTCGGCGGCCCCGATGGGTGGCTCGGGTCGCGCCTCCGGATGGTTCCGGTGGGAGGCCGGGATCTGTGCCTGCGAGGTGGACAGTCCGTTTTGCGGCTCGTCTGCTACCTTTCCATGGGCTGTAAACGTGAAGTCGGTCGCATTCCGCGATTCGGCAGCGGAGCCGGCAACGTCGCGGACGATGATCTTCGATCTGACCCACAGCGCGAACCTGCGCCTCGCCTCAGCCGTTCCCGTTCTTCCGCGGACAGTCGTGTGCGACCGGCCAGACCGGTCGACGGTCGTTGCCGAGGAGCCGTTTGACCGTCGGGGAGGCGCCTTCGAGCCTCCGGTCCTCGTGACGGTGGTGTCCTGCGCAGGCGCCGGCGTCGAGAAGGGCGCCGGGCCCGCGGCGCTGCCGGTGGACACCGACACCGACACCGACTTCGACGCCCTGACGAACGTCCGACGGACCGTCGATCCGGACCCGCGCACGCGCCACGGCGCCGCGCCGGGCTGGTCACTTACCGGAACCATCGCGGCCACCGCCGCCCTGCTGTTCGGAAGCGGGATTCACCCGCGTCGGCCGCGCGGTGTCCCGCGCCAGTTGCAGGATGTGCTGGATGCCCTGCCGGACGCCACCGCTCTGTTCGATGCCAGAGGGCGGCTCACGGCGGCGAACGACAAGCTTCGCCGCTTGATGCCGCTCGAGATCACGCCGCAAGCCTTGCTAGGGACCACCACCAGCGACGTCTACGCGCAGCTCTCGCCGGACAACCTCGCGATCGAGCGCGCGAGAAACGACGCGCTGGCCGTCTTCGACGGCAGCGATCCGGACGCGACCCTGAGTTTCCAGTTGCCGAGCTATGGCCGCCGCGCCCTGCTGGTCAAGGAGCGACCGACAGCCGCCGGCGGCCTCGTCATCGCGATCTACGGCGGCAATCACCGCTCCACCAACCGGTTCACCGACCCGCTGACGGCGCTGCCGAATCGAACGAGACTGGTCAGCGACCTGGCACTGCGCTGCAGCCGCACCCGGCGCTCGCTCGCGCTGATCATCGTCGATCTCCGCAGCTTCCGGCAGATCAATGACACCTACGGACGTCCGGCGGGTGACGAGCTGCTCAAGCAGACCGCCGTCTGCCTTCAGCACGGCATGCCGGAGGATGCTCTGATCGCCCGCATCGCCGGCGACGAGTTCGCCGTTCTGCTCGAATTCGGCGGCGGGCCAAGCGGGCGAGCGGTCATCGAGCGACGCGTCACCGATGTCCTGGGCACCCTCCGGCGCGGGCTGAACGTCGACACCATGAACGTGCCGGTGCGGGCGAGCGTCGGCATCGCCTACACGCCGGACCACGGCAAGACGGTCTCCACGCTGATGAGCTCGGCGGACAGTGCCTGCGCGCACGCGAAGCGCCTCGGCAACAACACCCTCGTCGTCTACGACTCCGCTCGCCAGCGCGAGGCGAAGCGCCGTCACCAGCTCGAAGTGGGGCTGCAGCAGGCGATAGGGCGCGGGGAGCTCTCCCTGCAATACCAGCCGCAGGTGGACATCCGGACGAAGATGACCTGCGGGATGGAGGCGCTCCTGCGCTGGAACCATCCGGAGTTCGGCCGCGTTTCCCCGGCGGACTTCATCCCGATAGCCGAGCAGACCGGCATCATCACGCGGGTAGGTAACTGGGTCCTCCACCAGGCCATCGAGGACTATCAGCGTCTCGCGCAGTTCGGGATGTCGCCCGCGATGTTGTCGGTGAACCTGTCGAGGAAGCAGTTCGACGACGGGCGCATCGTGCACGAGATCGCCGATGTGCTCGAGAAGAGTGGTTTCGATCCGCAGCAGCTCTGCCTGGAGATCACCGAGACCGCGCTGTTCTCCGACTCGAACCGCTTCCGGGACATGCTCAGGACACTCACGGGGTTCGGGGCGAAGTTGTCCATCGACGACTTCGGCGTGGGCTATTCCTCGCTGCTCGAGCTCAAGGACTTCCCGATCAGCGAGGTGAAGATCGACCGCGCCTTCGTCACCGACGTCGCCATCGACGGCAACAGCCAGGACATCATCCGCGCGGTCGTCAGCATCGCCGACAGCATCGGCGCGACGGTGGTGGCGGAAGGCATCGAGAACGCCGGGCAGTTCGCGATGATCTCCGCGCTCGGTTGCGACCGCGGCCAGGGATACTGGCTATGCGAGCCGATGCCGGCCACGACCTTCCCCGACGTGGTCCTCGGCAACTGACGAGCGCGTCGGAAACGGCCCCTTCGCGAACCCGGCGGCGGTCGACGGGTACCGCCACGAACCTTCAAGATTCCCCTCGATCGGGTCGATAACGGACCGAAGGGCAACGACCCTGCCTCGTCGAATCCCCGACCTCGGCGGACCCTGGATGTCTCCAATGATCGCTATCAGGCACGTCGGCGCGGCAGGCGGCACTGGGTCGACGGCGCCCGTCCGGTCAGCGCCACTCGCCACCCTGGCGATCCTCGCAGGCACGCTGCTCGCTGCCGAAGTCGCGGCCGGGGCGACGGCCGTCGACGCACCCGAGCGACCGCTGTGCCTGTACGTCTCCTCCTACCATGAGGGCTACCCCTGGTCGGACGGCGTGGAAAGCGGCCTGCGGGACGCGCTCGCGGGCGTCTGCGAGATCGAGCAGTTCGACATGGACACGAAGCGCCGTCCCCAGCCCGAACAGATCGCGGCGGCCGCCGCCGAGGCGCGTCGACTGGTCGAGGTGCTGCAGCCCGATATCATCATCACGTCCGACGACAACGCCGCCAGGCACTTCGTCGTTCCCTACCTGCACGGCGGTTCCGTGCCGGTCGTGTTCAGCGGCATCAACTGGACGGTCGAGGAGTACGGCCTGCCCACCGACAACATCACCGGCATCGTGGAGGTCGCTCCGATACGGCCGATGATCCGCGAGGCCATGGCCCTGGTGCCGGGTGCGACGCGCGCCGCCTACATCGGAGCGCCGACGCTGGCCGAGCAGAAGAACTTCGAGCGCATCGCGGCGATCGCCACCGAACACGGGGTGATCATCGATCACGTGATCGTCGAGGACTTCGAGGCCTGGAAGGTCGCACTCGAGGATGCGCAGAACTACGATTTCGTCGTCGTCGGCAGCCACGCCGACGTCAACGGCTGGGACACCGCGCTGGCGGCGGATCATGCCCTGGCCACCACACGCCGCCCGAGCCTCACCAACTACGAATGGATGATGCCGGTGTCTGTCGTCGGCTACACCAAGCTGCCGGAAGAACACGGCGAACGCGCCGGCGCGACCGCCCGCGCCATCCTCGCCGGCACGGCGATCCGCGACATTCCTCTGGTAGTCAACCGGAAGTGGGACACCTGGCTCAACGTCGCGCTGGCCGAGCGCCTCGACACGAACGTCCCCGAGCGTCTCCGACAGCGCGCCAAGCACATCGAGGTCCGCCCGTGAGCGGCGCGAGCAAGCGGGCGATTCCGGCCACCCCGGGATCGACGGAGAATTCGCTGGTCACGCGCGGAGAGTGGATCCTCGGCGCACTCGTCTTCGCACTCGCCCTCGGTGTCCTGCTGTACGGCGCATGGGTGCTGAACGGGGAGGCCCAGGACAAGCGCTTCGCCGCCGTCGCGAACGAGGCCGTGGCTACGCTCGACGGCACGATCGGCGAGCTGGACACGCTGATCGAGACGCTCGTCAGCATGCACCATGTCGATGCAGCGGTCAGCGAGCTGAGCGCGCTAGAGGTCTTCGCTGCGGACCTGCGGCAGAAGATTCCCGCCATCACCGCCTTCGGCCGCTACGCGACCGTGCACGGCGAGGATGTGGAGTTCTTCGAGCGCGAGCTTCTCGACAGCGGCCTGTACGACTTCAAGGTCATCTCCATCGACGACGACGGGCGCGCGGGCGACCGCGGCTCCTCCTTTCGCCACTACCCGGTGACCCGCCTGGAGCCCATGGCGCCCGAGCGTCTGCGCCTGCTCGGTGCCGACCTCGGCGACATCGAGGGGCTGACCGGCGCGCTGAACCGCATCGCCGTCCAGAATCACACGCTGATGACGACGCTGCCCGAGCACTGGCCGGCGGCGGGTGAACTCATGCTGTTCCACACGATCTACCGCGGGAATCACGTCCCTGCCGACTTCAGGGAACGCCTGCGACAGGCGAATGGCGGTTACTGGCTCGCGGTCGATCCGCAGGCGCTGCTCGGAGACGCGAGCGCCCTGGCCGGTCGCCTCTCCCTCGAGCTGCAATCGAGCACGACCGGCGGGGACGCGCTCGCCCTGCTTTCGATAGCGGGCGAACGGGAACCCGGCACACTGCTGCACGCCTTGTATTCGCCTGCGCAGACGCAGCGGAGCTGGTCGCTGGGCGACGGTGAACTCGTGCTCGTGCTGTCGGCCGAGCGCGGCGTTCCCGTGCCTGTGCTCGGCGCGGTCGCCGTCATCGCGACGATGATCCTGTTCGCCCTGCTGACGGCCGGAAGCGTGGTCGCGGGCAATCGGCTCGCGCGGCGCGATCGCGCGCGCGGACTGCTGAACCTCCAGGCGGAACGAGAGCGCGCGGACCGGACGCTGAACGCGATCGGCGACGCCGTGTTCGCCCTCGACGCGCAGCAGCGGGTGCTGCATCTGAACCCTGCAGCCGCCCGGCTCGCCGGGCACGCCCGGTCCAGCGTGCCGGGGCTCGCGATGGCGGACGCGCTGCCGCTCCGCAACGAGGAGGACGACACCCGACTCGACCTCGATGCCGTCTTCGCCTCGATCGAACGCGGCGGTCCGAAGGAAATCGACGTGCTGCCCTGGGAAGACGCCTCCACCAAGCGGGCCACGGTGTTGCGCATGAGCGTGAGCCGGACGCGGGACACGCACGGCGAGATTTCGGGCCACATCCTGGTGCTGCGGGACATCAGCGACGAACGTCTGCTGACCCGACGCCTGGCGTGGCAGGCGAATCACGACGCGCTGACGGGGTGTACCAACAGGCGCTGGTTCGAGGCGAATCTGGGCGAGATGCTGCGCGACATTCCGCTCAGCGGGCGGCGCCATGCCCTGTGCTACATCGATCTCGATCAATTCAAGGTCATCAACGACACCAATGGACACGCGGCCGGCGACCGCTTGCTGCAGGAGCTGACCGCCGGGCTACAGGCCCTGTGCCGTGAGGCGGACATCCTCTCTCGCCTCGGCGGCGACGAGTTCGGTCTCCTCATCGTGGACGCGGACGAGGAGACGGCCCGCGAGGCCGCGGGTCGCGTTCACGACTTCTTCCAGAGCTGCACGTTCCAGCACGGCAAGGACGTGATCGACGTGCGTGCCAGCATCGGCCTCGTCCTGCTGGACGAGTGCAGCGGAAACATCAGCGACGTGCTCGCCGCGGCCGATCTCGCCTGCTACGCGGCGAAGGACGGCGGGCGAAACGCGCTGTACGTCTACTCGTCCGACGATGCCACCATGTCTCAACGCTCCAGTGAACTCGAGCGACTGCCCGAGCTTCGCCGGGCGCTGGCCGATGACCGCTTCGAACTGCACGTGCAGGCCGTCGCCGATCTGGGTGAATGTCAACGGGGCCAGGCCGGCATGAAAGAGATCGTGCACTACGAATTCCTGCTCCGTCTGGCCGGCGAGGACGGCAAGCCGATCGCCCCTTTCCAGATCATCGAGGCGGCCGAGCGGTACGGACTGATGCGAGACATCGACCGATGGGTGATCGCCCGGGCCATCGCGAGCGTGGCCGCGATCAGCGATCGACGTGGCCGCGCCTGCAGCTTCTCGATCAACCTCTCCGGCCAGTCCGCCGCCGATCCGACATTGATCGACTTCATCGAAGAGGAGTATGGGAAGCACGAGATCGATCCTTCACGCATCTGGTTCGAGTTGACCGAGACGGCAGCCATCTCGCAGTTCGCCGTCGCGGTCGAGCTCGCCACCCGCATCCGCGCGCTGGGCTCGAAGGTCGCGCTGGACGACTTCGGCTCGGGCCTCAGTTCCTTCGGCTACCTGAAGAACATTCCGGTGGACGTGCTCAAGATCGACGGGCAGTTCGTTCGCCACCTTGCCGACAGCTCGGTCGATCGGGCGATCGTCGGTGCGATAGCGGATGTGGCTGCATCGATGCACATCGAGACCGTTGCCGAGTTCGTCGAGAACCAGACGATCGTCGACGAACTGGTGAAGCTCGGCATCGACTACGCGCAGGGATACCACATCGCCAAGCCCTGCCCGCTGTCCGAGGCGATCGACGCCCTCTCGCCCGCCCGCGCCGGCGGTTGGGCCGACGCCGCCTGAGAACGGCGGTTCCGCGGCCTGCCGCGGTGCCGGACTCGGACGCCGCCGCCCGCGCGGCTGCCCGGTCGGCGCGCCAGGCCCACCGCCGACCGTGACCCCCCATCACGATCGAGGCGCGTCATCGGATCGCGGCGACGCTGAACGCTCCGGCCAGTCGAGTTCGAGTTGCACGGGATGATGGTCGTCGCTCGAGGCGAGCGAGCCGAACGAGACGCCCAGCAACCGCACCGCCGGGACGGCTCGACCCTCGAGCGCCCGCGTCAGCAGGATCGGCAGCGTGCGACGAACCCCGATGGCGTCGAAGGCCCGGGTCTGACTGTGCGAACGGGTCGGCGTGTCGAAGTCGGGAAACCGCACCTTCACGGTCAGCGTCGACCCTTCCAGTCCGCGAGCGGCCAGCGCGCTCAGGAGTTCGTCGGCGAGTCGCTGCAGCACCGCGAGCATCGCGTCCGGCTCGACGAGGTTCTCGCCGAAAGTGCGCTCGCTGCCCATCGACTTCCGGATGCGTTCCGTGCGTACCGGCCGATGATCGATGCCACGTGCGGCCCGATAGTAGAACTCGTGGCTCTTGCCGAACTCGCGGGCGAGCTCCTCCCGGCTCCAGTCGCGAAGGTCCGCACCCGTACGGATGCCGAGCGCGTGCATGCGAGCCTCGGTGACACGCCCGACCCCGTGGATCGCGCCGACGGGCAGGCTGGCCACGAAGCTCGGCCCGTCGGCGGGCAGGATCCAGGCGAGGCCGTCCGGCTTCTCGAGATCGGAGGCGATCTTCGCCAGGAACTTGTTGTAGGAGACCCCGGCCGAGGCGATCAGGCGGGTGCGGGCCAGGATGCGCGCGCGGATCTCGCGCGCCATGCGGACGGCCGATCCGCCCCCGGCCGTCGCGTCGGTCACGTCGAGGTAGGCTTCGTCGAGGGACAGCGGCTCGATTCGATCGGTGAACTCGCGAAACACGGCGTGAATCTCCGTCGAGACCTCGCGATAGACCTCGAACCTCGGCGGGACGAACACGGCGTGCGCGCAGCGCCTGCCCGCCTCCGCGCTCGGCATCGCCGAGTGGATGCCGAACAGCCGCGCCTCGTAGCTGCAGGCGGCGACCACGCCGCGCCCGTTCGGCCGTCCGCCCACGATGACCGGCCGACCCGCGAGCGTGGGGTCGTCGCGCTGCTCGACCGACGCGTAGAACGCGTCCATGTCGACGTGGATGATCTTTCTCTGCGGCCCGTCGTCGGGCGGCGACGCGAGCGTGTCCATCGGTGACGTTTTCATGTCGCCCGTGCATTTTGCTTTAGAATCCAGCCGCATCGGGGCCTCTGCGGCCCCCATCCGGCCGCCGCGTGGCGGTGCCACCCGACGACCCGACGGAGCCTTGCACGTGTCGAGCACGAAGGAAACCGACGGGGCGACCGACACGACCAAGAGCCGGCTGACGACCTCGCGGGCCGTCGAGCTCAAGGGCGGCATGTACACGTTCATGTCGCTCCGCCTGCACACGGACGATCTCGCGGCCATCGACACCGCGCTGGCCGAGAAGGTGAACCAGGCACCCGCGTTCTTCAAGGACACGCCGGTCGTCATCGATCTGGGCGAACTGGACGCGGACGGCGAGACGCTCGACGGCGCCGCGCTGCTCGCCTGCATCCGCCGCCACCATCTGGCGCCGATCGCCGCCACCCTGACCGACAAGTCCTCGCGGCTGGCCGGCTCGATCGGCCTGCCGCTGATGGAGGGGAGCGCGCGCCGTCGCGTCGCCGGCGATCGCGGGAAGTCCGGGGGCGCGGCCGCCACGACGGACGATGCCAGCCGATCCTCGCCGTCGGACGCACGGCAAGCCGACGGGGTGCCGGATGTGGCGGGGGATCTCGGGTCCGACCTCGGGCCAGACCTCGGGCCGGGGCTCGGGCGAGAGATCGAACACGTGGTGCGCGCGCCGCTGCTCGTCGATCGCCCCGTGCGTTCCGGGCAGCAGATCTACGCGCGCGAGACCGACCTCATCGTCATGGGCCAGGTCGGACCGGGAGCGGAGGTCATCGCCGACAACAACATCCACGTCTACGGCCCGCTTCGCGGCCGTGCGCTGTGCGGGGTCTCGGGCAACGCCGAGTCCCGCATCTTCTGCCAGTCGCTGGAGGCCGAGCTGGTCTCGGTGGCCGGCACCTTCAGGATGCTCGAGACGATTCCGGCGGCGCTGCGCGGCAAGCCCGCGCAGATCTGGCTGGACGACGAAAGGCTCAACATAGAGCCGTTGTAGACACACCGATCAGCAGGGCGATTTCGCACAGACATCAGGGAGCGGGAGCTTGACCAAGACAATAGTCGTAACCTCCGGCAAGGGCGGCGTCGGCAAGACGACCACCAGTGCCTCCATCGCCACGGGACTCGCCAGGCGAGGCTACAAGACCGTGGTCATCGATTTCGACGTCGGACTCCGGAACCTCGACCTGATCATGGGGTGCGAGCGTCGGGTGGTCTACGACCTGGTGAACCTCGTGAACCAGGAGGCGAGCCTTCATCAGACGCTCATCAAGGACAAGCGCCTGGACAATCTCTACATCCTTCCCGCCTCGCAGACCCGGGACAAGGACGCGCTGACCATCGAGGGCATCGCCCGCGTCATGCACAAGCTCAGGAAGAGCGAGTTCGACTACATCATCTGCGACTCCCCGGCGGGCATCGAGAAGGGCGCGAAGATGGCGCTCTACTTCGCGGACGAGGCGATCGTGACGACCAACCCCGAGGTTTCCTCGGTGCGCGACTCCGACCGGATCCTGGGCATCCTGCAGAGCGAGTCGAAGCGTTCGAAGATGAACGAGGATCCGGTCAAGGAGCATCTCCTGATCACGCGCTACAACCCCTCGCGCGTGAAGGACGGCCAGATGCTGAGCGTCGACGACATCGTCGACCTGCTGGCCATCCCGCTCCTCGGCATCATTCCGGAGTCGCCGTCGGTGCTCGACTCCTCGAACGCCGGCCGGCCGGTGATCCTCGACGAGGACAGCGAGGCGGGGCAGGCCTACGCGGACGCGATCGACCGGCTGCTGGGCGAGAGCAAGCCGCACCGTTTCATGGAGCCCGAGAAGAAGGGATTCCTGAAGCGCCTGTTCGGATAGAGGAGGGAAGACCATGGGCTTCTTCAAGTTCTTCGGCAACAGCAAGAGCGACGCGTCCGCGAAGGTCGCCAAGGATCGGCTGCAGGTTCTCATCGCGCACGAACGCACCGGACGCGACGGGCCGGACTACCTGCCCATGCTCAGACAGGACATCCTCAACGTCATCAAGAAGTACGTGTCCATCGACGACGAGGCGCTGACCGTGCAGCTGGAGTCGCAGGAAGACTGCGACGTGCTCGAACTCAACATCACCCTGCCCGAGCACGAGGTGAAGACACAGCCCTCGGCGGAGGCGCGACGCCGAGCGGCGCTGCGTCGACAGGGTCAGTCGCCCGACGACGACCGCACCTCGCCACCCTGACGGGCAGCGCTCGCCGGGCGGCCCTGATCGAACGACCCTGATTCGACGTTCCTGACCGAGCGACCCTGACCGAGCGACCCTGACCGAGTGGCCCTGACCAAGTGGCCCTGACCGAGCGGCCCTGATCGAGCTGCCCTGACCGAGCTGCCCTGACCGAGCGCATCCGACGAGAGACGTCCTCGCGCGCGGCTGTTGCATAAATGCAACCATTGGCGGCCGCGGGCCCGATCTCGCCTCCAATCTGGCGTGCTCGCGGATCTGTCCTACACTCCAGTTCGTGTCCCGCTGCTACCTCTGTCCCTGTCTTGCAAAGGCGCAACTTGTTGTTGCATTATTCAGACACGCTGACTAGAGTTGCTGCGCTGAAACACAACGTAGATCCGCTCGACACACGTTCTCATTCCGACTCGGAGACATACCCCATGAAATTCCAGAAGACAGCTATCGCGATCACCATCGCGGGCTTCGCAGCAGCACCGATGATGGCGTCGGCGGACACGGTCCTCTCGGGCGTGGTTCAGGTGAAGTACCAGGGCACTGACAAGGAGGACGATCCGGCAACCGCCTCCGACGAGAGCGCGGCCGACATGGCGGCCGGTGACGTGCGTGTCGCCATCGCCTCGGAGCACGAGCTGAGCAGCGGCCTGATCGGTTACGGCAATCTGCAGCTGAACCTCGACGACCTGACCGGCCAGGGCGGCGTTGCCGGACAAGGCATCGCGGTCCAGGAAGACACCGCCGATGCGGACGGTTCGCTGACCGACGAGGATCTGGTCGAACTCACCAGTTCCGCGACGGTCGCGTCCGACAACGTGTATGTCGGTGTCAAGGGTGGCTTCGGTGACGTTCGCCTCGGCGAGATCCCGCTGGCGGTCGAGTACGGCCAGCTCGCCAACGACATCCACGACGTCGGTGGCACGGTCGTCGACGGCCTGAGCTACACCGGCACCTTCGGCCCGGTCGCCTTCGGACTCAACCACTCGCTCGGTGAGGACAGCGACGTCATCGGCGCAGGTATCAAGTTCAACTTCGCCGGTGCCACGATCGGCGCGGGTTTCGAGGATCGCAACGAACTGACGAACTTCTCGGTCGGCGCCAGCTACGCGATCGCCGGTTTCTCGCTCGCCGCTCACGCCTGGAGCAAGGGCCAGATCGATTTCGACACGACAGATGGCGCCGACGGCGATCTCGAGAGTGTCTCGGTCTCCGAGAGCCTCGACGACCAGACCGCCGTGGCACTGCAGGTCGGCTACGGCATCGCCGGTGTCTCGATCGGTGTGACCTTCTCGCAGCAGACCACGCAAGGCGGTGTCAACCTCGACGCCGAAGGGCAGCCGATCGCCGACGAGGGTACCGGAGTCGTTGTCTCCAGCACCACCACCGACGAGGTCGTGCAGCAGATCGTTCGTCTCGACCTCGGCTACGATCTCGGCGGCGACACGGCGATCAGCACGCGGATCCAGAACACGTCGGACGACGTCGACGGGTCCGAGGACCTGATCGAGTACCGCGTCATGCTCTCCAAGTCGTTCTGATCCGGACCTCACGTCCAGCGGCTTGACAAGGCCCCTCTTCGGAGGGGCCTTTTTTTTGGCCCGGCGTTCGAAATCGACGACGCCGCGAAGACCGCTCAGGCCCGGGTCAGTCGTCGGCGTCAGGCCGCGACCCGCCCCGGCAGGGCGGCGACACCGGCACCGATTCACCGCGCGCCGCCCACTCCTCCGGCGTGTGCGTGTGCAACCCCAGCGCGTGGACCGGCCCGGCCAGCTGTTCGGCGAGCAAACGGTTCAAGCGCCGGTGACGGGCGACGAGCCCCTCCCCCTCGAACGCCGAGCTGACGACGACGAGCTTGAAATGACTCTCGCCGCCCGCCGGCACGTTGTGACGGTGACTCTCGTCGATCACGTCGAGGCGGACCGGTGACAGGGCGTCGACGACGAGATCGTTGATCTTGCTCGCGATGGACACGGGTAGTTGACCTCTGCTGGATGACAGGCAGGCAGGGTACACGCGTACTCCCTCACCTCATCCGACGGAAGTCGCCGACAGTGCGCGTCCCGGCCGCACCACTGGCAGAACGCGTGCTTTCACCCGTGACCGACGTCTCACCCCGTTTTTCGCACTCACGCCGCCTCGACGGCGTCGAGGGGTTTCAAGGTCGGTCGCGACGGGTGCCGTGACAATCGACACGCCCTGCCGATTCGTGAATGCCAGGCTCGACGGCAGTGCTAAGGTTCGCGCTCTCGATGGCAGTCGCCGAGGAAGCATGACGATTCACGCCCTTTCCCGTCTGCGCGCGCGCACGGCCGTGCTCGCGGTGGCGCTGCTCCCGATGTTCGGCGGCTGCGTCACCGACGGCGCTGCCCTGCACGATTCCGCGACCACCCTCGACGGCGCACCGACACGATCGAGTCTGCAACGAGCCGCGAGTTCGGCGGCCAACGGCGGGAACGTGAACGTTCGGCTGGTCGGCGACGTCGCCTACGTCACCGGCCGCGTCGACAGCGCGCTCGAGGAGAACGCGATCAAGCGGGCCCTCAGCCGGGTGGACGGCGTCTTGCGGGTCGAGACCTCGCTGAACCGCGACATGTGACCACCGACGGCGAGCCCCTAGCTGTCCGAAGCCGCCGGAACGGGCGGCAGACGCTCCAGCAGGCCATACGCCTCGCCGCGCAGACGCTGCTGATAGATGGCCGCGTAGGCGAGCACTGCCCGCACATAGCGGCGCGTCTCCGTGTACGGAATCGTGTCGATCCATCTATCGGCCTCCATCGGAGCATCGGCGGGCAACCACTGCCGGGCGCGATGCGGCCCCGCGTTGTAGCTCGCCGCCGCGAGCGCGCGATGCCCGTCGAAGCGGTCACGAACATGGGCGAGGTAGAAGGTGCCGAAGGCGATGTTCAGCTCGGGATCGGTCAGGTCGCCGTCCCAGTCCTTCTCGCCCCGCATCCGGGCGACGTCACTGGCGGTGGCCGGCATCAGCTGCATGAGTCCGACCGCGCCGGCGCTGGAACGGATGTCGGCGATCCACGCGCTCTCGCGTCGCGTCACGCCGAGCACCAGCGCCGGATCGAGATCGTGTGCGGCCGCCTCGCGTTCGATCGCCTCGAGATGCAGGATCGGAAACCGCAACGCCAGCGCCTGTCTGGCGCCGGCCCGTCCGGCACTGAAGATGGCCCGGTCGGCCAGCCCCCAGCGATCCGCGAGCACAGCCGCCGCGGCGATGTCGTCGCTCGCCCGCTCGCCGCCGGACCACGCGCTCCATTCGCGCCGCCCCTCGCTCGCCAGATCCACGCGATGGTATTCACGTGCGCGCAGCAGCCCGGGCTCGTCGGCGAGACGCGCGAGCGTGCCGGCCGACACTTCGATGGGCACCGACACGATCGCGTGCGGCCGGCCGAGGCGTTCGGCGGACAGGAATCCGTGCCAGGACTGCAGTTCGGCCAGGCGCTCGTAGATCGGCCTGGCCTGTTCGGCGCGCCCGGCCATCTCGTGCGCACGGGCGACCCAGTAGGCCCAGTGATCCTCGTCCTGCTCCTCGATCGGCAGACGCTCGATCCGGCGCAACACCTCCGGCCAGTTTCCGGCGAGCAACGAGGTCCGGATGCGCCACTCCATCAGCTCGAGATCGTCCGGCCGCGCCTCGAAGCCGTCCAGCCACGCTTCCGCCTCGGGCAGTCGCCGATAGGCCGCGCGCATCGCGAGCGCACGGTCCGTGTCGTGTCGCAGTTCCTCCGAGAAGGCGAATCGGGAGCGCGCGCCATGCCAGAATCCGATCGCCGCCGGCGTGTCCTTCCGTGACCAGCGCATCACGAGATCGGCGATGATGCGACGGTTGAGCGCCGTGTCGGCGTCGAGGGCGCCGGTGGCAAGGTACTGGACCGGACCGTCCATCGCCCCGATCCACCCGTTCACCGGTCGGCGATCGGCGCTCGAGAGACGGCGCGACGCCGCCGTCGCGACGTCGGGACGATTCGCCGCCATCGCCGCGTAGATCCGCTCCCAGACGGCACTGACCGGCAGCGCGGCGCGCGCCTCCAGCGAGGCCAGGGCCGCCTCGCAGGCGGCCGGGCGGTTCGCCGGCGAGATCCAGAGCGCCAGCGTGCTCTCGTCGAAGGCCGCCGGAGGATCGGTCGCCTCGCGGGCGACCAGGGTGCGACAGGGCGGCGTGGACACCAGCGGGGAGGCGCGCATCGCGAGCACGTTCCGCCACTGCCCGGTCTCCGCGAAACGCGTCTGCAGGGTTCGCAGAAGGCGCCCGGCGAGGACGCTGTCGCCCGAGGCCGAGGCAAAGGCCTCGACCGTCGCGACGTCCGCCGCGGAGGGGGTCTCTCGCTCGAAGCGTTCTCGCAGCCGCTCGTGGATCAGGTAGTCGTGCAGCGGGTAGTCGACGAGCGACGCCTCGAGCTCGAGGAAGCGCGCGCGATCGCCGTTGGCCAGCGCCGCCCGCGCCGCCACGAATCGCGTGCGCGCCTCGTCCAGCTCCGTCTCGGCGCGCAGCTCCGTACCGGACGCGACCAGGAGCGCCACGGCGAGCGCGACCCGGAACGGCGCGCGGGTGCCGCTGGGCGGGTTCGCGCGACGGTCTCTCTTCATCGTGGGTCCGGATGGGACGTGCCCGGGCAGCCGCCGTTCGTGATTCGGGCAACCTGTCCGTGGACGAGGGTGTCGGGGCAAGGGCGGAGGACGAGGGATTACACTACCGTCCGATAACACAGACTGTAGTACACCGGAGCCGACATGCCAGACCGCTCGGTCGTCAATCTATCGGGCTACCGCTTCGTCGTGCTCGACGCGCTGGAGCCCCGGCGGCAGGCCCTGCAGCACGGGCTCGGGGAGACGGGTGTCCGCGGCACCGTGCTGCTCGCGGCCGAGGGAATCAACGTCGCCCTGGCCGGCTCCGTGGCCGAGTGCGCGGCCGCGCGCGCGGTGCTCGACGCCGATTCGGCGCTCGCCGGCCTCTGGCTCAAGGAGAGCCGTTCGGACACCGTGCCGTTCGCGCGTCTGAAGGTCCGGCTGCGGAACGAGATCATCGCCTTCGACGGCGAAGACGCCATCGCCCGGCAGGCGGCGCGTCCGGCGGCCGCCTCTTTGGCTCCCGAGACACTTGCCGCCTGGCTCGAGGCGGGACGCGACATCACCTTGCTCGACACCCGCAACGCCTACGAGGTGGCTTCGGGTACCTTCGTCGGCGCCCGGCACCTCGACCTCGAGCACTTCGGCGACTTCGACCACGCGGCCCGCGCAGCCATCGCGAGTGGCAGGCTCGACCCGGACCGACCCGTCGTGACGTTCTGTACCGGGGGCGTGCGGTGCGAGAAGGCCGCGCCCTGGCTGCGCGAGCACGGGTTCCGGGAGGTGTGGCAGATCGAGGGCGGCGTGCTCAACTGGTTCGAGCGCTGCGGCGATGCCCACTGGGAGGGAAACTGCTTCGTGTTCGACGCGCGCGTGGAAATCGACGCACGGCTCGCACCGACCGGGGCGACGTTCTGCCCGAAGTGCCAGCGCGCCGTTCCCGCCGATCGCGCCTGCCGCTGCGCCTCCGGCCGGCCGGCACCGGCAGGCGCGCACCGGGACGACGCCACCGACGGGGCGAACCCGGACCCGGCGTCCGACGCCGCTACCCTCGACGGCAGTCAGGCTTCGCGAACGGCCATCGACACGGTGTAGCTCTTGCCCTGCTTGAGCTTGCGGCAGTTGCCGAAGGTCGCCGTGAATTCGCGCTTGATGAAGTCGCGCAAGCCGTTGATCGTCACGACGACGATGCGCGCGCCGGGCACCATCCGGGCGTGCGCGTCGTGAAAGATCAGGCGGAACAGCTCGTTGCCGACCTTGGCCGGCAGGTTCGACACCACGAGCGTCAGTGGCAGTTCCGGCGCGACCGCCGCGAAGCCGTTGCTGAGATACACCTCGACGTTGTCGAGCCGGTTCCGCTCGGCGTTCGCCCGGCTGTAGTCCACGGCGACGAAGTCCCGATCGATCAGATGCACCCGACCCGCCGGCGCCTGGCGGGCGATGGCCAGCCCGATGGGCCCGTAGCCGCAACCGAGATCGAGCGCCACCTCGTTCGCGCGCACGTCGAGATGCTCGAGCAGCAGCCGGCTCCCGGCATCGATCGCGCGAGGCGAGAACAGGCCCCAGGTGGCGTGCAGACGCAGGCGCACGCCGGGCAGATCGGCGTCGATCACCTGGTCGCGGCGCAGTTCGTCGATGGACATTCCTCGATTGTCGCACCGTCCGCGAGCGAGCGCGATCCGACCGTGCAATGGTGGAACGTTTTCAGTACCCTCTGGAGCATTCACGACAGCGATGAACCGGAGTGCACATGCGCTTGATCCTGCTGGGAGGTCCCGGCGCCGGGAAGGGTACGCAGGCGGGGGTGCTCACCGCCCGCTACGCCATTCCCCAGATCTCGACCGGTGACATGTTGCGTGCGGCCGTCAAGGCGGCCACGCCGCTCGGCGTTCAGGCCAAGGCCGTCATGGACCGCGGCGATCTCGTCTCCGACGACATCATCATCGGTCTCGTGTCCGAGCGGATCCTCGAGACCGACTGCGCGAACGGCTTCCTGTTCGACGGCTTCCCGCGCACCATCGCGCAGGCCGATGCCCTGAAGAATGCCGGCGTCGAGATCGATGCGGTCGTGGAGATCGACGTCGATCACGACGAGATCGTCAAGCGCATGGGTGGACGGCGCAGTCATCCCGCCTCCGGGCGTGTGTATCACATCGACTACAACCCGCCGAAGGTCGAAGGCATCGACGACGAGACCGGCGAACCGCTGATTCAGCGCGAGGATGACGCCGAGGAGACGGTAAGACACCGCCTCGGCGTCTACGAGAAACAGACGGCGCCACTGAAGGGCTACTACCGCGAGTGGTCGAAGACCGGCGACGAGACAGCGCCGGCCTACATCAAGGTCGACGGCATCGGCGACGTGGGCGACATCACGCGCCGCATCATCGAGGGCATCGAGCGGGCCGGCACGGCGACCACCTGACAGGGCGGCGCGCGACCGTCCACCGGGTGCGGTAAGCTCCGGCCATGCGTCTCTACTTCATACGGGTCAAGTGCGAGCTCGGTCAGAGTTACGCCGTCGCCAATCGCATCGCCGACCTCGAGATCGCGTCCGAGATCCATTCGACGGCCGGCGCCTTCGACCTGCTGGTCAAGCTCTACGTCGATGACGACGAGGATGTCGGCCAGTACGTCAACACGCACATCCACGCGGTCGGCGGCATCCGCGACACCGAGACCCTGGTCACCTTCAGGGCGTTCTGAACGCGCGGTCCGCGAGCACGGCGCGCATCGCGCGAAGCGTCGATTCCGGCTGCTCGCTCATCATCATGTGACCGCAGTCGTCCAGGGTGACGACATCGGCGTCGAGCAGGCCGGCGAGCTTCGTCGTGCCGCGACTGGGCGTCATCCGATCTTCATCGCCCGCGATGATTATCGTGCGCCCCGCCCCGAACGCCTTCGCCGCCGCTTCCGCGCCGGTCCAGGCGTTGCAGGCCGCGAGATCCGCGTACAGCACGCCGGACGCGGTCCGCTCGATCAGCGCGGCGGCCTGGTTGACGACGCTGATGCCGGCCAGGGTGTTCCGCCCCAGCCGCGAGGCATGGGCATGACCGAAGATCGTGATCATGTCGACGGCCGCCCTTTCGTCGGCCTTCGCCGCGTCGAGCAGCGGCGCGCCGACGCCCATGGGGTAACCTGCGCCGAGCAGCAGCAGCCGCGCGATCGCGTCGGGCCGCTCGCCCGCCATCGCGACGCTCGCGAGCGCGCCCATGCTGTGACCGGCGACGACGAGTGGACCGTCGCCGAGGCGCCCGGCCTCCTGCGATCGGTCGGCGTCGCGCAGGCCATCAAGCAGGCGCCACAGCCAGCTCGCCTGCGCCTCGATCGTGGTCAGCACGGCGCCGCCGGACTTTCCGTGTGCCGGCCAGTCCGGGGCGACGACGTTCCAGCCGTGCCGCGCGAAGTAGCGGGCCAGCAGCACCCACACGGTGCGGTCCATGCCCGCACCGTGCAGCAGCACGAGCGTCGGCCGCGTCGTCGACCAGTCGACGTGGCCGGTGCCGACGAAGACCGGCGCGTCGTCGAGCTCGAGGTTCATGCCGTCGCGCTCGCGGTCTCTTGCGCCGACGTCGCTGCACCGGCGACCTTCAACGCCCGACGAAGCGCCTGCTTCAGGTCGTCCACCAGATCGGCCGGATCCTCCAGCCCGACCGACAGCCGCACGAGACCCGGCGAGATGCCGGCATCGAGCAGTGCCGCGTCGTCCATGCGCGAGTGCGTGGTGCTCGCCGGGTGGATGACCAGCGACTTCGCATCGCCGACGTTCGCCAGATGACTGAACAGCTGCAGCGCGTCGATGAAGGCGTTGCCGGCCGCACGCCCGCCGGTCAGCTCGAAGCTGAAAACCGCCCCCGCCCCCTTCGGCAGCATGGCCTTCGCCAGCGCGTGATCGGGGTGGGACGGGATGCGCGGGTGGTGGACGACGTCGACGCCGTCGGCGGCGGCGAGGAAGTCGACGATGGCCTCGGCAGTGGACACGTGCCGCGGCATCCGCAGCGGCAGCGTCTCCAGCCCCTGCAGCAGGTGAAAGGCGTTGCCCGGCGAAAGCGTCGCCCCGAAGTCGCGCAGCCCCTCCTTCCTCGCGCGCATGGCGTAGGCGGCGGGACCGAACTCCTCGACGAAGTCCATGCCGTGAAAGCCTGCATACGGTTCACTCAGCTCGGGGAAGCGACCCGAGGCTTCCCAGTCGAAGCGGCCGCCGTCGACCAGCACGCCACCGACGGCGACGCCATGTCCGCCCATGAACTTGGTCAGCGAGTGCAGGACGATGTCCGCGCCCAGAGCGATCGGTTGCTGCAGCGCGGGCGTGGTCAGCGTCGCGTCCAGCACGAGCGGCAGGCCGGCGGCGTGGGCGACGGCCGCGACCCGCGGGATATCGAGTACCTCGCAGCGCGGGTTCGCGATCGACTCGGCGAACACCAGACGCGTCTCGGGCCGGATGGCCGCGGCGAAGGCGTCCGGGTCGGTCGGGTCGACGAAGGTCGTCTCGACGCCGAAGCGCGGCAGCGTGTAGCTCAGGAGGTTGTGCGTGCCGCCGTAGAGCGAGCGCGAGGCGACGACGTGCCCGCCGGCGCTGCAGATCGTCGCGATGGCGACGTGGATCGCGGCCATGCCGCTGGCCGCGCAGACGGCAGCGACGCCGCCCTCGAGAGCAGCCACCCGCTCCTCGAGCACCGCGACCGTGGGGTTCGAGATACGCGAATACACATGACCGGCACGGGCGACATCGAACAGCGAGGCGGCCCGGTCCCCGTCCTCGAACACGAACGAGGTGCTCTGGTAGATCGGCGTGGCCCGGGCGCCGGTCGTCGGGTCCGGCTGCTGACCGGCGTGCAGCGCCAACGTGTCGAACCCGGGGTGTCTCGGTCCGCTCATCATGCACTCTCTCGCCGTCAGGCCGCTCAGGTTATACCGAACTCCTCCTCCCGGGCGCGCTTGACGACGTCGTAGTGCTCGGCGAGCAGATCGCTCTTGAGCACCACCCCGAGCAACCGTCGCGGCCGTGCATCCTTCGGCGTGCGCGGACCGGCCGAGACCGCCGGCTCGAGCACCGGCAGGTATTCGAGTTCGCGTTCCGCCATCGTCTGCAGGGCACTGACGATGTTGGTGTCCGGCCCGATCGCGTAGGCGACGTCTTCGGCGGCCTCGATGGCGGGCGAGCCCAGCCCTTCCCCGATCGCCCGCGTGATGAGAGCGGAGAGGTTGACGCTGCCGCGGAAGTCACCGCGCGGGTCGACGAACAGTGCCAGGCGCTGGCGCGCCGCACCCATGCGCGACTCGAGCTCGCCGCAGGTGAGCGTGTCGGCCACGATCGCGTAGCGCGACGACACCAGGGCTTCGACGCGCTGAGTGGCCAGCAGGCTCAGGTCACGCCCTATGGAGATGTTCACCTCGCGCCGGGCGAGCTGCCAGCGAAAGAACGAAGCGTGCGTGCCGAACTGCATCGTCGTGCTCGCCACGGCCGCGGCGGTCATGACGCCCAGCGTGATGCCGTAGTCGCGCGTCAGCTCGAACACGATCAGCACCGTCGAGATCGGCGCACCGAGCAAGGCCGAACCGGTCGCCGCCATGCCGATCGCGGCATAGACACCGGCGCCCGCGACGAGCGGCAGGCCGAGCAAGTCTGCCGCCCACCAGAAGGTGCCGCCGAGCATGGCCCCGACGAACACCGCCGGCCCGAACACACCGCCGGCGAAGCCACTGCCGAGCGCGATGGCGACGACCAGCAGCTTGCCGACGAGCAGCAGGGCGAGCGAGCCGATGGCGAGCGTCCCCGCGATCGCGAGCGCCGTTCCCTCGAGACCGATGCCGAGCACCAGCGGCAGCTTCGTCGCGATCAGTCCGATCAGCGCACCACCGAGCGCCGGGCGCAACCAGCGCTGCACGCGAAGTCGGCGCCAGGCACGCTCGACCCCCTCGATGCCGACGATCAGGGCGCGGGCGACGAAGGCGCCCAGCACGCCGAGCAGGGCGAACAGCGGAAGCTCGCGCACGATGTCGACATCGTGCGGTGGCACGAAGAACAACGGCGCACCACCGACCATCGTCTGGCGGACCACCATCGCGAGCATGACCGCGATGACGATGGGGGCGAACACGCGAAGCGTGTAGTAGCCGACGATCACCTCGAGGGCGAAGATCACCGCCGCGATCGGCGTGTTGAACGACACCGCGACGGCGGCCGCCGCGCCGCAGCCGAGCAGCGCGAGCGACTGCTTGTGATCGAGCCCGAGCCGCTCGGCGATCCAGGCGCTGATGGACGCACCGATGTGTACCGCCGGCCCTTCGCGACCGAGCGGCGCTCCGGCGCCGAGCGAGATGCCGGCCGCGAGCGCTGCGCCGAGACCGGAGCGCGCTTCCATGCGCGCACTGTTGAGCGCGGAGGCTTCCATCACGTCGGCGATGCCGTGATAGCGCCGCCCCGGCACGAAGTGCAGCAGCACCCCCACCGCCAGCCCGCCGAACGCGGGGACCGCGACGACGCGCCAGGCCGGCAGTTCGGCGACATGCGCCGCGAAGCCGTGTTCCGCGCCCGTCCCGTAGCCGAACGATTGCACGACGCTGACGAGTTCGATCAGGGCAAGCGTCGCGAAGCCCGTCACGCTGCCGATCGCGCCCGCCAACAGGAAGAAGACGAGGCGCCGGCCGATCACAGAGGCACGGACGCGGCGCAGCATCCCGCTCAGGTCATGCCCATCGCGGCCCGCGCGAACCGGCGCCGGAGCGGCGGAACGCCGTCCAGACCGATCAGTGCCAGTGCCCGCAGATGCGAGAGCACCGCGTTCTCGCCGCGGAAGCCGCGCGCGAGCGCGTCGGTCAGGCCGACCACGCGACGCTGGTCGGCGCGTCGTCCGGCCGCGAAGCTCGCGAGGTTCTGCGCGTCGCCCGGGTCCGCGGCGACCGCCCCGCGGGCGCCGCGGTCGGCATCGAGCATCGCCACCAGGGCCGCCACGTCTCGCAGCGCCAGGTTGTAGCCCTGCCCGGCGATCGGGTGCAGCAGGCGCACCGCGTTGCCGAGCAGCACGGTGCGCGGCCCGACCTGACGCTCGGCCTCCACGCGCACGAGTGGCATGACGCCTCGCGGCCCGGTCTCGATGAAGCGCCCGAGTCGACGTCCGAATCGATCCTGCAGATGGGCGAGGAACGCCGCGTCGTCGAGCGCGCCGATGCGCGCGGCCTCCTCGGGTGCGGCGCACTCGACGAAGGAGACCACGCGCCCGGGCCGCGGCAGCAGGGCGAGCGGTCCGCCGGCCGTGAAGCGCTCGTGCGCGACATGGCGGTGATCACGTTCGAGGCGGATCGCGCCGAGTACCGCGGACTGCGCGTAGTCGTGCCGGCGCACAGCGATGCCGAGTGCGGCACGCACCCGCGAATCGACCCCGTCGACGCCGATGACCAGTCGTGCCCGCAAGGCACCCTCGCCCCTCGACTGATCCTCAGGGGCATCCCCCGTCGCCTGTTCATGACCGCTCGGGCCATCGGCGCTTCGCCCTCCCCCGGCCGCCGCCTCCGAGGTCGGAACGGCGTAGCGCACGGTTGCCCACCTGTCCGCGGGCTCGACCGACGCGACCGCGACCCCGGTCACTAGCCGCACGTCGCTCGCGGCCAGACGCGCCTCGAGCGCCGCGAGCACGGCGCGGTTCTCGACGACATGGCCCAGCGCGTCGACCCCCAGCTCGGCTGCCTCCAGACGAGTCGCTCCGAATCGTCCCCGGTGAGAGACATGCACGGTCCGGATCGGGCAGGCATCGTCGCTCAGGGCCGGCCAGAGCGCGTGTCGATCGAGCCAGGCGGTCGTGCCGGCCGACAGCGCCGTGCAGCGTTGATCGAGCGATTCTCCCGCCAGCGGATCGGTGGCCGGTCCATCGCCGGCGGCGCGCCGCTCGATCAGGACGACACGACGACCGCCGGTGGCGAGCGCGAGCGCGAGCGGCGTGCCGACCAGGCCACCACCGACGATCGCGATGTCGTACTCGTCCATCACGGGCACGCGCGGCTCACGGCGATGCGGACTCCCGCGCCGCGTGCATGAAGGCCTCGATGTCGTCGGCCGACTTCGGCACGTCTCCGGTGATGACCTCGCAACCGTCCGCGGTCACCACGACATCGTCCTCGATGCGCACCCCGATGTCGCGGAAGGCCCGCGGCACCTTCCGGGACGCCGGCAGGTAGAGCCCCGGCTCGACCGTCAGCACCATGCCCGGCTCCAGCGCGCGCCAGTCCTCACCCATGCGGTAGTCGCCGACGTCGTGCACGTCCATGCCGAGCCAGTGTCCGGTCCGGTGCATGTACCAGGGCTTGTAGGCCTCGTCGCGGATCAGCGCGTCCAGTCGTCCCTTGAGGATGCCGATGTCGCGCAGCCCGCGGGTCAGCACCTTCACCGCGGCCTCGTGCGGCGCGTTCCAGTGGTTGCCCGGCCGGACCTCGGCGATCGCGGCGAGCTGCGCGGCCAGCACGATGTCGTGAACCGTACGCTGCGCCTCGTCGAAGCGACCGTTCACTGGGAAGGTGCGCGTGATGTCGCCGGCGTACAGCTCGTGCTCCGCGCCCGAATCGATCAGGACCAGATCCCCGTCGCGCAGTTCGTCGCGATTCTCGGTGTAGTGCAGGATGCAGGCGTTCGCACCGCCGCCCACGATCGGCAGAAAGGCATGCGTGGCACCTTGGCGGACGTACTCGCCGACGAGGGCCGCCTCGAGCTCGTGCTCGCGCATGCCCGGCCGGGCGACGCTCATCGCGCGGCAGTGGCCGGCGGCGCTGATGCGGGCCGCGCTCCGCATCGTCGCGAGCTCGGCGCGGCTCTTGTGCACGCGCATCTCGTGCAGGTGATAGTCCAGGGAGACGAAGACGTCGGGGTCGTCGCTCGCGGCCGCGCGGCGGGATGAACGTGCCCGGTTGAGCCAGCCGAGCAGCTGCGCGTCGAAGGCCTGATCCTTGCCGAGTGTGTGGAACACCTGCCGCCGACCTTCCAGCAAGCCGGGCAGGATGTCGTCGACGTCGCCGATCGGGAAGGCGTCGTCCGCACCGAGTGCCGCCGGTGCGCGCTCGACCCCGAGCCGGCGGCCGTGCCAGGTCTCCTTGTCGGGATCGCGATCACGGCAGAACATCAGGTACTCGCCCGCCTTGCGCCCGGGCGCCAGCACGATCAATGCCTCGGGCTCGTCGAAGCCGCTCAGGTAGTGGAAGTCGCTGTCCGCGCGGTAGGGGTACTCGCTGTCGCGGTTCCGGCAGGCGACGCGCGCCGCCGGAATGACGGCGATCGCGTCGTCGCCCATGACCTTCATCAGCGCCCGACGACGCCGTCGGTACTCGGTGGCCCAGGACTTGCCGAACGGCGCGGCCGCAGCGCCGTCATCGGCACCGGCACGCGTGCGCCTCCCGGGGCCGACCTTGGCCTTCGGCGAGCCCGCCTTCCCGCCCTTCTGACGACGTGCCATGCGCTTCAGTGAACCGTGTTGCCGGAGGAGCGGCCCGTCCCGTTCCGAGCCGCCTCGCGACCGGGCGACGCGGTGACGGGCTTGAGCTCCTCGTGGATGAGCAGCACGCCGACGCGCACATACTCCGACAGCTCGACGAAGGCCGCTTCCCCACCGTCCTCGGCGTCGGCCTCGGTGTCGGCCCCGTCGATCGCCATGAAGTCCTCGAGCAGTTCGCGCGTGTCTGCCGGCAGCGAAGGATTGCCCTGCGCGGCGATGCCGATGCCGACGCCGTACACGACGCCTGCACAGAACTCGCCCAGTGCGATCACGCGCGTGTCGAGCGGACGGTCGTCGTCGGGGAGGGCCAGCGCGAAATCGAGCTCGCTGTCGTTGAGCGCGGCGAGTTCGGCGCCGAACCAGGCGTCGAGGATGTGCAGGTCCTTCGCGCGTTCGGCAAGGGCCTCGGGCACCAGCGCGGCGGCATCAAGGAGCTCGGCGAACCAGCGGCTCTTGGCATTCGTTGCCGGTCGGCTGCAGAGCAGGCCGCAAGCGAGCCCCTGCGCCTCGGGCACGCCCAGGGGAACGTCCAGGCGCGCGAGGACGGCGGAGAGTTCGTCGGTGGCTGGGCGTCTCAAGCGGGTGGGGGTCTGGTGAGCTTCGCGAAGTATACAATGCGCCTTCTTCCCCGGAAGCCCGCGCTCATGAGCCGCCGCTCTCTCGACGAGGAACTCGTCGACCTCGAAAGGCAGGTGCTGGAACTCGCCGCGCGCTGCGATCGACTGCAGCTCGAGAATCGCTCCCTGCGTCTCCAGCAGGCGGCACTGGCCGAGGAACGAGCGCGCCTGCTCGACAAGAACGATACGGCGCGCGGAAAGGTGGAGCAGATGATCGTGCGACTCAAGGCGATGGAGGCGGGACAATGAGCGACCGGGACGACCGCTCGCCGAGCCGGGTGCGGCTACGCATCCTGGACAAGGAAGTGCAGCTCGCCTGCCCCCCGGACGAGGAGGACAAGCTTCGCCAGGCGGCCGCCTACGTCGATCGGGCGATGCGCGAAACGCGGCAGCGCAACACGACCTCGACACTCGAGAAGATCGCGATCGTCACCGCGATCAACACCGCGAGCTCGCTGCTCGATGCGCGCTCGCGTGCGGGCGACGACGGCGCGGCGGCAGGCCGGGTCGCACGGCTGAACGCGCGGCTGGACGGCTTGCTGACGACGGACGAGGAACCGACGGCGATGTCGTCGGTGGACGAGAGGGACGTGGACGGCAGGTGGCCGGCCGGGCGGCCGTCCGGGCAGGAAGACGGCGGGTCGACTGGCGGCCCACTTGGCGGCCCACTTGGCGGGCCAATTGGCGAACCAGGTGGCGAACCGGGTGGCGGCAAGAGTGGCGGATCAGGCGGTGGGTCGAGCGCTGGGTCCGGCGGCGGCCTCGGCGGGCGACCGGACGGTTCTGCAAGCGAAGTTGAAGATGCTCCAGCATGAGGAATCGGTACGCCTGCCTGACCCGAACGGCGTGCTAGGCTCGACCCGTATCTTCTGCGGTGTTGGTCATTCGGACGGGTATATCCCTTGACCTAATTCTGCACCCCGGGGATTCTCGTTCGCTGTTGTTGTGCATGTCCGTTACGGCGGAAAGCCTGAGACGGCTCCGGGAGTTCCCACCTGAGCCGCTTGGTTCAAGGTAGCACGCCGGAGACGGCATTCGTGGTTGATACACCCCTCGTGAACCGGTTCGCCGCCTGTCTCGGACTGGCCGGGGCGGACCGATGAAAGGCCCCTCGAACGAGCGACCGCCGAGCCCGCGCGACGCGCTGCGGAAACGCCTTCGCGCCGCCCGTTCGGCACTCGGGAGCCAGGGCCGCGAAGACGCCGAACGCGCCGTAGCGGCCCGACTCCTTCTCCTGCTCGACACGCTCGCCCCGCGCACGGTCGCGGGCTATGCAGCCCTCGGTGGCGAGCTGTCGATAGACGCAGTGCTCGCCGACTGCCGCGCGCGCGATCGCGTCACGCTCCTGCCGACGTTGACCGGACAGGCGCTTGCCTTCTCGCCGTACGACGAGCGCACCCCGATGCGGCCGGACCGCTTCGGCATCCTGACGCCCGAGGTCGACGACGCCGCGTGCCTGGCGCCCGCCGACGTCGATGTCGTGCTCGTGCCGCTGGTCGGCTTCGACGCGCGCTGCGACAGGCTCGGCATGGGCGGCGGCTTCTACGACCGGAGCTTCGCCATGCGCCGCGACGGGACGGGACCGCCGCACCTGGTCGGCGTGGCCTTCGAGGCACAACGCGCGGACTCGGTCTTCCCGGACTGGTGGGACGTTCCGCTCGACGCCGTCGTCACCGAAGCGCACGTGTGGCGCCCGCCCGGCGAACACCGCTGAAGCATCGGCCATGGCGTTCGTCCGGCGGACGTCATCGACGCGCCGGCCGGCGGACGGCGCCGAGCCCGAATCGAGCCCGAGTCGAGCCATGGCCGAGCACTGGCCGAGCACTGGCCGAGTCAGCGCCGAGCCAGGGCCAGTTCCGGACCGAGCACTGGCCGAGTCCGCGCCGAGCCTCTAGCCGAGAAACAGTCGGCAGGCCGCGTCGTCCGACACTTCCACGCCGTGAAAACCCAGCTCGGCGACGAATTCGTCGATGCCCGCCTCGGCGACGGCGTCGAAGCGCAAGCCGACGAGCACCCGGCCATAGGCCGCACCGTGGTTCCGGTAGTGGAACAGCGTGATGTCGCCGCGGGTTCCGATGCGGGTCAGGAAATCGACCAGCGCCCCCGGGCGCTCGGGAAACCGGAAGCGGTAGAGTCGCTCGCGGATCGGCTCCCCGCCGGGGCCGGCCTCCGCGCGGGCATGACCGCCAATCATGTGCCGCACGTGCAGCTTCGCGGTGTCGTTGTCCGTCATGTCGAGCACCTCGAAGCCGGACGCGCCGAGCTCGCCGAGCAGTGCCTCGCGCTCCACGCGGCCACCGGGCACCTCGATGCCCGCGAACACCTGCGCGATGTCCGGCTCGCTGCGCCGGTAGTTGAACTCGGTGATGCTGCGCCGACCGAGCGCGGTGCAGAAGTCGAGGAAGCTGCCGGGGCGTTCGGGGATGGTCGCCGCGAACAGCGCCTCCCGGGTCTCGCCGATCTCCGCTCGCTCGGCCACGTGTCGGAGCCGATCGAAGTTGATGTTCGCCCCGCTCGACACGGCCACGAAGGTCTGCCCGCGCGCCTCGTTGTCGTGCGCCCAGCGCTTCATCCCCGCCACCGCGAGAGCGCCGGCGGGTTCGACCATCGTGCGGGTCTCGTTGAAGGTGTCCTTGATCGCCGCCGACATCTCGTCGACGCTGACCAGCACGACCTCGTCGAGCAGGTCCTTGCACAACGCGAACGTCGCCTCCCCGACGCGCCGCACCGCGACCCCGTCGGCGAACAGCCCGACGCTCGCCAGCGTCACGATGTCGCCCGCGGCCTTCGCGTCGTGCATCGACGCCGCGTCGACCGGCTCGACACCGATCACCTTGACCTCGGGCCGCAGGTACTTCATGTACGCGCACACCCCGGCCGCGAGCCCACCGCCGCCGACCGGCACGAAGACCGCATCGAGCGGGCCCGGGTGCTGGCGGCAGATCTCGACCGCGACGGTACCCTGCCCCGCGATCGTGTCCGGGTGGTCGAACGGATGGATGAACGGGAAGCAACGGGATTCGCCGAGGGCGATCGCGTGACCGAGCGCCGTATCGAAGTCGTCGCCGTGCAGCACGACCTCGCCGCCCAGCGCCTTCACCGCGTCGCTCTTGATGCTCGGCGTGGTGACCGGCATGACGATGGTCGCCTCGATACCGAGATGACCGGCCGCGAGCGCCACGCCCTGGGCATGGTTGCCGGCAGAGGCGGCGATCACGCCCACGACGGTCCGTCCGGCCAGCCGCTCGCTCTCCAGCAGGCGGTGGATGCGATTGAATGCGCCGCGGCACTTGAACGAGAAGATCCGCTGCTCGTCCTCGCGCTTGAGCAGCACCGAGTTGCCGGTTCGTGCAGACAGCAACGGCGCGGCGTGCAGGCGCGTCTCGACGCTCACGTCATAGACGCGGGCCGAGAGAATGCCCTTCAGGTATTCTTCGTGGAGCGCTTTCATCTGGCCGCCTGCGGCACCCGGGTCGGTCGTGGCCCGCCAATGTAACCGAAGCACGAATCATGGCGAACGGCTCGATGACGAACCCGCCGACCGGCGGCAAGGTCGCCGCTGCGGGGGAGGCCGGCAAACGTGCCGCGGCACTCGCCGCGCTCGAGCTCGTGCAGGAGGAAACGCGCCTCGGCGTCGGCACCGGCTCGACGGTGAACTTCTTCATCGAGGCACTCGCCGGTTCGCATCGGCGCCCGGCAGGCGCGGTGTCGAGTTCGGAGGGCACGTCGCGCCTGCTCCGCGCCGCCGGCATCGACGTCCTCGACCTGAACATGAGCGGTGAACTCGAGCTCTACGTCGACGGCGCCGACGAGGCCGATCCCGGGTTGCGCCTGATCAAGGGCGGAGGCGGCGCGCTCACTCGCGAGAAGATCGTCGCCGCGGCGAGTCGCGAGTTCGTCTGTCTCGTGGACGAGCGCAAGCGCGTCGACGTGCTCGGCGCCTTCGGTGTGCCGATCGAGGTGATTCCGATGGCGCGCAGCCACGTCGCTCGGGAGATCGTGCGCCTCGGCGCCGATCCCGAGTACCGCGAGACGCCGCCCACCGACAACGGCAACGTGATCCTCGACTGCCATGGCTTCCACATCGAGGAGCCGCTCGCGCTCGAGGCACGACTGAACGCGATCGCGGGCGTCGTGGCCTGCGGCCTGTTCGCCGCGCGCCCGGCCGACCGGCTGATCATCGGCGCGGCCGACGGCCAGGTGGAGATGGTCACCGCCTGATCGGCGTCATTCTGCGGCCTCGGTGTCGGCGACCCGTTCGAGTGGCAGCTTCAGCACCACGCGGGTGCCGCGGCCCGGCTCGCTCGTCGCCTCGATGACCCCTGCGTGCTGATCGACCACCCGCGCGACGAAGGCCAGACCGAGCCCGGTGCCCTTGATGCGTCCGGCCACGCGCGCGTCACGACGAAAGCGGGTGAACAGCTCGCCGATGACCGCGGGATCGATGCCGACGCCGTCGTCGGACACCTCGAACACGCCCTGATCGCCGACCCGGTGCAGCTTCACCCGTACGATCGTGCCGTCCGGCGAGTACTTGATCGCGTTGCCGACGATGTTGGCCATGGCCCGCTCGAGCGAATGGCCGTCGCCGCTCATCCAGAGTTCCTCCTCGCACTCGTCCACGTCGAGCCGGATGCCTCGCTCGCGCGCCTGGGGCTGGAGTTCGGACAGCGCATTGTCGAGCGCCGACTCGATCAGCACGTCGGAGAAGCTCGCTTCGCTCAGCGAGTCCGCGCGCGCGATGTTCAGGAGATCGTCCATCATCGCGAGGCTTCGGCGGATGTTGCCCGCCACGTCCGCACGGGCCACCGGCGGAAGCGCCTCGATCGGACGATGCGGTCGAGCCGCATCGGTCCGTCCCCCGGGCGCACCTTCCTCGGCATCGTCGCCGAGCAAGGCAAGCGCCGAGACCAGCGGCGAGCGCAGATCGTGCGAGAGGTAGTCGACCATCTCGGCCCGGGCGCGCTCGGCGCTCCGGATCTCGGAAACGTCGATGACGCTCGCGCAGACCAGTCGCTTCGAGAGCCGGCCACCGATGGCGCTCAGGTTGACCACCAGCGCCCGCTCGCCGCTCTCGTGTGACAGTTGCCAGGGACGGCCGTCCAGCAGCAGCGCGTCGAAGCGCTGCCGATTGCCCGAGCTTTCGGGACCGTGCGGGTCATGCCCGACGGCCCGCAGGAACTCCACGAGCAGCGCCCGCTCGCCGAGCACCGGCAGCATCTCGCGCACCAGCGCATTGCCCCGCACCCACTCCCCCGCCGGATTCCACACCACGAAGCCGATCGGACCGCCGGCCAGCACCGTCTCGCTGAAGACCTTCACCCCACGCAGCCATGCCATCTGCTCGTGCAGGCGTTCGGCATTGCCCTGCAGTCGCTCGATCGTGCTGGTCTTCCGCGGCGGCCGCATGCGGGAACGGATGCGCGACAGCGAGTCGACGTAGGCGGTGATCTCGTCGGCCCGCTCCGCATCGTCGACGACCAGGTCGATGCGCAGTTGTCCGGGCGTCCGGTAGCGCCGGGAATGCACCCGCCCCTGCCTTCCCCAGCGCCCGACCGGGGCCTCTTCGCTCACCGGTGGCAGCGGCTTGCCGCCCTCGTGACTCCGTCCCCGAGAGAAGAATCGCCAGCCGCTGATCGGCAGATGCCGCGACGCGTTCTCGAAGAAGGCGACGAGGGCGCCGTCGTCGTGCGGATCGCGGCGCGGCAGGTGCGGCTGGATCTCCGCCTGTTCACGCTCGAGGAAGCGGTTCACGAACTCGAGCCGGTGGCGGCTCCACAGCAGGTAGCTCGCGAGGATCGGCACGCTTGCGGAAAGCGGCGCGAACCAGAGACGCCCGTAGCGATACAGCAGCAGGCTGGCGAGTATCGGCAGGCTCGCGCCGATCAGCGCACCGGTCAGTCCGCGTCCGGGCGGGGCGCGCGAGTACAGCACCAGCATGAGCGGCAGCACGAGGAAGGCGGCGAGCGGGCCGCTCCAGAGGGGCATCGTGGTGACCAGCGTGCCGCCGCGCAGTGCCGTGAACACGTTCGCGTGCATCTCGATGCCGGGCATGGGTTGATCGAGTGCCGACACCGGCGTCGGCACCACGTCCCCGAGCCCGGTCGTGGTCAGGCCGAGGAACACGACCCGACCCTCGATCTCCTCGCGCGCCACCTCGCCGCGTGCGAGGCGGGCGGCGGAAACACGCGTGAACGTGCCGCTCGGTCCGACGAACGGCACCATCACCTCGTGGTCCCGGGTCCAGGCACCGGGCCGCGCGCGCGCGGCCGGGCGCAGGCCTGGCAGCGCGTCGGACCTGGCCGCGGCGGGGTCGAGCGCGGCGAGGGCGGCAAGCGACAGTGCCGGCCAGTGCGGTCGACCGAATCCGGCCTTCAGCTCGATGCGGCGGACGAGCCCGTCGTCATCGATCGGCATCACGATGTGTCCGAGATCGGTCGCCGCACGACTGAGCGCCGGCAGCGGCAATCGCTCGACGACGGCCCCGCTCGGTCCGCGTTCGACCAGCACCGGGAGGATGGCGATCGGCAGCGCGGCGACCGCGGCGGCGAGCCGGGCATCCGCGGCGGCACTGACGTCCGGCTCCATGTGCAGCACGTCGATGACGACCGCGCGCGCACCGTGCTGCGCGAGCTGCTCCAGCACGAGCGACTGCAACTCCCGGGACCAGGGCCAGCGCCCGAGACTCGTCAGGCTCTCGGTGTCGATCGCGGCGATGATCACGTCGTCCGGCGGTTCGCTCTGCCCGATCCGCACCCAGACGTCGTGGATCAATCGATCGACCTTGCGCGTCGCCTCTGACCAGCCGAGCAGCCCGCTCGCCAGCAGCAGGACGCAGAAGAAGCCGAGTAACCATCGAAGGGTGATGCCGCCTGCGAGCTTCCGGTGAATCGGTGGGCCGAAGCCTGTGCGACCCACGATCGCCCGGTGAGCGGGGCGATCGGCCGAATCCGGCGCGGAGCTCCGCGGACCGAACACGTCAACGCGGACTCGAGTGCTCTTCGAGGCGGTAGCCGTGCTGGTAGATGGAAGTCAGCTTCCACCGCTCCGAGGCGAGCAGCCTGAGCTTCTTGCGGAGTCGGCTGGCGTGCGTGTCGACGGTGCGCGTGTTGAGTTCGGCCGACGTGCCCCACACCGTCGCGAGCAAGTGCTGTCGCGACAGCACCCGCCCACGGTTCCGGAACAGGAACAGCGCGAGCTCGTACTCCTTCTCGGTGAGCTTCACCGGCTCGGCGTTCATGCGCACTTCGCGCGCCGAGGTGTCGAAGGTGTAGGGCGGACACTCGAGCACTTCCGCCTCTGGCTGAGCCCGGCGCGCAAGCGCATAGAGACGCGCCAGCAACTCGTGCTGCCGGACGGGCTTCGCGAGGTAGTCGTCGGCACCGGCACGCAGCGCCTTGACGATGTCCTCCTCGGCCTGCCGCGAAGTGACGAAGATCACCGGCACGTCGCTGGTCAGCGTCCGCCGGATCCAGTGCAACACCTCGAGCCCGGAGCTTCCGCTCTCGAGCGTCCAGTCGAGCACGACGACGTCGTAACTCGTCTTCCGGAAGGCGCGCTGGAAATCGTCGGCCGCGGCGAAGGAGCCACAGTGATAGCCCTTGTTCTCGATCCATTCGCGGACGCGCGCAGCCTGTTCCTCGCTATCCTCGAGCAGCGCGATGCGCAGGCTCTGACGTTCGCTCATCGCTCCCTTACCCGGCAACTCCATCGCGCGGAGTGTCCTTCATGCCGCGTGGAAGCGCAACGTCGGCCCATTGACACCGCGCCGCGTCGCGCGGTCGATCAGGTCGGCGACCGCCGGGCCAGCGGGCGCAGGGAGTGCGTGCCGAGGGCGTCCAGCAGCTCGCTGACGGGACCTCGCCCCGGTACCACGAGCGATGGGTCCAGGTCCACCAGCGGTTGCAGCACGAAGGCCCGCTCGGCGATGCCGGGATGCGGCACCACCAGGTCCGGCGTCTCGATCACGCGATCGCCGTACAGCAGCACATCCAGGTCGAGCGTGCGGGCCGTCCAGCGTAGCGCAGGCCTGACCCGTCCTTCCCGTCGCTCGATGGCCTGCAGGGCGGCAAGCAGTGCGTGCGGGGACAGCGTCGTGGAGAAGCGGCAGGCCGCGTTGACATAGTCGGGCTGATCGGCGGGGCCCATCGGCTCGCTTTCGTAGAGCGCCGAGCGCCCGACCACGCCATCGCTCGACAGCGCCGCCATCGCCAACCAGGCGGCGTCGACATGCGCGACCCGGTCGCCCAGGTTGCTGCCGACGCCGACATGCACCCGAGTCGCCGACGCCATACCGTCGCTCGCGAGTCAGGCGTCGCCGGACGGCGCGGTGCGCTCGCCGGCCGGCTTGCGTCGACGCCGACGACGCTTCTTCTTCGGCCCACCGTCCGCCGCGTTCCCCCCAACGGCCGATCCGTCGCTCGCGCCGACTCCGGCCGGCCTCGCGGCGGCAGGTCGATCGCTCGTGTCCGACCCGGCGGCGTCTCCCGGCGCGACCTCGGCCCGCTCACCGCCGCTCTCGCCACCACCGCTCTCGCCACCGCCGCCGCGGCGCCGTCCGCCGCGTCGACGCTTTCGAGCACCGTCTCCGCGCGGCCGTTCCTCCTCCGAGACGACCGGCGGCAACTCCACCGCCTCCCCCGCCGCGCCGTCGCCCCAGATGCCGCTGGCGACCGCACGAGACGCAGCTGCCGCGTCACGCTCGTCCTCCGGCATCTCCTGTATGTCGGTCCACCATCGCGCGCTCTCCGCCAGCCGCTCGTCCACCCCGGCTCGCAGGCACAGGAAGTCGTAGGCCGCCCGGAAGCGCCGATCCTCCATCATCGAGAGCGCGCGCCGCCCCCGATTGCGTTCGAGGCGGGGCTGCATCTGCCAGATTTCCTTCATCGGACCCGAGAATCGTCGCGGGATCGAGATGACCTTCAACTGCAAGCCCAGCACGCTGTCGGCCGCTTCCCGCAATGCCTCGTGCACCGGAACGCCAGCCTCGCAGTCGGCACGCGCCTGGGACTCGACGTCGGGCCACAGCATGAAGGCCAACAGGTAGGAAGGCGTGATGGGCTTGCCCTGCGCGACCCGTCGGTCGGTATTGGCCAGCGCGGCGTCGAGCATCGTGCGGAGTTCCTCGTCGCCGTCGGCCAGGCGTCGCTGGAGCAGGGGGAACAGGTAGCGCAGCAGGTCGTGCTCGATCACGGCGGCGAAGCTCCGCTCCGCGTAGCCCCCCTGGAAAAGCTTGAGCACTTCCTCGAACAGGCGAGCAGGCGGCGTGTGACGAAGTTCGGGCGCGACCTGCTTCATCGCCGCGCCCGTGGTCTTCTCGATCGTGAAGCCGAGCTTGGCCGAGAGCCTGACCGCTCGCAGCACGCGTACCGGATCTTCCTCGCAGCGAGTCAGCGGATCGCCGATCAGGCGGAAGACCCGGGACTCGATGTCCTCGAGTCCTCCGACGTAGTCCACGATGGAGCGATCGGCGATGTTGTAGTAAAGCGCGTTGACGGAGAAGTCCCGGCGGCGGGCGTCCTCGGCGATGGAGCCGAACACGTTGTCGCGGACGATCCGCCCGGAGGCCCCCACCTCGCCGCCCTCGCCCTGGTCGTGCGCCGCTCGAAAGGTGGCCACCTCGATGATCTCGCGACCGAAGACGACGTGCACCAGCCGGAAGCGCCGACCGATGATGCGAGAGTTCCGGAACAGCGCGCGGATCTCCTCGGGGCTGGCATCGGTGGCGATGTCGAAGTCCTTCGGATCGATGCCGACCAGCGCATCGCGGACGCCGCCACCGACGAGGTAGGCGCCGAAGCCCCCCTCGTGCAGTCGGTCGAGCACCTTGAGCGCCGAGCGGCCCATCGATCGCCGGGAAACCGGGTGTTCCTCGCGGGGCACGATGCGCGGAGTGTCGCCCGCCCCAGCGGTGCCGGCAAGGTCCGGCGACACGACGTTGGCGGGCTTGCGGCGCGCGGCCGGTGCCTTCTTCTTCCCGCCCTTTCCGTTGCCGGTCGCGGCCGGTTTCTTCTTCCCGGCCGTCTTCCCGGTCGTCTTGCCGGCGGCGCTCCGCTTCTTGCCGGCGCTCGCGGGCTGCTTCGCACGCGATGTCCGCGGTGTGTCGGTGGCGGCCTCGGCGGCAGTGCCTTCGGGGGCATCCTCGGCGCCCAGCAGCGAGCGGGTCTTGTCGATCAGTCGCTTCAGCAAGCGATTCTCCGGGGTTGGCGAGACGTCGTCACGTGGCGTCGTCAATCGTCGTGCGAGTCGTCCGCCGCGGCGTCGGCGTCGTTCCTGTTCTGGAAGCGGATGATCTGCCGCCGCTGCTTCTTGTTGGGTCGTCCTTCGCCCGCGAGCCCGAGTCGTGCCTGGCGATCGGCGCGCAGCCGCGACGCAAGCTCCGCCCGTCGCTCGATGCTCGCCTCGGACTCGGCGTAAAGCGCCTGCGCTTCGCTCGCCGGTCGGCGCTCGTCGTTCAGATCGAGGACCGTGACCTCGAATTCGTACGGCCCCTTCTCGATCCTGATCACACAGCCGGGCGAGATCGTGCGAGAAGGCTTGACCCGCTGCCCGTCGACCGACACACGGTTCTTCACGACCGCGTCCGCGGCCACGCTGCGCGTCTTGAAGAATCGCGCCGACCACAGCCACTTGTCTATGCGGAGCTTCGGCGTCGTGGCAGACTCGTCGCTCATCGCCGCACCGGAGCGCCGTCGTGAAATGCCATGTCTACCGCAGCGCCGTCAAGGACGGACTGTACGTCTACGTCGCGGCCAGCGAGGACGATGACGGCATCGTCGGTGACACCGATCCACCCGGCCTCGCCGCACTGCCGGCACCCGTTCGTCGTCAGCTCGGACGAACCGAGCTGGCCATGACGCTCGAACTCGGACCGGAACTCGAGCTCGGACAGGAAGACAGCCGGGAAGTCGTCGAGCACCTTGCCGGGCAGGGATTTCACGTGCAGATGCCCCGCGACATCGAGCCCGCCGTCGAGGCGATCGCGCAGGCCGCGTTCGCACAGGCGTCGTCCGTGGACGGAAGGCTCGACGGGAAGCGCTGAGACGCGCGCGTCGATCAGGGACGCGGGGCGGTCTGCAACGGACCGGACAGCGAGGCGAACCAGGCCGCCAGGTCGGCGATGTCCTGGTCGCTGAGCTGGGACGCGAACCCCGCCATGATCGCGTTCTCACGCACGCCGGAGCGGTAACCAACCAGTGACTGGACGAGATAGCTCTCGTACTGGCCGGCGAGCGTCGGGTAGTTGGGCGCGACGGCGATGCCGTCGGCACCGTGGCAGGCGGCGCAGGTCGCCGCCTTTTCCTGGCCGGCGGCCGCGTCGCCCGCCGCCGCCGGCGCGGCGAACGCGCCCAGCACGAGCAGCAGCGGGACGGCGAAGCGCGTCGCCTGGTTCGAGTGAATGCTCATGGGGAGGGCTGCCCTTGAGCGGCGAACCAGGCCGCGATGTCCTCGATGTCCTGATCGGTCAAGAGACCGGCGTTCGACTGCATGGTCTGGTGCTTGCGAGTGCCGGCTCGATAGGCTTGCAGCGCCAGCACGATGTACTCGGCGTTCTGGCCGGCGATGCGCGGCACGTGATAGGTCGGGTAGCTGTTCACGTAGTGCTTGACGCCGTGGCAGCCGAGGCAGGTGTAGGCCTTGACGCCGCCGGCATCAGCGTCGCCTGCCGCCAGCGCCGCAGCCGGCAGGGCACCGACGAAAAGCGCGGCGCCGAGCAGCGCCCGCGCCAGCGGGCGGTGAGGTGCGATCGAATTCATGGACGACCTCGGGTTCCGTTGAAACACAGTCTCTCCGCAGGCAGTCTATCCGCTGCCATCGGTGGCGCCAACCGCGCCACCGTCAGGCCGGGCGCAGGGCGACGAACATCTCGTTCATGCGTCGCACGAATCCTGCACCGTCCTCGAGCTGCCCGCCCTCGGCAAGCAGCGCCTGGTCGAGCAGCAGGCGCGACCATTCGGCGAAGCGCTCGTCATCCTGCTCGGTGTCCATCAGCGACACGATCGGGTGCGTCGGATTGACCTCCAGCACGGGTTTGGAGGACGGCACCTCGTGCCCCGCCTGCTTGAGCAACTGCTGCATGTGCAGTGCCATGTCCTGTTCTCCCAGCACGACGCAGGCCGGTGACGAGGTCAGCCGTGTCGAGGCACGCACGTCGCTCGTCTCCTCGCCCAGCACGCCCTTGATCCGCTCGATGGTGGGCGCGATGTCGCTCACGGCCTTCGCCTTCTCGGCCTTCTTCTCGTCCGATTCGGGCTCGGCGCCGTCGATCGCCGACAGGTCGAGATCGCCCTTGGCGATCGAGGCGAACGCCTTGCCTTCGTACTCGTGGAGGTAGGACATCATCCATTCGTCCACGCGGTCGTGCATCAGCAGGACCTCGATCCCCTTGTCGCGGAAGATCTCGAGATGCGGGCTGTTCTTCGCCGCCCGGTAGCCGTCGGCGGTCACGTAGTAGATCTTCTCCTGGCCCGTCTTCATCCGCGCGAGATAGTCGTCCAGCGAAGTGAGCGTGCCCTCGGCGTCGGCGTCGGTCGAGTCGAAGCGGTAGAGCTTCGCGACCTCCTCGCGATTGGCGAAATCCTCGCCGGGCGCCTCCTTCAGGCACTCACCGAACTCCTTCCAGAAGGCGAGGTAGCTCTCGGCATCGTTGTCGGCGAGCTTGCCGAGCATCGACAGCACGCGCTTGACCGCAGCGCCGCGGATCGTGTCGATGACCTTGTTGTTCTGCAGCAGCTCGCGCGAGACGTTGAGCGGCAGGTCGTTGCTGTCGACGAGCCCGCGCACGAAGCGCAGGTAACGCGGCATGAGCTTCTCGGCCTCGTCCATGATGAACACGCGCTGCACGAACAGCTTGATGCCGTTCGGCTGGCGGTTGCCGTCATGCAGATCGAAGGGCGCGCGCTTGGGGACGTAGAGCAGGGAGGTGTACTCCTGCGTGCCCTCGACGCGGTTGTGCGACCAGACCAGCGGGTCCTCGTAGTCCTGGCAGACCTGCTTGTAGAACTCGCGGTACTCCTCGTCCTCGATCTGCGACTTCGGGCGCGTCCAGAGGGCGGAGGCGGCATTGACCTGCTCGAGCTCGGCCGGGGCGGCATCGGGTGCCGCGGCGTCCTCCTCGCCACCTTCCTCGGGCTCCGGAGCGGGCGTGGGCTCGCCGAGCATCATGATCGGGAAAGTGATGTGGTCCGAGTACTTCTTGATGATCGAGCGGAGCTGCCAGCGGCTGGCGAATTCCCGAGCGTCGTCCTTCAGGTGCAGCACGACCTCGGTGCCGTGCTCGGCCTTCTCGACCTCGGTCAGCGTATAGCCGCCGCTCGCATCCGATTCCCATCGCGTGGCACTCGACGCGGGCTCGCCGGCCTTGCGGCTCGTCAGCACCACACGCTCGGCGACGACGAAGGCGGAGTAGAAGCCGACACCGAATTGACCGATGAGCTTCGCGTCGTTCTTCTGGTCACCGGTCAGGGACTCGAGGAACTGCTTGGTGCCGGACTTCGCGATCGTGCCGATGTTCGCGATGACCTCGTCGCGCGACATGCCGAGGCCGGTGTCGCTCACGGTGACGGTGCCGGCGTCCTCGTCGCCCGCGACAACGATGCGCAGCTCGCCTTCGGCCCCGAGGGCATCGTCGGCGAGCGAGGCGAAACGCAACTTGTCGCACGCGTCGGAGGCGTTCGAGATCAGCTCGCGAAGGAAGATCTCGCGGTTGGAGTACAGCGAGTGGATCATCAGCTGCAGCAGCTGGTTCACCTCGGCCTGGAATGCCATCTGTTCGGGGGCGCCGCCACTCGCCGCTGCCGCGGAAGCCGGGTCGATCGTCGTCTGGTCGGGGGTCTCGTCGCTCATGCCGATGGGGTCCGGGGGTTCAAGGAAGATGGAGGGCGCGGGCCTGGTGGCACTCGCTCACACACGCCGTCACCCGTTCGCTCCGGAGATGCGGGCAGCATCCGGGAAGTCAAGCACCGGGCGCGGCTCCGACGACGGAGCACCCGCGCCCGGTCGGCCTGCCTAGAGCTTTTCCTTGATTCGGGCAGCCCGACCGCTGAGGCCACGCAGGTAGTAGAGCTTCGCGCGTCGCACGTCGCCGCGACGCTTGATCTCGATGCTGGCGACCAGCGGGCTGTGGGTCTGGAAGACGCGCTCGACACCCTCGCCGTGGGAGATCTTGCGCACCGTGAAGGCGGAGTTCAGGCCGCGGTTGCGACGCGCTATCACGACGCCCTCGAAAGCCTGGAGGCGCTCACGCTCGCCTTCCTTGACACGCACCTGCACCACGACGGTGTCGCCGGCACCGAACGCCGGCACCTCGCGCGTCATCTGCTCGGCATTGATCTCGTCGATGATCCTGCTCATGGTTCCATCTCGCTGTTGTTCGCGCCCGGGGCGGCATCAGCCACCTCCAGGTGCGTCAGAAATAACCTGTCCGCATCGTCCAGCACCGCTCTGTCGAGCAGTTCCGGGCGCCGCGCTCTCGTTCTCGCCAGCGCCTGCTCGCGCCGCCACCGGGCGATCCGTGCATGGTCGCCCGACAGCAGCACGGCCGGCACCGTGCGTCCCTCATACGTCTCCGGCCGCGTCCAGTGCGGGCAGTCGAGCAGTCCATCGCTCCCGAAGGAGTCCTCCTCGGCCGAGCGCTGGTGACCGAGCACCCCCGGCACCAGCCTCGCCACGGCGTCGATGATCGCGAGTGCCGCGAACTCTCCACCGGACAACACGAAGTCCCCGAGCGAGACCTCGGCGTCGAACGCCTCCGTCACCACCCGCTCGTCGATCCCCTCGTAGCGACCCGCCACGAGGACCACCGAACCGCACGCCGCCCATTGCCGGGCGAGCGCCTGATCGAACGTCCGCCCCTGCGGGGACAGACCCACCACCTTCGCTTCCGGCAGCCGACGCTGCAGCGCCCGGATCGCCCCACCGAGCGGCGCCGGCGTCATCACCATGCCCGGCCCCCCGCCGAACGGTCGCCCATCGACGGTGCGATGGACGTCCGTGGCGTGCTGCCGCGGGTCCTCGCACTCGACCCCGATCCGTTCGCGCTCGATCGCCCGGGAAAGCACCCCGTGCGAAAGCGCGTCCCGGATCAGTTCCGGGAACAGCGTGACGACACCGAATCGCACGACCCGGCCCCGCTCAATAGTCAGGGTCCCAGTCGACCGAGATGCGACCGGCATCCAGATCGACCGAGACGATGACGTCCGGCACCACCCAGGGGATCAGGATCTCGGTCCCCGGCTTCGCGCCGCCGCGGGAGTCCGCGACGACGACGACATCGTTCGCCCCCGTCTCGAACAACCTCAGCACCGTGCCGAGCTTCACCCCTTCGACCGTCGCGACCGCGAGGCCGACGAGATCCGTCCAGTAGTGCTCATCGGGCCGCACGGCCGGCAGGTCGTCCCGCCGAACCGCGATCTCGCTCCCGATCAGCGCCGACGCGGCCTCCCGATCCCCGATCCCGTCGAGCCGAACGACGATCGTCTTCCCCTGGGCGCGACCGTCGAGCACGTCGATCGTGCGCCAGTCGCGTCCCGCACTACCTGCCTGCCGGATCCACCAGCGCGCATAGCCGACGATATTCTCCCGTGGGACGGTGTCCGAATGAATCTTCAGCCAGCCCTGCAGCCCGTGGTGCGCCGTGATGCGACCGAGCGACACGAGCGGAGCGCCGTCCGACGAAGGCCCGTCGTGCGCTTCGCGCGATGTCTGGTGTTCAACCACCCGGGTGACGCCGTCGCGAGCCGAACTCGAGGACCGCGGCCGCCGACGCCGCGTCGCGAACCGTCGATCGTCCTCCGTCGACTCGTCGCGCTCAGGCCGCCGCTGCCGCGCTCGCCTGCGCCATGCGATGGCCCTTCAGAATCCTGGCCACGCGCTCGCTCATCTGGGCGCCGTGCCCGATCCAGTGATCGACACGCTCCAGGTTGACGTCGAGGGCGACCGCCTCACCGCGAGCGACCGGGTTGTAATAGCCCAGACGCTCGATGTAGCGCCCGTCGCGGCGAGCGCGGCTGTCGGTCGCGACGATGTGATAGAACGGCTGCTTCTTGGCGCCGCCACGCGACAGACGGATGGTGACCATGGCTTTCGAGTTCCTGATGATTTCGGGGCCCGGGCGGGACGCGGAACGCATCACTCTGCCGGACGGGCGAACTCGCCATCATACATGACGAGAACGCGACGGTACACGCTCTCGGCGTCCCGCGAGACGCCGATCGCGGCCCCGACTCACGCGGGATGCCGCGGGGCGGCCCGGGGGGCCTTCGCGGGCGGCGTCGTCGCCGTCACCGACGCCGGCTTCGCCGCGGCGCTGGTCCCGGCTTCGGCCCGGGTACCAGCCTCGGTGCCCGCCGGGATCCCTGCCGGAGTGCCTGCCTGCGTGCCTGCCTGCGTGCCCGTCTCGGCTTCCGACCGGGTGTCCGGCTCGGTGTCGGTGTACGCGAGGGACGGCCCGAGCCAGCGCTCGTTCACAGCCACGCACTCACCGCGCCGCGCGGCGTAATCCGCCACCTGCTCCCTGGAGAGCTTGCCGAGCCCGAAGTAGCGGCTGTCCGGGTGGGCGAAGTACAGCCCGCTGACCGAGGAGGCGGGCAGCATCGCCAGGCTCTCCGTGATCGACATCCCCGCGTTCCCCAGGGGGTCTAGGCGACGCCAGATGACCGCCTTCTGCCGGTGGTCCGGATTCGCGGGATACCCGGGCGCTGGCCGGATACCGCGGTAGCGCTCGCGGATGAGGTCGTCGTTGTCAAGCGACTCTTCGGGTTCGTAGCCCCAGAGCGTCATGCGGACACGACGGTGCAGGTACTCGGCGAAGGCCTCGGCCAGTCGGTCCGCGAGGGCCTTGGCCATGATGCTGGCGTACACGTCGTTGTCAGCGTCGAACTCCGCCACCAGCGCCTCCAGGCCGAGGCCCGCGGTGACGGCGAACAGGCCGACCCAGTCGGTGCGACCGCTGTCCTCCGGAGCCACGAAGTCCGACAGGCAGAGATCGGGCCGGTCATCCGGGAACACCCGCTGCTGGCGCAGGCAGTGGACGGTATCGAGCGGCGTTGCCCGCGACTCGTCCTCCCAGAGCACGATGTCGTCGCCGCGCGCGTTCGCCGGAAACAGCCCGACCACGCCGCGGGCCACGGTACAACCCTCCCGCTCGAAGCGCCCGAGCATCGCGAGCGCGTCCGCGTGCAGCTTGACCGCTTCCTCGCCGACGGTCGGATCCTTGAGGATGCGCGGGTACTTGCCGCGCAGCTCCCAGGCGTGAAAGAACGGCGTCCAGTCGATGAAGGGGATGAGCGTCGCGAGCGAGACGTCATCGAGCACCGTCACGCCCGGACTCGCCGGCCGGACGATGGGCACCTGCGCCCAGTCACTCTTCAGCGCATTGGCACGGGCCACCTCGAGCCCCAGCAGCTCGGTGTCCTGCGTGCGCGCGGCGAAGCGCTTGCGGTAGCGCGTGTAGTCCGCGTCCAGCTCGTCGACGAAGCGTTCGCGATGATCTTCGCTGAGGAGGCTGGAGACGACCTGCACGCAGCGCGAGGCATCGACCACGTGCACGACCGGCGGCGCGTAGTGCTCGCTGATCCTGACCGCGGTGTGCATGCGCGAGGTCGTCGCACCGCCGATCAGCAGCGGCACCTCGAAGCCCTCGCGCGCGAGTTCCTTCGCCACGTGCGTCATCTCCTCCAGCGAAGGCGTTATCAGCCCCGACAGCCCGATCATGTCGACCTGTCGCTCCCGCGCCTCGTCCAGGATCCTTCGCGCGGTGACCATCACGCCGAGATCGATCACCTCGAAGCCGTTGCACTGCAGCACCACGCCGACGATGTTCTTGCCGATGTCGTGCACGTCGCCCTTCACCGTCGCCATCAGCACGCGGCCGGCACTGCGCGAATCGCTCGCGTCGGCTTCCATGTAGGGCAGCAGCCAGGCCACCGCCTTCTTCATCACGCGCGCGGACTTGACCACCTGCGGCAGGAACATCTTGCCGGCACCGAAGAGATCGCCGACACGGTTCATGCCGTCCATCAGCGGCCCCTCGATGACGTCGAGCGGGCGGGCCATGGCGAGTCGCGCCTCCTCGACATCGGTCTCGATGTGGGCGTCCAGCCCCTTGACCAGCGCATGTTCGAGGCGTTCGGCGACCGGCAGCGCGCGCCAGGCGTCGTCGTCGCGCTCGCGCACCCGACCGTCGCCGCGGTAGCGCTCGGCGAGTTCCAGCAGGCGATCGGTCGCCTCGCCGGACCGGGCGAGCACGGCATCCTCGACCGCGGCCTTCAGGTCGGCCGGCAACTCCTCCATGACGGCGAGCTGGCCGGCGTTGACGATGCCCATGCTCAGCCCGGCCCGGATGGCGTGGTAGAGGAACACGGCATGGATCGCCTCGCGCACGAGGTTGTTGCCACGGAACGAGAAGGACACGTTCGAGATGCCGCCGCTGACCGAGACGCCGGGCAAGGTCTCGCGGATCTGCCGCGTGGCCTCGATGAACGACAGGCCGTAGACATTGTGCTCGTCGATGCCGGTGGCGATCGCGAACACGTTCGGGTCGAACACGATGTCGCGCGGATCGAAGTCGAGGCGCTCGCGCAGCAGGTCGTGCGCACGTGTGCAGATCGCGACCTTGCGCTCGGTGCTGTCCGCCTGACCGTCCTCGTCGAAGGCCATGACGACGATCGCGGCGCCGTAGCGCTGCGCCAGCCCGGCCTGACGAAGGAACTCCTCCTCCCCCTCCTTCAGGCTGATCGAGTTGATCACGCACTTGCCCTGCAGACACTGCAGGCCCGCCTCGATCACCGACCACTTGGACGAGTCGATCATGACCGGCACGCGCGAGATGTCCGGTTCGCTCGCGATCAGATGCAGGAAACGCTGCATGACCGTCTGCGAATCGAGCAGGCCCTCGTCCATGTTGACGTCGATGATCTGCGCGCCGTCCTCCACCTGCTGACGGGCGACGTTCAGGGCATCGTCGAACTCGTTCTCCTTGATCAGGCGGAGAAACCGCGCGGAGCCGGTGACGTTGGTGCGCTCGCCGACGTTCACGAACAGCGAGTCGTCGTCGATCGTGCAGGCCTCCAGTCCGGACAGGCGCAGTGCCGGCGGCACGGCCGGAATCTCCCGGGGGGCGTGATCGATGACCGCCTCGCGCAGCGCGCGGATGTGCTCGGGGGTGGTCCCGCAGCAGCCACCGACGACGTTCAGGTAACCCGCCTTCGCCCACTCGCCGATCTCGGCGGCCATCTGCTCGGGCGTCTCGTCGTAGCCGCCGAAGGCGTTCGGCAGCCCGGCGTTCGGGTGCGCACTGGTATGCGTATCGGCGAGCCCCGACAGCGCCTCGACGTGCTCGCGAAGCTGCAAGGGACCGAGTGCGCAGTTGAGGCCGATGAAGATCGGCTTCGCGTGTCGGACCGAGTTCCAGAAGGCTTCGAGCGTCTGTCCGGACAGCGTGCGCCCGGAGGCGTCGGTGATCGTCCCGGAGATCGCGAGCGGCAGACGGATGCCGCGGGCGTCGAAGACCCGCAGCGCGGCGAAGATCGCGGCCTTGGCGTTCAGCGTGTCGAATACGGTCTCGATCAGGATCAGGTCCACACCGCCGTCGACGAGCGCGTCACAGGCTTCGAAATAGGCGGCATCGAGCTCCGCGAAGCTGACGTTCCGGAAGCCCGGATCGCCGACGTCAGGCGACAGCGATGCCGTGCGGCTGGTGGGCCCGAGGACACCGGCGACGAAGCGGGGCCGGTCCGGCGTTCGCGCGGTCGCCGAATCGCAGGCCTCGCGGGCAAGGCGCGCGCTCTCGAGATTCAGCTCGCGAACGAGCCCTTCCATGCCGTAGTCGATCATCGAGATCCCGTTGGCGTTGAAGGTGTTGGTCTCGACGATGTCCGCGCCGGCCTCGAGGTAGTCCGCGTGGATGTCCCGAATGAGCTCGGGCCGCGTCAGCGACAGCAGATCGTTGTTGCCCTTGAGATCCGACGCCCAGTCGGCAAAGCGCGTCCCGCGAAAATCGCCCTCTTCCAGCGGATGGCGCTGGATCATCGTTCCCATGGCGCCGTCGAGCAGGAGGATGCGACGGGCGAGCTCCTCGCGAAGCCGAATATCGGCGGGGTGGATCGGCAGGGCGGCGGGCATGGGCGAGCCTGACGGGCGACGTGAGATTCGACACCGTAGCAGAAACCAATCAGGATATAAACATATCCTTATATCTTTTCAGCCAGCGCGTCGCTCCATCGCCGGTGTTTCCCGCTCGCGAACCAGGAAGGCGGTGATCTCGTCCGCCGGCAGCGGACGACTGATCAGATACCCCTGGATCTCGTCGCAGCCCATCGCGGCCAGCGTGTCGAGCTGCCAATCCTCCTCGATCCCCTCCCCGACCACGCGCAGGTTCAGCGCGTGCGCCATCGTGATCACGGAGGCGACCACTGCCCGGCTCCGCTCGCTGCCCTCCATCGCGACGATGAACGAGCGGTCGATCTTTACCGTGTCGAGCGGGAGGTCGGCGAGCAGGGCGAGCGAGGTGTAGCCCGTGCCGAAATCGTCCATCGAGATGCAGACCCCGGCCGCCCGAAACGCCTCCAGTGCGACGCGCGCCTCGTCCGGCCGGTCGAGCACCGACGTCTCGGTCAGCTCGATCTCCAGCTGACGTCCGTCGACGCCCGCCTCGCGCAGGGCGGCCAGCGTGTCGTCGACGAGCGACTCGGCGCGGAGCTGCATGGGCGAGACGTTGACCGAGACGCGCAGGGAATCGAAGCCCATGGCGCGCCACACCCGGATCTGCTCGAGCGTCCGATCGAGCACGAGACTCGACAGCTCTCCGATCAGGCCGTTGGCCTCGGCCACCGCGACGAACACCGCCGGCGAAATGAAGCCGCGCGTCTGGTGGCGCCAGCGGAGAAGTGCCTCCAGGCCCGTCACGCGACGTTTCGCCAGATCGAACTTGGGCTGGAAGTACACCTCGAGTGCGCCCGCCTCGAGCGCGTCGTGCAGGTCGGACTCCAGACGGATGTAGTCGTCGGACTCGGCGTCGAGTGTCGCCGAGGCGAAGCCGTGCGACACCTTGTCGCTCTTGGCCGATGCTTCTACCCGGACCTCGCTCGCCTGCGCGAACAGGGAGGCGGCGTCGTCACCCTCCTGTCCGGACAGGGCGATGCCGATGTTCGCCCCGATGTAGACCTTGCGGTCGCCGTGCGCGAACGGCTTGGAGAGCAGGCGCTTGAGACGCGTGACGACGATCATCGCGCCGCCCGCATCCGAGAGATCGGTGAGCAGCACGCCGTATTCGTTCGACGTGATGCGCGACAGGCTGTGCTCGGCGCTGATCTCGGTGACGAGGTCGGTCGTCCGCAGACCTTCCTGGAGACGCTCGGCGAAATCGACGACGAGTGCGTCGGCCGCGACGTGACCGAGCGTCGCGACGAGCCGGTCCAGATCGCGGACCTCGAACGACATCAGCCCGACCAGGGTGCCGGCCCGGTCGGCGCGCGCGAGTTCGGCACCGACACGTTCGAGAAACAGGCTCCGCATCGGCATGCCCGTGAGCGAGTCGAACTCGCGCAGGGCATCGATGTCGCGCTCGCGTTGCCGCACGAGCGTCTCCAGTTCGATGAGCCGCGCACGCGCAAGGTCGTCCACGGACGGCTTCAGCGGCTCGGGCGACGACACCGTGTTCGCGTCGTCGGGCGAGTAGAGCGCGACGCGGTTGCGCCCCCCGTTCTTGGCCGCGTAGAGCGCCTGGTCCGCCTGATCGAGAAGCGTCGCACCGTCCTGCGCGCCACCCTCGAGGTCGGCCACCCCGAAGCTCGACGACAGCGTGTCGAGCGCGAGCCGCCCGCCGCTGACGAGCGCGATCACCGCGATGCGCGCGCGCTCGGCGACCGCCTCGGCCCGCCTGGCGTCGACGTCGGGCAGCAGCAGCACGAATTCCTCGCCCCCGTAGCGACCGATGGTATCGCCTGCGCGACCGGCAGCGCCGAGCACGTCGGCGACCGCGCGGATCACGTCGTCGCCGACGGCATGACCGTGCGCGTCGTTGATCCGCTTGAAGTGATCGATGTCGCACATGATGCAGGCGAGTGGCTGGCCCTCGCGGCGGGCATGCGCGAACGCGTCGTCGAGCCGCTCCATGACCAGGCGGCGATTGTACAGACCCGTGAGCGCATCCAGAGTGGCGAACTTCTCCAATGCCACGTTCTTGAGCTCGATCGCCTCGTGTGCGCGTCGCAGCTCGAAGACCTTGCCGGCGAGCTCGGTGTTCTTGCGCTCGACCGGGGTCATGTCGTCCAGCGTCACGAGCACGCCGGACAGCCCCTCCTCGCCCTCGCCCACGGAGGCGCAGCTGACACGAAAGTACCGCACGTCCTCGCCGTCGGCGGCCAACCGCAGGTCCTGATCGGACGTCGATGTCCCGTCCGCGAGCGTGGCCATCCAGGGCGCGCGCCATGTCGGCTCCACTTGCCAGGGCCAGTCGTCCAGCGTGCGACCGAGCAAGCCGTCGGGTTCGACGCCTGCGATGCGCTCGGCCGCCGTGTTAGCCATGACGATACGGAACCGGTCGTCGAGGATGAGCACCCCCGAGCTGAAGAGGTCGAAGGCGGAGTCGACGCGACCGGGCACCGATCGTCCCGGGTCGAGCTGCACCAGCACCTTGCTCAGGAAGAACGCGAAGCTCGTGAGACAGACCAGGCCGACGAAGCCGAACCACAGGATCTCCCGTCGCGACTCGGCCGAAGGTTCGAACACGATGCGAAACTCGCCCCAGGGTTCGTGACCGGCCATGATCGGCACGCTCAGTCGGGTCGAGGTCGACGAGCGCTCGACGCTGTCGATGAGGGCTCGCTCGCCGCGCTCTGCGAGCACGGTCCCGTCCTCGCGAAGCAGGGCCGCGGCTCGCACGTCGCCGCTCCGCTCGACGAAGGAGGAGACGGCGAACTCGATGCTGCCGACATCGTCGATCGACGCCAGCGACGACAGCTGCACCGCGAGTGCCTCGGCGACGACCTTGCGCGATTCGCGCACGCTGTCCTCGGGATCGGCGCGCAGACCGAGCATGTCTGCGAGAAACAGCACGCTCAGCACGAGCAAGACCAGACTGGACGCCAGTCTCAGCGGACGCGAGCGAACGAAGGCGTGGAACGGCGTGAGCCAGCAGCGTTCACCGGACATGGCCTGACCCTCCATTCACGGTGTCGTGCAGGCCTGTCCCTTCTGCCGGCGATGATCCACCCCCGTCACGACGCAGGCCGGCGGCGAGGATCGGCACCGGATCAAGCGGCCGCCACAGCGGCGTGGTGGTCAGGGCCGTCGCGACCAGCAGGCCGGAGCGAAGCAGCCAGGTCACGAAACCCGCGGTCAGGGAGGTGCCGGCAGCGGTCGCGACGGCGACGATGCGTGTCTCCCTTCGCTCCTCGTCCTCGACGGTGGACTCGATCGTCGATCGCATCGACTCCAGGGCATCGAGCAGCGGCGGTGACAGGGAAATCGGCGCGCTGGTCGTGCCGAACACCGAGGCCAGGGAACGGACATCGACGCGATCCAGGCCTGCACCGCCGCTGAGCACGAGTTCGAGGATCAGGCGCTGCCCGGTGATCGTCGCCGGTACCGAGGTCTGTGGCGCAGCGAGATCCACCCCGCGATCGGCCCCGTCGTCCAGAAACAGGGGGGCGGCTCTCGCCGGGTCGTAGACGCCCGGGCTGTCCAGCATGACGACGGCACCCCTGGAGTCGCTGTCGTCGTCGGCGTCGGCCGCGCCCGACTCCTCCATCCGTTCGGACACGCCTTCCAGCGACTCGAACGCCGCTGCCATGCCGTCGCCCTCCCCCACCGACGCCCCGATGGCGACGGCGTCGTCGCCGTCCGTCCGGGCCGTGGCGCGCGTGTCCGCCACGTCGGCGGACGTCGGCACGGGCGGTACCGTGAAGTCGGCTGGCCAGGCGGGCGCAAGCTCGGGCGTCGATACCGGTTCCGACGGTGCCGATGGCTCCGGCGGTAGGACCGGGATGTCCGGCTCCACCGGCTCGACCGGCTCGACCGGCTCGACCGGCTCGACCGGCTCTACCGGCTCCACCGGCTCGACCGGCTCGACCGGCTCGACCGGCTCGACCGGCTCTACCGGCTCGACCGGCTCGACCGGCGCTACCCGGATCGTCAGCAACGCCTCGGCACTCTCGCCGTCGGCATCGACCACCCGCACCGACAGGGTGTACATCCCGGTGCTCGCCCCATCGACGTTCAGCCCGCCATCGGCCTCCACCGCGAAGCGATCGGCACCCGGAACCTCGCCGCCGGCGACGAGCTCGTAGGCGAGGGTGTCGCCCGTGTCCGGATCGCTTGCCTCCAGCTGACCGATCGTGCCGACGAACCCTTCGCTCAGACTGAACGCCCTGTCCGAGAGGCTCGGCGCCTCGTTGACGTTCAGCACGTCGACGGTCAGCGTCGCGCGGCTCTCGCCCCCCTCCTGATCGCGGGCAACCACCACGAGCTCGTGCCGCCCGTCCCGATCCGCATCGGTCGGCGACTCGGCATCCAGCGGCACGCGCGCGCTGATCTCGCCACTGGCGGCATCGATCGCGAACCCTTCGGCGTCCGCACCCTCGAGCGCGAACGTCGGAGCGGCGCTGTCGACGTCCGTGGCGCTGGCGGAGACGACCGGACCGGACGCATTCTCGGCGATGCTCGCGGTCGCGGCGACCAGGAGTCGCGGCGCGTCGTTGATCGAGGCGACGTCGATCGACACCGCCACCGGTTCGCTCTCCCCGTGGGCGTCGACGGCAACGTAGGAGAACGTGTCCGTCCCGGCGAAGTCGGGGTCAGGCTGGTAGATCAGCAGGCCTCGTGCATCGGGTGTCAGTGTGCCGTTCGCCGGCCCCGTCACGATACGCACCTCGAGCGGGTCGCCGTCCGGATCGTGGTCGTTCTCGAGCAGGATCGCCGGATCGATCGTCAGCGACGAGTCTTCCGACGCGGAGAAGCCATCGCCTGTCGCCTGCGGCCGTTCCTGAACATCGCGCACCGTGATGACGATCGACTCGGGCGCCGAGCGGACGACACCGTCCCCGACCGACACGGTCAGGGAGTAGGTCCTGCGCGATTCGGCATCGAGCGTTGCCTCCGGCGCCAGCGTGAGCTCACCACTCGTCGCGTCGATCACGAAGCGGGCGCCGTCGTCACCGCCGTCGATCGACCAGCCGCCGAGCGTGCCCTCGCGGTCGACATCGGTGGCGATCACCGCGCCGAACGCCGTGCCTCCCGGCGAATTCTCGTCGATGGCGAACGACTGCCCGGGCGTCACGACCGGCGCGGTGTCGTTGACGTCGCCGATCGCGATGACGAATGTCGCGTCGGCGACGCCGCCGCCCGTCGAGCTCGAGCGCACCGTGATCGAATGCGACGCGTCGCGATCGGCATCGACCGGCCCGACCAGCGTCACGACGCCGCTCTGCGCGTCTATCGCGAAACGCCCCTCGGCATCGTCGACGAGCGCGTAGACCACCGAGTCGTCCACGTCCCGATCGACGGACTGGGCCGTCACGCCGACGGTCGAGCCGACGGCCGCGTCTTCGTCCACTGCATCGGGGGACGCATCGACGTCCTGCGGCGCCTCGACGCTCCACTCGTCGACGTTCGTCACGGTCACCGCGATCTGTCGGCTCACGACGAGCTTACCGTCGCTCACCTCGATGAGCAGTCGATGCGTGCCGTCACCGTCTGCATCGCTCGGTGCTTCGGCGTCGGGGGCGACGATGAAGGTCAGCTGTCCGGTGGACCGCTCGATGCCGAACCGGGTGGCATCCGCGCCACCCACGATCGAGAAGACGAGTGCATCGCCGTCGGGGTCGCTCGCCGTGACCGTTCCGGCGAACGTCTCGTTCTCCTCGACGACGAAGTCGCCGGAGGTCACCACCGGCGCCTCGTTGATCCTCTCCACCACCGTATTCGCCGCGAGTTCCCCCGTCGCGCCGAGCGTGCCGTCCGGGGCCACGAGCGTCAGCGTCGCGGTCAGGTGCTCGCCCTCCGCAATGCTCACCGCGAAGCCGAACAGGTCCGTGTACACGCCGTCCTCGTCGGTCAGCACCTGCTCCGAACCGAGGTGACGCGCCGTCCCTCCGTGTCCGGAGGCGTTGGACGTGCCGACGACGTAGACATCCAGGCGCACAAGCGTATCGGGCAGCGTCTCGATGCGCACGTTCAGCTCCAGCGCCCCGTTTCCGTCGGTAGCGGCGGCCTCGATGACCGGTCGATTCAGCTGCCCGTTGGGGCCGGTGTCGGCATCGCGGGCATCGATCGCGTCGATGCCGTCGCCGCCGATGTCGATCGATGGACCGACGTTGCCGATGAGTATGTTGCCGATGAGCGTGTTGTCGTCCGATCCCGCGCCGGTCACGACGATGCCGGCCCTGTCCCCGTGCTCGATGATGTTGCCTTCGTCCGCACCGACACCACCGATGGTGTTGTCGGTCGAGCCGTTCTCGAGGCGTACAACCGCGCCGAGGTGGCCCGCATCGGCACCGAGGGCGCTGATCAGATTGCCGCTGACCACGACCCCTCCCGCCGAGTTGCCGACGAGGACGCCATGCACGGCATTCGCCGAGATCACGTTGCGCTGGCCCTGAGCGTTGCCGCCGACGCTCGTCAGACGGGCGCCGTTCGTCACCACGATGCCGCTGCCGGCGTTGCCGAGGGTGCCGGTGCCGCTGGCCAGCGTGCCGACATGATTGCCGAGTATCCAGGCGGCGCGGCTCGCCGCGCCACTGATCGTGATCCCGTCCCCGAGGTTGCCCGACACGACGTTGCCCATGCCGGCATCGCCGGCGCCGATCGACGTCAGCAACGTCCCGTCGGCGACGATGCCTCGGCCGTTCCCGAGCGCGAGCGTTCCGCCGGCGTCGGTACCGACGAGGTTGCCGAGCAGCTTCGACGCGCGAGTGTCCGCACCGCTCAGCAGTATGCCCGCACCGCCCGTGTGCCCGGCGATCACGTTGCCCTCCCCGTCGAGCCGGTTGCCGCCGATCACGGTGCTGTGCGCACCGCCCGTCACGACGACGCCATGGCCGACGTTGCCGAGCGCCACCGCGCCGTCGCCGGTCAGGCCGATCAGGTTGCCGGCCACGACGTTGTCGTGATTGAGCGTGCCGGACTCGCCGTCGACGACGATGCCGCCGCCCCGGTTGGCCGAGATCACGTTCCCCTGATGCTCCCCGCTCCCGCCGACGACGGTGCCGGATGCACCGCCCGCGAGGCGGATGCCGGCACCGTCGTTGCCGAACGCCGTCTGGCCGCTCGAATCCGTCCCGATCAGGTTGCCGCGAATGATCGTGAACGCGCCGTCCACGCGAATACCGTCTCCGGCGTTGTCGGATATCGTGTTACCCGCCGCGGCGACACCGGAGCCGATCCGGACACCGTCGCCGCCGTCGACACGTACCCCGTCGCCGCCGTTGCCCAACGCGGCGGAGCCCGTGACGTCGAGACCGATGACGTTGCCGACGATGCTCACCCAGGCGGTGTCGAAACCCTCGATCAGAATGCCGTGACCGCCGTTCCCCGACACGGTGTTCCCCTCTCGCGCCAGCTCACCGCCGATCTCGATGAACCGGCTGCCGTCGTGCACCCACACGCCCGGGCCCCCGTTGCCGAGCGGCGCGGTCCCGCTCTCGTCGGTACCGATGCGGTTGCCGAGCAGGTGACTGACGTTCGTGCCAACCAGGTTCACCCCGGCATCGGCGTTCCCGGAGATCACGTTGCCCTCGCCCGCCGCCGCGCCGCCGATCAGGGTTGCCCCGGCTTCGAGAAGGTAGATGCCGTCTCCGCCGTTGCCGAGGGCGAACGTGCCGCCCGCGTCGGTACCGATGCGGTTGCCGAGAATCGAGTTGCCGATCGTCCCGGGTCCTTGCAGGAATACACCGGCGCCGAGATTTCCCGAGATCAGGTTGCCGTGCCCGGCTTCCCGATCACCGCCGATCACGTTGACCTTCGCCTCCTCGCGGATCTCGATGCCGTGGCCGCCGTTGGCCAGCCGCGCGTTTCCGGTCGCGTCGAGTCCGACGACGTTGCCGAGAAGGGCGTTGTCGTTCGAGTCGCTGCCGAGGATCACGATGCCGCTACCGGCGTTGCCCGAGACGAGATTGCCTTCGCCCGCCGTCCGAGCACCACCGATCACGTTGTCGTGAGCACCGCCGCGCAAGGCGATGCCGTCGCCGCCGTTGGGTCGTGCATTCAGACCCGCGGCATCGGTACCGACACGATTTCCGGCTATCACGTTGCCGGAGGCGAGCGTCGACGCACCGGCCTCCACGAGAATTCCGGTGCCGTCGTTGCCGGACACGAGGTTGCCCACGCCGGCCCCCTCAGACACACCGACGACGTTGCGGGCGGTGCCGCCGGTCAGGTGAACGCCCGCCCCGACGTTGCCGAGATCGGAATCGCCATCGCGCGCGAGACCGATCAGATTGCCCGCGACCACGTTCTCGTCGGAGCCGGCACCATCGATCCGGATCCCGTCCTCGCCGTTTCCGGACACGATGTTCCCGAGGCCGTTGCCCCCAAGGGCATTGCCATGCGCGCCGCCGCTCACGAGAATCCCGTTGAGCGCGTTCGCCACAGGGCTCATGCCGTCCACGCCGGTGCCGACGAAATTGTTCCAGACGAAGTTGCTGTTCGTGCTCGCCTCGCTCAGCGAGATGCCGTTGCCGGCGTTGCCCGAGATGACGTTGCCGTCGTTCACGAAGAAGCCTCCGATCCAGTTGTGGCGGGAGTCGACCAGCGTCACGCCATCACCGCCGTTGCCCAGCACCCTCGCGCCGTCGATACCGATGTGATTGTCGGCGATGGTGTTCTCGTCGGCGCCGTCGATCCTGATGCCGCTACCGGCGAATCCGATGATCGACAGTCCGTACACTCTGCTGTTGTCGCTACCGGCGACGAAGGAGAGACCGTCGCCGGGACCCGCCGCGCTGCCGTCGAGCGTGATGACCGGTTCGCCCCAGAAGCCGGGCGCCGACCTGCCGTCGATGGTCACCCTGGCGGTGATGTTCGACAGCGCCGACTGCAGGTCTATGGTGCCGGCGGTCGAGAACGCGATGGTGTCACCGTCCGTGGCGTTCGCGATCGCCCAGCGCAGCGTGCCGACGTACGCCGGATCGCCGGCCGGCACGTCGAGCAGGGAGTCGACGGTCAGGGTGGCCAGCGTGCCGTCGAACTGCGCGCGCATCGCGGCGCCCGGCAGCACGTCGCTCAGGACGTCGCCGCGCGCGTACTCGAGTCGCCAGTCCCCGCCCTGCGCGCGCGCGCCGGTCGTGTCGTCCGAGGCGGCGACGTCGGCACCTGTCAGGCTCGCGAGCGTGTCGACGAAGGCGCGTCCCTCGCTGCTCGCCGCGACGTCGCAGCCGTACAGCAGGATGTCCGCGCCGTCCGCCAGCGCCAGTCCCCATCGCTCGACCGCGTCGGCCCTGGCAAGCAGGTCGACCGTGTCGAGTCGCTGCCCCCCGAGCACGAGCTCGCCGTCCTCGCCGTGCGAGATCAGGTGCAGCTCGGTGACGCCTTCCCGAGCGGCCAGCGCATCGCCGATCCGCGCGAGCGCCGCGTCGACCGAGTCGGCCGCGCCGAGCACGACGACCGTCGATGCGGGCGCGTTGTGCGCGAGGTCGGCGACCAGTCGATCGAGATCGGGAACGTCTCCCTGGATCAGCACGACGATGTTCGAGGCGACGACCGGTCGCGCGAGCTCGCCCGGTCCGACCTCCGCGATGCCACCCTCGGTTGCCGGTCGGACGAACGTACCGGCCGATGCGATGCTCTGCGCGTGCGCCTGTACGGGCGCCACGAAGGCGGTCTGCGACGCCGCTTGCATGGCCGTCGAAGCGCCGATGTCCGCCAACGCCGCGAACGGCAGGTCGGCCGAGAACATCACGCGCGGCTCGAGCGGTTCGAGGCGGAACTCCGACTGCAGCGCTCGAGCGACGGGCGAGGCGTCGCCGCTCGTGGTGGCGCTGTCGCCCGCCGTTGCTTGTTGCGCCCGCGGGCGTCGCCAGACCACGGTCGCTCAGTCGGTGTCGCCCGCGAGTTCCACCGCCTCGGCAGCGTCGTTCGCCACGACGCCGAAGGCGATCTGGCAGCGCTGGCCGGCGGGAACCGCGAGGTCGGCATTCGGCAGGACCAGACGCACGCCGAAGGTACCGCTGCTCGTGTCCAGCAGGGGATCGACCACGTCGACCATCGCGAGCGTCGGCGAGTCGGCGTCGAGTTCGGGAAACACCTCCGCGACATCGCCCCGACGGATCGTGCCGAACAGACGGGCCGGCAACACCACCTCGACGCGCAGCGGATCCAGTCGCGCGATCGTCATGACCGGATTGTCGTAGACGAACTCGCCGGGTCGCGCGTGTCGCTCGACCACGACACCGTCCACCGGACTGCGCAGCGTGCGTTGATCGAGCTGGAGACGGGCGCGCTCGAGTTCGAGGACGAGCAGCTCGCGATTCTCGCGCGCCTGCACGAGTGCGGCGCTCGACACGCGGTGACGGGCACGCGCCTCGTCGCGCTGCTGGGCGGGCACCAGCTTCTGCGCGTGCATCTGCTCGACCCGAGCGAGGTCCAGTCGGGCAAGCTCGAGGTCAGCCTGCCGGGCGGCGATCTCGCTGGTCATCGCCGCTCGCGCGGCCGCGTGTTCCACGCTGGCCTTTTCCAGCGCCGACTCGAGCTCGGCGAGCGGCTGCCCGCTCACCACGGGATCGCTGCGATCGACCAGCACGGTGGCGAGGATCCCCCGGACGGGACTGCCGATGGCGACGACCGCGTAGGGCTCCACGAGACACTCGTGATAATCGTCCCGGGCCGCGCCCGCGATCCCGCCCGACAGGAAGGCGAGCAGGCCGAGCAACGAGATCGCCGTCACACGGGGTCTCGATCGAGGCGGACGTGACCGACCGCTCGCGCACGCCTCCACCTCGGCGACGAGGCGAAGGCTGGCCAAGGGCTCGGCAGAAGACATCATGCGGGATCGTCCGGATGGCCGGCGATGGCCAGGTGATGGGCGAGACGCTCTCGGGCGTCGAACGCGGCCCGCCGCTCGGTCGCGTGACGCCGCTCCACTCGCCACTGTGCGAATCGCACGAGCCAGGCCGCGAGCGCCGTCCCCGAGCGGGCCAGGAACGCGTTCTGTCGAGGGTTATCGGCAGCCGCGACGTTCACCGCAGTCCGATCCTGTCGAACGGTCCCGACTCCCGATGGATCCCGCCGTCGCGGACCGGGGCCGGCGAGCCGGGCGGCCAGTCGACACAGGGGTTCCGGCAGCGTGCCGGCGAGAGCGACGTCTTCGAGACAGATCAGCCGCCGACAGGAGCCGGGATCACCCTGACGCGCCGCGCGACCGGCGAGCTGGCGATCGATCCGCCGCGCGTCGTTGAAGGCGAGCGAGATCACGTGCAGCCCGCCGGCGGCGACCGCATCCGGCGGCAAGGGAATGTCGGTGCCACGCCCGGCCATGTTGGTGGCGACGGTGACCTGGCCACTCGTGCCGGCGGCGGCGACGATCGCCGCCTCCTCGGCATCCTGACGCGCGTTCATGACGCGATGGGGAATGCCGTGAGCGGCCAGGCGCGCGCCAACCCCGCTGGACTGCTCGACGCTGCGCGTGCCGATCAACACGGGACGCCCGGCGCCTCGGGTCTCGCGAACCTCCCGGACCAGGGCGTCCAGCTGGGCGGCGCGCGTCGCGAACACCAGCGTCGGCTGTTGCCGTCGCACCGAGCGGTGGCGCGGGGCGACGCGGCTGACCCGTACGCCGTAGATGCCGGCCAGCTCGGCGCGCACTTCGGCCAGCGTGCCGCTCGTGCCGGCGAGGCGCACGTAGCGCAGGAAGAACCGCTGGAACGGCAGGGAGGCGACGATCTCGTTGTCGGCCGTCGGCGCGCAGCGCTCCACGAGTTCGATCAGCCGGTGCAAGCCCTGCTGCAGGCGCCGATCCGGCAAGCTCCGACCACTCTGTTCGTCGACGAGCTCGACCCGGCCCTCGCGCACCACGTAGTCCCGATCCCGGGTCCAGAGGTGGAGGGCGGCAAGCGCCTGTCGCACGCGTTCGTCGCGATAGCGGGTCGCGCGCCAGACGCCGCTGATGCGCGCGGTGAGGCGGTCGAGCGACGCCTCGCCGTCTTCGGTCAGCACCACCTCGCGGCGCGTGCGCAGCAGCCGGAAGTGAATGCCCTCGTGCAGCAGCCGCGCCAGGCCGAGCGAGACCGTGCATTCGCGCTCGACGGCCGGATCCGGGGCGCGCGGCGCGGCGAGCACCAACGGGGTGCGGGCCTCGTCCACCATCAGACTGTCCGCCTCGTCGACGAGTGCGAGGCAGAGGCCGCGCGTGAGCGGGGGTGTCCGCGTGGCCGCACCGGGGCAGGCCAGCGCGCCGAGCCTGGCGGCGAGCGCGTGCGCCCGGTCGTGTCCGGCCAATGCGTCGCGCAGCCAGTCGAAGGCCACCTGCTTGCCGGTCACATGAACGATGGACGCCGCGTAGGCCGAGCGACGGGCGGCCTCGTCCATGCTCGGCAGCACGCAGGCTCCGCGCAGGCCGAGCGCTCGGTAGAACGGGTCGAGTCGCGCGGCGTCGCGTTCGGCGAGGTAGTCGTTCGCGGTAAGTACGTGCACCGGCGTGCCGTCGAGCGCAGCCGACGCGGCGGCCAGCGCGGTCGCGAGCGTCTTCCCCTCGCCGGTGTCCATCTCGACGAAGCGGCCGTCCAGCAGTTCGCGCGCGGCAAGTCGCTGCGCCTCGTGCGCGGTCAGGCCGAGCGTGCGTCGCGCCGCATCGATCGCATGCGCCAGCGCCTCGTCGCGCAGCGTCGCGTCGCGTTCGCGACGGCCGAGCCGTTCCGCGAGGGCGCGGAGTGCGGCGTGCCGCGTCTCTACGCTGGCCGTGCCGAGCGCCGCGACGCGCGCCTCCAGCGCGTCGAGCCAGCGCGCGCTTCGGCCGCTCGAGCGAGACATCGCCGCCGCGCCGAGACCCCGCCACGTCGCCATGGCCCTGACGGTGAAGGCGTCGACAGCGCCGGCGCGCGCGCCAGCGGCACGACGCGACGGCAGTGGGCCATGTCGCGGCCCCGGCCTCACCGGCCGATGGGTGGCGCTCGCGCTCATCGCCGCCCCCGTTCCGCCAGCGCACGTCCGAGGCTCGCCTGCAGTCGGTCGGCGAGCGGCATCGGCGCATGCACGAAGCGTACGTCCACGCGTGCACCGACCGGTCGCGGGCCGGCATCGACCGGCCAGGCCAGTTCGACATCGAACACCGGTTCGAGCAGCCGACGCCCGTCGCCCGCGGGATCGCTGGCATGATCCCCACCGCCCGCACTGCCGAGTGCCGCGCTGGGAACCTCGTAGGTCGCGCGCGGCGTCCGCTCGAGCACGCGTGTCGGGTGCGTCCGCGAGGCGCCATCGGTGTCGTCCAGCCGGATCTCGACGCGGGCGTCCGACGCGTCCACCCGCGCGATGGCGTTTTCGTCGATGGCGACCCGAACGGTGCGCGCACTCTGCGGCACCACATAGCCCGCGATCTCTCCGCGGGCGAGTGCACGGCCCTCGAGCGCGTGCGTGCCGGCGACGTCGAAGCGCCCGTCGAGTGCCGCCATCCGTCTCTCGGCCCCGAGTCGCAGGCGAGCATCGGCCAGGGCCTCGGCGGTCGCATGCCGCTCCGGCCAGTGCCGCGCATGCTCGGCAGGATCGTTCGTCGACGTTCCCGCGAGCTGCGCGTCGAGCTCGTCGAGGCGCGCGACGAGTTCGCGCTCGCGCAGCGTGAGCTCCGGATCGGTGCACTGGAACAGCTCCTCCCCGGCCAGCACGTCACTGCCGGGCGCGCGGCTCACGCGGGTGATCTCGCAGTCGCCGGCCGCGCGCACGACCGCCTCGTCCGGCAGCCACACGACCCCGCTGACGACACTGGCGTGCGGCAAGGGCACCCACAGCAGCAGCGCGACGGCGAACGATGGCAGGAGCGCGGCCAGCAGCCGCGGCCGGGTCGCGCCGAGCCCGGCGTCGTTCGCGAACGCTCGCACCGCCCCGGCGAGCGGCACGAGCAGCGCGTGCGCGGCGGCCCAGAGACCGAGCATCAGACCGAGCGCCAGCCAGCGGTCGCTGATCCACCACGCGATCCACAGCGTCAGCCCGGTCCGGTAGGGTCCGGCGACGAGGCCGTAGACCAGGAGCCAGGCGCGCTCGCGCGCATCGCATCCGGGCTCGCTGAGCGCGGGCTCGCCGACGAGCAGGGCACGCAGGCGGGCGAGGGTCTCGCGGCGTGCGCGGCCGGCAAGGTTCGGGATCTCCAGCGCGTCGGCCAGCAGGTAGTAGCCGTCGAACTTGAGCAAGGGATTGCCGTTGACCAGCAGCGTCGACAGTCCGCCGATCAGCACGAGGGTGAGGCCGATGTCGGCCAGCCAGCCCGCCCCGCTTGCCCACAGCAGCGCGCCGACGGCAGCCGCCCCGAGCTCGACCAGAATGCCGGCGGCGCTGACGATCATCCGGTCCCCTCGCTCGGGGAAGGCGGCGCTCGCGCTCGCGTCCACGTAGGGCAGTGGCACCATGACCATCAGCGCCACGCCGAACTCGGGTACCGCACCGCCGCGCCGCTTGACCGCAAGCGCGTGACCGAGTTCGTGCAGGAACTTCAGCGGCGGGTAGAGCAGCACGGTCAGCAGCGCGGTGCGCGGCGACAGCAGGTTCGGGTCGGACAGCACGGCGGCGAGCCGCTCGCCGTTGGCGAGCAACGCCACGGCACCGGCGAGCACGAGCGCGAGCCAGGCGAGCGCGGCGCCGCGCGAGAACAGCGCCCGGGCCAGCGGCTCGAGGCGGGACAGCCACGGGTCGGGATCGTGCAGGCGAACGCGCAGGTAGAGCGGATTCAGCCAGCGCTGGCGACGTTCGCGCTTGCGCACGGCTTCGCGTCGCTCGAACAAGGCCTCGGCCGGCACGCGACGGTCGATGACGAGCAGGTCCGCGGCGTGCAGGTCCGCGAGCAACGCCATCCACTGATCCTGCGTCGGCGCGTCGCGATCGCGCTCGATCATCGCGCGCTCCCAGATCTCGCCGACGGTCCGCCGTCCGTCGAGGTGATCGACGAGCCCGAAACTCGCCTGGTCGAGCCTCTGCCAGGCGTTGCTGGCACGGCATCGAAGCACCCAGGCGACGCGGCCCCGGTACACATGTCGACTGATGTCGACCTCGTCGGCGAGGCGCGGCGCGACGTCGCGCACGCGATGCCAGTGCGCGCTGAACAGTCCGGGCTCGCTCATCCGCCGAACCGCCACCACAGCGCCGCCAGCCGCCGGCCGACCGGTCTCGCGAGTCGGGCGGCGATGGTCGTGCGCCCGGCGGCGAGCCGCACGGTCCCACGCTCCCCGGGCCGCAGGGCGGGCGCGGCGGCGCCGAGTCCCGGCTCCGTCCCATCGACGCGCGCCAGAGCGACATCGGCCGAGGCAGACGCGTCGCCGACAGGGCCCAGGAGTTCGGCACGCACCCGAAAGCGACTGGCACCATCGGCACTTTCAGCGACCGGGTGGATGGCCTGGACATCGAGCGGCAGCGCCTCGCCAGGGCGCGCCCTGAGCGCGAGCTTGCCCTGCTGCCCGGCGCGCACGTCACGGATATCGCGCTCGTCGACCAGAAGGTGCACCTCGTAGCCGCTGGCAGGTGCGATCTCGAAGAGCGTGTCGCCGCGCGTGACGGGCGCGCCCGCGCGATCGGCCGGATCGCTGCTCACGACCACCCCCGCGATCGGTGCGCGCAGGTCGCTGCGTTCGAGTCGCCGCTCGACCAGCTCGCGCAAGGTGCGCTCGCGGCTGAGTCGGGCCCGTGCGACCGCGGTCGCCTTGCGATCGTGGCTCGCCATCGCCGACCGGAACTCCGCCTCGGCCGACCCGATCTCGCTGTCGCGCCGCGTTGCCTCGAGCTCGAGTTCCCGTCGGTCCAGACGGGCCAGGAGCTGGCCTTCGGCGACACGTTCCCCCGCCACCACGCTCACCGTCTCGATGTAGCCCGACACCGGGGCCGTCACCAGCCGCCGCTCCTGCGGGACCAGTTCCGCCTCCGCGACGACATGCCGCTCGACCGGCACGAGACAGAGCGCGGCAAGTGTCGCGGCGCCGATCGCGACCGCGAACCGGCCGCCGGGACGGCTCGAACCCAGCCGCCTCTCCAGCAGAGCACCGATGTCATCGCCGAGTCGATCGAGCGGGCCACGGCCGGCGACGCGATGCAGGCCGATCAGCGGCGCGGCGGCGAGCGCGATGCGCTCGAGCAGATCTCGCGTCGGCGCGGAGAAGGCGTCCGGGTCGCGTCGCTCCAGCATGAAGGCAGCCACCAGCCGCCCGTCGTGATACATCGGCACGCTGACGAGAACCGTGTCCTCACGCCGCCCGGCCAGGGTGCGGTGCGCCACCAACGCACCGAGCCGGTCGCCGGTCGCGGGGTAGCGGGCCGTCGTCCCCTGTTCGGTCCCCTCGGTCATGGCGTCGAGCAGCAACCGCACCTCGGCAGAGCTCGTGTCCACCCTGGCCTGCCCCGCGATCGTCCCGAACGTCAGCGTGCCGTCGTCCGACGCCAGCGCCACCGTGGCCCGCGTGGCGTCGAAGCGCGTGCGGAGGGTCGAGGCGAACGCATCGAGCGCGCGCTCGAGATTCGGCTCGTCGAGCAGTCCCGCGACGATTTCCAGCACCAGCGCCTGACGGCCGGCCAGGAACTCGGCTCGCGTCGCCCGCACGAGGGCGGCCGCCGCGCCCGCCCCCCCCTTCGCCGGCGCGACGGCGTCGACGTCACGGTGAGGCGGACGGTCGGGCGCGCGGCGTATCCTTGGGCAGGCGGTCTCTGTCATCGACTCGACGGTGGCAACGTCTGGGACTGGAGAACATGCAGCGGCAGATTCGCCCGGTTCCTTCAGCGCGCGGCCCGGACCCGCCGACCCGCGGGATTCGTGCCCGAACGCATCGGGTGCGCGGATCTTTTTCGCGAAAGCGGGACTCGATCACGTTTCGGGCACGATCGATGCACTTTCTTTCAGGCGAATGGCGGAACGGGAGGCCCGCGCGCACGCAAGGAGACCGGCGAAGGCGTGCCCCCGCCGCGTCGATGTTCGGGAGGCCCGAGCGCACGCGAGGAGACGTCGGACCGACTTCAGGAAATTACCGCGATGGGTATCCGTAGCAAGCTTCTGATCTGTCTGATGGTGGTGCTGGTGCCGGTCGCCGCGGCCAGCCTGTATGCGCTGGGCGTCATCGACGAGCGCCTGACCAGCCGGATCGAGTCCGATCTCGGCAACTCGAGGCGGCTCGAGGCGGCCCGCATCGGGCAGGTGCTCGAGGATTATCGTCAGGACGCGATGAGCCTCGCGGCCGGCTCGCACATCCGGGACTTTCTCCGCGATCTCGACGCGCACCGACGCGGCACGCTGCCGTCCGACGTCGACATCGGCGGCGTCGACGGTTTCGCGACGATCGACCGGGAGGCCGAGTGGCCACTGCAACAGCTTGCGCTCAACCTCCAGCGGACGGCCGGCATCATCGGCACGGAGGCCGTCGAGCTGCGCATCGTCGGCCGCGACGGCCGCACGCTCGGCGAGTCGATCGGTTTCGACTGGACCCCGCGGGACGAGGCGCTCGTCGAGCGAGCGATGACCCGCGCGGTACCGCTCTTCGGCGATGCCTTCCGCAACCTCGACGGCCACCGCAGGCTCGGCCTGGTCGCACCGGTCTCCGGCGCCCGAGGTCAGGTGGTCGGTGCGCTCCTGCTCGAGACTCGACTCGGCCACGTCGTCGATCTCGTGGGGCAGCACGAGGGGATGGGCGAGACGAGCGAGGCGCATCTCGCCCAGCGTCTGCCGAACGGCGACGCCGAATTCATCACGCTGCTGCGCTTCGATCGGGAAGCGGCCCTTTCACGCACGGTGCCCGCCGACAGTCCGGCGCCCATCGTGCGCTCGCTGTCCTCGCCCGACGGCGAGGTGCTGCGCGCCCCGGACTACCGCGGTGCCGACTCGGTACTCGCCATCGAGACCATTCCGTCGACCGGCTGGGGGCTCGTGGTGAAGATCGATGCGCGCGAAGCGTTCGCGCCGCTCTGCGAAGTGACCCGTGCGATCCGGAACGCGGTCCTGGCCACCATTCTCGTCATCATCGCCGGCTGGGCCTTCGTGCTCCACCCGCTCGCCCGCCGGCTGCTGCGCAGCGCCGCGGCCGCCCAGCGAATCGCCGACGGCGATCTCTCCTCGCGCATCGGCGACACGACCGAGGACGAGATCGGCGAGGTCGCGCGCAGCATCGATCGCCTGTCCGCGGAACTCTCGCTGGATCGGCAGATGCGCGGCGAGATCGAGGAGCGCCTGCGTCATCAGGCGCAGCACGACGAGCTGACCGGCTTGCACAACCGCAAGCGCGCGAACGGCATCATCGCCGAACTCGGCGAGACGCCCGAACGAGAGGCGGCGATCGCCTTCCTCGATCTCGACGGCTTCAAGGCCGTCAACGACCTGTACGGACACGCCGCGGGCGATGCCGTGCTGGTCGCGATCGCCGGTCGTCTCCGAGACGCGATCGACGGCCGCTCGACGCTCGCCCGCTGGGGCGGCGACGAATTCGTGGTCATCTTGCCCGACGGTGACGAGCGGGCCGCCGAGGCGGTCGCTGCGCGCATCCGCCGCCTGTTCGACGAGCCGATCGTGACCGACTTCGGCACGCACCAGCTCGGTTGCAGCATCGGCACGGCCACCGCGGGTCCCGGACGCACGCTCGCCGAGGCGGTCGTCGACGCCGACGCCCGGATGTACGAGCAGAAGCGCGGGCGACGCCAGGACCGCAGCTACGACACGGTCGTCGCACGCAACGTCGAGAAGGCGCTGCGGGATGATCGCATCGAGACCTGGTACCAGCCGATCGTCGCCGTGTCCCCCACCGGGGAGACGCGTCTGCAGGGTGCCGAGGCACTCGTCCGCATGCGCACCCGAAGCGGCGCCATCGTCGGGCCCGATGCCTTCCTCGGCGAGGTGCGCAAGCGCGACCTGGGGCGGGAACTCGACCGCCGCGTGATGACTCGCGCGCTCGAGGCCTTCGCGCGATGGCGCCTCGCAGGTGTCGTGCCGGATACCTTTCGCATCGCCGTCAACCTCACCGGCGAGTCGCTGCGAACGCCCGCCTTCGTCGACGACGTACGCGAGCAGCTCGCCCGCCTCGATGTCCCGGCGGAGCGTCTGGTCGTCGAGCTGTCCGAGAAGACGGTCGACATCGACGCGACCGTTCTAACCCGGCTACGCGGACTGGGCGTCGGATTGGCACTGGACGATGTCGGGCTGCACCGCTCGAATCTCGACCGACTCGTCGGACTGGCACCCGATGTCGCGAAGATCGATCGCCAGTGGGTAAACGACGACGTGGTGCTGCCGCGACTGGTGGATATCTGCCGCCAGCTCGGCATGGAGGTCGTTGCGGAGGGCGTGGAAACGCGGGAACAGCTCGAGCGCCTCGGCGCACTCGACGTGGATCGCTTCCAGGGCTTCCTGTTCGGGCGCCCGACGCGCGGCGTCGCCTTCGTCGGCGCCTGGGGCCGCACGGCGCCCCCCGACCCCGGCGTTGCCAGGCGTGCGCCGATCCGAGTCGTCTCGTAGGGGGCGACCGGACGTTCCATCGCGCCTCAGGGAGCGCTGCCACCTCGCCAGCCGTCGTAGTAGACCCGCGAGTCGACGTCGTTCTCGGCGTCGGCCGTGCCGGGTGCGTAGCCCACCTGGAAGTCGAAGCGGCTCTTCGGCACGGCGCGGACGGGAATCGCGTATCGGACGCGGAAACCGGTGCTGTCAGCCTCGAGCGTGCCGGGGAACACCGGATCCACGCCGGTGCCGAAGGCACCGTTCGCACGGATCCGAACGACGACCCGTTCCGGCCGGATCGTAGCCCCCGCGCCGCTCGCTGCGCCCGCGTCCTCTCCCGCGGCACCCGTGACGGTCGCGGGCGGCGGCACGAGGCGCGCGCTCAGGCGGACCACGCCGGCGCTGTCATCCCGCGTCATCACGATGTCGTCGAACACGGGAAATCGCGCACGGTCGATCCGCGAGTAGGCCGCGTCCATGCGGACCGCCCAGACCGAGTTGACCGCATCGAGTTCACAGCCGATCTCGCGGAAGGTGTCGCGCCAGAACAGCTCCCCGCCGATCTCCCGGGACGCCTCTTCGCGACCGGCCGCCCGGAGGAAGTCGCCGAGCGAGGCATCCCCGCAGACCTCGGCCATCGCCTGACTCCAGGTGTCACCCAGGCTGTAATACAACTCCGGATCGAAGCGCTCACCGAAGGAGACGGCGTCGGCGAGGTGCACGAACCGGATGTCCTGACGGGCTCGCGCGACGGCGGCGAGCGCCTCGTTGGCGGCACGCCTGGCGGGTTCGGGCACCGCCTCGAAGGAAACGTGCTGGGCCATGCCCTCGATGAAGAAGCGCGACGTGGCGAACTGCCGTCCGAGCGCGCGGTCCGACTCGGTCGCCTGAAGCACGTGCACGAGCTCGTGGGCGAGCACGCGTCGCTGCGAGATGTCGTCCTCGAAGGTGTCGAGGTCCATGCGGATCTTCTTCCACGCCGCAAGGCCCGCGGCGTGCTCGCTGGCCGCCGACAGATCCACCCGGATGAACGGGATGTCCTCGACACCGAGGAAGGCGGCCACGGCGGCCAGGTCGGTGTCGGCGTGCTCGACCAGATAGGCCACGGTACGGACGTCGGCGGTGTCGTAGACGAAGCGGTAGTGGGCGGTCTCGATGACGGCGAGTTCGCTGTCGGGCAGCGCGCCATTGCCGGCGGAGACCCGATACAGGGCGACGGCTGCCAGCGCGACGAAACCCGCGACGCCGAGCAGCAGGCGTCCGCGACGCGAGCGGACCGATGCTGCGCCACCGCTCCGTGCCGACGCCGTCCGGCTCCAGAGTCGCTCGCCCAGCAGGAGCAAGGCGCAGGCGATGCCGACATGGACGACGATCGCGGTCGCATCGACCACCAGTCGCTGCCCGTCGTAGTCGTTGGCGAGAATGCCGAACACGCTCAGAAGTCCCGCCGAGCCTGCCGTGCTCTCGTACCACATCAGCAGCAGCACATAGACGGCGTAGACGACGAGCCCGGTGATCCGGAACCAGGACAGCACCACTCCGTGGGCGAGGATGACGAAGGCGAACAGGCAGTCGCGCCAGAGCAGTGTCCACCACACCTGTCCGAGGAAGCGTCCACCGAGCGACTCGGGGTTGCTCGCGAGCACGAGCGCGTCGATGCCGTAGCTCAGCAGGTTGATCACGATCAGCAGCAGGCAGGCCGCGACCACCTTCGCGAGATACACGTGCGCCCGGCGCACGGGCAAGGCACGCAGGAAGTCGATGGTGGATTCGTCGTGCTCGCGCGGGAACAGGGCGTAGGCGGTGATCAGCGTGAACAGGATGGAGACGCCCGCAGCCAGGGGACCGTTTCCGGGATCGCAATAACCCGCGCACCAGCTGCCGAAGGTCGTCTCGTCGAGTCGCACGGTGAGCAACTCGGTGGCATGGGCGAAGACCAGCACGGCGACCCACAGCCAGGCGATCGGGCGCAGCTGCCGAAATTCCTTCAAGACGAGCGTCATCATCGCGGCGTCGCACTCGCCGCCGCGGCGTCGTCGATGTCGCCTCGCGCGGACACCGGCGCCAGCGCGGCGTCCTCGAGATCGAGTCGCACGGCGCCGAGACGCAGGGGCTGATGGAACATCCCGTTCTCCAGGTCGAAGCCGACGTAGACCCTGAGGCCCGGCGCGTAGCGACTGCCGACATCGTGAATCGCGTCCCCGAGGCCGCAGTCGGCGACGTCGCGGGTTCGCGGATCGCGACCCTGATCGACATCGAACTCGTTGTCGAAGGGTCCGAGCACATCGTGCTTCATCACGCAGCGTAGCGCCGGGGAGTCGGCGACGGCCCGCGAGAGCGCCTCCCCCGCGGCACGCCTGTCGATTTCCGCGACAGGGCGGTAGCCGCCGACGAGGCGGTGCACGCCTGCGTCGTCGAAGCCTGCGGCGAGCGTGCCGGTCAGCGGCGGCGTGCCGTCGAGCAGGGCGCGCACCGCAGGGTCGGCGGCGCGCTCGGCGAGCCAGTCGCGCCAGTCGGCGACGAAGGTGTCCCACGCCGTACCGGTGGCTTCGGCGAAACGCATCCGGGTCGGGCGGCGCCGGTCGCGCAGGGCATCGAGCGAGTTGCCACCGAGCGCCTCGCCGAAGAAGGCGCGCGCCAGCGTCAGCACCGCCTCCTCGCCGCGCTCGATCTCGAGGTAGCGCATCGCCGACCAGGCGATCGCCTCGGCGCTCGGATAGGCGAACCGGTCGGCGAGCAATTGCCAGTCGTCGATCAGGTCGTCCGAACCCTCGGCGCGCGCCAGGGTGAAGATCGCGCGCGCCAGCAACTCGGCCTCGTGCGCGTCGCGCGCGCCCTCGTGGCTGCGCTCCGCCCACCAGCGCGACAGACCGTCGAGCACCCAATGGTAGGGCTCGAACATCGCCCGCTCGCCACTCAGCGAGCCGAGCACCCCGTGCAGCACGACCGCGTCCAGCACGGCATCGTCGAAGTCGTCATGCGCGAGCCAGTTCGCCCGGACCAGCACGCCGTCGAGCGTCGAGTACTGCACGTCGTGCGGCTCGAGCTCCGGGGCGAGCGACAGGCGGACGACCGGGACCGAGGTGACGCCGAGCACCGCCTGCAGTTCGGCGATCGACTCGACCGTTCGCGCAAGCCGCCGCTCGGCACTGGCCCGGTAGCTTCCATCGACGTGGAACACGGACACCGGCGGCACGCTCGAACGCAGCGTGGCCTCGCTGGTGAACGCGATGCTCTCGCGTTCTCGCCGATCCACGAGCACCGAGGCGACGATGGCGCCGCCGACCAGCAGCACGCCGAGCGCGGCGTGATCGCGGCGCGTCATCGGCTTGGCAAGACGCTCGGCGACCGACCCCTCGCCGACACGCGAGAGCGCGAACCCCGCGATCGTGAAGGCCGCCGCGAGCGCGAGCGTGCCGAGGATGTCGCGCCACGGCAGGAGGTCACGCTCGAACACGAACAGCTGCGCGTCCAGCAGGGCGAACGGCGAGAAGCGTGTCTGATCGATTCCCGGCCACCAGGCGACGAACAGCACGAGGCCGATCGTCGCGAGGTAGAGAATCACGCGCAGGTGACCGCACAGGCTGAAGCAGAACACCACGCTCCAGTAGAGGAGCGCGACGACCAGCGCCTTGCCACCCAGGGACAGGACATACGCCGGCGTGGCGTCGTCGGCCAGACCTGCCGCGCGGGCGGCGAGGAGCACGAGCACGGCGACGAGCACGGTCAGGTAGCCCGCCCCGAGCAGATACTTCAGCACGAGGGGCCAGGTGCCACCGACCGGCAGCGCCTCGACGAACAGGCGCGTGCCGGCAAGATATTCGCGCACCACCAACCGGTTGCCGACGATCAGGCTGACCAGCGGCACGTAGGTGAGGAGCGCGAAGCGGACGACCTCGAACGGGCTCATGCTGAAGGCGGCGGCGCGATTCTGACCGAGCGCGACCAGCACGACGATGACGGTGGCGGCGGCGAGCACCAGCGCGGTGAGGCCGTGCTCGCGTACGTCCTTGCCGATCAGGGAAGCCACGGCGCGCATCAGCCGAGAGCGTCCCGGCGCCGGGCGACCATCGCGATGAACACGTCCTCGAGCGTCATCGACTCCCGCCGCCAGCCCGCTTCCAGCGGTGTCTCGATGGCCGGTGGCGCCGCGCCCGAGAATTGCAGCGTCACCACGCGACGGCCGACGCGCGGGCGATCCTCGAGCACGCGGAGGCGTCGCTGCGCGAAGTCGCCCGGCAGGCTGCCTGGAACGTCGTCCTCGAGCGCGACCGAGAAGCGCGCCATCGATTCCCGCAGCGGGCGCAGCTGCCCTTCGTAGACGGTGCGCCCGCCCTCGACGATGCCGATGCGATCGGCCACGGCCTCGATCTCGTCGACGAGGTGGGTGGAGAAGAACGTGGTCGCGCCCTCGCGCATGGTGTGCTCGCGTACGAGGTCCACGAATTCGCGGCGCGCGACCGGGTCCATGCCGGCCGTCGGCTCGTCGAGGATCAGCAGATCGGGACGCGTGGCGAGCGCCAGTGACAGCGCGAGCTTCGCCTTCATGCCACCCGAGAAGGTGCCGACCCGGCGCTTGGGCGGCAGCCCGAAATCGTCCGTCAGGCGCGCCCAGCGCGCCTCGTCCCACCGGGGATAGAAGCCGCGGACGAAGCGCGCGAGCGTGCGCGGCGTCATCCAGGGGTAGAGGTTCTGCTCCTGGGCGACATAGCCGATGCGCCGACGCACGGCGACGACGTCCCCGGCGATCGACTCGCCGAAGACGAGCACCTTGCCGGCATCCGCCCGCGTGATGCCCATGAGAAGCCGAATGGCCGTCGACTTGCCTGCACCGTTACGACCGAGAAAGCCGAACACCTCGCCGCGCTCGACGCTCAGGCCCAGACCATCGAGCACCTGCAGCGCGCCGAAGGCCTTGCGCACACCGTCCATCTCGATGACGCGTCCTGCGCGTCCGCCCGCGGAATCGGCGCCTGCGGCCCACGCCCCGGCGTTGGCCGTCGTCGTCATGTCGTCGTCATCCTGCAAGGCGTCGCGAACTCCGTGGGGCATGGTACCCACAAGCTCGGACCCCGGCGCGCCGGGACCGTTTCCGTCAACACCCCGAATCGGACGGGAGCGGCGCGGTATGCTCTGCGGCAGGATCCCGTCGCGACACCACCTTCGATGAGCAAGAGCCCTTCCCTGGATAGAGCGCTGACGCTGGACCGCGCACCGGGTCTCGCGATCCCGCCGCTCTGTTTCGGTACGTCCTCGCTCGGCAGCATGCCCGGCACCTACGGCTACGAGGTCGACGAGGCGCGGGCCAGGGCGACCGTGAACGCGATCCTCGACTCGCCCTTTCCGTTTCTCGACACGTCGCGCAACTACGGCAATGGCGAGAGCGAGCGGCGCATCGGCGCCGCTCTCGCCGAGCGCGGCGGGCTGCCCGACGGCGCCCTGCTCTCGACCAAGCTCGACCGGGATGCCCGCACGGGCCGCTTCGACGCGGCACGTGCCCGCGAGTCGCTCGAGCAGAGCCTCGACGCGCTCGGGCTCGACCGGGTCGACATCCTGCACCTGCACGATCCCGAGCACGCCGCCTCCGTCGCCGAGATCACCGGGCCGGGGGGCGCCCTGCCCGCTCTGCTGACGATGAAGGAGGAGGGACTTTGTCGCGCGATCGGGCTGGCGGCCGGGGACATCACCGTGATGATGCCGATCCTGCTCGACTGGGAGTTCGACGTGCTCATCACGCACAACCGCTGGACCCTCGCCAACCGGAACGCCGGGCAGCTGATCGAGACGGCGCTGTCGCGCGGTGTGGCCGTCATGAACGCCGCGCCCTATTCGGGCGGCGTGTTCGCCAAGGGCAGCGTCGAGCACCCGCGCTATGTCTACCAGGAGGCGGACGGCGAGGCGCTCGATCCGATCCGCGAGATCGAGGGCATCTGTGCGCGGCACGGCGTGCCGACCGGCGCCGTGGCGCTGCAGTTCTCGCTGCGCGACCCCCGCGTCGCCGCGACCGTCTGCGGCGTGACCCGACCGGAGCGCGTCGAACAGACGCTCGCCTGGGCGGCGCGCGACGTGCCCGACGCGGTCTGGGCCGAGATCGGCGACCTCGCGGTCTCCTCCGAGGACCCGGAAGCGACGCGCGTGCTGTCGCCCGCCTGACGGGCGAGCCCTGTCACGACACGCGGCCACGGACGCCGCGCACGCCGCCGGGGGATCACTCCACCAGCAGACGCTCCAGCGCATCGTGCGCGGCGACGAAGTGCCCCGGTGCGACCTCGTCCAGCGTGGCGGCCGGCACGTGTTCGCCGTCCGCGACGCCGACCAGTGCCGAGGGCCTGAACCGCAGACGCGCGGCCGCTTCGGTCGGCCGGGCGGCCGAGCCCTGCAGACGGATGCGCTCGCGCCCGCGCTCGATCCGTGGATCGGGAAGCGGCACGGCCGACAGCAGCGCGCGCGTGTACGGATGACGGGGATCGTCGAACAGGGCGACGCAGGGAGCCAGCTCGACGACCGAGCCGAGGTACATGACGAGCACGCGGTGAGATACCTGGCGAACCACCGAGAGATCGTGCGAGATGAACAGCATGGCGAGCCCGAGTTCCTTCTGCAGCTCGGCCAGCAACACCAGCACCTGCGCCTGCACCGAGACGTCGAGCGCGGAGACCGCCTCGTCGCAGATCAGCACCTGCGGGCGGGTGATGACCGCCCGGGCGATGCCGACGCGCTGGTTCTGTCCGCCTGACAGCTCGTGCGGGTAGCGATTGACGAAGCCCGCTTCTAGCCCGACACGCTCGAGCGTCTCGCGCACGCGCGTTCGCCGCGCCGCGCGACCGAGTCCCGGCTCGGCGATGCGCAGCGGCTCGGCGATCGAGTCCCCGATCGTCATCGACGGATCGAGGCTCGCCAGCGGGTCCTGGAACACGATCGACAGATCGCGTCGAGCGCGCCGCAGCTCCGTGGGCGCAAGCCCCTCGATCGAACGTCCCATCCAGGCGACCTGCCCGGCGTGTCTGGGCACGAGTTCCAGCACGGCCCGGGCGAGCGTAGACTTGCCGCTGCCGGATTCGCCGACCACGCCCAGCGTCTCCCCCGGGGCGAGCGAGAACGAGATACCGTCGACCGCTCGCAGCTCCAGACCGGGCCGGAACAGTGCGCCAGGCAAGTGAAAGCGTACATCGACCTCGTCCGCGACCAGCACCGCTGCGGCGTCGGCACGCGCCACAGGCGCCGCTGCGGTCGGTCCGTCGATCCGCGGTACCGCGTCGAGCAGGGCACGCGTGTACGCATGCGCGGGCGCATGGAACACGGCATCGACCGCACCCGCCTCGACGTAGGCGCCCGCGCGCATCACCTGCACCCGATCGCACAGCCGGGCGACGACACCCATGTCGTGCGTGACGAGCACGATCGCGGTCCCGGTGTCGCGTCGCAGCGAGTCCATGAGGTCGAGGATCTCCGCCTGGATGGTCACGTCGAGCGCGGTGGTCGGCTCGTCGGCGATCAACAGGTCGGGCTCGCAAAGCATCGCCTGCGCGATCATCACGCGCTGCCGCATGCCACCGGACAGCTCGTGCGGGTACTGCGCGAGACGACGTTCCGGTTCCGGCAGCGCGACGCGCTCGAGCCAGTCGATGCAGCGCGCCCGTATCGCCTTGCGCCCACCCGAGCCGCGATGCGCCGCCAGCGTCTCGCGCATCTGCGCACCGATCGTCAGATGCGGCGTCAGCGCGGTCAGCGGGTTCTGGAAGATCATCGCGACACGATCGCCCCGCACGCGATCGAGCGCCGCCGACGAGAGCGCGAGCAGGTTCTGCCCGTCATGTTCGACGACGCCCTCGGTGCGCGCATTGCCCGCGAGCAGACCCATGGCCGCGAGGAAGGTCTGGCTCTTGCCCGAGCCCGACTCGCCGACCACGCCGAGGCATTCGCCGCGCTCCACGTGACAGTCGACGCCGCGCACCGCGTGCACCTCGCCATCGCGCGTGTCGAAGCGCACGTGCAGGCCGCGGATATCGAGCACACGGTCGGTCGAGGTGCTCACGAGATCTCCTTCGGGTCGAACGCGTCGCGCAGACCGTCGCCGATGAACAGCAGACTCAGCAGCAGGAGCACCAGGGTCGCGCCCGGGAACCACAGCAGCCACGGCAGCACCTCGATCACGTCGGTGCCCTCGGCGATCAGGGTGCCGAGCGAGGTCAGCGGCTCCTGCACGCCGAACCCCAGATAGCTCAGGAAGCTCTCGGTCGCGACGATCTCGGGAACGGTCAGCGCGGCGTAGATCACGACCGGTCCGATCAGGTTCGGCACGACATGCCGGAGGATGATCTGCATCCGGCCGAGCCCCGCCGCCCGGGCCGCCTCGATGTACTCGCGATTGCGGATCGAAAGCGTCTGACCGCGGACGATGCGCGCCATCGTCAGCCACTCGAGCAACCCGATGGCGGCGAACAGGAGGTAGACGTTTCTCCCGAACACGACCATCAGCAGGATCACGAACAGGATGTAGGGCAGCGCGTAGAGGATGTCGACGAAGCGCATCATCGCCCCGTCGAGACGCCCGCCGACGTAGCCCGCGATGGCGCCGAACAGCACGCCTATCACGACCGATACGAGTGTCGCGACGAAGGCGACGGCGAGCGAGACGCGCGTGCCGTGCAGCGTGCGCGCCAGCAGGTCGCGACCGTTCTGGTCGGTGCCGAAGTAGTGCCCGTTCTCGCTCGAGGGTGGCGAACGGAACGCCGACCAGTCCGGCGTCTCGTGATCCCAGGGCAGGAAGGCGGGACCGACGACGGCGGCAAGTACCAGCAGCACCAGCACGACGACCGAGCCGCTCGCGGCCCGGTTGGCGAGGAAGCGGGCGCGGGCATCGTCCATGAGACTGCGCCCGCGGACGGGGGCGGACTCGAGAGCTGCCGCCTGCAGGGACTCCGACCCCTTCGACACGCCGCTCACCGTCCGCGCACCCGCGGGTCGAGCCAGGCGTAGACGATGTCGACGACAAGGTTCAGCACCACGATCAGCAACATGTAGAAGATGACCGTGCCCAGCACCATGCCGTAGTCGCGGTTGAGGGCCGCGTTGATGAAGTAGCGCCCGATGCCGGGCAGGCCGAAGATGGTCTCGACCACCAGCGAGCCGGTCAGCAGGTAACCCGCCGCCGGTCCGAGGTAGGAGACGACCGGCGTCAGCGCGGGCTTGAGCACATGGCGACGCAGGATCGCCGCGCGCCCGATGCCCTTGGCCCGCGCGGTGCGCACGAAGTCGCTCGAGAGCACGTCGATCATCGCGCCGCGCATCAATCGAGAGATGCGCGCCACGTGCGGCAGCGCCAGCACCGTCACCGGCAGCACCAGATGCGTGATCGTCCCACCGCCCCAGCCACCGACCGGCAGCCAGTCGAGCTGAAGCCCGAACACGAGCTGAAGTATCGGCGCGACCAGGAAGTTCGGCAGCACCAGCCCGAGCAGGATGACGCCCGCGAGCACATGATCACCCAGTCGGTTGCGGTACAGGGCACCGAGTGCACCGGCCCCGATGCCGACCGCCACGGCGAGCGTGAACGCGAGCGCGCCGAGGATCAGCGTGTAGGGCAGGCCGATACCGATCTGTTCGGCGACGCTGAAGTCCTGGTTCACGAACGAGGGGCCGAGATCGCCGCGCAGCACGCCGCCGATGTAGCGGACATACTGCACGACGAGCGGCTGGTCGAGGTTGTAGTGCGCGGCAAGGTTCGCCTTGACGGCAGGCGGCAGCGGCCGCTCCCCGTCGAACGGCCCGCCGGGGGCGAGCCGCAGGACGAAGAAACAGGCGGTCAGCGCGATCCAGAGTACCGGCACCGTCGAGAGGAGCCGGCGCAGGGCATAGCCGAACACGAGTCGGGCCCTATCCGGGGTGCGCTCAGTCCGCGAGGGTCAGCCAGCGCGTGCGGTGGATGTCGAAGACGTTGTCCTCGAACCCCGAGACGTCCGGCGAGACGACGTTTCGCGACAGGTAGTAGTAGATCGGCATGGCCGCGGTCTCGTCGAGCGCGATCTGCTCGGCCTGCTTGAGGAGGGCCGCGCGGGCATCGGTGTCGGTCTCGGCGTTCGCCTCGTCGATCAGCGCGTCGTACTCCTCGCTCACGAAGCGCCCGTAGTTGAAGTCGACGTCGCTCTTGAGCAGGTTCAGGAAGTTGTCCGGATCGTTGTAGTCGGCCAGCCATCCGGCACGCGCGATCTCGAGCTGGCCGCGCGAGAGTTCGTCGTAGTGCACCTTGGTCTCGGTGTTGTAGAGCTCGACCTCGACCCCGAGCGGCTTCCACATCGAGGCGATGGCGACGGCGACGCGCTTGTGATTCTCGTTGGTGTTGTAGCGAAGCTGAACCGAGAGCGGCTCGCCGTCGGGACCGTAACCCGCATCGCTCAGGAGATCCTTCGCCTGCTCGATCTTCTCGGGATAGGGCAGATCCTTCCACGACACCTCGGCCGGCTCTCCGTAACCGGCCATGCCGGGCGGCACCCAGGAGTAGGCCGGGATCTCGCCGGTGCCGAGCACCTGCGGCCCGATGGCCTCGCGGTTGATCGCCATCGACAAGGCCTGGCGAACGCGCGCATCGTCGAACGGCGGCTGCTGGTTGTTGACGACGTAGTAGTAGAGGCCGGCGAAGGGGGCGGCGCGCGCCTGCCCGGGCAGGTTCTCCTGCATCCACGCGTACTGGTCGGTCGGGAAGGCGGTCAGGATGTCGAACTCGCCGGCGCGGTAGCGCTTCAGCGCGGCGGATTCGTCCTCGAGCGTGAAGAACTTCACCCCGTCGATAGAGACGTTCTCCGCATCGTGAAAGGCGGGGTTCTTCTCGGTCGTGACGTGTGAGCCCGGCACCCAGTCGACCGGCGTGTACGCCCCGTTGGTGACGATGGTGCCGATCTTGACCCAGTCCTCGCCGTGCTCGGCGACGACGTGCTCGGGGAGCGGGAAGGCGGTGTAGTGGGTCAGCGCACCGATGAAGTACGGCGTCGGTCGCTCGAGCGTGATCTCGAGCGTGGTGTCGTCGATGGCCCGCACGCCGAGTTCCTCGATGGGCATCTCGCCGCTGTTGACCGCCTCGGCGTTCGCGATCGGGTACTGGAGATAGGCATACTTGGCGGCAGTCTCGGGATTCATCAGGCGGCGAAGCGAGAACACGAAGTCGTCCGAGGTCACGGGCTCGCCGTCGCTCCACGTGAGCCCCTCGCGCAGCGTGAAGGTGTAGACGAGACCATCGTCCGAGATCTCCCAGCTCTCCGCCTGCCCGGGAATCGGCTCGGCGCCGGCGTCTTCCGTCACCAGCCCTTCGAAGATGTCGCCGGCGATGCGGTTCTCCCAGTCGCCCGACAGCTTGTGCGGATCGAGTGACGTCGGGTCGCCCCCGTTGCTGATGTTGAGCACGCGGGCCTCGGCGCCGAGGGCGGCGAGCAACAGGCCAGGCAGCAGTGCCGGCAGCAGCGTGGAGAGGCGCAGACGGCGCATCATCGTCCGGGTCTTCGTCATGGGGCACACTCGTTTGATTTAGTGCCCGAACTCTATCCTCGTCGACGCGCGACGTGCAAGAGGTCACGGCGTTTCGAATCGCCGTTCCCTCGAGCATCGATCAGAGCGTGATCCTGGTGATGATGTAACCGCCCGACCGGTCGTCGTGTTCGAGCACGAGGTAGCCGCGTTCGGCCGCCTCCTCGAGCATCCTGCCGAAGGAGTCGTAGCCGTAATAGCTCTCGTTGAATCCGGGACGACGACGCTTGAGTGTCTGCTTGACCATCGAACCCCACAGCTTGTCGGAACCGCCGCGTTCGGTCGACATCGCGAGCGCCGTCTCGAGCAGCACGTCCAGCCCTTCCTGCGCGAGATCCTCCGGCGTGCTGTCCTCGCCGTCGTCGTCTCCGTCGTCGCCTTGCAGGTCCTGCTGGCCGTTCGCCGGAATATCGTTGGCCGCCGAGTCGTCGAGCGGCTTGCCGTCGGCGATGTCGACGATCGTCGCGTCGACCGGCGCCTCCCCGAGCGCGACTTCCGTCTTCGAGCGGCGCCCGCCACGACGTGAGCGCGACGCACTCTTCTTCTTCGGCGCCTCGCTGTCGGCGGCGACGTCGGCGTTCGCGTGCGCAGCGTCGGCGAGAGAGACGCTGCCGTGCGTCGCGTCGGCATTGTCGGCGGCGGGTGCCTTGCCGGGGACCGCGCCCTTGCCCGACGTCGCCGCCTTGTCGTCCCCCTTGGCGTCTTCCTTGTCGCTGGCCTTGTCATCAGCCTTGTCGCCTGCCTTCGCCTCGCCCCTGGCGTCGTCCTTGTCCGTGCTCTTCGCCCGCGAAGCGCGCTTCTTGCTCGCCCGCTTGGCCCTGGGCGCCTTCTTCTCGATCTCGCGCACCAGGTCGTCGTAGTAGATGAACTCGTCGCAGCTCGAGATCAGCAGATCGGACGTCGAGTTCTTGACTCCCACACCGATGACCGTCTTGGCGTTCTCGCGCAGCTTGTGCACCAGCGGGGAGAAGTCCGAGTCGCCGCTGATGATGACGAAGGTGTCGACGTGCGACTTGGTGTAGCAGAGGTCGAGCGCGTCGACGACCATGCGGATATCCGCCGAATTCTTTCCCGACATGCGCACGTGCGGGATCTCGATCAACTCGAAGGCCGCCTCGTGCATCGGCCCCTTGAAGTTCTTGTAGCGATCCCAGTCGCAATAGGCTTTCTTGACGACGATGCTGCCCTTCACCAACAGACGTTCGAGGATGTGGTGGATGTCGAACTTCTGGTACTTCGCGTCACGCACGCCGAGCGCGATGTTCTCGAAATCGCAGTACAGGGCCAGGCTCTTGTCGTCGCTCGTGACGGCCATCTGGGGTCGATCCGGATCAGCCGCGGGAGCGCGGCGGCGCCATGGTACCGCACGCCCCTCCGGGGACCGTGCTTGCGGAACCCGGTTCGGCGCCGCCTCTCGTACCATAGGCATTCACCCGAGCCACCCGCCCTCGATGATCCTCGACCGTAGCCGTTCGTACCGAGGCCTTGCCGCTCGCCTCTCGCGCACCGCCGTCCTGCTCGGCGCCCGGATCCTGGCACTCGCTATCGCCGCGCTCGGGGCCGGCACGGCGCACGCGGAGCCGGTGCGTATCGGCGTCAGCGAGCGGATGGCCGCCGCGCCGCTGCACGTCGCGGCGAACCGGGGCTACTTCGAGCGCGAGGGGCTGGAGGTCGTGTTGACGGTCGTCGCGGATGGCGACGCGCTGGTGGAAGGGCTGGCCGAGAAGAGGTTCGACCTCGCGACCCTGGGCACGAACCGCCTGTTGCAGGCGAACGCCACGGGGCTCGATCTGCGCGGCGCCTATGTACTCGCGCGCTCCGGCACGGCCGACGCGCTGGTGGCCGACGGCGACATCGCGGACACCCGGCGTCTGCGCGGTCGGCGTGTCGCGGTCGTGCCGGACTCCCCCGGCGACTTGCTGCTTCGCTGGGCGTTGCAGAGGAAGGGGCGACGCCTGGCCAACGTCGAAGTGGTGCCGCTCGGCGGTGACGCGGCAGTTCGCGCGCTGCTCGACGGAGATGTCGACGCGGCGGCCCTGCACGGTCTGGATCTGGGAGCCTTCGCCGAAGATGCGACCGCGGAGGGCACGACCACCGCGCGATTTCGCACGCTCGCCACGGCGGCCGACACGCCCGGTCTCGTCGACGATCTGCTGGTCGGGGCGGAGGCCTCGCTCGACACGGGCAAGACCGTGACCAAGGGCGTCGTTCGCGCCATCGACCGGGCGATCGGCTGGATGCGGCGCCACCCGGAGGAGACGCGCGCCTTGCTGGGCAACGTGGACGTGGACGCAGACACCGGGATGACGCGAAAGGCGCGCGGTGTCGCGCTGGCAGGCGCGCTCCGCGGCACCGCGTTCCTCGACGTCGCGGAGAACATGGATCTGCTGCGCGGCGAGTTCCAGAAGGCGTTCTCACGCATGAGCGAGGTGCTCGACGCAGGAGGGGTCGAGCGGGCCCGCGAGGTACCGTCGGCGAATCGCTTCCTCGCCCTGTCGGCGCTCCGGCAGGTCGCCGCCGGGCGTTGAGGTGTCACGCCCGACCGGGAGGCGCCCCAGACCGGAAACCTTGCCCGGTCGCCCTGTCCGGTCGCCTTGCCCGGTCGCCCTGTCCGTGCGTCCCTGAGCGCGCGCCCTGCCGGGCGCACTGGCCGATCCCCCCGAATCGGGCTCAGGCGCTTGCCTTGTCCTCGTGGTAGGAGGAAATGCTGTCGTAGACCGATTCCGGAAAGTCGAGGTCGACGTAGACGTTGCCCGCTTCCGGATCGTCGGGATCGGCGAGGATCGGAAAATCCTGCTTCTCCTCGTAGCCGCGGATGGTATCGGCGGCCGGCGGACTGTAGTCCGCGTCGGCGACCTGTCGAACGAGTCCGCGCGCCTTGCCCTCGTTCACGTCGGTGTCCTTGCGAAGGAGCGTCACCAGCTCGTCCTCGTCGACGAAATGCCGCGCCACGATGGTGAAGACGAGTCGCCCGTAGTGACCGATGTCCTTGCCGTCGTCGAGCGCGTCCAGCAGATGCGCCATCATCGCGTTCTTCCTGAGGTCTTCCTGCGCCATTCATCTGTCTCCGGGTTCGGGGCGACTCCGGATCGAGTCGCCCGACGTGGAGCGATCAGGGTGGCCGTTACACGGGCGCAAATCCCGAGACCGGTAATTCATACAGCATCGGCGCCGGGAAACGGCGACCGCCTTGCCGGTGCGTCGGACGCCGCTGACGAGGGGGCCGTCCGCCGATCTCCGACGGCGGGTAGACTCGCCCGATGAGAGGATTCGCACGAGTGGCGGCCGCGGTGCCGCATTGCCGGGTCGCCGATGTCGAGCACAACCGGGCGCGGACCCTCGCGCTGTGGCGCGAGGCGGATGCGGCGGGCGCGAACGTCGTGGTCTTTCCCGAACTGGGACTGTCGGGCTACACGGTCCGTGACCTCGCCGTGAACACGACGCTGCTCGACGCCTGCGAGGCGGCCTTGCTCGCGCTCGCGAGAGACGGGGCCGCTCTCGCACCCCTGGCGGTCATCGGCCTGCCCCTGCGAATCTCGCCGGGCACGGCGGGTCCCGGCGGCCTCTTCAACGTCGCCGCCGTCGTCCAGGGCGGGCAGGTGCTGGGTGTCGTGCCCAAGTCCTACCTGCCCAACTACCGGGAGTTCGAGGAGGCGCGCTGGTTCAGGCCCGGCGCCGAGGTTCTGCCCGGCGGTCATTGCCGGATCGGTCACGGCACGGCGCCTTTCGGCACCGACCTCCTGTTCACGGGCACGCTGCCCGATCTCTTGGTCGGTGTGGAGATCTGCGAGGACCTGTGGGTGCAGTCGCCCCCCGGTGCCGATCTCGCCTCGGCGGGCGCGACGATCCTGTGCAACCTGTCCGGTTCGCCCTTCACCGTCGGCAAGGCGGAACTTCGGCGCACACTCGCCGCCTCCCTGTCCGATCGCGGCAAGTGCGCGTATGTCTACGTCGCCGCGGGTCCCGGCGAATCGTCGACCGATCTCGCCTTCGACGGCGACGCCTTCGTCTGCGAGAACGGCAGTGTCCTTGCCGAATCCCGCCGTTTTCGTCGCGACAATCAGCTCGTGGTGCAGGACATCGATCTCGAAGGTCTTGCCTTCGAACGACGCTCGACGACGACCTTCGGCGACTGCGCCCGCGCGTCGGCATCGATGCAGGCCCGACCCCACCGGCACGTGACGTTCACGGCGGTCGAACCCGAGGGACTCGTCCGCGACGTCTCGCCGACACCGTTCCTCCCGAAGGACCCTTCAACCCTCGCCACGCGCTGCTGGGAAATATTCGAGATCCAGAGCAACGCGCTCGCCACGCGCATGGCGGCGATCGGCACGGGCGAGCGTTCGCCCACGCTCGTACTGGGCGTGTCCGGTGGGCTCGACTCGACCCAGGCAGCGCTGGTGGCGGCCGCCGCACTGGACCTGGCGGGTCGCCCGCGCACTGAACTGCTCTGCGTCACGATGCCCGGTTTCGGGACAACGGAAGGCACGCGCGGCAACGCCGAGACGCTCGCTGTCGCGCTCGGCGCGGACTTTCGGGAAATCGGTATCTCGGAGGCGAGCCGCAGCGTGCTCGGTGCGGTCGAACATCCCGCCGCCGACGCCGTCGACAGTGTCGAGGCCTTGCTCGAGCGGCTGCGCGGTCGTCCCGAACTCGGCGACGTGACGCTCGAGAACGTGCAGGCGCGCCTGCGCACGCTGGTTCTGATGACACTCGCGAACGATGTCGGCGGCATCGTCGTCGGCACCGGGGATCTTTCCGAGAAGGCGCTCGGCTGGTCGACCTACGCCGGGGATCACATCGCGATGTACGACGTGAACGCGGGCGTCCCGAAAACACTCATCCAGTTCGTCATCCGCTGGGTGGCGAACGAGCGGGCCGCGACCTGGAGCGACAGCGAGTCCCTGCGAACCTGCCTGTCCGCGATTCTCGACACACCGATCTCGCCGGAGCTTCTGCCGGCCGACGCGAGCGGCCGGATTGCACAGCTCACCGAGGAGACGCTCGGTCCCTACGAGCTGCACGATTTCTTCCTGTACCACTTCGTGCGTCACGGCGCGCGCGCGGGCCGCCTGCTCGACCTTGCCCGCAAGGCCTTTCCGGCGAGTCGCTACGACGATGCGACGCTGGTGCGGTGGCTGACGAAGTTCGCGTGGCGCTTCTTCACGCAGCAGTTCAAGCGCTCCTGCACCGCCGACGGACCGAAGGTCGGCAGCGTCGCGTTGTCGCCCCGGGGCGACTGGCGCATGCCGTCGGACGCCAGGCCGGATGTCTGGCTCGACGACATCGAGGGGTGGTCCGGCCGCTGAATCGCCGCGCCCGCGGGTCGGCGGGCCACGGTCACGCCACCGGGAAGATCCGGATCGGAATCGGGTCGCCCTCAGCCGCGGCTGAGGGCGCGCTCGGCGTCCTCGCGACGGCGACCGGCGCGGTACCACTCGAAGAACTCCCGCACCATTTCCTTCTCGAGCGCGTTGATGCGGTCGGTCGGACAGAACACGGTGATCGACGTGACGATCTTCGCCAGATCGTTGGTCGAGAACTCGACCGAGGGCCTGGCATCGGGAATGTCTATGCCCGTGCGTTTCTCGAGCGTCGCGTTGTAGCGTCGCGCGGTTTCGGCGAAGGGTTCGGTCAGCGCGATGATGCGGGCGACCAGCTGGTCCTCGGCATCGATCGGGAAGGCGTCCGGCTCGATCGTGATGCTGAAGGAATGGAACTGGTAGCGCCGGAGAAAGTTCTGGTTGACGACGCTCGTGCCGAGAAACAGGCTGTTCGGCAGGACCACCGTGCGCCCGGTGTACGTGAAGCCTCGCGGTTCGATCTCCTGCATCTGGGTACTCAGCAGGTTCTTCTCGATCACCTCGCCGAACCGATCGTTCACGCCGATCCAGTCGCCGATGACGAACGCGTTCGAGGTCCGCGACAACAAGGTACCGAGCAGGCACAGCAGCAGCTCCTTCGTCGCGATGACGAGCGCTACCGCGATCGCCGTGATCGAGAGCGCGAACTCCTGCAGCTGCGGCAGCCACAGGAATCCGAGCATCACGAACGGGAGGGCGATGGACGCATGGTGAATGCTCGAGATCCTTCGCCGATGCTCCGGCGAGAGGATATCCGTCGACCGCCTGACCCACACGATGCCGCCCTGCCGCAGCAGGACGGCGGTGACGACGACCACGAGGGAAAACAACCCGCGGTTGTCCGCGATCCACCCGATCAGCTCGCCCATCGCCTGCCATCCTCACTCGCGCCTTGCCCCGGTGCGCCACGAGGACGAGCCGAAAGCGCCGGACGCGAAGAATAGCGTCGCGAGCGACAGGACGTCGATGGCGCCGCGCCGGGACCGGCACGGCGCCGTCCTGTCAGAGCGTGGCGGCCCAGTCGCTCACTTCGGCCTCGGCCTGCTTGCGCTCGAGTCCGTATTTCTCCTGCACCAGACCCACGAGTTGATCGCGATCGCCCGCGGTGCCCAGGATCTCCTCCTCGGTCAGCTCGGACCACCGGTCCTTGACCACCCCGGCCGACGTCGCCCAGTCGTCCTGCATGGCCGTCCAGCCATCGCCGAGTTCGTCGGCGACGTCGTCGCCAGCGGCGACCGCCGATTCGCCCGCGTCGGCCGCATCGGCCGCGACGTCGCTGGCCGCGTCGGTCACCGCCTCGACGGCGGCTTCCGTCGCCGGCGCCTCGGGCGCGGCGGCCGGGTCGGTCGTGCCGCCACCGCCACAGGCGCCGAGCAGCAGCGCGACGCACACCGTCGCCGGCAAGGTGACGGACCGAACGGTGGCCCCGAACAGGGTCGATGTTGCAGTGTGCTTCGTCATCGTGCGGATCATGTGGTCTCTCCCGGGTAATTTCTCGTGTCGGCATGACGAACGCGCCATCGGGCACGCGCGTCACTCCTCATCCTGGGGATGACGCGCGCGGATTCGGCTTACAGGGCAGAAGCGTGGCCGAATCTACATGCCACGCCGACACCAGTCCGACGCCGCGCGCGCCCGAGGCGTCCCGATGGCGCCCCGGTGGCGGCGAAAAACCCCCGCGTCGCACGGTGCTACGCTCGGCAGCTCCTCGTTCGGAAGTCTCGCCGATGCCTGCCGACCACCCCGTCACCGGCCACTGTCTCTGCGGTCGGATCACGCTGCGCGCCGAGACGATGAACCGAGACGTCGTGTACTGCCATTGCTCCCAGTGCCGCCGACAAAGCGGACACTTCCTTGCCGCCGCAAACGTCCTCGACGCCGCCCTCGCGGTGGCCGATGACGACGCCCTCACCTGGTACGCGGCGAGCCCCGAAGCGAAGCGCGGCTTCTGTCGTCACTGCGGCTCGGTGCTGTTCTGGAAGGCCGACGACAGCGACAGGACGTCGATCTTCGTCGGCTGCCTCGACGCGCCGACGGGACTGACCGCCACCGCGCACATCTTCGTGGCCGATCAGGGCGACTACTACGGCATCGTCGACGGATTGCCGACACACGAGACGACCGACGGCTGAGGGGCGTCGCCCACCGCGGTGAGTGCGGCGGCAAGCGTCTGCACATGCGGGTCGAGAATGCCGCGTGCGTCGAGCCCCTCGGCGAGCGCAAGCACGTAGTCGGCGTTACGGCCGCTCGGTCCGGCGCTGACCGCTATCTGGCGGACGAGTGCCTCCAGCGGTGCCGGCCCGAGCCAGGAGGGGTTGCCTTCGGTGGCGATCCACGTGAGGCCCGGCACCTGTCGTCCGTCGGCGAGAGAGAGGGCGATCTCGACGCGCGCATAGCCGTCCTGTTCGCGGTGATCGAGCCGGGCGAGCGTGTCGTCGACCGCCGCCGTCGCGATGCGCCGGGCGACCCCTTCGCAGCGCGCGGCCGCGTCCGGGACGAGCGTCACGACCCGTCCCGGTGCGCCGGGCACCCCCCGGTGATCGTGCGAGCCCTGCCAGAAGCGTCGCGCGTATCCGGTCACGACCGCGCCGCACTGTTCGACGGACTCGAAGTCCGGTCGCCAGATCAGCGAGCCGTAGCCGAACACCCACAGCGGTGACGACACGCCCCTCCCTCAGTCGGCCGCGGTAGCGGCGGACGGGGAACTCACCCGCCACACCTGATCGTGCTCCAGCATCAGGTAGGTCGCCGGGCGTGCCTTCGAGTCGTTGCCGTCGTCGCTGGTGACCAGCAGTCGCGACTGCCCGTCGACGATGATCGCGTCGACCGATTCGACGTTCTTCTGATCGGCCAGTCCCGGGAAGTGCATTTCCTCGACAGGCGCGCCCGTCGTGCCGGACCACAACCACAGCCGCGGCGTGCTGTCGCCACGCACGTCGATCACCTCGTTGGCGATGAGGTAGCCGCCGAGCGCCGGGTCGTAGTCGAGCGAGCGGATGCCGCCACCGGCAAGATCGAGCAGGGCCGCCTCGGAGATCTGCGGCGCATCGCGGTTGGCGAAGATCTCGCCGGGGTTGTCGATGGTGACCACCAGCGAGAGCCCCTCGACCAGCGGCTTGCGGAAGCCGACCAGCAGCGAGCTGCCGGTCGCATCGAAGGCAAGGCCCTCGATGTCGATTTCCTCGGGAATGTCGTCCCGCCCCGTTCGCCCGGCGATGACGTCGCGGAGGACGTCCGAGGCGAGCAGTCGGTCGCGCAGGCCACCGTAGAAGCCGATGTCCTCGATCTCGTTGCCGTTCACGCGAAAGCGCACCAGCTGCTCCCGGGCAGGCGTTCGCTCACCGCCCTTGGTCCGCGAGTGCGAGCCGACCGCGTAGACGTAACCGTCACCACCGATCGCGAGCCCTTCCAGATCGCCGAGTTCGCGCCCGAAGGCGGCCACCAGGTTCGCGTCGAGTACCGGGTTCTCCTGCAGCATGCCGTTCGGTGCGAAGGAGACGATGTTGAGCGCGCGGCTCGCCTCGTCCTCGACGATGAGCACGCGCCCGTCCGGAAGCTGTGCCGCGGCCGACGGCTCGTAGATATCCTCGAAGCGCGAGACCACCACGTTGCGAAGCGGCACCGAGCGCACACCGCCGCGGATCTCCTCCAGAAGATGCGGCACCGACGCGTAGGCCTTGATGGCGAGAAAGGAGAGCACCGTCAATACCAGTCCCCAGCGAAACACCCCGTAGGACGAACCGAGCATGCGGAACTTGGTGCTCGACATCTGGCCCAGCCAGTAGAGCTGGTCGCTCATCCCGTCGTAGACGCCGTCCGGGTTGTCGCGCAGCGCGCGCATCCGCTCGCGGTAGTCCACCTTGCTGAGCTTCACCCGATCCTCGTAGATCAGGATGTTCGACTCCCCCTCGACGAAACGACGCTCACGACGCACGTAGGTCCCGAAATCCCGGAACCCGGCCTGGCGCCGAATCACGGCGCCGAGCCACGAGGCGACCCGGCCCACGGTGCCCACCTGTTCGGGCGAGGCGGCGAGCAACGCGAAGTAGACCGACAGCGCCGAGGTGAAAAGGAAGAGCGCGGCGGGCAGCAGCAGCAAGGGCGACGAGGCGTAGATGAATCCGCCCGAGATCATCAACGCCGAGATGATGAAGCCGTTCAGGGAGATCATGATGTTGGCCTTGGTGGCCGCCAGCGCGATGATGTCGAGCTCGGCCCGGTAGGCGTTGCGGTACATGGTCTCGACGCCCTTGGCCGAGTTCCTGGCCGCATTCCTGTCCGAGCGCTTGTTCCCCTTCGAGGCCCGGCCGCGCTTCTTCGTCGGTGGCGCCGCGGCCGGCTTTTCCAGCGTGACGGACGCGCGCGCCGGCGCATTCGTCCGGCGATCCGGTCGATTCCCTGTCGGCGTCTTCTCGATGATCATGTCGTCGAGCACTTGCGTCCCCGATCTCCTCACAGCGGCAGTCACCGCACGCCGCGGAGTCTAGTTGATCGTCAGCGACCTCAAACGGTGTTCGGATCACACCACGAGGAAAGGACGGTCCCGTCGTGTGCGGCGGTCGCGCTGCAACCCGCTTATGATGCCGAGCCCCGCGGCGGAGAGCATTGCGTGACGGAGATGGAAGAACGCCCGTCCGACGAGCGCGAGGAGCGACCTGCGCCGCCGTCGGCCGCCGAGACGCCGTTCGCCTTTCCCGACTTCGGCACGCTGCTGGATGCCGCCGCCGTGCCGATCGTCGACGGCCTCGACCGCGATGCCTTCGTCGCCTGGTTCGTCGCCGAGGCGCCCGGACTCGCACCCGAGCTCGGCGTGGCCCTGCGGGACGCCGAGCCTGACAATCTTCTGGCGGCCTTCGGCCGACGGCTCTGGAGCACCCTGCCTCGCCCCGACAACCGCTATCGGGCGACGCGGCCGTCCCCGCCCGCGCGCAATGACGAGTGTCCCTGCGGATCGGGGCAGAAGTACAAGCGGTGCTGCCTCGCGCTCGACGCCGCCGTGAACCTGCCGCCCAGGCTGTTGCTGGTCCCGGTGCTCGACCTGTGTGCCGACGAGGCACTGGACGGACTCGACGGCTGGACGATGGAGGCGGACGGGCTGCTCGATGCGCTCGTGTACTGGATCGATACCGGGCGCGGCGAACGTACCGTACGGCTTGCCGCGCCGATGTTCGGCGCCGGGCGCCGGCCTCGCGGGAAGCTGCCGCGCCATGCGCCCGATGTGCTCGAGGTGCTGCTCGGGGGCTGGCCCGCAGGGTTCCGCACGGCGACGCTCGACGAGCTGCTGACACGCTACGGCCGGCACCGCGACGAGACCGTGGCCGCGATCGCCATCGCAGCGGACATCCGTCGAAGGTTCGAGCGCGGCGAGGGGCGAGAGGTCTGGGTCGCCCTGCGGAGCGCGAGGCGGCGCTTCCCGGATGACCTCGGTCTCGTCGAACTGGAGATCGATCGACTCAACGCCGACGGGCGTTACGAGGCGTCGGCGACCCTCGCTCGTGAATGGCACGACCGGCTGATCGAGAACGACCCGGAAGACCGGCACGTCGCCGAGGCGCTGCTCGATCGGGCGGCGAACATCGATCCGGAACTCGCACTCGAGCAGGCCTGCGCGGAAGATCCCGTGCTCGATCGCCTCGTCACGCTGTTGCACGAGACGCCGCCCGGGCCGATCGCCGGCACGCATGCGCGACACCGCACGGGCGGTGAGCTGCTGCTGACCCCGACGCCCGCACTGGACGAGGTCGAGTCGGGCTGGCATGCACTCACCGAGTCGGTGACCGAGCTCTCCGCGACGCCCTCCCCCGATATCGACCTCGACCCCGACGCGGATCCGCTGACCCGTCTGGTGTCCTTCCTCGATGACGAACCGCTGGCCCTGTCGAGCTTCGCGGTCCTCGAGTCGCTCGCGATAACCCTGACGCAGGACGGGCAGGAGCCGTGGGTCGACGCGCTGTTCGTTCGCATCCTGCTACGCAGCGAACGGCTGCTCTACCGACACGTGTCGCGCGAACGTGGTTTCGAGACCCGGGACGGTCTGCCCGCCTGGCAGGCGATGGTCTGGGAGACGGCGCCGCGCTCACGCCGTGTGCACCCGGAAAACGTCGCCGCCCTCGGCCTGCTGGCCGCGCTCGCCGACTGGTACGCCGACACCCACGACGAGGGCGATCCCGGCGATCGTCTGGCCGCGATCGAGGCCGCGCTGCTCGGCCTCGACCCACCAGACGCCGTCGGTGAACCTTCCGATCAGTAGGTGACCGGATCGACGACCTGTTCGACGTCCGGGTGAGCCAGTGCGGCCCGACGGACCTACAGTTTCGTGCCGGCGCCGTTCGCACACGGTCGGGTAAGCTGGCCGGCCCTTCCCCCTCGGCCACTCTCCCATGCAAGGTCAGCTCGCCCTCGTCACCGGGTCCACCAGCGGCATCGGTCTCGGCATCGCGCAGTCTCTCGCCGCCGCCGGCGCGAACCTCGTCCTCAACGGCTTCGGCGATGCCGACGAGATCGAGCGAACGCGCACGGAGATCGAGAAGCGGCATGCAGTGACGGTCACGTACGAAGGCGTCGACCTGACGGACGTCGCGGCGGTCGAGGCGATGTTCGAACGCCTGGCGGGTCTCGGCGGCGTCGACATCCTCGTCAACAACGCCGGTATCCAGCACGTGTCCCCGCTCGAGTCGTTCGAACCTGCGCGCTGGGACGCTGTCATCGCCGTGAATCTGTCCTCGGCCTTTCACACGACGCGCCTCGCGTTGCCCTCGATGCGGGCCAAGGCCTTCGGCCGCATCGTCAACGTCGCCTCGGCGCACGGACTGGTCGCCTCGCCGGAGAAGTCCGCCTATGTCGCCGCCAAGCACGGCCTGATCGGCTTGACCAAGGTCACCGCGCTCGAGACGGCGGAGACGCCGATCACCTGCAACGCGGTCTGTCCCGGCTGGGTGCTCACCCCCCTGGTGCAGCAGCAGATCGACCAACGGGCCGCCCGCGACGGGCTCGAGCCCGACGCGGCGAAGCGGGCGCTGCTCGCCGAAAAACAGCCCTCGCTCGAGTTCGTGACGCCGGAACAGCTCGGCGGGCTCGTGCTGTTCCTGTGCAGCCCGGCCGCCGATCAGATGCGCGGCGCGAGCCTGCCCATGGACGGGGGCTGGACGGCGCGCTGATCGCGCGTCGTCGACAGTGCGGCAGGCGTGTGCCCGAGCGCACCCTGTCGAATCTGCAACGCCCGCCCCGACGAGACGTCGGTGAACGACGATATCGCGCTCGCGCCGAGCGTCCAGGTTCGGCGAGCGTCAACCCGGAGCACGCAAGCGATGAGCATGAACGACCTCAAGGACATCTACATCGATCAGCTGCAGGATCTCTACAGCGCCGATCGGCAGTCAGCGAAGATCACCGCCGAGCTGGCCGCCAAGGCGTCCGACCCGAATCTGATCGGCGCGCTCGAGGCGGGCGTCAAGGGCATCGAGGACGGCATGGCCACGCTCGAGAGGCTGATCAAGGGCCACGACGCCGACCCGACGGGCGAGCACTGCAAGGGCATGGAAGGGCTGGTTCGCGAGGCTCGGGCACATGCGCTCGAGGAGACCTTCGGGAACGACGAGGCACGCGACGCCATGATCGTCACGCAGTACCAACGCATGGTGCACTACGCGATCGCAGGCTACGGCTGCGTCGCCGCCTTCGCTCGACGACTCGAGCTGGCCGACGAAGCCGAGGCGCTGCAGACATGTCTGGATGCGAGCTACGCCGGCGACCGCACCATGACCGACCTCGCCGAGGGGGGCCTGAACAAGGCCGCGGTCTGACTACGCGTTCAGAAACCGCCGTACGCGTTCGATCTGCGCGTCGCGGATCAGCGTCGGTGCATGGCCGACGCCGTCGATGATCTCCAGCCGGGCACGGGGGCCCAGCCCGTCCGGTCCGCCTCGCGTCATGGATGCTGCGGTGCGCTCGTCGAGGAGATCCGATTCCGCGCCGCGCAGCACCGTGACCGGGCAGTCGATCGCGGACCACACCGGCCAGGCGGCGATGTCGTCGGTCGGCATCGTCTCGAAGGCCTGTGCGATGGCGGGGTCGTAGTGGGCGACGAGCGCGTCGCCGTCGACGACGAACTGATGTCGCGACAGGAACCTGAACTCGGCATCGGTGTGTGGCCCGAAGGAGACCATCTTGTCGCGAAGCGCGCGTTCGGCGGCCGCGAAGTCCGGGTAGCGCGTCGTGTCGCCGACGTAGCCCGCGATGCGCGCGAGGCCGGCGCGCGCTATCACCGGCCCGATGTCGTTGAGCAGCAGCCGCCGGATCGGGTGACCGCTGCGGGCGGCCAGCCCCATGCCGATCATGCCGCCCATCGAGGTGCCGACCCAGTCCACCGACGCCCGCTCGAGGCGCGCGAGCAAGGTCACGCAGTCGGCGACGTACTGCGGCACATCGTAGCGTTCGGGGTCGGGCAGGCGATCGGACAGGCCGCGGCCGGCGATGTCCGGGCACACCACGCGAAACCCCTCGCCCGCGAGCGTCGCCGCCAGCCGATCGAAGTCGCCGCCCGTGCGAGTCAGTCCGTGTACGCAGAGGACCGTGCGCCGCTCGGCCCCCATCGGCGCCCACTCGCGATAGGCCATGCGGTGGATCCCGCCGGGATGTGCGCAGAGGACGTGTCCGATCTTCGGAGCGCCCGTCGACGTGGTCTGGCTCGTCATCGGGCCGCTCCGGGTACGAAAACCCGGAGTCTACGCCCGGCAGGGAATCGCATGCGCCCGCCGTTCGCGACGGAGGCCGACCGTCCCCGGGGAAGGGGCGATCTCGTCCGATATCGCCTGCCGGAAAGCCGGCACCCCGCCGGGGTTCCCGAGACACGTACCATCGACCCTTCGATCCACAACCCAGGAGCCTTGCCGTGGCAGAGACGAACACCCAGACGCTCGAGAAGATGGGCATCGAGAAGCCGGAAGAGATCGTTCGCTACACGCTCCGGCAGAAGTCGTCGCGCCAGGACGTGCTGAAGATCTTCTACGAGCGCACGAAGGGCTCGCTGCGGCCGGTCAGTCGCACGTACCAGTTCGGGCGAGCGCCACAGACCGTCGTCGCCGACAGCGGCGAGCCGCGCATGGACGAGACCTACGAGATCTCCCCGATACTGCTGGCCGCCGTCGGCGAGCTCGACGCCTTGCTGCAGGTCAAGGAAGCCGGCGGCAGCGAGAAGCACGATCTGCTCGCCGAGATCAGCTCGCTCAAGGAGCTGCTGGGCGCCGACGGTGCGCTCGATCCGATCGAGGCCGCCAATCGTCTCGACCGTCTGCGCGACCGCGTGCAGCGCCTGTAGCACGCCTCGAGCGCACCACCGATCGTCGCCGGGACACGAGCGGCGACGATCGGCACGGTCGCGCGGCTCGGGCCACGTTCCGTCAAGCCGCCTGACGCTCGATGCCGGGACGGCCGTGGCGAACGACTTCGTCGATCTCCCCACGAGCGACATCCAGATCGTCCAGATCGGCCTGGCTCATGGCAGTGAGCTCGGTGACCGCCTGGCGGCGAATGCTCTCGGGAACGGCCGCGGGCTCGGGCGTGGTGGTGGCGACACGATTGCCTGCCTGCCAGGGCCAGGCGCCGTTGCCCTGCTCCAGCAACTCGCGAGAGAAGCCACTGTCGGCGAGGAATCGGTCGTCGCGACCGAGCAGGTACTCACGAGCGTGAGTTCGGCCGAGGTTGACGTGACTTCGTTCGATGGCCCGGAAGGCGCGCTTGATGATGGACATGTGAGGACTCTCCGTGATGTGCCCGAACGGAAAGTCCGGGTGCAGGAGAAGTGTCGGGATGCCGGGCGCGGCTCTCAAACGAGATTTTGTTGCGTGCCGCGATAGTCTCGCTATCGACGAAAGCGAGCATTTCCGCGGACACGGAACCCGATCGTCATCGGCCTGTCACGCGCCGTGCGCGCCACTTGTGAAGCACGCGGCCGGCGCCTGTGCCGGCAGTGTCGTGCCGCCCGTGCTATCGATGTCCTTTCCGGGAGACTTCGCCATGCTAGGCCCGCTTCCCCTGAACGCGCTGGTCGCCTTCGAGGCCGCCTCGCGACATCTCAGCTTCGCGCGCGCGGCGACAGAACTCAACGTGACGCCGGCGGCGATCAGTCAGCAGATCCGCTCGCTGGAGGATCAGCTCGGCACCAGGCTGTTTCACCGCCGCTCGCGTGGTCTCGCGCTGACCGCGGCGGCAGAAGCCGGCCTGCCCTCGCTGCGGGAAGGCATCGAGCGCCTGTCGTTCGGCGTCGAACGCATGCGCGGGGAATCGGAACGAAACGTCCTGAACATCTGGGCCGCTCCTTCCTTCGCCTCGAAGTGGCTGGTGCCACGACTGCAGCGCTTTGCCGAAAGCCATCCCGACATCACGCTGAACATCACCGCCAGCGGCGATCTGATGGACACCAGCGGTAAGGTCTCGACCTTGCCCGCCTCCGCGTTCCGTGACGACGACATCGATATCGCCATTCGCTTCGGAAAGGGGCAGTACCCCGGATGTCGCGTCGAGAAGCTCATGTCGGCCGCTGTCGTTCCGCTGTGCAGTCCGGCGCTGCTCAAGAAGCACGAGCGACCGCTTCGTCGGCCGGCCGATCTCGCCTTTCACACCCTCCTCCACGACGATACCCCGTACGACGGGCGCCCCGACTGGAAAAGCTGGCTAGCGGCGGCAGGCGTCGACAGCATCGACGCAGCGCGCGGCATTCACTTCAATCACGTCTCGTTAGCGCTCGAGGCCGCCGTCGACAGTCAGGGGGTGGTGCTCAGCATCGGTCAGCTGGCCTCGAACGATCTCGCTGCCGGACGCCTCGTGATCCCCTTCGAGACCCGGGTGCCCCTGGAGTACGCCTATCACCTGATCAGCCTGGACGATGCACCGGACGCCGTGCGACCGCGAGCCCTTCCCCCGAACTCGCCGCGCCCCAACGCCGCCAACGTCGACGCGTTCCGCGACTGGGTCAAGGCAGAGGCCGCCGGGCAGGACGACGAGCTCCTCGACCGCGTCGCCACGCGCATCGGCTGACGCGGTCGCCGGTCCGGCTCGGCTTGGCATCCCGGGACCGCGGCGTGTAACGTCCTCGTCATGTGCCGGCAACCGCTGGCACCCGCGTACACCTTTCCGCTGGCACGGTCGCCATGATCTCCTTCGACATCCTCCTCAACGCTTTCGTCACGCTGTTCGTGACGATCGATCCGATCGGCAACGCGCCACTGTTTCTCGGACTCACGGTGGGCCTGGAGGCGGCGCGTCGTCGGCGCATCGCGATACGCGGGACGGTCATCGCCTTCGGCGTGCTGACCCTGTTCGCGCTGACCGGCACCGCCGTACTCGACGCCATGGGCATCACCATCGACGCCTTTCGGGTGGCGGGCGGCCTGCTGCTCTTCTACACCGCCTTCGAGATGATCTACGCCAAGCGCGAGGAACGAAAGGCGAAGACCTCCAGCGCGGTGGCCGAGGAACACATCGCCGACCTCGCCGTGTTCCCGCTCGCCATTCCGCTGCTGGCAGGACCCGGAGCGATCTCGGCGACCATCCTGCTTTCCTCGGAACTGACCGTGGCGGCCGGAAGTCGCTGGACGGGTACCGGGGTGCTCGTCGGTCTGATCCTCGCACTGATGCTGCTGTCGGCCGCGACGCTGATCGCGGCCGAGTTGCTCGACAAGTACTTCGGACGGACCGGCAAGCTGATCGTGACGCGACTCCTCGGCGTCCTGCTCGCGGCGCTGTCGGTGCAGTACGTGGCCGACGGGATCCGCGCGCTGGTCGCGACCTGACGCGAGCGGCACATGATTCAGCTGCATCGCGGGCAGGAGCCGCCTGGATGAAGGATGCCTCACCGCTGCGCATCGCCCTCGTCGGCGCCGGCCTGATCGGACGCGTGCACCTCGAGGCACTGCAACACCATCCGGGCTGCGAACCCTGCGCGATCGTCGACCCGTCGGCGGGGGCCGAGGGCCTCGCGGCGGAGGCCGACGTGCCGCATCTGAGCTCGCTCGAGGCGTTGCTCGACGGCACGCTGCCCGACGGCGTCATCCTCGCGACACCGAATCGCCTGCACCTGGCGCAGACCCTCGCGTGCATCGAACGCGGCCTGCCGGTCCTGCTCGAGAAGCCGCTCGCCGCCAGCGTCAGCGAGGGCGAAACACTCGTCAACCGGGTCCGCGAGCACGGCGCACGGGTGCTGGTCGGACATCACCGCAGTCACGGCGCGATCATGCGCGCGGCACGGGAGATCGTCGCGAGCGGCACGCTCGGGCGCATCGTCGCGGTGACCGGCAGCGCGACCTTCGTCAAGCCTGACTCCTACTTCGAGGCTGGGCCGTGGCGGCGGGAACCCGGTGCCGGCCCGATCCTGATCAACCTCGTTCACGAGGTGCACTCGCTGCGCCTGCTGTGCGGGGAGATCGTGGCCGTGCAGGCCTTCGCCTCGAACGCGGTCCGGGGTTTCGCGGTCGAGGACACGGTGGCCATCAACCTGCGCTTCGCGAGCGGTGCGCTCGGCACCTTCATGCTGTCGGACACCGCCGCCTCGCCGCGCAGCTGGGAGCAGAACGCGGCCGAGAACCCGGCCTACGATCACCACCCCGACGAGGACTGCTACGTCGTCGCCGGCACGCACGGAAGCCTCGCCGTTCCGACGATGCAGCTGCACCGCTACGCGGACGGCACCGAACGTTCGTGGTGGCAGCCGCTCGCGCGTTCCCGGCAAGCGGCCGAACGGGACGACCCGATCGAGCGACAACTCGCGCACTTCCTCGCGGTCGTGCGCGGCGAGGCCATGCCACTGGTCGACGTCGGCAGCGCGCTCGCCAACCTTCGCGCGACCGAGGCGATCGCCACGGCGGCGCGCACCGGCGGCACCGTCGTCGTCGACGCCTGAAGGCGCGCCGAATTCGTCAGAATCGATCCTGATCGGTACATGCAGCCACACCGCGTCCTGCCGTCCAATGGGTCGTGCCCCGGCCGTCGGCCGGTGACCCCCCGGAGGAACGACCATGGACATCAGACTGCCGGACAAGCTGAGCCTGACCCCACTGTTGCTCACGCCGGACGGCCGACCTTCCCGGCGCGTCGTCGGCGTCATCGATGGCGAGCGCTTCCTCACCGGCGGCATGGCGCATCGCTTCGTGGACGCGCTGGAGTACGACGGCTTCGACTGCCACTATCTCGTCGATGTAGCTTATGCCGGTGCATCGGACGACAGCACTTGCCGGGTGAAGGACGACGAGTCGATCAGCTACCGCTCGTTCTCCCGACTGATCGTCGATCGGCTGTGCACCTTCGATCGAGCGAGCGCACCGCCCTTGCACCGTTTCCCCGGCGGCCCGCCGAGCCGTGCGCTGCGGCGCAGACGACAACGCCTGAGTGGTGCGTGCACCCTGACGGTGATCGACACCTGCGTGACCCCGGACGGGCGGCTCTGGTTACATGCGACGTGGGGGCATGATGACGCGACCGCCTGTCCAGCGCGTCCGGAAGGCGACAGTCTGCGCGTGGACGGCTGGTTCGTGCTGGCGGAAACCGCTTCGTCGATCGACGGATCCATGATCGGCGAAACGTCTTCGGTCGACCGGGGCATCGCGGCCTGACGCGTCGCCGCGCCCTCGATGTCGCCAGCGGCATGCCATGACGCCCTGCAGACGGTCCCCACCACCGGCGGAGCGGCACGAGGGCGGCGGGACTACAGCAGCCAGAGCACCCCGCCGAGCACGATCGCACCGACCGCGAACAGACTCGCCAGCAGCCCGAGGTTGCCGCGTTCGACCGGTTCGGCCGCGTGCCCGTCGAGGCGTTCGTGCAGCCGTGACGCAGCCCGGAACGCAGCCCAGAAGATCAACAGCGCGATCACGATGAAGAGGGACGCGCACAGCTTCGCGAGCCAGAGCGGTTCGGTCTTGCCGAAGATCGCATGAAAGCCGAGTCCGATGCCGCACGAGGCGAGTCCCGTTCGCATCCAGCCGGCGAACGTGCGCTCGTTGGCGAGGAGCGTGCGGTCCTCGGCCCAGTCGGTGCGGTCCTCGGCCATGGCCTGCTTGTCGGGGCGCTCGCCGTCGGCGGTCCCCTCGTTCGCGCGCGTCGCCTCGCCGGCTCCCTTCTCGGCGCTCACGCGCCCGCTACCGGCCCATGCCGCCCATGCCGGGACCACCCGCCCCACCCATTCCTGGCGGCATCCGGCCCTTCATGCCGCGCATCATCTTCGCCATGCCGCCCTTGCTCATCTTCTTCATCATGCGGCTCATCTGCAGGTGCTGCTTGAGCAGGCGGTTGAGGTCCTGCACCTGCAGTCCCGCCCCCTTGGCGATGCGCTTCTTGCGCGAACCCTTCAGGATCGCGGGGTACTTTCGCTCCTGCGGGGTCATCGAGTCGACCAGCGCGATCATGCGCTTGAACTCGGTGTCGTTCGCCTGGTTCCTGACCGCGTCCGGCACCTCGTTCATGCCCGGCATCTTCTCCATCAGGGCCGCCATGCCGCCCATGTTCGCCATCTGCTCGAGCTGCTCCTTGAGATCGTTCAGATCGAAGGCCTTGCCCTTCTGCATCTTGCGAGCGAACTTCTCGGCCTTGTCGTGATCGACCTTGGCGCTGACCTCCTCGACCAGGCTGACGACGTCGCCCATGCCGAGGATGCGGGAGGCGATCCGGTCGGGGTGAAACACCTCGAGCGCGTCCGTCTTCTCGCCGGCCCCGATGAACTTGATCGGCTTGCCGGTGACGACACGGACCGAGAGCGCTGCACCACCACGCGCATCGCCGTCGGTCTTGGTGAGCACGACGCCGGTCAGTGGCAACGCGTCGCCGAAAGCCGCGGCCGTGTTCGCCGCGTCCTGACCACTCATGCTGTCGACGACGAACAGTGTCTCGATCGGCGACACCGCCGCGTGCAGTGCCTTGATCTCCGCCATCATCGCCTCGTCGATCGCGAGCCGGCCGGCGGTGTCGACGAGCAGCACGTCGACGAACTGCTTCTTCGCCTCGGCGATCGCGCCACGCGCGATGTCCACCGGCTGCTGATCCGGGGAGCTCGGGAAGAAGATCGCCCCGACACTCGCGGCGAGCGTCTCCAGCTGTCCGATGGCGGCCGGTCGGTAGACGTCGCAGCTGACGACCATGACCTTCTTCCTGTCACGCTCCTTGAGACGACGCGCGAGCTTGCCGACCGTGGTGGTCTTGCCCGCGCCCTGGAGGCCCGCCATCAGCACCACCGCCGGTGGCTGAGTGGCCAGATTCAACGGTTCGGCCTCGCTGCCCATCACGGCGACCAGCTCGTCGTTGACGACCTTGATCAGCGCCTGGCCGGGGGAGAGGCTGCCGATCACTTCCTGACCCAGCGCCTTCTCCCGCACGGCGTCGACGAGCTGGCGCACGACCGGCAGGGCCACGTCGGCCTCCAGCAGCGCCATGCGCACCTCGCGCAGGGTGTCCTTGATGTTGTCCTCGGTCAGGCGTCCCTGCCCGCGAAGTTTCTTGATGGTGCGGCCTAGCCGCTCGCTGAGACTGTCGAACATGGGGTGCCGATCCGGTCGGAGTCGAGTCGGACGAGTATACAAACCCACCGCCCGCGCCGCCGGGGAGGCGCGTGGTATCGTTCAGGCGAGATGGCCAACCTCATGCTTTCCGTCGTCGCGGCGTTGTTCTACAGCATCGCGAGCGCGCGGCTATACGTGTCCCTCGGGCACGCGCGGCGGGTCCAGCCCGCCTTGCCCGCCACCGCGCCCCCCGCCCGCGGCGAGCGCCGTCGCCTGACGCTCGTCCTGGCCGCGGCCGGGCTCGCCTTCCATGCCTGGGTCGCGCTGTCCCTGACCGGTTGGCCGGAGGCCCTGCACCTGCCCTTCTTCACCGCGCTGGCCGTCACCGCGATCGGCGTCGTGCTGCTCCAGCTCGTGCTCTGCCTCCGCCAGCCCGCCGACTACCTCGGGATCGCGGTCTACCCGCTCGCCGCCGTCGCGCTGCTCGCGAGCCAGGCCTCGGACGAGGGGCGAGCCATCCAGGGTCACGCGATACAGGTGCATGTCCTGCTGTCGGTGCTCGCCTACGCGGTGCTCTCCCTCACGGCCGCCCAGGCCGGCCTCGTCGCCATTCAGCGTCACTACCTGAGCCGGCATCGACCGGGCGGCTTCATGCGTGCCCTGCCCCCGCTCGAGACCACCGAGCGGCTGCTGTTCGCACTGCTGACGGCGGGCTTCGCGATGCTGACCCTCTCGCTCGCGAGCGGCTTCTTCTACCTCGAGGACATGTTCGCCCAGCACCTGGTGCACAAGAGCGTTCTGGCCTGCGTCGCCTGGCTGATCTTCGGCGTGCTGCTGTTCGGTCGCTGGCGCTTCGGCTGGCGGGGGCGGCGGGCGGTGCAGCTCACCCTGGCCGGCTTCGGGGTTCTCATCCTGGCCTACTTCGGCAGCAAGCTCGTGCTCGAGATGATCCTCGTCCGCACCTGATGCCCCCTCCTTCCGACACCCGTTCCACGAGGTACCCCATGGCGTCGCGCCGTACTTGAACACCCTGCCCATCGGCGCGCTCTTCGCGATCCTCGTCGTCCTCATCCTGACGTCCGGCTTCTTCTCGGGCTCGGAGACGGCCCTGATGTCGCTGAATCGCTATCGGCTGCGACACCTCGCCAACGGGGGTCATCGCGGTGCACAACGCACCGCGCGACTGCTCGAGCGACCGGACCGGCTGATCAGCCTGATCCTGCTCGGCAACAACTTCGTCAACATCCTCGCCTCGGCGATCGCCACGGTCATCGCGCTCCGCCTGATGGGCGAGGCCGGCATCGCCGTCGCGACGGGTCTGCTCACGCTCGTCATCCTGGTGTTCGCCGAGGTCACCCCGAAGACCTTCGCGACGCGGCGCGCCGAGCAGGTCGCCTTCTTCGCCTCGGCGGTGTTCGGTCCGCTGATGACCGCGACCTACCCGCTGGTGCTCGCCGTCAACTGGATCAGCTCCGTGCTGCTTCGCCTGCTGAAGGCCGAGGCGCCGGCGGACGGTGACGAGCACCTCTCCAGCGAGGAGCTGCGCACGGTCTTGAACGAGACCGCCGGCATGGTCCCGCAGCGGCACCGGGAGATGCTGCTGAACATCCTCGATCTCGGCACCGTCTCGGTCAACGAGATCATGGTGCCGAGGAACGAGATCGTCGGCATCGACCTCGAGGACCCCTGGGACGAGGTGGTCCGGGAGATCGGCGACAGCCCCCACAGCCGGTTGCTGGTCTACCGCGAGAGCGTCGACAACGTGGTCGGCTTCGTCTACCTCCGCAAGATGCTCGACGTGCTCAAGAGCGGACGCATCACGCCCGAGTACCTGGCCTCGGTGGTGCGCGAGCCCTACTTCATCCCCGAGGGCACGACGCTGACCGTGCAGCTGCTGAACTTCCAGCGCGAGCGGCGCCGCATCGGGCTGGTCGTCGACGAGTACGGCGACATCCAGGGCATGGTCACGCTCGAGGACATCCTCGAGGAGATCGTCGGCGAGTTCGACAACGATCCGCACGCCGCACCCACGGAAATCCGGCCCCAGGGGGACGGCAGCTTCATCGTCGAGGGCACCACGCAGGTGCGGAACCTCGGGAAGGCGCTGAACTGGAACCTGCCCTCCGAAGGCCCGAAGACGCTCAACGGCATCGTGCTCGAGCACTTCGAGAACTTCCCGCCCGCCGGTGCCACGTTCTCGTTCAACGGCCACCCGATGACGGTGCTGGCGATCGAGGGTAACCGCGTCCAGCAGGTCAGGATCGAACCGGCCGTCATCGAGGACGACGAGAACGGGTTCGCGTCGACCTCCGACGGCACCGGCTGACGGCCTTGCGGTCGTTCAGCGGCCGTCGACGGCGACCGACGGATTCCTTCGCCGAAATGCGCTTTCCCGGGAGATCAGGAAGGGGCGGCTGGAGGATCGGGGAAATATTTTCCGCCAATCTCGTCGGTCGCATCGCGCGCGCACTCACCCCTTCGCCGTCCGATCGGGCGTGAGCAGCCACCAACCGCCGAGCACCACATCGAAAGTCAGGCAGAAGACCGGCCAGAAGGGCGGCGCAGGATTGGCCGGCACCAGGCTCATCCCCACGTCGAAAAGTCCATGCACGATGAGCCCGGCACCCAGGATAACGAGACCGACCCGGTGCCCGACGATCGCGACCGCGACGAACGCGCCCGCGACGCCTCCGTGCAGCAAGACGTCGCCCACGGTGCCGTTCTGCGCCGCGAAGACGGGGTAGAAGACGGCGATCGCCGCGAGAATGATCGGTGCGCTCGCCCGGTCTTGATCCATCCCCGTCAGCCGGAGCGCCGCAATGGTCGAGGCGCTCGCCAGCACTCCGATCGCGATCGTGAGAATCGTATTCATGGGGCGTCCAATTCGGCGCTCCATCGGAAGGCCATGCCGTCAGTGATCGTCGCCATGGAGCCGTGTCCCTCGAACCGGGCCTCGATCCGTATCACACCGCAATGCGTCCCGCTGCCCGGCGCCACCGCGACCCGGGCGATCGCGGCCCCGTCCGCGCACGATCGTTCAAGACCCGTCACGAGCTCCTCCTCGAGACTTCGTGACATCGTTCGCGCGTCCTTTTCAGGCCGCGGCCGACGTCCACCCACCCTTGGATGCAGCAAACGATGACCTCGATTGATCTGGCGAGAAAGCTGTCGATGTTCGATACCCACTGGAGCCCGAAGCGCGTGGCCGGATTTAACGGCCACGACAGAACAAGCGTTCAGCTGAGCGAGGCGCGCCTCACCGCATCAGCGCCATCTCATCCCGCGCTTCCTGACCGACGACGTCCATGTAGATCGCCGTGGTCGCGAGGCTGGCGTGACCGAGCATCCGCTGTACGAGGTGAGGGTTACGGGTCTTCATTGCCAGTCGCACCCCGAACCCGTGGCGCAGCCCCTTTGGAGAGGCGTGCGTCCCGCAGATTCCTGCCGCCGCCATGACAGCCCAGACGTCCTTGATGGGTTGCGTGCGGCCCCAGTGCCAGAGAGGGCTGCGCTGCCCTCCGTCTCTAGCTCTCCGTGCTTTCCTGAGTCCGTGAACGAGCTCCAGGGTGTCAACCGTGCCGACGTGGATGCACGGTACCTCGCCGAGCGCTTCCTCGAGGTCACGAACCGGGGTATCGTCCGGTTGATCGTCGATCGAGCCACGGTGCAGTGAACGAGTCCTCTCCTCAACCCGTGACGTCCGCGCTTCACATGGCACTGACGAACTACGCCATCGTTCTCGGGGTCTGCATCGTGGTCGGTGTCGCGATGACGCTCGCAGGCGATGAGCCGCAGACCGTCGCGATGAAGATCCTCGTTGCGCCGCTGTTCTGGCTCGCCGTGAAAGGGCTCGACGGGATCTACCGCCGGCCCATCGTGGAAGCTCGCTGGACGGTGCGAGCGGTCGAGCACGCGGTGCTGCAAGCCTTGGTGCTCGTTGCCTTCATTGCCGTCATCGCATGGCGCCCCGACCGATCGCTGGCCGACCTGCTTCTGAGCTGCGGCGTGATGGCGGCCCTGCTCGTCCCGTACCGGCTCTTCGAGCTGAAACGGAACATCTCGCGCCTGCGCTCCGAGCAGGCGTTGAAGCGCTGACGGAGCGCCCTGACTTGTACGGTACGCGCGCGCGACGTCCAACCCGGCCGCGGGAAGCTCGCGCCCCGCCCCCGGAGATCGGCATGGCCAAGGCCAGGCAGCAGTACCAATGCAGCGCTTGCGCGGCCCTGACCAGCAAGTGGAACGGGCAGTGCGGCGACTGCGGGGAATGGAACACCCTCGAGGAGACGGTCCACGTCGCGCCGACGAGCGGACAGGCCGCCAACGGCGGACGTTTCGGGGGCTACGCCGGTGCGGGCGGCATCATCAACGCCGCGGATGTCGAGCTGGTCGCCGAGGCGCGCATCGGTACCGGGCTCTCGGAACTCGACCGGGTACTCGGCGGCGGACTCGTCACCGGCTCGGTCACGCTGCTCGGAGGGGATCCCGGCATCGGCAAGTCCACCCTGCTGACGCAGTCGCTCGCGAACCTCGGCGAGCGGCATCGCGTCCTCTACGTGACGGGCGAGGAGTCCTTGCAGCAGGTGACGCTCCGCGCCCGCCGGCTGGACCTCCCGCAGACGAACCTCCGCTTGCTCGCGGAAACGCGGGTCGAGGCGATACTCGCGCACGCCGAACGCGAGAAGCCCGAGATCATGGTCGTCGACTCGATCCAGACGATGTGGACCGAGATGCTGACCTCCGCCCCCGGTGCCGTCGCGCAGGTCCGCGAGAGCGCGGCGCGGCTCGTGCGCTTCGCCAAGGCCTCGGGCACCTCGATCTTCCTGGTCGGGCACGTGACCAAGGAGGGCGCGCTCGCCGGGCCGCGCGTACTCGAGCACATGGTCGACACGGTGCTCTACTTCGAGGGCGATCCGGGCAATCGCTACCGCGTGATCCGCGCAGTCAAGAACCGCTTCGGTGCGGTCAACGAACTCGGCGTGTTCGCGATGGACGACAAGGGGCTCAAGGTGGTCAGGAACCCCTCGGCCATCTTCCTGTCGCGCCATGCGGAACCGGTCAGCGGCAGCGTCATCATGATCACCCGCGAGGGCACGCGTCCGCTGCTGGTCGAGGCGCAGGCGCTGGTCGACACGAGCCACGGCAACCCGCGCCGGGTGACGCTCGGGCTCGAGCAGAACCGGCTGGCGATGCTGCTCGCCGTGCTGCATCGCCATGCGGGCATCGCGATGTTCGACCAGGATGTCTACGTCAACGTCGTCGGCGGCGTGCGCATCTCGGAGACCGCCGCCGATCTTCCCGTGCTGCTCGCCTCCCTGTCCTCGTTCCGCAACCGCCCGCTGCCGAGCGACCTCGTGGTGTTCGGCGAGGTCGGTCTCGCCGGCGAGGTGCGCCCGGTCTCGAACGGCGAGGAGCGGCTTCAGGAGGCCGTGAAACACGGCTTCAAGCGAGCGATCGTGCCGCGGGGCAACGCGCCGAAGAAGGCGATCGAGGGGCTGCGTGTCGATGGCATCCAGCGCCTGCACGAGGCGATCGACCTGCTCGACTGATCGCGGATGACGCCACGTGGCAGCCACTTGCTAGACTGGGCGCCTCTCATCACGTCGACGTACCCACCGTGCCGCGCAAGACAGCTACCATTCCAAAGGGCACCCGCTTCGAGGACGCGCTCGAGGAACTCGAGACCATCGTCCGCGCGCTCGAATCCGGCGAGCAGACGCTCGAGGAGTCGCTCGGGCAGTTCGAGCGCGGCGTCGGGCTATCGCGCTTCTGCCGCAAGAGCCTCGCCGAGGCCGAGCGTCAGGTGAAGGTGCTGCTGGAGGAGGACGGCGCGGAGCGTCTGGCCGACTTCGACGAGGCGTCGGGACCGGGAGGCGACGGAACGGGCGCGTCGTGAGCGGCCGGTTGTCCGACCCGACGGCTTTCACGCGGGCCGGCTCGCCCGCCGAAGTCCTCGCGGGGGCGCTCGACGCCTACCGCATCCGCGTCGACGCCGCGCTGCTCGATCGATTGCCGCCGCTCGACGGTGCCGCTCCGCGTCTGGCCGAGGCGATGCGCTACGCGGTGACGGTCGGCGGCAAGCGGGTCCGCCCGATCCTGACCTACGCGACGGGGCGCGCGCTCGGACTGCCGCTCGCCCGGCTCGACGCGCCGGCCTGTGCGGTGGAGATGCTGCACGCGTATTCGCTGGTGCACGACGACCTGCCCGCCATGGACGACGACGACCTCCGGCGCGGTCAGCCGACCTGCCACCGGCGCTTCGACGACGCGACCGCCATCCTCGCCGGCGACGCGCTGCAGGCGCTCGCGTTCACGCTGCTCGCGAGCGACGGGGCGACACCGGACGGAGCCGCGAGAGACGTGCCGTCGGCGGCGGCGCGTCTTGCCATGGTCCGTCTGCTGGGCGAGGCGAGCGGTGCGGCCGGCATGGCGGCCGGCCAGTCGATCGATCTCGAAGCGGTCGGGCGGACGCTCTCGCTCGACGCCCTCGAGACGATGCACCGGCACAAGACGGGGGCCTTGATCCGGGCGAGCGTCGCCCTGGCCGTCGCCGCGGCGGAACGCGGGGACGTCGAACTCGGCACGCGACTCGACGACTACGCGGCAGCCGTCGGCCTGTCGTTCCAGATCGTCGATGACATCCTCGACGTGGTGTCCGACACCGCGACCTTGGGCAAGACGCAGGGCGCGGACATCGCCCTCGACAAGCCGACCTATCCGTCCCTGCTCGGCCTCGACGGGGCCAGGCGGCACGCGGCCGACACGCACGAGCGCGCGCTGGCGAGTCTCGCGGGTCTCGGTCCGAGCTTCGACGAGCTGCGCGCCCTGTCGGCCTACGTGATCGAGCGCACGTTCTGACACCACCGCCGTTCGACCGACGACCACCGCGATTCGCCCGTCAGGCCGATCGCGGCTCGCCCGGCGGGTCGCGGCGAGCCGGCTTGTCAGCGGTCGACCGCGCGGGGAGAATGCCGGGCAGTCGATCTTCCGGGAACCCATGGACAACGCCGACACCGACTTTCCGCTGCTTGACGCCATCGAGACGCCGGCCGACCTGCGTCGGCTCGACGAGCCGTCTCTCGCGGCACTCAGCGACGAACTTCGGCGCTTCCTCGTCGAGTCGGTGGCCGTCACCGGCGGTCACCTCGGCGCGAGCCTCGGCACGATCGAGCTGACGGTCGCGCTTCACTACGTGTTCGACACCCCCGAGGACCGGGTGGTCTGGGACGTCGGCCACCAGACCTACGGCCACAAGATCCTGACCGGTCGGCGCAGCCGCATGGGTTCCATGCGCATGCAGGGCGGACTCGCGGGCTTTCCCAACCGCGCCGAGAGCGAGTACGACACCTTCGGCGTCGGGCACTCGAGCACCTCCATCAGCGCCGCCCTCGGCATGGCGCTGGCGATCCGCCGTCAGCACGAACAGGCCGAGGCCGACGGCGGCGACCCGGGCGAGCGTCGCCGCGTGGTCGCGGTGATCGGTGACGGCGCACTCACCGCGGGCCTCGCCTACGAGGCGCTGAACCACGCGGGCGGTGTCAAGGCGGACATGCTCGTCGTCCTCAACGACAACGACATGTCCATCTCCCCGAATGTCGGGGCGATGAACAAGTACCTCGCGCGCATGATGAGCGGCAAGTTCGTCACCGGCGCGCGGGAGGGCAGCAAGAAGGTGCTCGAGAAGGTACCGACCATGCTCGAGCTCGCGCGCCGCACCGAGGAGCACGTCAAGGGCATGGTGGTGCCCTGCACCCTGTTCGAGGAGCTCGGGTTCAACTACTACGGCCCGGTCGACGGTCATGACATCGACAGCCTGGTCGGCGTCCTGAAGAACCTTCGGAACATGCGCGGCCCGGTGTTCCTGCACTGCGTGACCAGGAAGGGGCACGGCTATCGCTTCGCCGAGGAGGACCCGCTGGCGCTGCATGCGGTCACCCCCTTCGACCCGGCCACCGGCAAGGCGTTGAAGAGCGGGAAGTCGAACCGCCCGACCTACACCAAGGTGTTCGGCGACTGGCTCTGTGACGCCGCCGCGGCCGATTCTCGGGTCGTCGGCATCACCCCCGCCATGCGCGAGGGCTCTGGCCTCGTCGAGTTCGAGCAACGCTTTCCCGGCCGCTATTACGATGTCGGCATCGCCGAGCAGCACTCGGTCACGCTCGCCGCCGGACTCGCCTGCGAGGGCCTGCGCCCGGTGGTCGCGATCTACTCGACCTTCCTGCAGCGCGCCTACGATCAGCTCGTGCACGATGTGGCCATCCAGAACCTGCCCGTCGTGTTCGCGATCGACCGGGCAGGCGTCGTTGGCCCGGACGGCCCGACGCACGCCGGCAGCTTCGATCTCTCCTTCATGCGCTGTGTGCCGAACATGACCATCATGGCGCCCGCCGACGAGAACGAATGCCGGCGCATGCTCGCCACCGGGCTCTCGATCGACGGGCCGAGTGCGGTGCGCTACCCGCGCGGCCAGGGACCGGGCGTGGACGTCGAGGACGGTCTCGAGCCTCTGCCCGTCGGCAAGGCCGAGACTCGCGTGGAGGGCCATCGCGTGGCGCTGCTCGCCTACGGCACGATGGTCGCCCCGGCCGAGACGCTCGGCCGCGAACTCGGCTTCACGGTCGTCAACATGCGCTTCGTCAAGCCGCTCGACACGACGCTCGTCGAACGCGTCGCCACCTCGCACGATCTCCTGATCACGATCGAGGAGAACGCGGTACCGGGCGGCGCCGGCACGGCCGTCCTCGAGCACCTGAGCGACATCGGCTCGGCGACGCCGGTGCGGCTCGTCGGCCTGCCCGACGAATTCGTCGAGCACGGCAGCCGCGACGAACTGCTCGCGCACTGCAGGCTCGATCTCGCGGGACTGCGGTCGCGGCTCGCGACGCTGGTCGAGGACGCACTGCTCGAGCAGGCGGTGGGCTGACGCCGCCGACCCGGGCGCGACCCGGGCGCGACCAAGGCGCGACCCGGGCGCGACTCAGGCGCGTCGTGCCGCCCGCTGCTCGCCGACGACGGGCTCGGCCGTCTTCGCGATCCGCGTCACGCTCGGCCGTTCGGGCGCAGCGATCGCGACGCTCGCGTTCATGTCCACCGACTCGCCCGCCGTGGTGTCACCGACCGCGAACCACGCGCTGCAGCGGTGCTGGGCGAGCACGCTGACCCGCTCGTGGCGATCGCCGAGATGCTCGAGCACCGTCGCCAGCGCCGCCGCGTCCGAGTTGTTCCGCTCGGAGAGGTGCCCGAGCAGGATGCAGTCGAGCGCGTCGTGATCGAGACCGCGCAGGAGTTCGCCCGCCTGCACGTTGCCGAGATGTCCCCAGTCCCCGCGGATGCGCGCCTGCAACTGCGCGGGATAGGGGCCGTCACGAAGCATCTCCAGGTCGTAGTTGCACTCGACGACGAGGCCGTTGACGCCGTCGAGCTTCTCGCGCACGTGCGGCGTGCAGGCGCCGAGATCGGTGACCGTGGCGAAGCGCACGCCGTCCGACTCGAACACGAACTGGCAGGACTCGTTCGCGTCGTGCGGGGTCGGAAACGGGTCGACGGCAATGTCGCCGACCACGAAGGGCTCGTGCGCGCTGAACAGGCGTACGTCGGCGAACCGGCGATCACGGGCGCCGTGGTAGGTGCCATGGGTCAACCAGACCGGCACACCGTGCTTTCTCGAGAGCGGGCCGACGCCCTTGAGGTGATCGCCGTGCTCGTGCGTCACCAGCACGGCGTCGAGCATGGCGGGCGAGACGTCGAGATCGGCCATGCGCGCCGTCGTCTCCTTCAGCGTGAAGCCGCAATCGACAAGCAACAGAGAGGTCGCCGAACGGATCAGCACGGAGTTGCCCGCGCTGCCGCTGCCGAGGGCGGCGACCTGGAACATGGGCGCGCCGCCCGCCGTCAGGCGAGCAGTGCGACGCGCAGTGCCTCGAGGGCCTCGCGCTCGGCCTGCGCCGACAGCCGTCGACCGTCCGCGTCGCTGAGCGACACCCGCACGGCTCCGACGTGCACCGGCACCAGCGTCAGCACGAACGGCGTCTCGCCATCGAGGTATTCGATGCGCCCGACGCCATCGTCGCGCGTGGTCACCTGGCGCTCGAGCGTTACGAGCGCGGCGTTCACCGCCCGGAAGGCGGGCTCGTAGCCTCGATGCACCAGCAACAGGCTGCCCGCCGGCCCGCTCGACAGGGAGGCCGCGTCGAGCACACCGTCCGCCTCCGCCGCACTCAGGATCCCGCGCGCCCGCTGCTCCTCGATGCCGAGAAACACGAGCAACCGCGCGAGCAAGGCGCCGTTCTCGTCCGGATTTCCGGCCGCCTCCGGCCAGGCCACGGCCTCGTCGCCGGTCGCGGTGTCCTCGTCCGCACGCTGGCGACGGACGAACAGGCGGGCGCCGTCGCCGTCGGCCCGCTCGAGCCGAAAGCCGAGCCGGCTGTACTCCTCGCCGCCGATCAGATTGCCGAGCAGACTGCCCTCGCTGACGGCACTGGCCGGTCGCCACTGAGTGTAGAGCGTGCCGGCGGTCGGCTCGGTCGCGGCCACCCGATACTTCTCCTTGCGCACGAAGCCGAGCACCCGCGGCCAGAGCGCTTCGGGCGTGGCGTCGAACTCGAGCCAGCCGTTCGCCCCGTCGCGCACGAGGCGGACGCCGGCCACGCCGGGCAGCAAGGTGTCTCGCGAGATCGCGCCGCCGTCGGTACCGGGCACGACGAATTGCTCGCCGTCGCTGACGTCGGTCAGGTCGGGTGGTACCTGCAGGGAGCGGGAGGACTCGGCGTCGCGGCTGTAGGCGACATCCGGGCTGCTGTCCTGGTAGAACGTGCCGCATCCGGCGAGCGACAGGGCCAGCAACGCCGCCGCGCTCGCCGTTCCCCGGCGAGAAAGGCCAGGAATCGCGACCGGCATGCGGGTCGTCATCGGGTGTTCTCCTTCCATCGTCATCAGAGCGCTCCTGCCTTGACGAGGGCGTCACGGACGCTCTCGCGAAACTCCTCGGCCAGCGGCGTCAGCGGCAGGCGGATGCCGTGACCGATACGGCCCATCTCGGCCAGCGCCCACTTCACGGGTATCGGGTTCGACTCCTGGAACAGCACCCGATGCAGGTCGCCCACTCGCGCCTCGATCGCCTCGGCGCGCGGACGATCCCCCGCCGTGGCCGCCTCGCAAAGCTCGTGCATTGCCCTCGGGACCACGTTGGCCGTGACCGAGATATCGCCGTGCGCGCCGGCGAGGCAGCTTTCCATCGCGGTGGCGTCGTCCCCGGTGACGATCATGAAGCCTTCGGCGCAGCTTCCCGTGAGTTCCTCGATACGCGCCACGGTGCCGTACGCCTCCTTGATGCCGACGATGTTCGGTAGACGCGACAGCCGGGCCGAGGTCGAGGGCGCCATGTCGAGCGCGGTGCGCCCCGGCACGTTGTAGAGGATCTGCGGGATGTCGACGGCCTCCGCGATCGCCTGGTAGTGGCGGAACAGCCCCTCCTGCGTCGGCTTGTTGTAGTACGGCGTGACGAGCAGGCAGGCATCCGCGCCGGCCTCCTCCGCGTGTCGTGTCAGTTCGATCGCCTCGGCCGTGGCGTTCGCGCCGGTGCCGGCGATGACGGGCAGCCGCCCGCGCGCGAGTCGCACCACCTGGCCGATGACGAGAGTGTGCTCGGGCACGGTCAGCGTCGCCGACTCCCCGGAGGTGCCGACCGCGACGATCGCGTCGGTCCCGGATTCGACGTGGAACTCGACGAGTTCGGCCAGCGCCTTCTCGTCGACGGCGCCGTCGTCGAGCATCGGGGTGACCATCGCCACCATGCTGCCCTTGAACATTTCAGAACGCTCTCGACATGTGGGCCGCATGGTACTGACCGAAGGGCCCATTCTCAAGGCGACGCGCGGCGACGGTAGTCGCCATGGCGCGGGATTCGGCAGCGCCCGGTAGACTTTGCCCCATGAATGCAACTGCCATCGGTTCCGCCGCCCCGGCCTTCGACCTGCCGGCCACGGGAGACCAGCGAGTATCGCTTGCCGCTCTTGCGGGTCGCACGGTCGTGCTGTGGTTCTACCCGCGCGACGCGACCCCCGGCTGCACGAGCGAGGGGCAGGACTTCACCACCCGCGCCGCCGACTTCGAGGCGGCCGGTGCCGTCATCCTCGGGCTCTCGCAGGATTCCGTCGCGAGCCACGAGTCGTTCCGCGCCAAGCATGCGATGCCGTTCGAGCTGCTCTCGGACGACGCCGGCGACGCCTGCCGCGCCTATGACGTGCTGAAGCTCAAGAAGATGTACGGCAAGGAATTCACCGGCATCGAGCGCAGCACCTTCCTGATCGACGCGGACGGCGTGCTGCGCCGCGAGTGGCGCAAGGTCAAGGTGCCGGGCCATGTCGACGAGGTGCTCGCCGCCGTGCGGGCGCTCTGAACCCGCGCCGGATCGGCCGCAGGAGCTGGCCCGGGCCG